>Ga0209488_10002847_pt1 | contig 14089 bp, 8 predicted proteins | sample Rivendell_Oct201_8_FD_188349 | JGI IMG/M metagenome (GOLD analysis project Ga0209488, IMG submission 188349) | Vadose zone soil microbial communities from the Eel River Critical Zone Observatory, Northern California, USA -... | ecosystem: Environmental > Terrestrial > Soil > Vadose zone >... | reverse complement strand
CCGTCACTGTGATGCGCACCGGCCCATCCTTTTGCGAACCAGTAATGGGGTGCAATTCCGGAAGCAGGATGGCGAGGAAAGGAAGCCTATCGCTCCCGTGCGTGGATGGCGATCGCCACCCCCGGCAGGCGCGCGTGAGCCGCGCACCCAAGATGGTCGATAGACCAGCGGTCATGCAGGGGCATGGAGAGCAACCGCCGACGAGCCGCGACGACCACCCGGTGGCACCGGCGCAAGCTGCGCCCCAACGGCTGCAGCGGCTCGAAGGTGACGGCCGACCGGGGAACGGTTGCGCTGCGCCGGTGCGGTTGCGGCGTGAGTTCAAGGGGCCGACGGTGCGCGAACCGGCAGTCGACGAAGCGGCCGTGTCGCGTCTGCCGGGCAGGATGCGCTGCGTGCTGGCGGCGATCGAGCGCGGCGATCTGCTGGCTGCGGAGCGGGTGCTGGACACGGTCACCGGCAGGATGTTCGCCGGGCCCTGGCAGCAGCAGCGGCGGCAGCGCCGCTGGTGGCTGCTGGCCGTGATCGTGCTGGCGCTGGCCGGCGCCATGACGCTGGCGCTCAGAGGTTGAGCCGATGTGGCTCAGGCTTGCGATAAGCTCGGCGAACTGGTGGATTGACCCGAGCGGTTGCCAACGATGACGCCTGGCAGGAAGTTCGCGCGAGCCAAGGACAGCCGGAGCGGGTCTCCGGCGATCGACCTCAGCGTCGTCGTGCCGATCTACAACGAACGCGACAACCTGGTGCCGTTGCACGACTCCATCACCTTTGCGCTGCAGTCGCTCGGCCGCGACTACGAGATCGTGCTGGTCGACGACGGCAGCCGCGACGGCAGCCGCGATGTGATGCGGGCGATGGCGGCGCGCGACCCGCACCTGCGGCTGGTGCTGTTCCGGCGCAACTACGGGCAGACGGCGGCGATGGCGGCCGGCTTCGATGCCTGCCGCGGCCAGATCGTCGTCACCATGGATGGTGACCTGCAGAACGACCCGGCCGACATCGGCCGTCTGGTCGACCGGCTGGAGCAGGGTTACGACGTGGTTTGCGGCTGGCGCACGAACCGGCAGGACCGCCTGGCGACGCGCCAGCTGCCGAGCAAGTTCGCCAACTTCCTGATCGCGCGCGTGACCGGGGCGCGGGTGCACGACACCGGCTGTTCGCTCAAGGCCTACCGCGGCTGGGTGGTGCGCAGCCTGAACCTCTACTCCGACATGCACCGCTTCATGGCCGCACTCGGCGTCGGCCTCGGCGCGCGCATCACCGAACTGCCGGTGCGCCATCACGCGCGCCGCGCCGGCAAGTCGAAGTACGGGCTCGGCCGGATCTTCCGGGTGCTCGCCGACCTGATCGCCATCAAGATGCTGATCCAATTCTCGGCGCACCCGATCCGCTGGTTCCTGCTGCTGGCGTCGCCGCTGTTCGTGGTGGCGCCGGCGATGTTCGCGCTCGGGGTGATCAAGATCACTGGTGCGGGGCAATGGCTGTGGTTCCAGGAGTACGACATGGCGGCGGTCGCCGCCGGGTCGGTGGCGTTCCTGGTGGCCGCCAACGTGTTCCTGCTCGGCTTCCTGGCCGAGCTGCAGATCAAGGTGTCGCGGTTCTTCCGCCAGCGCATCTCGATCACCGCGCGCGAGGCCAGCCGGTGAGCGAGCCGCACCTGGTCTCGGTGGTGGTGGCGATCACCAGCAGCGAAGCGCACCCGAGCAAGGTCGCGACCGGCCTCAGCAAGGCCCTGCGCGCCGGCGGCTACGGCTGCGAGTTCGTGTTCGTGCTCGATGGTCCGGTCGGCCGGGTCGAGCAGGAGATCCAGGCGCTCGACTGCGGCTGCCCGGTCAAGATCGTGCGGCTGCAGGGCGGTGGGCTCGGCGAATCGATCGCGCTGTCCGCCGGCGTGGCGCGCGCCGCCGGCCGCTACATCGTCAACGTGCCGCCGTACCTGCAGATGGAGCCCGAGGAGGTCACCAAGGTGGTGGCCGCGCTCGAGGCCGGCGCCGACTGCGTCGCCACCTGGCGCACGCCGCGCGTCGATCCGTGGCTCAACCAGCTGCAGTCGAGGTTCTTCAACTGGGTACTGCGGCTGCTGATGGGCATCCCGTTCCACGACCTGAACTCGGGCACCCGCGGCTTCAAGCGACAGGTACTCGAAGAGGTCAGCGTCTACGGCGAGCTGTACCGCTTCCTGCCGGTGCTGGCGCGGCGGCAGGGCTTCAAGGTCGTCGAGGTCAAGGTCAAGCACCGCGAGGAGAAAGGGCGCGCCGGTTTCTATGGTGTCGGCGTCTACCTGCGGCGCCTGCTCGACATCCTGGCGATCACGTTCCTGACGCGCTTCACGCAGCGACCGCTGCGGTTCTTCGGCTACGTCGGGTTCGCATCGATGCTGCTCGGCATCGGGCTCGCGGTATCGCCCCTCTATCTCAAGATGTTCGAGAAGCAGAGCCTGACCGATCGGCCGCTGTTCGTGATCGGCGCGATCCTGGCGGCGTTCGGCGTGCAGTTGATCGGCTTCGGCCTGATCGGCGAGATCATCATCTTCACGCAGTCGCCGAACCTGCGCGACTACAAGGTCGAGGAGCTGATCGAAGGCGGGTCCGAGTCATTGCCGCCGCCGCCGCTGCCGGAGTCGCATGCTCCGGGTTCGGCGCCGACGTTCGAACGCCGGAGCCCGGCCGTGCCCGCGGCGACACCGGCCGGCGCGGCCGAGCGGGTGCTGGCGGCCGACCCGATCGTGCACGGCAATGGCGCCGACCTGCCGCTGCGGGTGCGCGACCTGCTGCCCGGGGAGGCCTCGCGCTGGGATGCGTTCGTCGGTCGCCATGCGCACGGCACGTTCTTCCACCTGACCGGTTGGCGGCGCTGCGTGCAGTCGGTGTTCCGGCACGAGCCGCACTACCTGGTGGTCGAACAGGGCCGGCGCTGGCTCGGCGTGCTGCCGCTGTGCCGCACCAGCAGCCCGTTCCTCGGCCGCAACTTCGTCAGCGTGCCGTACGCCGTGTACGGCGGCGTGCTGGCCGAGTCGGAAGCCGCGCAGACAGCGCTGCTGGCGCGCGCGGCCGAGCTCGGGCGCGACAGCCGCTCCGGCTACGTCGAGCTGCGGCACCTCGAGGCGCGGCCCGGGGAACGCGCGGGTTCGCAGCTGTACGTGACGTTCAGGAAGCAGCTGCCGGCCGATCCGACCGCGGTCATGCCGGCGATCCCCAAGCGTGCGCGTGCCGAGGTTCGGCGCGCGCGCGACCAGCACGGCATGGTGCTGCAGGCCGAGTGCGACGAGGCGCTGTTCTTCCAGTTGTTCGCCGAGAACAAGCGCCGGCTCGGCTCGCCGTCGCTGCCGCGCCGCTGGTTCGCCGCGCTGCGCGAGGAGTTCGGGCGCGCGATCGTCCTGCACCGCGCGGTCGACCAGCAGCAGCGCACGCTGGCGGCGGTGATGAGCTTCGCGTTCAAGGACACGCTCTACGCCTACTACTCCGGCTCGGTGACCGGCGCCAACGACACCGGCGTCAACGACTTCATCTACTGCGGCATCATGGAGTGGGCGGTGCAGGCCGGGTTCTCGCGCTTCGACTTCGGCCGCAGCCGCGTCGACTCGGGCCCGGCGCAGTTCAAGAAGAACATGGGCTTCCAGGCCGAACCGCTGCACTACGAGTACCTGCTGCTCGGTGCCGGCGCGCGGCTGCCGGAGTTCCACCCGAGCAACCCCAGGCTGGACCTGCCGCGGCGGATCTGGTCCAACATGCCGATGTTCCTGACCAACCGGCTCGGCGGGCGGTTGTCGCGTTACCTGCCGTGACGGAGCCACGAGCCATGACCGGGTCGCCACCGCCGCCGTCGTTCAAGCGCGAGCAGACGCGGCTGTCGTGGCCGCTGATCGGCTTCTACAGTTCGTGCGCCGGCGTGTCGATCGGCGCCGCGATCGCCGCCGCCGGCTGGCTCTGGGTCGGCTCGGTGGCGGCGCTGGTGGTCGGCGGCGTCATGGTGGTGGGCGGTTTCGTCAGCTGCCTGCGCTGCCTGCAGCTGGCGCGGCGCCGCTGAGCGGCCGGCGCGCTGCTACTTGAACTCGTAGCCCTTCGGCACCACGACGATCCCGCTCGACGACACGTGGAAGCGCTGGCGGTCCTGTTCCGGGTCGTAGCCGATGACCGTGCCGTCGGGGATCTTGTTCCACTTGTCGACGATCACCCGCTTGAGCTTGCAGCGCTTGCCGATCGAAGTGCCGCGCAGGGCGATGCAGTCGTCGAGTTCGCTGTGTTCGTCGACGTAGACGACGTTGCTGAGGATCGAGCGCCGCAGCTTGGCACCGCTGACCACCGTGCCGGGGCACAGCAGCGACTCGAGCACCTCGGCGCGGCGACCGCCGTCTTCGGCGAACACCGTCTTGGCCGGCGGGTCGTTGTGCCACAGCGTGTAGGTCGGCCAGTCGCGGCGGTAGAGGTTGAGCGCCGGGGCGACGCTGCACAGGTCCATGTTGGCCGCGAAGTAGGCTTCGATGGTGCCGACGTCGCGCCAGTACGGATTGACGTCGCCGGGCAGGCCGCTGAACGCGTGCGCGTAGATCGGTGAATGGTCGAGCATGCGCGGGATCACGTGGATGCCGAAGTCGCCGCCCTGGTCGACCGGCAGCGCGTGGTCCTCGCGCAGGCGGCGCACCAGTTCCTTGGTCTCGAACACGTAGATGCCCATCGACGCGAGACAGAAGCCCGGGGCGCCGGGCAGCTCGGTGGCAGAGCGCTGCGGTTTCTCCTGGAAGCCGGTGACGCGGCCGCTGGCGTCGCATTGCAGGATGCCGAACCGCCGCGCCTCGGCCGCCGGGATCTTGACCGCGCCGATCGTCAACGCGGCAGCGTGCTCGACGTGCTCGCGCAGCATGTCGCGGTAATCCATGTGGTAGATGTGGTCGCCGGACAGCACCAGCGTCTGCGTCGGCTGCCAGTCGTCGATCGCGTCGAGGTTGTGGTAGATCGCGTCGGCGGTGCCGCGGTACCACTGGCCGACGGTGACGTGGTGCGGCGGCCGGCAGGTGATGAACTGCTCGAGCCGACGCGGCAGGAAGTTCCAGCCGAAGCGGATGTGCTCCTCGAGCGAGCGCGCCTGGTACTGGGTCAGCAGGTGGATGCGGCGCAGACCCGAGTGGATGCAGTTGCTGAGCGTGAAATCGATGATGCGATAGGCCCCGCCGAACGGCACCGCCGGCTTGGCGCGGTTCTCGGTCAGCGGCTTCAACCGTTTGCCTTCGCCGCCGGCGAGGATGAAGACCAACGTGTTCTTGAGGTCGAGGCTCACCATCGCGCGCATAGGATGCAGCTCGCAGGGCAAAGGTGACAAGGGTGACGGTGGAATCTGCGGCGAACGAACCGTTGCCCCTGCGGTTCCGGACCGTAGGCTGGCGCGCTTCTCGTTCGCCGTCGTCCGCGAAACTTGACCACCGCTCACGCCGCCATACCGACCCTGCTGCGCGCCGCCGCTGCGCCCTGGAATGTCGATGGCTGGCAGCAACGCGAGTGGTTGCTGTGCGACCACCGCGGCGGCTATGCCGCCGGTACCGCGCTCGACCTGCCGACGCGCCGCTACCACGGTTGGCTGGTGGCAGCGCTGCCGCCGGCCGGCCAGCGCCACCTGCTGCTCGCCGGCGCCGACGAGCGGGTGCAGACGGCGGCCGGCGAACAGTCGCTGCTGGCGGCGCATTGGCGCGGCGATGCGCAGCCGACGATCGCCGCCTGCGCGCTCGCGTTCGCGCACCGGCCGCTGCCGCGCTGGGAGTTCCGCGGCGACGGCTTCCACCTGCAGCGCCAGCTGGCGATGACGGACAGCAGCGGCGTCGTGCTGGTGCGCTGGCAGAACCACGGTTCGCGGCTGTTGCGCCTGCACGTGCGGCCGCTGCTGGCCTGCCGCGCGGCCGACGCGTTGACCTTCGCGAACGACGCGCTGCGCCCCACGACCGACGCCCGTGGTGCCAGCTGGGGCTGGCAACCGTATGCAGCGCTGCCGCCGCTGTGGCTCTCGGTCGACGGCGGCGCCGGCTTTCGCAGCGCGCCGTGCTGGTACCGTGGCTTCCAGTTCGGACTCGACCAGGCGCGCGGCTACGACCACACCGAGGACCGGTGGAGTCCGGGCGTGCTCGAACTGGACCTGCAGCCCGGCGCCGCCGCGGTGGCGGCGTTCGCGGTCGGTGAACCCTGGCCGCAGCCGACCGCGGCGTTCACCCGCGCCGCGGCAGCGGCCGCGGCACAGCTGGCGGCGGCGCCGAGCCGTGGCCGGCCGCTGTGGCGCCTGGCTCTCGGCGCCGGCGACTTCCTGTTCGCGGACGCGCTTGGCCGGCCGTCGGTGCTGGCCGGGTTCCCGTGGTTCTCGGAATGGGGGCGCGACGTGTTCGTGGCCCTGCCGGGGCTCACGCTCGCGCGTGGCCGCGGCGACCACTGCGCCGCGGTGCTGCGCGCGGCGCTGCCGTTCCTGCGCGACGGGCTGCTGCCGAACGTGTACGGCAGCACGCCGGCCACCAGCCACTACGACTCGGCCGATGCGGCGCTGTGGTTCGCGCTGGCGGTGCAGCGCTGGGCCAGCGCGGGCGCCGGGCCGGCGGCGCAGCGGGAGTTCCTGCCGGCACTCGCCGGCATCGCCGAGAGCTATCTGGCCGGTAGCGCACTCGGGCTGTCGGTCGACGCCGCGGGTTCGCTGGCCGCTGGCAGTGCCGACCTGAACGCGACCTGGATGGATGCCAGGACCGCCGCCGGCCCGGTGACACCGCGCCAAGGTCTGGCGGTGGAGCTGAACGCGCTGTGGTTCTCGCTGCTGGCGCAGCTCGCCGAAGTCACCGGGCAGCGACGCTGGCAGCAGCTGCGCGATCGCGCCGGGGCGGCGTTCGTGCAGCGCTTCTGGCTGGCCGACCGCCGCTGCCTCGCCGACCGCTGGCACGACGGCCGGGCCGATGCGACCGTGCGGCCGAACATGGTGATCGCCGCGGCGCTGCCGCACAGCCCGCTGGTGCGCGCGCAGCGCGCTGGCGTCGTGGCCGTCGCCGAAGCCGAGCTGCTGACGCCGCGCGGTCTGCGCACGCTGTCGCCGAAGGATCCGGCGTACCGCGGCCGCTACCGCGGTGGCCCGGAGCAGCGCGATGCTGCCTACCACCAGGGCACGGTCTGGCCGTGGCTCGCGGGCGCCTACGTCGAGTCGGCGTTGCGCGCTGCCGAGCGCAGCGAACTGCCGGCCGTGCGCGCGCGCCTGCGCGCCTGGCTCGATGGTTTCCGGTCCGAACTCGATCACGTCGGCCTCGACCACGTCAGCGAGGTGTTCGACGGCGATCTGCCGCAGGCGCCCGGCGGCACCTTCGCGCAGGCGTGGAACACCGGCGAACTGCTGCGCGCCGAAGCCCTGGTGCAGGAGCCCGGGCCGTGATCGACGTCGTGTTCTACTTCCAGGCGCACCAGCCGTACCGGCTGCGCAAGCTGCAGCCCGGCGCGCGCATCAAGGGGCTCGACTACTTCGACGAGCCGCTGAACCGGCTGGTGGCCGAGCGGGTCGCCGAGCGCTGCTACCTGCCGATGACCAAGCTGCTGCTCGCGGCGATCGACGCCACCGACGGCCAGTTCCGCTGCGCCTTCTCGCTGTCGGGGACGCTGATCCGGCAGCTGCGCGACTGGGTGCCGGCGGCGCTCGATGCGTTCGTCGCGCTGGCGGCGACCGACTGTGTCGAGTTCCTGTGCGAGACCTCGCAGCATTCGTTGGCCGCGGTCGCCGACCTCGACGAGTTCCAGGACCAGGTGGCGATCCAGCGCGCGACCGTGACCGAGCTGTTCGGCACGGTGCCGACCACCTTCCGCAACACCGAACTGATCCTCGACAACGTGATCTGCAGGAAGGTCGAGCAACTCGGCTTCGAGTGCATGCTCGGCGAAGGCGCCGACCGGCTGCTCGGCTGGCGCAGTCCGCAGGTGCCGTACCGGCCGAAGGGCTGCGAACGGCTCAAGCTGCTGCTGCGCAGTTATTCGTTGTCGGATGACATCGCCTTCCGGTTCTCCAACCGCAAGTGGCCTCAGTACCCGTTGTATGCCGATACCTATGCCGATTGGCTGCACGACGTGCCGCCGCCAGCACAGTTCATCGGCTTGTTCATGGACTTCGAGACCTTCGGCGAACACCAGGGCCCGCACACCGGCATCTTCGAGTTCATGCGCCACCTGCCGGCGCAGGTGCTCGCCGACCAGCGGTTCCGCTTCCGCACGCCGGCGCAGGTGGCGGCCGAGCGGGCGGCGGTCGCCGAACTCGACATCCCGGGCCCGGTGTCGTGGGCCGATGCCGAGCGCAACCTGTCGGCCTGGCTCGGCAACCCGATGCAGCTGGCGGCGCAGGCAGAGATCTACCGCCTGCGCCCCGCGGTGCTGGCGCTGGCGGCGCAGCGCCCCGACCTGCTGGCGGCGTGGCGCGATCTGACCACCTCCGATCACTGCTACTACGTCGCCACCAAGCACCACAGCGACGCCGAAGTGCACGACTATTTCTCGCCGTACGAATCGCCGCACGCGGCGTTCGTGGCCTTGATGACCGCCGTCGACCACCTGCGCGAGCAGGTGCAGAAGGCCGGCAAGAACTGATGCCCATGGATCGCGCGTTCCACCTGTTCGAGATCAGCTGGGAAGTCTGCAACAAGGTCGGCGGCATCCACACGGTGCTGTCGAGCAAGGCCAGGGCGGCGACCGCGGCGTTCGGCGACGACTACGTGCTGCTCGGGCCGCAGCTGCACGGCGGCGCCGGCGGCGCGATCCCGTTCGACAGCGAGCCGGGCTTCGAGGCGTTCGCCGAGAGCTGCCGCCGGCTCGGCGTGCCGGTGCGGATCGGCCGCTGGCGCATCCCCGGCCGGCCGCGCTGCATCCTGGTCGGCTTCTCCGGCCTGTACGAGCAGAAGAACGGCGTGCTCGCCGGGCTGTGGGAGCGGCAGCAGGTCGACTCGTTGGCCGGCGACTGGGACTACGTCGAACCGGTGCTGTTCGGCACCGCTGCCGGCATGGTGATCGAGCGCTACTGGGAGGAGTTCCTGGCGCCGTTCCATCGCCGGGCGGTGGTGCAGGCGCACGAGTGGATGGTCGGCTCGGCGCTGCTGTACCTGCGGGAACGGATCCCGAGCGTCGGCACCGTGTTCACCACCCACGCGACGATGCTCGGCCGTTCGATGGCATCGCTCGGCGTGCAGGTGGTGCCGGGCCTCGGCGGCAAGACCGCGGAGGAACTGGCGCAGCAGCACGGCGTGCGCGCCAAGCACAGCATGGAGGGCAACTGCGTGCGCAAGGCCGATGTGTTCACCACCGTGAGCGCGATCACCGCCGCCGAAGCCGAGGTGCTGCACGGGCGCAAGGCCGAGGTGCTGCTGCCGAACGGCCTCGACCTCGACATGGTCGACCAGCTCGCCGCCGGCGATCGCGACCGCATGCGCGCCGCGGTGGCGCGCACCGCCGGGGCGATGCTCGGCGAGGACGTCGGCGACGCGGCGTTCGTCTGCCTGTCGGGCCGCTACGAGTTCCACAACAAGGGCATCGAGCTGCTGCTCGACGCGCTGGCGCGGATGCAGCCGGTGCCGGGCCGGCGCGTGGTCGCCTTCCTGCTGGTGCCCGCCGGCAACTCCGGCGTGCGCGCCGAACTGATGGACCGGCTGGCCGGCAACGGCCAGCGCAACGGCAAGGGCCCGATCGGCCTGTGCACGCACAACCTGTTCGACGACGACAAGGATCCGGTGCACCAGCACTGCAAGCGGCTCGGCCTCGACAACCGGCTCGCTGCGCGCGTCAAGGTCGTGCAGGTGCCGATCTACCTGCGGCCCGACGACGGCCTGTGGAACGCCGAGTACGAAGCGGTACTGGCGGCGATGGATCTCGGCGTCTACCCGTCGTTCTACGAACCGTGGGGCTACACGCCGCAGGAAGCGCTGGCGGTCGGCGTGCCGACGATCACCACCGATCTCGCCGGCTTCGGCCGTTGGGCCCTGGCCAACGGCCTCGGCAGCGACGACGGCATCACGGTACTGCAGCGCGAGCGCGTGCCGTACGCGGAAGTGACGGCTTTACTGCAGCAGGCGCTCGAGCACGCGCTGGCCAGGCACCGTGATCCGGCGCAGCTGCGCGCGCGCTGCCGCGCGGCCGCCGGCCGCACCGCCTGGAAGGACCTGTTCGCCGAGTACGAGCGTGCCTACGGCCTGGCGATCGCCGCCGTGCAGACGCGCAGCACCACCGGCGTGGTGCAGTTCCGGCTGCCGGCGCGGACGCTGGCGTCACCGGGCTCCGGCACCACGCCGCGGCTGTCGGCGTTCGAAGCGTCGGCGACGCTGCCGGCGGCGCTGCGCGGGCTCGAGCGGCTGGCGCGCAATTTCTGGTGGTGCTGGCATCCGGGGGTCAAGCAGCTGTTCGAGGACCTGCTGCCCGGGTTCGACAAGAGTGGCGAGAATCCGGTGGCGTTCCTGCAGCAGGCGAGCCTCGAGGCGCTGCAGCAGCAGGCCAGGAACCAGGACTACCTGCGCCGGCTGCAGGCGGTGACGGCGCGCTTCGATGCCTACCTCGACGCCCAGCGGCCGCTGCCGCTGCGGCCCGGCGGCCCCGAGCTGTCGAGCGAGCATCCGGTCGCCTACTTCTCGTTCGAATTCGCGGTGCACCACTCGCTGCCGATCTACAGCGGCGGCCTCGGCGTGCTCGCCGGCGACCACCTGAAGTCGGCCAGCGACCTCGGACTGCCGCTGTGCGGCGTCGGCCTGTTCTACCGCTTCGGCTACATGGCGCAGCAGCTGGCGGCCGACGGCCAGCAGCTGGCGGTCGACCGCGAGAACAATCCGCGGCAACTGGCGGTCGAGGCGCTGCGCACGGCCGACGGCCGGCCGCTCGAAGTGACGGTGCCGTTGCCGGGCCGCGAGCTGCGGTTGCGCGCCTGGAAGGCGATGGTCGGCCGCGTGCCGCTGTATCTGCTCGATGCCAACGTGCCGGCCAACCGGCCGGAGGATCGCGACATCACCCGCAACCTGTACGGCGGCGACCAGGAACTGCGCATCCAGCAGGAGATCGCGCTCGGCCGCGGCGGCGTGCGGCTGTTGCGCGAGCTCGGCGTGCGGCCGGCGGTCTACCACATGAACGAAGGCCACGCCGCGTTCCTGACGCTCGAACGCACCAGCCGGCTGGTGCGCGGCGAGGGCCTGACGTTCGAGGCCGCGCGCGAGTACGTGGCGCAGACGACGCTGTTCACCACCCACACGCCGGTGCCGGCCGGCCACGATCGCTTCGGCGAAGATCTGATGCGCCGCTACTTCGGCGATTGCGAGGAATGGGTCGGCCTGCCGTGGGAGCGCTTCTTCCAGCTCGGCCTGGCCGGCAAGGACGGTCGCGAGTTCAACGTCACCTACCTGGCGATGAACTTCGCCGGCTTCGTCAACGGCGTCAGCAAGCTGCACGGCATCGCCTCGCAGAAGCTGCTGCAGGTGTTCTGGCCCGGCCTGCTGCGCAGCGAAGTGCCGGTGGCGACGATCACCAACGGCGTGCACCTGGCGACCTGGACCAGCCCGGGCCTGGCCGAGCTGCTGCGGCGGCAGGACCAGCCGGTGCGGCCCGACGATTTCGCCCGCGCCGCCAGCATCGACAAGCAGGAGCTGTGGCGGGTGCGGCGCGCCAACAAGGCGCAGCTGCTGGCGGTGGTGCGCGCGGCGTTGACGCGCAGCTGCCACGCCCGCGGCGACAGCCCGGTGGTGCTGAGCGCCACGCTCGCCGGTCTCGACGAGCGGGCGCTGTACATCGGCTTTGCCCGGCGGTTCGCGCCGTACAAGCGCGCCCAGCTGCTGTTGTCCGATCCCGAGCGGCTGCGGCGGATCCTGTCGCACCCCGACCGCGCGGTGCGCGTGCTGGTGGCCGGCAAGGCGCACCCGCGCGACAAGTTCGGCCAGGAGATCCTGAAACGCATCGTCCAGGTGACGCGCTCGCCCGAGTTCGTCGGGCGGGTGATCTTCGTCGAGGACTACGACATGGCGCTGGCGCGGGCGATGGTGCAGGGCGTCGACGTCTGGCTCAACAATCCGACGCGCATGGAGGAGGCCAGCGGCACGTCGGGCATGAAGGCCGCCGCCAACGGCGTGCTCAACCTGTCGATCGCCGACGGCTGGTGGCCGGAGGCGGCCGGTGACCGGAACGGCTGGACGATCGGCGCCGGCCAGGTGTACGGCGACGCCGAGCTGCAGAACCAGGCCGACGCCGCCGCCCTCTATCGCCTGCTCGAAGAAGAAGTGCTGCCGGCGTTCTTCTCGCGCGGCGGCGACGGTCTGCCGCCGGCCTGGCTGGAGATGGTGGTGCGCTGCCTGCAGACGATCCCGCCGCAGTTCAACACCGACCGCATGGTGCAGGAGTACTGCGATCGCGCCTACCGGCCGCTGGCGGGCAACTATTTCATGCAGCAGGCGGCCAAGAAGGCGCCGGCGCGCGAGCGCGCCAAGGACTGCCAGCGGGTGCGCAACGGCTTCGACAAGCTGCGCATCGTCACCGCCACGACCGTCGAGCTGCAGGAGTTCAAGGTCGGCCAGCACCTCGACGTGCGGCTCGAAGCCGACCTCGGCACGCTGTTGCCCGACGACGTGGTCGCCGAACTGGTGGTCGGGCGTCCGGGTGCGGTGGCCGACCTCGAGGACATGAAGGTGCTGCGGTTGCACCCGGTCGGGGCGCCGAAGGGCAGCGTGGTGACTTTCGAAGGCAGCCACCGCATCGAGCGTGCCGGCCAGTACTCGCATGGCATGCGGCTGCGGGCCCGGCCCGGGGACGGTCACGACGCCAAGCTGCGCGGTCTGGTGATGTGGGCCTGACCGTGGCTGCCGCCTGCGGCTGAGCCAGATGCGCCACGCCGCCGGTGCTCGCGGGGTATGCTGCCGCGCCGCGTGAACAATGCCCGGGAGCCCATGGCCGAGCCCGCCTTCGACGGCCGTCTGCCGCCGCCGCAGTTCGTCAGCATCGAGACCACGAAGTTCTGCAATCTGCGGTGCCGGATGTGCGTCCAGTTCAACGACGGCACGACGGTGTCCGGGCCGCACATGCAGATCGACGAGTTCGAGCGCATCGCCAGCGCGGTGCTGCCGCACGTCGAGCGTTGGCAGCCGAGCGTCTCCGGCGAGCCGACGATGGCCAAGGACTTCGACCACATGCTCGACATCGCCGAGCGGTTCGGCGTGAAGGCGGAGATGTTCACCAATGGCACGCTGCTCAACGAGCAGATGATCGCGCGGCTGGCGCCGAACCTCGGCACGCTGACGGTGTCGTTCGACGGTGCCACCGCCGACACCTTCGAGTTCATCCGCGTCGGCGCCGGGTTCGACGACGTCAAGCAGAAGATCCGGCGGTTGATCCAGTACTGCCGCCAGCACCTGCCGGCCGACCTGCAACCGCAGTTCGGCATGAACTGCACGCTGATGGAACGCAACATCCGCGAGTTGCCGGCCCTGGTGACCCTGGCGGTGCAGGAACTCGACGTCGACTTCGTCAGCTGCTTCCACGTGTTCCCGGTGACCGAGGAGATGAAGCTGCAGTCGCTGGTGCACCACCGCGGACTGGCACGGCGCTGCATCGACGAAGCGTTCAGCGTCGCCGCACGGCTGGGGGTCGGCCTGCGGGTCGACGCCCTCGACCAGATCACCGCCGCCAGCGCGCTGCAGCCGGGCGAACAGCGGGCGCTGGCGACCGTGGACGGGGTGGTCGAAGGCCTCGAGTTGCGCGAGGTGACCGGCGCGCGGCGCCGGCCATGGCCGCGACTCGACGAACGGCATCCCGACCATGCCGGCATCCAGAGCCGGCGCCGCGCCGCGGCCGTGGGGTTCCCGGCCGTGCGACCGCCAGTTGCGGACGCGCCCGATCGGGGGCCGATCTGGTGGTGCGACTTCCTGTGGCACAAGACCTACGTGGCGATCGGCGGCGCGGTGAAGCCCTGTTGCGTGCACGGCGTGCCGGATGTCGGCAACCTGCTGCAGCAACCGTTCGCGGAGGTGTGGAACAACGACGCCTACGGAACCGCCACCTCATCGGTCCCGAACGGAGTACGCAACAACCTCCTCCGGCTCGACATCGCCAGAGGCACTACGACCGACTACTTCAGTCCGCCA
>Ga0209488_10002846_pt1 | contig 14090 bp, 8 predicted proteins | sample Rivendell_Oct201_8_FD_188349 | JGI IMG/M metagenome (GOLD analysis project Ga0209488, IMG submission 188349) | Vadose zone soil microbial communities from the Eel River Critical Zone Observatory, Northern California, USA -... | ecosystem: Environmental > Terrestrial > Soil > Vadose zone >... | reverse complement strand
GGCCGAAGCGGCTCGCCGCCGCGGCCGCTCCTACCAGGTCCTGACGGACCACTCGGTGTCGCTCACGATCGCGCATGGTCTCGACCGGGCGCGGGTCGAGGAGCAGCGGACGATCATCGCCGAGCTCAACGACCGCTTCGCCCGCGAGGAGGCCGATGGGACGGCTCCGGCGGAGACGTCGGCGGAGGGTTTTCGCCTGCTCCACGGTTGCGAGCTCGAGGTCCGGCCGGACGGGACGCTCGACTACGATGACGCGCTGCTCGCCCGCTTCGACCTGGTCGTCGCGTCTGTCCACGTCTCGCGACGCCAACCGCGGGCCGAGCTGACCCGGCGGACGCTCAATGCGATCCGCAACCCGAACGTCGACGTCATCGCTCACCCGGCTGGCCGGATGATCCAGAGCCGCGACGACCTCGACCTCGACTGGGACGCCGTGTACGAGGCGGCGGCGGCGACCGGGACCGCCCTCGAGATGAACGGCTCACCGCACCGCCTGGACCTGTCCGTCGAGCGTGCCCGCCGGGCCGTCGAGGCCGGTTGCGTCCTGACGATCGATTCCGATGCCCACAACACGGGCGAGCTCGACGACACGCGCTGGGGGGTCATGCAGGCGCGGCGCGCGTGGGTCGAGCCGGGCGTCGTCCTCAACACGATGTCGCGTTCCGAGCTCCTCGCCTGGGTCGCGGCCAAGCCGGCCCGGGTTGGGGCCTGACCAACTACCATCGCCGGCGTGCAGCGAACCGCAGCCCGAATCCGCCACGGCGGCACCGACACGACCTTCGACGCCGCCCGGCGGGACCTCGTCCTCCTCGCCGTCGTCGTCGTCGGGCTGTCGCGGCTGCTCGACGGTCCGCTCGCCTGGATCGTCGCCGCGTTCCTGCTCGGGGCTGTCCTGCTCGGGACCCTGGCGGTCCTCGGAACGCTGGACGCGCCGGACGCCGAGCGCGGCGTGCCGATCGAGTCGCTCATCCTGCCGGCGGTTGCAGCGGCCGGCTGCCTCGGCGCCATCCAGCTCGTGCCGGTCGGCGTCTGGCTGCTGCCGGCTCTCGGGGCGACGGCGCTGCTGATCGATCGGGCGATCGTCCTCGAGGGCCGGCTCGTCGTCAGCGATGTCGGTCTCACCGAGGAGGAACGATCGTCGGTCCTGATCGCGATCCTCGTGACGGGTTTCATCGCCTTCGTCGGGGTGGGCGCGCTCGTCCCCGGCGGGTTGGCCGGTGCGATCAGCCCAGCCGGGGCGAGCGGACCGCCCGTCCCACCGCTCCGCGCGGCCGATCTGCTCGTCCTCGCCTCGGCCGACGCCCTGATCGCCGGCCTGCTCGGTTATCGGGCTGCGTCGCTCAGGATGCTCAACCTCCGCGACGCCCTCTGGTCCGCGGCGACCTACGCCGTCGCGATCGCGATCACGGCGGCCGCATTGCGGGCGATGGCCCTGCCGCGGCTCGTCGGGCCGGCGCTGCTGACGCTCGCCTTCTACCTCTGGGACGCGATCCACGGCGCGTCCCCGGCGCGCCGCCGCGACCCCAGCTGGATCTGGCAGACGGCTGTGCTCGTCGTCCTCGGGATCCTCGTCGCCGGCTGGAACCTGATGATCCGGACCTGAGCGCACGTGTCGATCCGGCCGTGGCGGGCTCCTCAGTCCCCGTCCGGCCAGACGATCGTGGCGGCGCTGTCGATCGGCCAGGCGCGGCCGGAGGCCAGCTCGACTAGCCGCGACGCGCCCGTCCGATCCGATGTCACGGCCCACTGGCCGTCCGGCGAGACGGACACGTCTCCCGCGGGCATGCCACCGATCAGGACCGGCGCCGGATCAGTTAGCCGGCCCGCTCGCGCCCGCCCGATCGGATCGTCGATCCGATAGATCGCCGGCCCGGCGGCGGTCCGGGCCGTCACGAACAGGGACGTGGCATCGGATGACCAGCCAACCACGTCGAGTCCGCCCTCGATCGGGATCGACGGCGGCCAGTCGATCCGGATGTCATTCGATGTGTCCTCGTTGACTGCGCTCAGGAGGATCGTCCGGCCGCTGTCGTCGATCGACCAGTAATGGATCGGCAGGCGGCCGTGATCCGTCGAGCTGAACTGGCGAAGCTTCCCGTTCGCCACCGCCAGCCGGGCCGAGTACGAGTACCGCCCTGGACAGCCCTCCGTGCAGATGGCATGCCCGACGAGCAGCTCGTCCTGGCTCCACCAGCCCTCGAGCCGGTCGTAATCCGGCGGGAGGCCGAGCCGCTGCGTATCGCCTCCGATGGTTCCGATGACGAAGCCTGCCCTGGTCGCTCCGTCGGCACCCGTCTCGTAGGCGGTCGCCGCGAGCGCCAGTCCATCGGGCCGCCAACTGATGTCACTCGTCCGCGCTGGCCAGCCGGCAGGCATCGTCACGGCGCGGCGCCCGCCGCCCGGCTCCCAGAGCCAGGCTCGGGAACCCCCGGGCGTGTCCACCCAGACGAGGATGTCAGGGCTTCCCGGCCTCGGCAGCAACGACAACTGCAACGCCTCGCCGCCGACGTCCCCGCTGGCCGGAGCGGGTGTCACGCCGACATCGGCGGGCTCCATCGCCGAGGTCGAGCGAAGGCCGCCCCCCTGCGTCGGGATGAGCCGCTCGACGTGCACGATCGCGTGCGGCCCGGTCTGGTCGATCCAGCCGGCGATGACGGCGGACGTTGCCGCGAGGTCGGGACCGGACGGGCCCAGTGTCGGCGTCGGGGTCGGCTCGCTTGCGGGCAGCGCCGCCTGGGGCAATGCGACACCGCCGACGATCCGGGTGAGCGTTGCCTGGGCAATCCCGGTTGGGATGGGCAGGTGGACGACTCGAGCGCTCGACCGCTCGACGAGGTCGATCCGGGAGACTCGGTCCCAGGAGTTGACGCCCAGGTAGTCGCCGTCGGCCGACCAGGCAAGGTCGCCTCTTCCCTTGCCTGTCCAGATCGGTGACGAACGGCCGTCGAGGCCGGCGACGACCACCGAGGTGTCGCCGACGCCGATCGCGACGAGTCGGCCGGCGGGGTCGAGCGCGATCGTGTCGACCGACCCGAAGGTGGCCATGGTCCGCGGCCCGCCACCGGCCAGCGACCATCGCCGAACATCGGTTCCCGTCCCATCTTCTCGCGGAGCGAGGTCGAGCCCGACGCCGGTCGCAGGATCGACGTCGTCGCCGCCGGTCGTGCTCGGGCCGATCGCCGGTGGAACCGACAGCCGCTCGATCTTCGACGTGGCCGGGTCGACCCGGAGGAACCGCCAGCCGAGTGTCTGCTGCATCGCGTCCGTGAGGCGCTCGCGCAGGACGAGCGCGCCATCCGCGTCGAAACCCTGGATGCCGGGATCGGGCGGGATGGGGACGTTCACGAGCGCGCCGCTCGCGACGTCGACGATGACGGCCTGGCGCTTGGTGGCGTCCTCGGGCTGCGTGGTCGCGGCAAACCTTGTTCCGTCCATCGACCAGGCACCGAACCCGAGATCGACCGCGGGCGAATCGACGATCCAGCGGCTCGCCCCGGTGACCGTGTCGATGGCCTCGAGGCGCGACCCGTCGCTGCCGTCGAAATGGGCGATCGCGACGCGGCCGGAGGGATCCACGGTCCAGGTTCGGGCGTAATCGAGGTTCGGGCGGCGGGCGATGACCCGGGCGAGGCTCCTGCCGTCGAGCGAGCGGGCCACGAGTTGCGAGCCGTCGGCGTCGAGGACCTCGTAGAACACGACCGGCCCGGTCGTCGTCGCAGTTGGAATTGCCGCCTGGGCGGAAGGACCCGGCCCCGGCCCCGGCCTGCTCAGCCCGATCGCCAGGGCGGTCGCCGCGGCGACCCCGACCAGCGCGCCGATGGCGGCGATTCCCCCGTTCCCCCGGTTATGACGCGCTGGCATGACCCCGTCATTGTGCGGTTTGGTCGATGGTGGACGCAGGACCAGTTGGGGCCGTGGCGAAGGATCGGATCGCGCGAAGGAACGACCACACCCGTTTGACGCATCGGCCCGACGGTGCTAGAAAGCCTTGCCCCCTGCGGGACCGCGTACCGGCGCCGGAGACCCCGTCGGGCATGATCGATCACCTCGAAAGGACGACCCCCTCGTGACCTTCCCCGAAGTCGATTCCCAGCCGGCGAGCGCCGTCAATCAGACGCGGCTCAAGCGCCAGCTCGCGGACCAGGCGATCGCCCAGGCGACGGCCGCCCAGTGGGCCGATGCTGCGGAGACGAACCGTCGGCTGCTCGAGCTCGGACCGGATGCGGAGGCGGAGAATCGACTGGCGAAGTCGCTCTGGGAGCTCGGCGAGCTGGGCGCCGCGCGCGAGCACTACCAGACGGCACTCGCGCTCGACCCGACGAACCGGATCGCCGAGCGCAACATCGATCGGCTGCGGGTCCTCCTCGTCGAGGCCGGCGACAAGACCGTGCCGGCCCAGGAGGGCAGCAAGGCCCCCGTCTCGATCTTCGTCGAGGAGACCGGCAAGACCGGCTTCGCGTTCCTGACGGACCTGCCGAACCCGCGCAAGCTGGCCCAGGTCAACCCCGGCGACGCGGTCGAGCTGACGCCCGAGGGCAACCGGCTCATCGCGACGAGCAACGGGATGCGAATCGGGATCGTCGAGCCGCGCGTCGCGGCCCGCCTCCTCAAGCTCCTCGCCGAGGGCAACAAGTACGCGGCCGGCGTCACCTCGCTCGGCGACAAGGATGTCCGGATCATCATCCGCGAGATCTACCAGGACCCGCGCAACTACGGGAAGGTCTCGTTCCCGACGGCGGCCAAGTCGACCGACCTTCGCCCGTACACGAAGGGCACCCTCGTCCGCGAGGAGATGGATCTCGAGGAGGACCTCGAGGACGACGAGGAGGACGACGAGATCGAGGACCTCGACCGGGTCCTGCCGCCGGAATCGACGACCGACGAGGCGTTCGAAGAAGAGGCCGACGAGCTCGACGAAGGATAAGGTCGATCAGCGGCGCCCGACCGGGGTACGCTGTCTGACATGACGAGTCGCGCCTCCCTCGTCCGAGCCGAACCAGGCTTCTCGCTGCCGTTTTTCGATCGGCTGGCCCCGCCTCCACCGCCCGGCCTCGTCGCCGCGCGGATCGAGGCACATTCCGCGCCGGGCGACATCGTCCTGGACCTGAGCGGTCGTGGTGGCTGGGTCGCCCACGCGGCGCTCGACCGGCAACGACGCGCCGTGAGCCTCGAGTCCGGCCCGCTGACGCGGCTGCTGGCCGAGCTCGTCCTGCGGCCGCCGGACCTTCGCCATCTCGACGCGGCGTTCCAGGCCATGGGCGCCTCACCGCACGGTGCGACCAGCCTCCGGATGGCGGTGGGCGAGCCCTTCGCCACGCGCTGTCCGGGCTGTGAACGGATGGTCGTCGCGGACGAGTTCATCTGGTCATCGCCGACGACCCCGACGCCCGTGGTGGTGTCGACGTCCGGCCCGACAGCTGGCTCGACCGCAAGTTCGGCTGGGTCCGCCGCGTCAGCCGGCGAGGACGGCGGAGCCGATGCCGTTCCGATCCGGAAGCAGTACCGCTGCCACGTCTGTCGGGGCCAGCGCGGCAGCGGCGACCAGCGGACCGCCGCCACGGACGCCGACGATCTGGAGCGAGCCCGGACCGCCCCGGACCGGGCCGACGTGATTCGCGACGGCCTGCGGGACCGGTTCCCGGTGCTGGAGAGCGGCGACGCGCTCGTCGACGGCCTGCTCGACCTTCACACGCCGCGACAGCTCATCGGCCTCGAGGCGATCCTCCAGCGCGTCGAGGGCGACCTCCGCGCGGCGCCGGTCGAGGCCGCCCTCCGCCTCGGTTTCCTCCACGCCCTGCTGCCGGCGAGCAGGCTCAACGGCTTTCCGGGCCGGATCGGCACCCTTCGGATCCAGGGCGGACGTGTCCGAGCGCCTGGCTCCGCACAATGGCGCGAGCGCAATCCGTGGCTCGCCTTCGAGGATGGCATCCGGCTGGTTCGGGGGTTCATCCAGCGTCTCGAGGGGGGCTCGTACGGCTCCGTCCAGGCACGGATCGGCGAGGATCTGCGGAGCCTCGCCGACGGGACGGCGACGGCGGTTCTGCGGGTCGCCGGACCGTCGACCGGGCGGGCCATCGGGGCCGAGGCGGCGGAGCGCGACGTCGCAGGCGCCCGGACCTCGTCCTCGGCTCCGGGGAGTCGTCGCCGGATCCGGCTCGTCCTTGGCCAGCCGGCGGTCCGGCCGAACCAGGAGCGGCTGTCCCTGTCCTACTGGGCGACCGCGTGGGTGCTCGGCCACGAGGCCGCGGCGACGTTGCCGATCGACGCGTTGTCGGGCGCCGCGATCCGCGCTCCGTGGGGCTGGCACGCCGCCGCGCTGGGCCGCGCCCTGGCCGACGTCGAACCGTCGATCGCCCGCGACGGGCGGGTCGTCTTCCTCGTCGACGGCGGTGGACCCGAAGCGCTCGTCGCCGCAGCCCTCGGCGGTGTCGAGGCCGGGTTCCGGCTGGTCGGTGCCCGTCTTGAGGACGGCGACGAGGAGATCGCCGGCGTCATCGATCTCGTCCCACCCGGAGCCGTCCGCCAACCGGGCCCGCGAACCCGCGCCAACATCGGCCTCCAATCCGACGACGGAGGAGTCGGCGACGCCGATCTCGTCCCGGGACCGGGCCTCCTGTCACCGCCGGAACGATTCGATCGCCGCCCGTTCTCGCCTGCGGACATTGCCCGGACGGTCACCGACGTGGCCGTCGAGACGATCAAGGCCCGCGGCGAGCCTGCCCGGCACGAGCGCCTTCTCGGCGAGATCCTCGTCGGGCTCGATCGGGCCGGCCAGCTGCGCCGGCTCGTCGCCGCCGAGATCGCCGGTGAGGGCCGGGACTTCGACAGCGATGGCGGCCGCGATCCGGGCGACGGCGGTCGTGACCACGGCGACGCGGGAGGGGGTGGGTCCTACCCCGCCGAGCCGGAACGGCGCGGGGGCGATCGCCGCCTGATCGGGCGCCGCGAGGCTCCGGGCCCGTCGCTCCGGACCCGTAGTTCAATCCGAATCGCCGAGACAGCACCGGACCATGTAGAGCGCCTCCTCGCGCTCATCGGTGAGGAGCTCTCCCGGCCGACACAGCGGCGCCTGACCGAGATCGAGCCCGGCCGCTGGTGGCTGGCGAACAAGGCTGATCGCGATGCGGCGGCCGTGCCCCTCGCGGACCGCGTCGAGTGGGCTGTCTACAGCCTCCTGTCGACCGCGGGCCCGCTCTCCGAGACGGCGTTCTTCGAGCGGATGGCAACGCTCTTCGCCGGCCATGACCTGCCGGATGAGGCGCTCGTGAGGGCCTGCCTCCGGAGCTATCGCAGCCTCGCCAGCACCGCCGACCAGCTGCTCACGACCGACGAGCTCCTCGGCCGCGCCGAGCAGCACAGCCAGATGATCGCCGCCCTGGTCGACGGCGGTCACCGCCTTGGCATGAGCGCCTGGATCGGCCAGCGCGAGCAGGCTCGCCGGGTGGGCTCGCGGCGCCTGGGCGAGTGGCTCGACGATCGCGAGGCGCGGGCGCCGCTCGGCATGATCAGCCGGGCAGCCGACGAGGTCGCCAACGTCGACTGCATCTGGTACGTCCGCGGCAGGATTGCGTTCCTGTTCGAGGTGGAGTGGACGGCGATGCTCGGCGATCCGCTGCTTCGACGCCACAGCCGGATCCCGCCGAGTGACTCGCTGGTGCGCTTCCTGGTCGTCGCCCCCGAGCGGACCGAGCTCGTTCGGCACAAGCTCGACCGATCGCCGCTGCTACGCGAGGCAATGGAGCGGGACAACTGGCATTTCATCAAGTGGAATCACATGAGCGCGTTCCTGGCGCGGGATCCGCTCGACGTCGGCGACCTCGAGGCGTACATCGGGCTCGATCCGCTCGTTGAACGATCCGGCGACCAGATGCCCCTCTTCGAAGGTTAGTGGTCGCCCCGGGTTTCGGACGCGCCATCGGGCCCGCCTCGCCTTCGCTGTGCAATTGTCCGAAATCGTACGCCGCGGGAAATCAAATGTTCTCCCGCCGGATCGTCCGGATTCGGATGCCGAATTCGGAAACCGGATTCGGATAACGGCGCGAAATGGAAGTGGTTTCCGACGCCGTTCGATCTCGGATGATCTGTCGATCCGCCCGCCGGGCCAGCGCACGGTACCCTGTCCGCAACCTTCCCGATCCTCATCCTTTGCGGAGGAATCAGTGACCCTGTCCGACCATCCCATCTCGCCGGTCAACGCCCTGTCCGACCGGTTCTGGGAGGGGATCCTCGAGCTCAATCCGACGACCGCGACCGTCTACGGCGACGAGCGCTACGCCGATCGCCTCGAGGATCCGAGTCCGGCCGGCCGAGCGAAGGCGCGGCGGCTGATGGAGACGACGAAGGCGGAGGCCGAGGCGATCCCGGCGACAGGCCTGTCGATCGAGGATCGGATCACCCGCGACATGCTGATCGTCATCGCCGATCTCAGCGTCGAGGAGGACGATCAGGGGACTCACCGGTTGCGAGTCGTCGACCAGATCGGTGGACCGCAGACGCTCCTGCCGCAGATCTGCCAATTCCAATCGGCCGACACGCCGGAGCGCCTGGAGAAATTCATCGCGAGGCTGCGGGCCTACCCGGCCTACATGGCAGCCAACACCGACATCCTGCGCGAGGGCCTCGCCACCGGCCTCACCGCCCCGCGGATCGTCGCCGAGCGAACCGTCCAGCAGCTCGATCGGCTCCTCGCGATCCCGATCTCGGAGGCGATCGTTCCGGCGATGGCCAAGGTCGCCTCCGAGGAGGATCGCGAGCGAGTTCGCGAGGTCGTCCGCGACGAGGTCTACCCGGCCGATGCGGCCTTCCTCGAAGTCCTCCGCGGCGACTACCTCGCGGCGACCCGCGAGGAGCCCGGGCTGTGGTCCGCGCCGAACGGCGAAGTGCTCTACCGGACCCAGATCCGCGCCTGGACGACGCTCGACATGGAGCCGGAGGACGTTCACCGGATCGGGCTCGAGGAGCTCGAGACGGTCGAGGCAGGCCGCCGCGAGATCGCTGCGGCCGCAGGCTTCGGCACCGATACGAAGGCCTATCGGGCGTCGCTGGCTGCCGACCCGACGAACCAGCCGGGTTCGAAGGAGGAGCTGCTGGCCCGCGCCCGCGAGGACATCGACCGCGCGATGGCGGTCGCGCCGCGCTATTTCGGTACGCTCCCGAAGGCCGGCATCGAGGTCCGTGCGGTCGAGGAGTTCAAGGAGAAGGACGCCCCGTTCGCCTACTACTTCCCGCCCTCGACCGACGGCACCCGCCCGGGCATCTACTACGCCAACGGCTACGACCTGCCGAGCCGGAAGTACACGAAGCTCGCCTCGACGACGTATCACGAGGCGGTCCCCGGACACCACTTCCAGATTGCCCTCGAGATGGAGAACCCGAAGCTCAACACGTTCCGCCGTCTGGGTGCGAGGATCGTCGGCGGGGCGTACGTCGAGGGCTGGGGTCTGTACAGCGAGAAGCTGGCCGACGAGATGGCCCTCTTCCGCAACGAGGCCGAGCGGTTCGGCATGCTCGACGCCGTCGCCTGGCGCGCCGCCCGGCTCGTCGTCGACACCGGTCTCCACGCGCTCCGCTGGACGCGCCAGCAGTCGGTCGACTTCCTCCTCGGGGCCGGCCTGTCGGAGACCGACGCCGTCATCGAGACCGACCGCTACATCGCCTGGCCAGGTCAGGCGCTGACGTACATGATCGGTTGCCGCGAGATCGAGAAGCTCCGCCGCGAGATCGCGGCGCGGGATGGCTCGGGCTTCGACCTGCGGGCATTTCACGATGCGCTCCTGGGCCACGGCTCGCTGCCGTTGGCAACGTTGCGGCGCGAGCTCCCGACCTGGGTCGCCGCCCCCGCCTGAGCTCCGCGTCGCGGGCGCCGCGTGATTCGCGGTAGATATGCGGCCGGCGCATGAGAATCCGGACGAATACGCTCAACCCTCGCGCCGTTCCGCATCGTCCACGCAGGGAAGACGCCAGCACGCGCAGAGGGTTAAGCGTGGATAGGGCGATCTTCATGCACGGGACGCATCAGCTCGGTCGCGGCACGCGATGGCTCGGGCTTCGACCTGCGGCGACCTGAGATCGTTGGCAGCCAGGCGGCGACCTACGAGTAGCCAGGCGGCGACCTACGAATCGAAGCCGATGCCGAGGGCGTCGAGGGTTCGTAGCAGGAGGCCACGGCGGCCCTCGTTGCGGTCGGCCCGGTCGAGCTCCCAGCGAACGGCCTGGACGGCCGCGAACCGGAGCGGCTCGGGCGGGAAGGGGATCGGCCGGCTCTGGACGAACCGCAGGCGGAGCAGGTCGGAGTCCGGTCGGAGGATGAAGTCGCGGACGACGCCACCGGCCCAGCGACTCGCCCCGACACCCAGCCCGGTGTAGCCGAGCGCATACGTCAGTCGGCCACCGAGGGCCTGCCCGAACGTGACGGTGAATCGCGACGTCGTGTCGATCGCGCCGCCCCAGCGATACGGAAACCCCACCTCGGCGAGCTGGGGAAAGGTGACCCGGAACTGCGCCTCGAGCTTTGCGAATGTCGTCGGACGCCGGTCGAACCTCGGTCCGACGCCGTTTCCGAAGTGGTAGATGGCGTCGTAACCGCCCCACAGGATCCGATCGTCGGCGGTCAACCGGAAGTAGTGGAACTGGTTGTTCGCGTCGGACATGCCCTGGCGCCGCTTCCAGCCGATCGATGCCAACTGGGCCGACGACAGCGGGTCCGAGACGAGGACGTAGTCGTAGACCGGCACGAAATGGGCCGACAGCCGTCGCAGCCACCCGGAGTACGCCGACGTCGCCACGACGACGTGGCCGGCGATGACCGACCGCCCTTCGGCGGTCCCGACGCGCACCCCGCCCGCGGTACGGTCGACCGCCGTGACCTTGGTTCCCTCGTGGATCACCACGCCGCGCTCCTCGCAAACCCGGGCGAGGCCTCGGACGAGCTTGGCCGGGTCGAGCAGCGCGTCGCGTCCCGGCCGTCGGTGGAGGGCCGCCAGCCAGGCCGGCGAATGGACCTCGGCCTGGATCGTCTCGCGGTCCATGAACTCGAGCTCCTCGCCCCACGCGGCGGCCTCGTCGACCCAGGCCCGGAACTCGTCGACCTGGTGCGGCTGGTCGGCGACGTCAAGGGTCCCGGATTCCTCGAGGTCGCAATCGATCCCGTGCTCCCGGGTGAAGGCGACCAGGGCCCGGAAATTGGCGACACCCTCCCGCTGGAGAAATGCCAGCTCGTCGGGGAAGTGGCGGATCCCGTTCGCCAGGCCGTGGGTCAGGCTCGCCGAGCAGAAGCCGCCGTTCCGCCCGCTCGCCCCGTAGCCGACCGTTTCGGCTTCGAGGACCACGACCCGCAGCGACGGATCCGTGTCGGTCAGGGCGATCGCCGTCCAGAGGCCGGTGAATCCGCCGCCGACGATGACGATGTCGGCGGTGTCGTCGACGGCGAGTGGCGGCCGATCCGGGCCCGCCGCGGATGCCGCCAACCAGTAGCTCGTCGCATCCACGGCCGCGTCGTCAGCCACGCAATCGCCAGCGGCATCGTTTCGGCACAGGGACCACCACCCCGGCATCCTAGCCGCCGGCGTGCGCCGGTGCACCGAGACCACGGAATCCCGAACCCTCTCCGGAGCATCCGCACGGATATCGCACCCGAATCGCCGCGAGGCGACGATATCCGCGTTGACGATGGATCAGGCCCTGTGCCAAGATGAGAACCCGCCGTTCCGTACCCCGCAACGGCCGTCCCATCCACCGAACCACCCATCCGTAGCAACGGAGTGATCATGACGACCGAGCCCGCCGGAGCGGTGTCCCAGGGTCTTCGCCGCGAGCGGCAGGCCGAGCTGTACCGCCGCGCGATGGAGAGCCTGCCGGGCGGGACGGACTCCAACTTCCGGGCCTGGGGCGAGGACACGATCTACGTCGATCGTGGCAAGGGCGGGACCGTCTGGGACATGGACGGGAACGAGTACATCGACCTGCGGATGGGCTACGGCCCGGTGATCCTGGGCCACGGCGATGACCGGGTCGACGACTACGTCAACGAGCGGATGCGCAAAGGCGTGAGCTTCTCGCTGACGAGCGAGGACGAGATCCAGACCATCGAGCTGATCAAGGAGCTGACCGGCTGGGTCCAGAAGGCCCGGATGACCGTCTCCGGGACCGAGGCGACCATGCACGCGATGCGCGTCGCAAGGGCCTATACGGGCCGCACGAAGATCGTCAAGTTCGAGGGCCAATACCACGGCGTCCACGACTACGCCCTGATCAGCGTGACCCCTAACGACATGGCCGAGCTGGGCGACCAGGAGAACCCGGTCGCGCTCGCCTGGGGACGCGGGATCCCGGAGGCGGTGAGCCGGACGATGATCCCGGCCAGGTACAACGCGATGGACGTGCTCCGCCGGATCTTCGAACGCGATGGGGACGACATCGCCGCGATCATCATCGAACCGGTCCTCGGCAACGCCCAGGCGATCATGCCGCAGCCGGGCTTCCACGAGGCGATCCGCGCCCTGACGAAGGAATTCGGCGCCGTCCTGATCTACGACGAGGTCAAGACCGGGTTCCGCTTCGCCCGCGGCGGGGCGGCCGAATTCTTCGGCGTCACGCCGGACCTCGCGACCTTCGCCAAGGCGATGGGCAACGGCTACCCGGCGGCCGCCTTCGGTGGAACGGCCGAGGTCATGAGCGTCCTCCCTGACCACGTCAGCCACGGCGGGACGTATGCCGGAAACCGGGTCGCCGCCGCCGCCGCGGTCAAGACGCTGACGATCATCAAGGAGACAGACGCGCTGGAGAAGATCCACGCGACCGGTCGCCGCGTCCAGGGCGGCCTGGCCGAGGTCCTCAACGAGAAGGGTCTCGCCCACACCTTTACCGGCCATCCGTCGATGTTCGGGATCTTCTTTGCAGAGACGGCCCCGACGGAGTATCGCGACTGGGCGACGTCCGACCACGACCTGTACGACGCCATCGCGATCGGGATGCACGTTCGGGGAGCCATGCCGGAGCCCGACTCGCGTGAGCCGTGGTTCCTGTGCGAGGCCCACGCGAGCGGCGACTACGTCGATCGGATCGTGTCGATCTTCGCCGACTCGCTCGACGCCGCTCTCGAGGCCCGAGCCCGGGGCGCGACCGCCCCGCCACCCAAGGACTGAGGAGACACCGCCATGGTCCTCGACGGGAACGCCGTTCGGTCGGTCGATCGAGCCGCCGCATTGCTGCTCGCCCTCGGCGAGTCGGACGGGGAAGCGGGCGTGACCGAGCTCGCCCGCCGGCTCGGCCTCCACAAGTCGACCGCATCGCGGCTGCTCGCGACGCTCCAGAAACGTGGTCTCGTCGAGCAGGACGAGGAGACCGGCAAGTACCGCCTCGGGCTGGTCGTCATCCGCCTGGCCGAGAAGGCCGAGCGAACCCTCGACTTCCGCGGCATCTCCATGCCCGAGCTGGAACGCCTCGCCCGCCTGACCCACGAGACGACCGGTCTCGGGATCCTCGACGGCGACGCGTTCCTGACGGTGGCCCAGGCGGACGGACCGAACCTCATCGCCGTCGGCGACTGGACCGGCCGCTCGACGCCGCTTCACTGCGTCGCGTCGGGCAAGGTCCTGATGGCGGCCCTCGCCGAGCGGGAGGTCCTGCGGATCGTCCGGCGCGGCCTGCTCAGCCATACGGAACGAACGATCACCGAGCTCGAGCCGCTCCTCGAGGAGCTCGCCCGGATCCGCCGGCGCGGCTACGCGACGGCGCTCGGTGAGTATGAGCTGGGGCTCAACGCGGTTGCCGCCCCGGTCCACGATGCGCGTGGCAACGTCGTCGCCGCGGTCCACATCTGGGGGCCGGCTTTCCGGTTGACCCCGCGGCGGATCCCGGAGCTGGCGGCCCAGGCCCGCGAGACGGCGGCAGCCATCTCGCTCCGCCTCGGCGGCCCGGGCCCATCGCCCGCGCCGACGGGCACGAACGGGGTCGGCTCAGGCGTCGTCGCCCTTCCGACCGGAGTTGCCGCCGCGTCCTGACGCGCATCCGCTTCCGTCGGAACGCGCCGGGCGCGCCGTTCGCGACGGCCGCGGACCGCTACCATCTGGCCGATGCCCGACCTCACGAAG
>Ga0209488_10002845_pt1 | contig 14093 bp, 9 predicted proteins | sample Rivendell_Oct201_8_FD_188349 | JGI IMG/M metagenome (GOLD analysis project Ga0209488, IMG submission 188349) | Vadose zone soil microbial communities from the Eel River Critical Zone Observatory, Northern California, USA -... | ecosystem: Environmental > Terrestrial > Soil > Vadose zone >... | reverse complement strand
AAAGGTAGAAGTACACGTACATCGAGTAGGCGTGCACCAGCAGGATCGCCGCCGCCCCCTGCAGCCGCCACGGCGGCTGCGCGAGGCCGAACAACCGCTGGATCGCGCGCGCCACAAATCCGGACTCGCCATACAGAAACAGGAACGCGATCACCCCGACGAACGGCGGCAGGACCGCCGGCAGAGCGATGAGCGAGCCGAGGGTCTTTCGACCCGGGAACTCGAGCCACTCGAACAAGAAGGCGAGCGGCACGCCGATCGCCGCCGCGAGCGCCACGCTCGCCACCGAGATCCAGACGCTGGCCCACAGCACGCGCCACTCGCCGGGGCGCGAGACGAACGCCGCGAGGGCGTCCGGTTCCGCCGCATCGTGCACGACGATCAGGATCGGATACAACACGAGCCACACGAGCAGCAGCGTGAACGTCGCTCGAGCCGCGAGACCCAACCGCGCGCTCACGCGCGCTCCTCGGGGAAGGTCAGGACCCGCACGGCTTCGAGGTACACGCGGTCACCCACACGCGCGGCCTCCGGCCGGGCCAGAACCTCGAGCCGATCGCCCGGCTCCATCTCGATCAGATAGAAGGCGGCGGCGCCCGTGTAACGCCGCTCCCGCACGACGCCCGGCACGCCGGCGTCCGCCAGGGCCAGCCGCTCGGGCCGGACCACGAGCACCTGGCCGGGAGTGGCCCCGAAGACCTGGGCCGTCTTTCCCCGCAGCACGTTGGCCCGGCCCACGAACGTGGCGACGAACAGGCTCGCTGGATGCTCGTACAGCTCGTCGGCGGTGGCGAGCTGCTCGAGCCGACCGGCATGAAGCACCGCCACCCGGTCGCCCAGATCGAACGCTTCCTCCTGCTCGTGGGTGACGAACATGGTCGTGATCCCGACCCGTTTGATGAGCGCCCGCAGCTCGCGCCGCGTGCGCTCCCGCAGGCTCGGGTCCAGGTTCGAGAGCGGCTCGTCCAGGAGCAGTACGCGCGGCTCCGGCGCCAGCGCACGCGCCAGCGCCACGCGCTGCTGCTGCCCCCCTGACAGATCCTGCACGCGCCGGCGCTCGAAGCCCTCGAGACCCACCAGTGCGAGGACCTCCGCCACCTTCGGGTCGCTCGCCCCTCGTCCCGGGAGTCCGAAGGCGACATTCTTCCCCACGTCGAGGTGCGGGAACAGCGCGTAGTGCTGAAACACCATCCCGCAGCGTCTTCGTGCGGGCGGCACCGCCGTGACGTCCTCACCTGCGACGTCGATCCGACCGGCGTCTGGGGTCTCGAACCCGCCCAACAGGCGCAGCACCGTGGTCTTGCCGCTTCCCGAAGGGCCGAGCAGGACGAGGATCTCGCCGCGTGGGATCTCGAGCGACAAGGGTCCCACGGCCACGGCGTGCGACCACTGCTTGCGCACGCCATCCAGGGTGACGAATGCGCTCATCGCCCGTGGCCCCGCACGGTCTGATCCCAGGAGCGCATCCAGTCCGCGCCCCGCTCGGCCAGCAGGTCCCAATCCACGTCCGCGACTTTCATCACGCGCCGGACCTCGCGGGCCCAGGGCGGCAGCGAGTCCACCGGCAGATCGAGCCTCGCCGGTAACCGGTACGCCTCTCGGGTTGCCGCCAGCTGCGCGGCGACGCTGCCCACGTACTCCACGAACGCGCGCGCCTGGGCGCGGTGGCGCGCGTTGCGTACCACGCCGATCGCGTCCTCGATCACCGGCGTGCCGCTTCTGGGGAACGCGTAGCCGAGCGGCAACCCGTCGCGCCGGCTGAGCAGGATGTCCGGCAGGTCCCAGATCGTCACCAGCCCTTCCTGGCGCACGATCTTCTGGTCGAGGAGAGGACCGTTCAGCACGTATTCCTTGGTTTGGGCGTCGAGCCGCCGCAGCCACTGGAACCCGGCGGCCGTGTCGTGCGTCTGCCTGAGGCCGCGCTCGATGATCATGCCCCAGACCGCCCGCATCGTGCCCGAGGCCAGCGGGTCGCGGATCAGGATCTTGCCCTTCCATCGAGGATCGAGCAGGTCGTCCCAGTCCCGCGGGGCCTCGTCCGGCTTCACCGCCTGCTCCGCGTAGACAATCACCGCGGGCGTCTCGTAGGCGGCGGAATACAAGTCGCCGGGCCCGCGGCCGTGCGGCTCTACCGCCTCCACCCAGGTCGGCCGGAACGACTCGAGCAGCGAGTCACGCGCGCCGAGCGCGAAGATCGTCGCGGGACCGCCGAACCACACGTCCGCCTGCGGGTTGGCGCGCTCAGAGCGCAGGCGGTCGTACACCTCCTGCGAGCCCATGTCGAGCCACCGCACGTCGACGTCGGGGTGGAGCTGCTCGAAACGGCGCTCGAGCAGGGTCAGGAGATCGCGACCGTGGGGCGAGTAGATCACGAGCGGCGTGCGACCGTCGCCCTGACAAGCGGTCGAAAGCAGGGCGAGCATGGCTGCGCCGATCAACAAGTGCGGAATGCGGAGTGCGGAATGCGGAATTGAAGAGGAAGGTTCGATACTTGGTGCGGGCCTCCGGACTCGGCGCCCGCGCGGTCCATTCCGCACTCCGCATTCCGCACTCCGCATTGGGCTATTTCCGGAGCGTCAGCAGGTTCGCAAACAACCGATACGCCCCCGGGACACCCGCCGGCAGCTGCCGGAAGAAGCTCAGCCCGGTGTACACGTACCTGCCCTTGCCCACCGCGGCCACGAGCAGTCCGCCCTGGAGCGGCGGCTCGCCGGGATCGTGCATCTCGACGAGCGGCGTGTAGGCGGGATCCCAATCGTGCGCGAAATACAGTCCCCGCTCCTGCACCCAGCCACGCCAGTCGTCGGGCCCGATTTCGTTGGGAACGTGGAACACGGGGCTCGCGGAGTCCAGGACCGTCACCGCCGCGGTCTCGTCGGTCACCCGGTCGTGGGGGCGCGCGATCGAAAAGCGATACGGCGCGAAGCCACTGTTCACAAACGGATACTGCTGGTACTGGACGATCACGAGACCGCCGGCGCGGGCGTAGTCCAGCAGCCGTCCGTTGCTCGCGACGAGCGCGGGCTCGGTCTCGTACGCCCGGCTGCCGATCACGATCGCGTCGTACCGGGAAAGATCCCCGCGCGCGAGCGTATCGGGACCGAGCAGCTCGATCGGCACGCCTACCGCCTGCAGCGCCTCGGGCACGCGATCGGACGCGCCCCGCACGTAGCCGACGCGTGCCAGCGTCGGCAACGCGATACGCGCCGCACGCAGCTCGGCCGTCGAGGCGTGGACGACCGCGCGTGGCCGGATATGCGGGTAGTCGATGAGCGCGAGCGCCCCGTCGCTCCGGTCGCGGCCTCCGGCAAGCGCGGCGGCCTTGAGCTCGTATTCGCCGGACCGGACCGACGCCGGGGGCGCCAGCGTGATGGACAGGCTCTTCGATTCGTCCTCTCGCTCGAACGAGAGACTGTCCGGCCGGAGCGTGGTCCACCCCGGGGGCGTCGTCAACGCGATCCGGGCGACGGCCGGCCCGCGCGTGCGGTTGGTCACCGTGATGGTGAAGTGCCGGATGCCGCCGGCCGTCCCGTCCACCGGCCAGACCACGAGCTCCGGGGTCACCGCGACGTCGAACGGTCGAGTCACGAACAACGGGCGCCGCACCTCGCCGGTGCCTTGATCCCGATAGCGGTACACCACCTCGTGGGACAGCGTCAGCGGTTGGCCCGCGATCGTCAGCCGCACGGTCATTTGCACGGGCGGGGGCTCGAACGGCAATCCCCGCCACGCGGCCGGCACGCCGCTCCAGTCGTACAGGGCGCCGACGAATGGTCGCCGCAGGAAGTACGCTTGCGACCGTGGCGCATCGGCCGCCACCGTGACCGCGAAGCGACGCGTAGCGAGAGTTCCCGTCGGCACCGGGGAGCTCATGGCGTCGAGCCGCTCGACCTTCCACCCGACCGGCGTGCCCAGCTCAATCCCGTCGAGCGTGACGCCTGCATCCCCGGCGTTCCACACGCTCGTCTCCACCTGGACGCGTTCACCGGGAATCACGATGCCGTCGTCCGCGACCCCGTCGATCACCACGCCCGCAGCTGCGGCGAGCGCCTGCTCCAGAATCGCCTCTTGCCCGGAATCCGCGGCGCCGAGCTCACGCAGGGCGCGGGCGAGCAGGGGTGCAATCGCGTCGGGCCGTGTGGGGTTGAGCTGCGCGCGCGCCGAATCGATCAACCCGGCATAGCGCGCCTTGCCCGGGAACAGCGTATCCACCCCGGCGAAGAGACCGTCTCCATCCTTTGTCCCGCGGCCCCGATCCCGCCACTCGATGAACGCGAGCCGGTCGATCCTCGGCCCCGGTTCCTCGAGCTGCCCTTGGTCCTGTGAGCGGTGCTGGCTCCGGCCCGCCATGGCGATCTGGTGGTAGGATCGACCCGCCACGGGGTCGAGCAATCCCGCATCGAGCCGGAGCGTCGCGCTGGCGGTATCGGAGTACAGGGAGCGGTACAGCTTCACCGGTCCCCAGCTCGAGTCGCGCAGCGCCTCGAACGCCTGGCGCGCGACCAGACCGGCCACCTGATGCTGGCCGTGCCCGTCGCGCGGCGTCCCGGAGAACACGGACACGATGATCTGCGGGCGGAAGCGCCGCACCACGTCGAGCACGTCCTTGAGGACCGAGTCGCGGGGCCAGAGCCGCAGCGCTTCGTCCAGAGTCTTGGAATACCCGAAGTCGTAGGCGCGGGTGAAGAATTGGCGGGCGCCGTCGATCCGCCGGGCGGCGAGCAGCTCTTCTGAGCGGATGATACCGAGCTCGGGGCCGAGCTCGGGACCGATGAGGTTCTGCCCGCCCTCGCCGCGGCTGAGCGACAGGTAGGCGACCTGCGCGCCCATCCCTCGCGCGAACAGCGCGACGAGATCCGAGTACTCGTCGTCGGGATGAGCGCCGATCATCAGGACGCGCTTGTTCGCGCCGAGCTGCTTGAGCGCGCCCGCCAACACCGCGACGCCGCCGGTGCCGGGTGGAGTGAACTGCCCCACAAGCGGCCCGACGGCGCCGAACAACAGAGCAAGGCTAGTCTCGAGCGCGCGCCGCACTATGGCAAAAGATAAGTGACCCCGCCCTTCATAACGAATCGCACGCGCGACAGTTCCGCGACATCCTTCAACGGGTCCCCGGCCACCGCCACCAGGTCCGCATAGGCGCCGGGGGCGACGACACCCAGATCCCGTTGGCCCAGCAGCTCGGCCGCGAGCGACGTTCCAGACTTGATCGCCTGCATCGGGGTCATGCCATACTGCACGTAGTACTCGAACTCCTTCGCCTGATTGAGCTCGGTCCAGGGAAATCCGCCGACATCCGTTCCTAACACGATCCGGACGCCCTTCTTGAGCGCCCGGGTGAACGCCCGGCGTTGGTGCTCCACCATCGGTCCCCACACGCCGCTGCGCGGCCCCGCGACGTAGTAGGCCACCGTGACGGTCGGCACCCAATACACGCCCTTCGCAACGAGAACGTCGAGCAGCGAATCCGTCATGCCGTCGCCGTGCTCGATGGTGTTCACGCCCGCGCGGAGCGCCGCCGCGATCCCGTCCGATCCGATCGCGTGGGCAGCCACTTTCCGGCCCAGACGGTGCGCCTCGTCCACGATGGCGCGCGCCTCGTCGTCGGTGAAGTTGACCCAGCTGTGGAGCACCGAGTCCGGGGCGGGCCCGAAATAGTAGCGGCGATCACTGTAGAACTTGATCCAGTCGGCGCCGTGAGCCACCTGCTCGCGGACGGCCAGCCGTGCGCCCTCCACGCCGTCCACCGGCTGCACGCCGTGCGGCAGCTCCAGCTCCCAGTTGTCGGACACGATGGGGTACATGCCGGTGGGCGCCATGGCCCGAGTCGACGCGAAGATGCGCGGTCCGGGAATTTCGCCCCGATCGACCGCGCGCTTCACGTCCACATCCGCGTACATCGCACCCTCGGTCTCGAGGTCGCGGATGGTGGTGAACCCGTGCTCGAGTGCGATCCTCGCGTTCCTGGCGGCGAGAATCGCGCGATACGGGGTCGACTGGTACAGTAGCTGCTCGTTGTAGGACTCCGCCGTGGGGTCGCCCTGGAGCAGCAGGTGCGTGTGCGTGTCGATGAGTCCCGGCAGCACCGTCATCTGGGACAGATCGATCACACGGGCACCCTTCGCCTGCGCCTGGACCTGAGCCAGCGGGCCGACGGCCTTGATGCGGTCGCCTTCGATCAGGATGCCGACGCCCGATTGCGGCGCATCGGATCGCCCGTCGATCAGGCGGCCCGCCTTGATGAGCACCGGCGGCGCGGCCTGCGCGGTCCGGGACACCTGCGCCCAGGCAGGCATCGCAACGGCGAGTGTGGCGAACAGGGCGAAACGGGGTCGCATCGCGGTCTCCTTGTAGGGCGAGGCGAATCTCCTCGTGACCGCTTCCCTGTCAAGCCTTAGATTGGGGCACTCCCGAACGGAGGCAACCGTGGCCGTCCGCGTGACCTGCCAATGCGGGACCTCATACGAGCTCAAGGACGAGTTCGCCGGCAGGCTGGTCAAATGTCCCCAGTGTGGGCGCGAGAACCGGGTACCCGGCGTGGTGCCCGCCACTGCCGTGAAGCCTCAGGCGGACCCGGTGTTCGACCGCGACGTCTTTCTCCTGCGACAACAGCTGCTGCGGATCTCCGAAAAGTACGACGTGGCGGACGAGCAGGGAACAAAAATCGTGTTCGTCGAGCGCCCGGCGCACCTGTTGCGCAATCTCGGAGCGCTGCTCGCGGCGTTCGCCGCCGCGGGCGTCGTGGGAGTGGGGTTCGGGATGCTCGCCGACATGGCCAAGGGCACGGCGTTCGAGGGCGTCCTGGTCGCGCTCGCCGTGATCGGCGCTATCGTGGCTTTGATCGCCGTCGGGGTCGGCCTGTCCGCCAAGCGGCACGTCACCTTCTATCGCGACCAGTCGAAGCGCGACAAGCTGCTCGAGGTGCTGCAGGACCGGAAGTGGCAGCCGATCACGGCCACCTACACCGTGCGCGACCGGGCCGGGCGCACGTTGGCGCTCCTGTGGAAGAACTACCTGTACAACATCATCCGGAAACGCTGGTACGTGAAGGCGCCGGACGGCACGACGCTGTACGTAGCGAAAGAAGACTCCATCATCCTTTCGCTGCTGCGCCGGCTCCTCGGGCCTCTGTTCGGCCTGCTGCGAACCAACTTCATCATCGTGCGCGACGGCTCGGAGGACGTGGTGGGCGAGTTCAACCGCAAGTTCACGCTGCTCGACCGCTACGTCCTCGATCTCAAGGCGGACGGGGCCCGCGTCCTCGACCGCCGGGTGGCGCTCGCGCTCGGCGTGATGCTCGACACCGGTGAGCGGCGGTGAGCGACGAGCGGGAACAGCCGATCCTCATCACGCCCGACATGCTCGCGACGGGGAGCGACAGCCGCGTCGATTTCGAGCGCGGCATGCGTGCCGCCCCGCCGCTCATCCTCTTGCTCATCGCCGCAAACGTGGCGCTGTTCGCATGGGAGCTCGCCGCCGGGGCGCTCGCGAACCGTGAAAGCATCGTGGAGGCGGGTGCCCTGGTGCGTGACCGCGTGCTCGCCGGCGAGTGGTGGCGCCTCGAGAGCGCGACCTTCCTGCACGCCGGCTGGGATCACCTGATCGGCAACTGCCTGGTGCTGTATGTGGTGGGCATGGCCTGCGAGCACGCCTTCGGCTTCGCGCGGACGGCGGTGGTGTACTTTACGAGCGGCCTCACGGGCTCCCTCCTCTCCACCACCCTGTCGCCCGGGCCGTCGGTAGGCGCGTCGGGAGCGATTTTTGGCGTCGTGGCCGCGGTGATCGTCGCCTTGTACCGCCACCAGAAGCGCTTCTACCTGCGCGACAAGCGGATCGGCTTCGTGCTCCTGGTGTGGGCGGCGTACCAGATTTCGACGGGCCTCCTGAGTCCCTACATCGACAACTACGGACACCTCGGCGGGTTCGTGGGCGGGGCAACCGCCGCCTTACTGCTCAAGCCGAGCCTCTTGTCGGAGCGCTCCACAGGGTAGATTGAGACCATGGCCACCACCGCTACGGCCCCGGAGCGCAAGGTCAGCGCCGCCGAGGCGCGCGAGGTCGCCGAGGCCGCGCGCGAGCAGGAGTGGGTCGCGCCAAGCTTCGTGCGCGACCTGTTCCTCGGGAAGTTCCGCCTCGACCTGATCCACCCGTACCCCGAGCAGGATCCTGAAGAGGTGCGACGGGCACAGCCGTTCCTCGAGAAACTCGAGCGACTGCTCCGCGAACAGGTCGACTCGGACCGGATTGACCGCGAGGGCGAGATCCCCGACGCCGTAATCCAGGGCCTGCGCGACCTGGGCGCGTTCGGGATCAAGATCCCGCGCGAGTATGGCGGCCTGGGCCTCTCCCAGCTGTCGTATATGAAGGCCATCGAGCTCGTCTCGTCCATCGACGGCTCCATCACGGCGCTCTTGTCCGCGCATCAGTCGATCGGCGTGCCCCAGCCCTTGAAGCTGTTCGGCACCGATGCCCAAAAGAAGAAGTATCTCCCACGCCTCGCGAAGGGCGCGATCTCGGCCTTCGCGCTGACGGAGCCGGGCGTGGGCTCCGACCCGGCCGCGATGGAGACGACGGCCGTCCCGACGCCGGACGGCCAGGCGTGGATCTTGAACGGCGAGAAGCTGTGGTGCACCAACGGCACGAAGGCGGAATTGCTCGTCGTGATCGCGCGCACGCCGTCCAAGGTCGTGAACGGCAAGGAAAAGCGGCAGATCACCGCGTTTATCGTCGAGACCGCGTGGCCGGGCGTGAAGGTCGAGCACCGCTGCCACTTCATGGGCCTGAAGGCGATCTACAACGGCGTGATGCGCTTTACCAACGTCCGCGTCCCCAACGAGAACGTGCTGTGGGAGGTGGGCAAGGGCTTGAAGCTGGGCCTGATCACTCTCAATACCGGGCGGCTTACGCTCCCCATCTCCTCGGTCGCCGCCGGCAAGCGCTGTCTCGAGATCTCCCGCCAATGGGCGAGCGAGCGGGTCCAGTGGGGTCGGCCCATCGGCAAGCACGACGCGATCGCCCAGAAGATCGGCACGATGGCGGCGAACACGTTCGCCATGGAGGCCGTGGCGGAGCTGTGCGGCGCGATGGCGGACCGCGGCAGCTACGATATCCGCCTCGAGGCCGCGATCGCGAAGCTGTACAACTCCGAGGGCGGCTGGCGCATCATCGACGACACCGTTCAGATCCGGGGCGGCCGCGGCTACGAGACCGCCGACTCGCTCCGGGCCCGCGGCGAGAAGCCCGTGCCGGTCGAGCGCATCATGCGCGACTTCCGCATCAACCTGATTTTCGAAGGATCGAGCGAGATCATGCATCTGTTCATCGCCCGCGAGGCGGTGGACAAGCACCTGCAGGTGGCGGGCGACGTGGTGATGCCGGGCAAGACGCTCGGCGAGCGCCTGCGCGGGCTGGTGCGGGCGGCGCTGTTCTACGGATGGTGGTATCCGTCGCGGTGGCTGGGCTGGGGGTTCTGGCCCAAGTACGCGGGCTTCGGGCCGCTCGCGCAGCACCTGCGCTACGTGGAGCGGGCCGCGCGGCGCCTGGCGCGCGGCGTGTTCCACGCGATGATGCGCTTCGGGCCCAAGCTCGAGTACCGCCAGGCCGTGCTGTTCCGGCTGGTGGACGTGGGCGCGGAGCTGTTCGCCATGGCCGCCACGTGCGCGCGGGCCGAGTGGCTCCGGAAGAACGACCCCGCCGCCGGCCGACGCGCCGTGGACCTCGCCGATCTATTCTGCCGTCAGGCGCGAGGCCGCGTCGCCGCGAAGTTTCGCGAGCTCTCGCACAACGCCGACACGCGGACTTACCGGCTGGCTCAGGAAGTCCTGGAACGCGAGCATCGCTGGCTCGAGCGCGGGATGGTCGAGCTGTCGGACTAAACGGAGGCAATATGGAATACTCGGTGGACCGGCGGGCCTTCCTCGAGGGCGCGGCGGCCGGCGCCGCGGCGCTCGCTTGGCCGCATTGGGAGAAGCAAGCGGCGCCGCCCGGCCGCGACGACATTCAGGCGGAGATCGAGCGGCGCCACCACGAAGCCGTCGCACGCTTACAGCAGTGGGTCCGCCAACCGTCGATTGCGGCAGAGAACAACGGAATCGCAGAGGGATGCGACCTCACGATGCAGCTCTTGCGCGACGCCGGGTTCGCCCAGGTCGCAAAGCTGCCCACCGACGGCGTGCCGGGGATCTTCGCGACACTCGACGCGGGCGCCCCGCGCACGCTGGGCGTTTATTTCATGTACGACGTGAAGCAGGTGGACCCCACGGAATGGTCCTCACCACCGTGGGCCGCGTCGCTCGTCGAGAAGCCGGGCGTGGGCACCGTGCTGGTGGGCCGGGGCGCCGTGAACCAAAAGGGGCCCGAGGCGGCGTTCCTCGCCGCCCTGCACGCCATCCGCGGCGCGGGCCGCAAGCTCCCCGTGAATCTGGTGCTCGTGGCCGAGGGCGAAGAGGAAATCGGCTCGCCCCATTTCCCCCAGATCGTGCGCCGACCGGAGGTGCTCGCCGCGCTCAGGAGCTCGATCGGCGTGTTCATGCCTGCCGCCGCGCAGGAGCTGGACGGCCAGGTGATCATGACGCTCGGCGCCAAAGGCGTGATCGAGGTGGAGCTCGTCTCGAGCGGCGAGCGCTGGGGCCGCGGGCCGCAGCGCGACATCCACTCGAGCAACAAGGCGCGCGTGGACAGCCCCGCGTGGCACCTGGTGGAAGCGCTCGCCACCCTCGTCTCCCCGGACGGCAACGACCCCGCGATCGACGGATTCGCCGCCAAGGCACGACCGCTTTCGCCCGCGGAGAAGGCCATGATCGCGGAAGCGGCCAACCGCCTCGATGAGCAGGTGACCAAGCGGCAGCTCGGCGTCGACCACTGGGTGCACGACGTGAGCTGGCGCGAGGCGCTCGAGCTCCTGATGTCGCGCCCCACTGTGAACATCGAAGGCCTCGTGGGCGGGTACACGGGGATCGGTGGCAAGACCATCCTCCCCCACCGGGCGGTCGCCAAACTCGACCTGCGACTCGTCCCCGATATGACCGCGGCTGAGGCACTTGCCGCCCTCAAGGCGCACCTGGCGAAACGCGGTTTCGAGGACATCGACGTGAACATGACCGGTGGATACGACCCGAACAGCACGGCCGCCGACGCGGGGCTCATCCGGGCGCAAACGGCGGTCTACCGGCGCGGCGGAGTCGACCCGGTCGTATTGCCCCGAAACGCCGGGTCCTGGCCGGGCTACGTGTTCACCGGAGATCCCTTGCACCTTCCTGCGGGTCACTTCGGGCTGGGCCATGGCAGCGGGGCGCACGCGCCGAACGAGTACTACGTGGTCGAATCGAAGAATCCCAAGGTCCAGGGCATGGCGGGCGCGGTGCGTTCGTACGTGGACTACCTGTTCGAGCTCGCTCGCACCAGCTAACGGCGGCGGCCTACGCCGCCTGGTGGGCGATCATGATGCTCCGGAGCCGCTCGGGCGTCTCTCCGGCCAGGTCTCCGTAGGGGGCCGGGTGCCCCTGGGCATCCATCACGATACTCGGGCACACGAAGTCGTAGCGCCGGGCGGCGATCCGGTCGGCCGCGGCCTGGGTCCCGACCGGCGTCGCGATCACTACCTGCTTCGCGCCCAGCTGCTCGGCCACCTTCGCCGCCGCGAGCACTCTCCACGGATAGGTCACCTGGCCGTCGATGATCACCGCGATCCGGCCGGCGAGCTTCTTCACCGGGCGCTCCGTGCGGTACAGGATCAGGTCCTGGCTCACGCGGGCGCGCGACTCGTCGATCGCGCTCGCCAGCTTGTCCATCAGCGCACCGCTCGGCTGGAAGTCGGGGTCCATTTCCGACGGGGCCGATTCGGCGATGGCGCCGATCGGCGCCAGGTTCGACCCCAGCTTGATGAACGCCGCCACCAGCACGTCGAACTGAGCCCCCATCGCCTTGGAAGCGTTGGCCGCGATCTCGACGCCCTCGGGGGTGATGCCGAGCAGCAGACAGCCGAGGTAGCCACGGCCGGCCAGCTGCTGGCCCAACAGGGCCCCGGCGGCGGAGCGCGTCGGGTACAGGCTGGCGGGTTTCGGGGCAGTGGCTTGGGCCATGAGGTGCCAAGATAACGCCTTTGCCGCCCTGTGCCGCCTCCCGGTTATCTTTCCCCAGCCATTTCCCAGGACGATTCGCGTGTCGAAGAGCACCCTGTCCGTCACCGACAACCGAACCGGCAAGGCGTACGAGCTCCCCATCCAGGACGGCACGATCCGAGCGGTCGACCTGCGCCAGATCAAGGTCACCGACGACGATGCCGGGCTCGCGACATACGACCCGGGGTTCCTGAACACCGCCGCCTGCCGCAGCGCGATCAGCTACATCGACGGCGACAAGGGGATTCTGCGCTACCGCGGTTATCCGATCGAGCAGCTGGCCGATCGGAGCACGTTCCTCGAAACGGCGTACCTGCTGCTCCACGGCGAGCTGCCCTCCGCGGCGGAGCTCGATTCGTGGGTGTACAACGTCACCCACCACACGATCGTCCACGAGAGCATCAAGAAATTCATCGATGGGTTCCATCACGACGCCCATCCCATGGGGATGTTCGTGAGCACCGTCGCCGCGCTCTCGACCTTCTATCCCGAGGCGAAGCTGATCACGAACGAGACCTCGCGGTGGAACCAGATCTTCCGGCTGATCGCCAAGGCGCCCACCCTCGCCGCCTTCGCGTACCGCCATTCGGTGGGGATGCCCTACGCGTACCCCGACAACGACCTGTCCTACACGGGCAACTTTCTGAACATGATGTTCAAGGCGACCGAGGTGAAGTACACGCCGAACAAGACCCTCGAGCACGCGCTGGACGTTCTGTTCATTCTCCACGCGGACCACGAGCAGAACTGCTCGACCAGCGCCATGCGGGGCGTCGGCTCGTCGCACGCCGACCCGTACTCGGCGATGGCCGCGGCCGCCGCCGCCCTGTACGGACCGCTCCACGGCGGCGCCAACGAGGAGGTGCTGAAGCTGCTCCGGGAGATCCGCTCGAAGGACAACATCCCGGCGTACCTCGAGCGCGTGAAGCGCGGCGAGTTTCGCCTGTTCGGCTTCGGCCACCGGATCTACAAGAACTACGACCCGCGCGCCAAGATCATCAAGCGGATCGCCGAGGAAGTGTTCGACGTCACGGGGAAAAACCCGCTCATCGACATCGCCCTCGAGCTGGAGCGCATCGCGCTCCAGGAGGACTACTTCGTCACGCGGAAGCTGTACCCCAACGTGGATTTTTACTCAGGGATCATCTACGAAGCGCTGAAGTTCCCGATGGACATGTTTCCGGTGCTGTTCGCCATCGGGCGGACGCCGGGATGGCTGGCGCAATGGCAGGAGATGCTGCTCGACAAGGAGCAGAAGATTGCCCGCCCGCATCAGATATACACGGGTGCCGACAAGCGGGACTACGTGCCCATCGAAAATAGAGGCTGAAGGCGTTAGCGCCGGCGACGGCCTCCAGTCCGAGCGCGCACCGACCGACCTTGCTTGGGCTGCTCCGCCTGGAGCGGCTTGGGCTGCAGTGGCTTGACCGACGGCTCAAACCCGGGGATCACTTCCCGGGGGAAGATCTGGCCCACGAGCTTCTCGATGTCCCCCATGAGCAGCCACTCGTCGGGTGACAGCAGCGTGAGCGCAAGCCCCCGCGCGCCGGCCCGCGCCGTGCGGCCCACCCGGTGCACGTAGACCTCCGCTTCGTGCGGCACATCGAAGTTCACCACCATCCGGATCCCGTCGACGTCGATCCCGCGGGCCGCGATGTCGGTCGCGACCAGGACGTCCGCCTCGCCTGAGCGGAACGCGTCGAGCGTGCGGGTGCGGTGGCTCTGGGCCTTGTCACCGTGGATGGCGTGCGCCGGAATCCCCTCACGCCGCAGGAACGTCACCAGCTTGTCCGCGCCGTACTTGGTGCGGGTGAACACCAGCGTCTGGCCCGCCGGCTTGGCCTGCAGGATCCGCGCGAGCACGCCGCGCTTCTGGATCTTGTCCGTCGCGACGATCACGTGCTCGATTCCTTCCGCGGGCTTCGCCCGTCGCCCGATCTCGACGGAGGCGTGGCTGTCGAGCGCCTTGCGGGC
>Ga0209488_10002842_pt1 | contig 14096 bp, 16 predicted proteins | sample Rivendell_Oct201_8_FD_188349 | JGI IMG/M metagenome (GOLD analysis project Ga0209488, IMG submission 188349) | Vadose zone soil microbial communities from the Eel River Critical Zone Observatory, Northern California, USA -... | ecosystem: Environmental > Terrestrial > Soil > Vadose zone >... | reverse complement strand
CGGTATATCAAAGCGGTTATGTATGCGAATATAATACAAGTGATAAATGAAGCCAGAGAATAACGCTGCCATAGATATCAGTCGGAGAGGAAATAAAGCATATCATTTGCAAGTCGCGAGGATGCCTGCAGGGTCAGAGACTGGATAAAACCAGAATGTGACCGCGATTATTACGTAGAGGCCTACATAACGCATTTGTGGGTCACGAGCAAGACAGGAGTAGCTGAGATGGGGTATACGCACACATGAGGATCATGCCCTCGAGCCAATTTGACTTGCCATCTTGAACAACGTAATTGACGGTCAAAACTACGCAGAAGCGCCGTCAGTGGACGATAGCGTCGTAATGGTAGAGGGGAGAAGACCTCACCTGAGAGGAAGAGAACGATAGACTCGAAAGGATCGAAAAGGAGTGTCAATGGTTTGCCCAGGATCCATCCCAAGATAACGGTGAAACTGCGACATGGGATCAGCCTGGCGCTATGAATGGTCGCACATACACTCACGGAATGACGAAAAGCGCAATTTGCTTTCAACAAGGGCAGAGGCGTTAGTACAGACCGGAGACAAGGGGAGAAATGATCAATGCATACAATACTCGAACCCACTGCAACACCGAGGGACAAGGTCAATTTATTTTTGACCGAAACCGTAACGGCGGTAACATGCTCTGCAAGTAGAATTAGACCGCGGAAAAAAGTGATGATCTATATTCGAGGGAACGGACCGGCCGCATTTCCTACGATTGGCAAGAGGATGAGGCCAACGAACCCTTTACTAATATGGCCACTTGCAGTAAGGCCATCGATGGAGCCGACGAGGAATTCAGCAGTAATGGCAACAACCTATTCCATGTGATCAACCCTCACACGGCCAAAAGAGATCAGGGAGTCAGTGACAGACCACAGTGACGACGATGAGGAGAGCGATAGTCGTCGTCATGCCCATTTGAGGCACATCGTCATCGTCATCCTCCTTCGGGCCCGCCTCCAATGAGCCATCAATCGTTCGGTGACCTGTCGCGTCATCGCCTTGGGGAGGCGAGCCCGAAGCAGGATGCGCACTTGGATCGTAAGTATGTAGCCTCTTGGCCATCACTCCCGTATACAGGACAGTTTCCGGGATGCTCGAGTGACGGTCGTCGTATAAACTCTTGTGCGAGACAAGTTGAAATACCAGGTAGCATAGATAAACTAGAAGCATGGAGGTTACAACGCAGTGGCCCGAGCCTGGAAGTAAGACTCACTGAAAAGTAAGATAATTGCAACCTGGGTGAATGGCCATTAGCTTCTTAGAACTGTACACAAAAGAAGGCGGTCTACGAACACCATGACTAATCGAAAGAATATCGTGACCTTCTTGAGCATCTGTTAAAGGATCAACGCCATTGAAATTCGCAGGCTGGACGGCATTATGAAATGCGGCAGGAAGCAGCACGGCAATAACGCTCAATGTCAACAAGGATGAGTTTAGTTGCACGGCGCCTGTGATGGGACAATGAGGTGGGCATGAATTTGAAGGTGCTAATCAGGCACGCTGAAAACACGTACTGACGCCAAAGGCTTGTTCCGAAAAACGAGTACCGCCGGCGAAGAAGCACATCCCGAGTACCAATACTACCGGTTTTCGTACACCGATCAAATTCTGGCTGAAGTCATAGTATTGGCACACACGTACGCAAATTGCTCAAGATGGAGCCAACCACTGGGAGGGCATAATGCGGGCAGAGTCAGTGACTGGATGGACGGAAGCGACGGCATGTGCAAACATGCAAAAAAGGGAATGCAACGCCTGGCATGCGCACAGCCAACGAGGAACGTGTTCTGGGCGTGACGGATGTCGACCGAGAGAATGGCCCAGCATGATGACACGTGACCCAAATACTCATCCCGCCATCTCAGATAAGAGGAACACCCCAACGACGGGGAGATCATCGCGGTCCAGTACCATCTGAGCGAGAAATGAACGCTCACAGGAAGATTGCACCACGGTCAGTTCGCACTTTACAAGTGCAATGATCTGCAGCGACCTTGAGTGTGAATAATAGAATAACCCTTGAGGAGGCACCACTTGCCGACACAATCAACTCCACACTGGCGTAACGCGCGGGGAGTCAGCCGATGGATAGCGTGAAGCTGTAGTCAAGTACTTACGCGTTACCCTAACATGATGTCATCAGGGGTAGGTTAGAATTTACTTAATGGTGCTAGTGTTGGCAGCCTCACCAAAGTGGCATTGAGCAAACCAGCCAGGGTTTGTCCGACACGCATGGACAACTCGTCCGTTGCAAAGGCGAGGAGCTACAGCCCCATGAGCAGCTCTCACTTGACAAAAAACATGGGACGGAACACGCACCTTGGCGAGGGGAACGATAGCAAGAAACGAGACTAAAAAAACGGTGTAGGGAACGTAGGGGGGAAAACATTGTAAGGATGGACCCACAAACAAAAATGAGAGTGTTGTTAAGGTGAAGGAAATGGAATATCCACTACAAAAGAGGATAAGGCGCGGGATTCAGTAAGACCATCTTCAAAAATACGCACAGAAAGCGGGATGAAAATTAGCAACATGTTCAACCCTACATCAGACCACCAATAGGTTTAGAACGAGTGAGAGGGCAGATGGATGAGGAAGCTCACAAGACGTTTTGCATATCGCTATGATGCTCTTTCGTACGCCTGGCGCCTTTTTGAGTGGCTTATCCCGTTTATTCTCCCTGATCACGTTCCGAAGGATGGCAACAATATTCCATCGGGACGGCTTGCTGGTCATGAGAGGATCTACGGATTGGCGGGATGCGACACGACTCGGTGGCTGGCTAGACAAACACGACAGCCGTGAGAATGCTAAGGATTGAGAAAGGAAAATATAAAGGACGAACAAGGTAATGTGGTTGGGCGAGGGCGGGGATGGAGAAATGTTGGGTTCGGCAGAAGGTTTCTCAGGAACAGTATCTATGCCAAGAAAGCGCCAAGGCGGCACATCAACTCGGGTCGTGTCATAACTGGGCGCTTACTCATGCGGGAGGCAACAGGCGGTAGTGCAAGGGATGTGAAGTAGAATGGGAATCAGATAAGTGGGACTTTATAGAAGACCGCAGGCTGAGGCGTGGTCGAGTTGTCGTTAGAATGGCTTGGCGTCTCCATTTGGACGACATCAATACATAGTTGCACCACATCCGGGCGGCGGTTTGCGTCTGCACAGCATCCACTCCACCATAGCAGAAATACCTCAATTATTATATTATTTGAGACTTATGTAAGTACACAGCCCGTAAAATAAAATTTAAAACCCATTAATGGCCAGCCATCACACTGCCACAAATCGCTGGTTTTACGTTGTGGATCAATTTTGGTGTCCACATCCAGTCTTGATATGAATCTTGCTGTCCGTGCACCTCCCACTTATCCCTGATAAGCGAAAGAGACCGCACCATAAAGACCATCTTCGCGTCCGAGCATACCATGGCCGTGCAGAACCTGTGGGAGGGGGAAATTGTCAGAAATGTTGTGTCCCATAAAAGGAAGGGCTGGCACAGCAACAATTATTGCGCCCATGACACACTTACCTCCATCTTCCTAGCATGCCACCCTATACCACTGCTGACATTCCCATTTGCCTCCGCGAGCATTTCCAACGCTCGTCTCCATGGGTGGCCCTTCTCCAAGTTCCTCCACAGCAGTGCACCGCCAGACCCTGCAACCCAGCCACAGGCAGTGTCGACGTACCAGCCACGCCCGCCTTTGCTTCGAACTACGCGCCACGAACCGGCACCGCTCCCTACTGCAGAGAGCAGCGCAGTCGAGAGCTCAATTACACGCAGCCGTGTCAACATCTCAGTATCACGTGCCGTGCCAAGTCCGAAGGGCGCAGTGCACAGGGGACGGATAATCTGCGAATGTAATGAAACGGATGCCTGCCGCGGCTGCGCGGGTGCAAGCTCGGGAGATGTTCCGAGTAGCGTGAGTATTTCAACTTGCGCGGCTTTACTTCGGATAAATTCAGACACAACCCCAAGTGGGAGTCCTGGAATGTAGGACAGTCCAAGCGAACGCAATTTAGGCTGTGTGGGCATTGCGTCGAGTAGTCCCTGATCCAGGGGAGCACTGGATATGTCCAGATACACCAGCTCGCCAGAGGTAAAGCATGGGGCCCTTGTGAAAACGTCGCGTAACTCTTCCACGGACATGGGGTTCGGGAAAATGGTGTCGCCGTATAGATTTAGCTCCGTTATGGAAGAGGTTGCAGGTGCTGACACGAGGAAGTCGCGAATGCTCGAACCAGTCAAGCGGACGCAGCGTGAAAGTGAAAGGGATTGCAAGCGCATGGTGGGAGAAGCGGCTAGTGCGTCGAGTATGTCCGGGCCAGCACGCGTCGACGATAAATCAAGATGGGTGAGGGATGGGAGTGCGGTGACAAAGGTGCTCAAAATCTGTGGTGGGATGGATTTGGCGCCGCGCACGCTGAGACGTTGCAGCCCTGGAAATGTCACTGGCTCTTCGAAAAAACGAACACGACCGGAGCGAGTTCGACGATGGACGTGACTATCCTCATCTTCGCTGGAATCAGATTCTGAGATGACCATGTGGGTATTCACAAAGTCGGTGAGGGCGTTGACGAAAACGGCGCTGACGCAGCCGGTGAGGTCAATGGCTTCCAATTCCTTGCACTCGTGGCGCCGCGCTGTGTCCTCCACATCCTCACTCGCATCCTCTACCACAAGGCCCCGTCCACGGCGAGGCTGGCCGCGACCCCTTGAAGGCGTGCCACGAAGTAAGAGCTCCCTAAGTACGGACAACGTCAAGGCACCATCCATGTACTCGGTGGCACCAAATGTGGTTAGGTTAGGGGTTTCCTTCGGGACAGTGTCAGCCACAGCCAAGAAAAACCGAAAGCGTCACCACGGACCTTGAGCATTGCTTCAAGGCGTTCTCCAGTCACAAACCGGTTTTTTACGCCTTCCGAAACCAAGCGGCGCATTCCGATGGTCCGGAAGTGATTGAAGTCTAAATGGCGGACAAATCGTCCCGGTCGACGACCATGGATTGCCGGTACTGGTAAGATCCGGACAGTTCAATGCGTTCGTCTAGAGATGACAAAGTGTAGTGGAGCTCACCATACATGCCGATTTCGTCGCGTCCTACGAGACCTTGCACGGCGTCACTGATGGAGCGCAACAGCTTCCAGCGCGCAGGGCTCTTGCTCTTCTGACGCAACCGGCGCGGTGACGGGTCGCGCGATGCAGGTGGTGAAAGTAGTTCCGGGGGGATGGAGCTGTCGGGTCCTCCGAGCTCCAGGATAATTGACTCCTTCAGTTTCTTCTCTGCCTCGGCATCGGGGGTCGCGCTGCGCCCTACTTTGGCCGCCAGCGCGGCGTGAGCGGCCTCGGTGATAGATTCCTCAACCGCCCTCACCGCCTCTTCTTCTGCAACCTCGGGGTCGTCCCCGCCTGAGATTTCTTCGACGAGAGATAGCCAACCGCGGGGAAGGCGAACCTCCACCTTGTGCCAGAGCCAAGGCCTAGCGGCCCCGGACCAAGCGCGGTTCACGAGCGTGAGGCTCACGAGGGATTTGCGGGCAACAGGCTCCGACCAACTGGAAGGGGGGTATGACGAAGGTAATCCCGTCGGCACTCCGCCGTCAGGGAGACAAGGAGGATCCAAGGACGAAACGCGACTCGGAATGGAGGAGACGTATATGAAAGCACATATGAGAGAGAGTATCTCTGGGGGGTATTCCAGAGAAGAGGGCATGACTTTTTCTTCGGTGAGGGTCCAGGTAAATGGGTGGATGTCGTGTTCCGGTGGGGGTATGAGGCATCGCTTTTAACAAGGAGAGTCGGAGTCATCACGTGGCGACTTGACTCTGAGGGATGTGGGGTTCGGGTTCATTTCCGTTCCTGGTGCAGGGGCAGATCCGTTCCGATCTTAGGTACCCACTTCCTCTTACCTTTGTTTTTACGTTCTTTCGTACATCGCTGGATTATGCCGTGGTCTAGAACGAACGTGCTTCGGTTTGGACTCTCCAGCAAAGCAACGTTCGAAACCAGCTTCTTCTGCTTATTGCGGCGCACTCTGTATGCCAGTGTTTCTTCTCTGCTGCTGCTAGGGTGGCCCGTGTCTCGTGCCGAACCTGGTAGTTAAGGTTAACCCGCAGCCACGTCGTATAGCGATTGAGGAACCCCTAATTCCGCGTCTGCAACCGCGCCATCGGTATGAAGCGACATATACATGTTCACCCCATTCTTTCATACACCATGCAACATTTTGGGGTCGCATGGAGATTTGCGGACCAGGTCAACTTCGGGTACCATTGGTGGGGGGTCTTTGTGATGAAGGAAGCCCAGCGTGATCGCAACCACGTTGCTAGTTCGCTACATCGGCGCGGTATTCACTAACCAGGAACCGTTGGTGAAAAAAAACGGACATGTTTCACTCAGCTGACGAGTTTTCAGAGCCGATGCCGTGACCTGGCATTCACCTCGACGTGACCACCGCCGAGCATGGGGAATTTTGACGCCATCACCTCAAGAGTGCCTACTTTTAGGCCTAGGACTGCATTTGAGCATGACCGCGTGTACCCGTGACCGAACTCCCAAGCGCACATGCTCATAAGCGGCCGAAAAACCCGCTCGTGAGGTCCGATTTAGTGAGCCCTGCCAAATTAAAAATTTGCTAACGACGTCGAGTAGAATAGAGTTTGCAATATAACTTGGGGTCCTTGCATTCTGTCTCGTGTTCAATCTCTCACTTTCCCATAATTAACTAAATACTTGAGTAGGATGCATTCCGAGTTCCATCGAGCCCCGACCGTGGAGTTGGTCAATTAAGGGGCTGCGAGAGTTAGGCTCTCCCGGCCAGGTAGGTCAGCTGGTCTTGAGACTTGCTGAAAACGCGCACAGCAATTAAGCTTCAGAGAACCAACGGGTGTAACCGTTCTGTTTATATGTACCATCCCTGTTCAACGTTCTTACGTGTCGATTTTCTATGTTAGCGGAGTGTTGTCGTTACGGACAAAGAGATATTGCAGATGAAAGCCCGATAAACATAGCTAAAGAGATATTGCAGGACTTTCTCCATGGCGAAATCCCTTCCCATTATGTTAAGGCTTCTGATCTAATCTCGAGTCGAAACAGCGGAACAGACTTGTATCCATAGATAGGCCGATAGAGCGTTGAGAAGTTGGTGTCATCATGCATGTACATAAAAATCGTATTGCGCGATCATCCAAACAAGTGAAGTAGCTGTAAAAAAAGAGGGTAATGGGACCAAAGGGGTTTCAGATCACGAAACATTTAGAGAAAGAAGCGAGACGTACTAGCCACTATAACGGGTGAAAGGACAGGAATACTTATTTTTGCGGTGCGAAAAATAAGAATCTCCGAGGAGAAGTGGGCAAAGGCAAACAGATATGTGAGCAACGCCATGTCGTAGATACTTGACAACAATTCAACAGAGGCAAGCTTATAGCGGGGGAATGTCACATACGCCTTATTGTGAATGTTGTAAGCAGCGTACCACCGCACAACTGCCGCAGTCAAAGTCCAAATACCAAACGTACGGGCCTGCAGCGGTGTTACTAGGGTATCATTTTAGCCTCAGCGCGGTGAAATGTAGGCGGTTGATATACCCGGTTGTGTCTCGGGAAGATTATTATAGAGCCGCCTAGTGAGATGCAGAGTGAGAAAACTCTGCATAGTATTGAATACTGCCGTGGCAGCTACAACGAGCTGCCAGATCGGAAGCTTTCCCTGGTCTTTGGGAAGGACTAGAAAATAAGTTCAGTGGTGCACGGATTTGAGTACATTGAACATACAGATATTAGCCATGGGGTTGAAGCGCGACGCGACGAGGGGTCAGGTGTCAGGTCAGGCAGGCGTAAACAAACAAAGGCCAACAACGCGGTTCCGGAGAAATGGCGCCGGCCAAGTGGGCGTGGGAATACTCTGAAAGAAGGATAGGCCGTGGCCGTCGTTGTCAAACCATCTCACCGACCGACCGAAGACGTCGACGACACCCATGGCCGCGTCGTCGTCGACGCTGCCTCCCGTGCCCCCCGCTTCCCCCCAGGTCCACCGCACTGACTCTCTGGGTAGCAACGTCAGTGCTGGCAGCGCAACTTCCTTGTCGCGTAGACCGCGTACCAAGAGCCGCCCACGTGCCGTCACGGTGTCCTCTCGTCGAGACAGGAGCCCTGCAAATACCGGAGTTCTCGAGGTGTCCGTGGCAACAGCAGAAGAGCTGCTGGACAACACTTCGCTCTCTCCCATCATCGTCTCGCCCGACGCGTCCCCCCCGCCTTTTTTACCTTCCCGTCCCCCGCGTTCGCCCCTACGTGCCGCGTCATTGCCGAAAAACGACATCACACACCCAGATATTGTACCTAGTTTGGGCTGGAAAGCGATGGATGACATGGAAAGCTCGTGGCGATCCCGAGCCCTGAAGATTGAGCATTCAACGGTACTTGTCAACTTTGTCAACGCGTTCGTAACAACCGTACCAAAGTTACCTTTTCCCCCCTCTAGCCCCACCGTCGCAAACGCGGGTCCAGCGTTCCTCGTGACGCTTTTCGGTTGTCAATGCTCTCATCGGCGTCGTCAGGACACACTAATGCATTTTTTACCACCGTCGGCGAAATGCAAACTGTCCCTCATTTCACTTCCCTACGCGAGGCCCGCCAACGGCTTCGGGAGTCGAATATGACGTTTCAGTCTGGGACCACATCGTCTGTGTACCCCTTGTCATCATCCACTGTCTCTGGCACCGAGTCACCTCCTTCCCCACGGTCCATCGCTGACTCCTTCCAGGACCATCGCATCTCTTCCGTGGATCCTGACGAGCCATACGATGAATACCCAGCGGTTCATTCCGATGATGTCTCGTATCGTCTCCGCCTCCTCCTCAGCAATAACTATTATTTACCTCCTGCCCATTCAAAACCATCGCCATCTGATTTTGCGTCCCCGATCACTACTCGGCAGAAGAAGGCCGCGAAATCTGCAGCCCCTGCCTTCCTAGATATTTTTCGTGTGGGGAGAGCACGTCCAAAGCCAACCACACCGCCTGGTCCCCTTACTCCTGAACTTGGTCCCCCAAGGCTGAGGACCACCGCAGATTCGACCATCACTTCGTCGCGGGCGCCGAATTCACATGTCGACGCAGTCCCTCGTCACCCCGTTGTCCCTATCTTGGTCCCACATACTTCTCGAGTAGCCGTGGTTCGCGAGAAGATGGACGACTTGGCATTGGCTGCTGAGCAAGCGGAGCAAGAGCTCAAGATGCGAGTTGACGCGAAGCAACAAAGCGCTGAGCATTACGACAATTACGTCGACCCGACGGATGCCGTTGATCTTCCACCGCCCTCTGAAAACTCGCCATTTGCCTTTCAAGCCTCGGCCCTGCGAGGTTTGGGGGTGGAAAATTCTCTTGGTGCCGCTGTCCTTGCGGAGCGTTTACCTCCTGGCACCCCTGGCGTGTGGTCTCTAGACCCTGATGAAGAGGCATGGCGCAAGGCACTGCTACAAGAGGCCGTGGGCCACTCTCTTAACAACACCCCCGAACATTCGTTTCACACTTCATCCCATGTTACCACGCCGTCTTCGGGGAGTATGGGGCCGTCTATTGCACAGTCTAGTTCGAGTACAGGCCAAAGGACATCTTCCACTCCGAGCGTGAAGCGAAACTTGGGCCAGCGCATCGTGAATATCCTGGAGGAACACGAAGGGATTTTCCAGCCTTCGACCATTTCCCCTGAGGGAGCGCAGTCTGCATCACAGCCGCAAACGCGAGAATGGACAGTCTCGACCGTGTCTCATGCGAGCCATCTCCCATCACGCGCTGAGACTCCGGCAGAACCACAGACGGCACTACCCCCTCCACCGCGAGCCCCAGCGAGACTTCCCCGTGCTCCTATGTCCTCAGAAGCACCGGGAGATTTGCGTCGAGTGAGCCAGAATTCCACTTCTGCCGCGGTGCTCCGGAAAACCTCGTCATCACCTATGCTTCATTTGTGGCATGAAGGTGCATCCCGAAGAAGCCGTGCAGTCGTGTCCATGACCCCTCCGCTAGTTCCCAGGGGCCGTGCTTCATCTGTGGTGACATCTTCTGGTGTCTTCATGCCTAGGGACAGTATGACAAGTGGTTCGCACTATTCGGTGCAAGAAGATCCCGAGTCTGTGGATCATCTTGAGCCACGGTCTGCAAATTCTCGACCATCATTCTCGTCTCTGCCCAGTCGGCCGTCTATTTCCGAATATTCTCAAATTTCTCCGACCGTCTCTGCCTTTAATGATGGGCACTTCGGCACCGCTCCTTCCGTCAGGGAGAGCATGGTCCAAGACGATGATATGATCGCTCAGGATCTTATCGTGTCACACTATGATGAGGAAGACGCTCATCATCTATCTCCGCCGCCTAGGACATCTTCCTCTCTTGCGATACATTCCCTCCACCCACCTCCACGGTTCCCCACATTCAGGGAACCGTCTCCGACCCTCAGGCTTCATCACCCGTTGCTGACATCAACTCCTAAGTTTTCCTCAGACCATGATGACTCGTCTGAGCAGCCGTCTGCCTATGCTACACCAGTAGAACAACTTGATGTTATTGTTCCGCAGTCCGACCCACCTTCTTCTTCCCTGGGACAGCATAACATTCCGGGATCGTTTGAACTCTCGTCATTGTCTATCCCGTCCATACACACAGAACCACCACCGGCATCCCCACTTGACTTTTTCGACCAAATACAGGCGAGTAGCCATGACATGGACGACTGGGAGTCGTCGGATGAGAGCGACGAGGATGAAGGTGACGCGGATTATGTCGATGCCGCCGCGCGCTCCACTGGGCATGGGTCATCACAAGGTCATTCGCCAACTTCGCACGCTCCAAGAGTGTCCCCCAACCCATCTGTCACCGTCTCCCCTTCGGTTTCGCGCGACGATGTTTCGGTGTACACTTCCACTTCGCACTCTGGATCCCAGGAGCGCTTTCCGGTGGGCCATACCCCCCGTCCCCAAGTCTACTTCAAGGATACGAAGGGTGACCATGCGCTGTCCTCCTACGATCTCTATCAACCATCGCGATCGGCAGTAGCATCGTCATCTCGAGTGTCCTCGGAAGCTCAATCGCGTGGTGGTCTCGGGGAGGACAAAGGACCCACGAAGCGGGACGGCCGAACCGCGTCGATGCAGCGGCTGGATGGGTTAGTATTACAACACATAGAAGCAGAACGCGGCACCTTGAGCCGCATAGCCAAAACTGTGAAGGACTCCAAGTCGTAGATCGTAGTAGATTATTTTATGTCGTTCGGTATACCCTGGATGGTTTCGACCCCTGCCATTTTTTACCCTTTCGAGCAATCCTCCGTGACACGGAGTTGACACTGTTCATTATCGATCTTTCCTGTATACTTAAAGTTTTTACGTCCCAAATAGCTATTGAAATGCACCGACTTTACGACTGTCGTCGTCCTGTGGGTTCTCTGGGTAATGAGGGTTCACGAAACTCGGCCCCGGCTGTCATCGAGTGACTGACGTGTGACACGATGTGACCTCCCAGTAACGGCCCCGCTCGGAGCACCGAACAGATCGTCATCGTGAACAATACCTCCCAAAAGCCATGTTGCGTATCGCATTGCGTTCTGCTCATGCCCCTGTCCTCACCACACGGACTGGCCTTGCATGCCGCTCCTCTTCTCTCCGTGCTCTTTCCACCAGCGCTATCCGTAGCTCTGACGACCATCACGCTGCAGCGCCGTCCATCTACGGCGTTGGTGCAAAACCTGGTGAAATTCCAACTGACGAGTCTCAATCGACTGGCTTGGACCGCGTGCAAGTCCTCGGTTTGCTGGGGGGCAAAGACGTTTTCGACCTTGACCCGTTGGACTCGAGCCGCATTGGCACCCTTGCCGACCCCATCAAGGTTCTCTCTGTGGTCCGTATGCCAGCTCTACTTTACCCTTTTCCATCCTTTAACCCGCTGTATTATTATTTTTTCTTTCTGCGTACAGGATACGGAGCGCATGGTCGGATGCACGGGTTCACCTGCGGACTCTCATGACATCCTGTGGTTCCGCCTGACCACCGAGAAGCCGTCGAGGTGCCCGGAGTGCGGTTCAGGTACGTACAGTACTTTTGTGTTACTGTCATTCGTTTGGCGTGTCCCCACTGACGTGCTTCACAGCGTATGCCATCGAGTTTGCGTCGGAAGAGCAGGTCGCGTCGGAAGTTGCCCCGCAAGATTCCGCACACGCGCACGCACACTAATCAAGAGCGAAAAGACTAGCTTAGAAATGGCACGTGTAGTTAAACATTGACAACGCGTGAACAGTTTTATTCCCTACTTTCTGCCTGTGTGACATGACACGTCTGTGTAGCACATCTCTCGCTGGTTGCCCCACAACAACTCCATGGAGTTGAGGTAAGGTCATTGCCTTCTGCTTGTTCCTCGAAGTGTCGCATCTACAGCTGTGAGGTGGTCACACCTTGGCCACTAATGACACCGAGGTTCGACGTGCATCCGGTTATCGCTGATTGCGGTTCATGGTTCCGTCACACTCCAAACTGGAGGTTATCGTCGCGAGTCCCCGCTTGATAGTATTTCTCCAACGGTAAACCGAAGTCAGGGCGACATGTGACGTCGAGCTTGATTGCGTCTCACTTTGTTACTTATCCTTATTGCCACTGCCACCTGCCAGAGTGATTAGATTCACCCCGCGGGGCTATGAACAATAGAGTAGAGATACCCTCATCCTCCGGGCGAGTGCGCTTCGATGCTGGACTCGTCGAAGCACCAACTCCATTATCAGTATGAGCCACCCTCGCTTTAAGGGCCCATCACGACCTAGTGATATCACTTTCATAGAGTTAATATTGCCGCGAAGGAGACCCTCAAACTCGGCTTCACGAGAGTTCATACACCGGACATGCCCGACAACGTGAGGACATCCATTGAGCGTGGCAGCTTGCTTCCATTACTTTGGATTCTGGGGTGAGAGGAGAGAAGCCAAATTTTGGATGCCCGCAGCGAGCTGCTGGTAGTATTCGAGCAGCACATACTCCTCGAAAAGGAAGCAGGTGGTGGAAGTGCGCGGGTCCCCACTGCCAGAAACAGTTGATCTGGTAGAGGTAATCTGAACTCGATTCGTATTCGGAGAAGCCGTTAATGCGGCGATCGCGACTTTTATAAACAAGGCAGCTCACCAGGGCCCAGTTTCGGCCTCTTCCCGTTCGGTATCCATCCACCCACCGCCGTGGACGAGATCGCAGAACGCCTCCATGAATGCATCCTCGATGATAACCACCCTAATGGCGAAAGGGACTTCTGCGTCCTTTTCAATTTACCCGTGATTTCCGCTTGCTGCTCTGGCCAAGACGAGATTGGATTCACGAGGGGGGGCGGAGGTGCCAGTGCTGAATTGGAGGGTCACACTGAGCCATTTCGAAAGTGCGAATGGGGATCTAGGCAGTGCTCGGGGCTGAGCGCAAAGAATCGGGGTGCATCCTTGTGAGATAGCGGATCACATCTTAGTCGGTCGTGCGAGAGTTGGTGGTGGCGTGACCTTGCCCGAGAAATATGATGAGGACACGAATCTGGAGAAGCGGGAGGCTGTTCGATTATAGTAAGTAGCGTTGTTAGGGATGACGGCTGCATCAACTTGAAGGAGGGTGAGGAAACGCGGTGTTGAGCATTTGCACCCGTACCTACTACCCTTTGTTGAATCAACCACTACACCTTCTACTTATTTCCATTTCACATTTTTGGAGACCCATTACGGTAACCGTAAAACAAAACCTTATTGAGGCCGGGAGCAGGTGCCAAATTTTCCGACGTTTGCTCTCAAAGTAGGTTCTTTGTTCATGACTCGGAGGTATTTGTCTCCACTCCCCAGACCAGCTTCTCCAAACTACGCGATATAACTAAGGCATTGGCAGCTCCAAGCTCCAAGCTCCTACCAGAACATAAGCCAGTTGCCTGGATACCCTCAAATGCTTCGGACATGCGGTACTAAGCGAGACTCGTAAGAGTACAATGATTTATGAGGCTCAATAAGCAACTGTTATGTTTGCCAGCGGTCTGAGCCGGTGTCGTGCTATT
>Ga0209488_10002841_pt1 | contig 14102 bp, 13 predicted proteins | sample Rivendell_Oct201_8_FD_188349 | JGI IMG/M metagenome (GOLD analysis project Ga0209488, IMG submission 188349) | Vadose zone soil microbial communities from the Eel River Critical Zone Observatory, Northern California, USA -... | ecosystem: Environmental > Terrestrial > Soil > Vadose zone >... | reverse complement strand
GGCCAGCGCACCAGCTGCATGCCGCCGGCATCCGCGAGCTGGTGCTCGAGCGTCACGTCCTTGAATTCGCGTGCATGCAGCTGGATCACAACTTCGTTCCAGAGCACGCCCGTCTTCATGACGTTGCGCTTTTCCATCGAGGTCACTTTGTTGCGGCGCTTCCTGGCAAGTTCAAACGCAACGCGGGAAATGCGCTCGATCTCATACGTGTCGTAAACCTGGGTATCGACGGCGCGCTTCTGGCCGTTGCCCAAATCCGTGATGGTCTTGGGCTCGCCGAAATAGACCCCACCGGTGAGTTCGCGCACGATGATGATGTCGAGACCTTCCACGACTTCGGGCTTGAGACTCGATGCGGCGGCCAAGGCCGGGTAGCAGATCGCGGGGCGAATATTGGCGTATAGGCCCAAATCCTTGCGCAGCCGCAGCAACCCCGCCTCCGGCCGCACGTCATAGGGCACCATGTCCCATTTCGGCCCGCCGACCGCGCCGAAGATCACGGCGTCGCAGGCGTGCGCCTTGGCCATGGTTTCGTCCGTGATCGCCACCCCGTGGGCGTCGTAGGCGCAGCCACCGACCAGGCCTTCCTCGGTCTCGAACGTGCCCATGTGGTGTTGGTTCATCCAGGCGATGAGCTTTTTGACCTCGGCCATCACTTCGGGACCGATGCCGTCGCCGGCGAGAAGGAGAAGCTTGTGGGTGGGCATGCGCGAACTACCTCTTGTCGTGAGCGGTGAGATGGCAGCGGAGTGCTAATGGGCGGCGGTCCAGAGATCAACTGCCAGGTACCGGTGCTTTCATTGTGCATAAATCGATTGCATTCGACACAATAAGCATATATCTAGTCAGATGACTAGTTATTTGACTAGAATGAACGGGTGCGACTGTGAAGACTTGGCCGGTACAAGATGCCAAAGCGCGATTCAGCGAATTGCTTGAAACGTGCCTGCGCGAAGGGCCGCAACTCGTGACGCGACGCGGCGAAGATGCGGCGGTGCTCGTTCCAGTCTCGGAATGGCAACGGCTCACTCACGCTGCCAAGCCAACTCTCAAGGAGTTATTGCTGTCTGATGTCGGGCGAGCGGACCTCAAGATACCGCCGCGCGGCAAACTTCGCCGCCGAAAACCTGTCCCCTTCGTTTGATCCTCAATGTATCTGCTCGACACCAACGTCGTATCTGAGCTGAGAAGGCCAAAGCCGCATGGTGCCGTGCTGGCATGGTTGCAAAATATTAATGACCGGGATCTCCATCTTTCGGCAGTAACGTTCGGCGAATTTCAGGCGGGCATTGAAATAACACGCGAGCAGGATCCAACCAAGGCGGCGGAAATCGAACAATGGGTCGATCGGGTTGCAGTCAACTGGAAAATCCTGCCCATGGACGCCGTTACGTTTCGAGTGTGGGCAAAGCTAATGCATCGGCGCTCGAACGCGCTCCTTGATGATGCGATGATTGCCGCCACGGCACTGGTTCACGGCCTTCAAGTCGTTACTCGGAATGTTCGAGACTTCAAGGATTTCGGTGTCGACGTATTTAATCCTTTCACGGTTCACTGACCCTGCGCGGTCGTTACCGTCGCCGGAAAAGGCTGAACTGGAAGTTCTGGACGCTACCCATCGGCGTCGCGTGCGCGTGCCGAACGGTCTGCAACAGTTCGAATGCATCGCCTAACACGGCCGTAAGGCTCGCACCGTCATAGCGCACGACCGGCAGCCCGCTGCAGCGCTCGGGGCCATCGGGCGCAAAGGTCGCCATGATGGCGTGGCCGCCGGGTTTGAGCGCAGCCATGAGACACGCCACATAGGCGCCGCGGTCGGCAGGTTCGGTGAGAAAGTGGAACGCCGCGCGATCGTGCCAGAGGTCGTAAGTCTCGCGCGGTTGCCACGTGGTCACATCGGCTGCAATCCATGTGACGGCCGCAGCGCCCTGGCCGAGGCGCGCCTGGGTCGCGGCCAGCGCCGCCGCCGAAAGATCGAGCACCGTCAAATTCTGATAGCCGGCGTCCATCAGCACATCGACCAGGCGCGAGGCACCGCCCCCCACGTCAATGATCGATGAAGCCTGTGTGACGCCTGCCGCCCGCATGAGTTCAAGCGACACCTTAGGCGTTTCCTGGAACCAGCTCACCTCTTCGGGGCGCTTGGATGAATAGACGCCCTGCCAATGCGCCTGGCGGCTCGTCACGTCCACAGTCGCCTCCCCCGGCTCCGCTTTGTCAGCTCATCAAATCCCGCTGAACCAGTTGTAGCCCTGCTCTTCCCAATAGCCGGGGTTCCAATTGTTGATGACGGCCATTTCCATCACGTGCTTGGGATTCTTGAAACCAAGCTTGGTCGGGATTCGCACCTTCATGGGGAACCCGTATTTCGGCGGCAGGATTTCGCCGTCGTATTTGAACGTCATCTGGGTCTGCGGGTGCATCGCGGTCGCCATGTCGATCGACGTCGAATAGCCCTCGGCACATCTGAACCAGACATATTTGGCCTTGGTGTCGGCGCCGACGCGCTTGAGGAATTCCGAGAACCGCACACCCGTCCATTTGCCAATGGCGCTCCAGCCCTCGACGCAGATGTGCCGCGTGATCTGCGTCTCCTCAGGCAGCGCATAGAGTTCCTTAAGGGGCCAGGTCTTCTTGTTGTCGACGAGACCGCCCACTTCGAGTTCGTAGTCGTCCTTGTCGACCTCCGGAATGTCCGCCTCCGGATAGTAGGCGTTGAACGGAAACGGGCGCGTGATGGCACTCTCCGGAAAAGTCGGCGCAAGCTTGTTGGGATTGAACAGCCAAGCCTGCGCCTGGTCGTTGAAATAGGAAATCTGCCGCAGCGCCTTGTCGGCGGAGATCCCGTCGACGATGTCGCAACCCGTGAGGAAGGCGAGCGCACCAAGACTGGCGCCACCGCGCAGGAACAGCCGGCGCGTCGGATCCGGCATAAGCTTGGCGGCATCCTTGATCAGGAGCCGCGGATCGACGCCCGGTATCGCTTTGCGAAGACGAGGCATTGTTACCTCCCTGTGATCATGGCGCGCAGTGCACGCGGCACCAGCAGTGCCATCACGATGTGAATGAAAAGAAACCCGACAATCGTCGCCATGGCAAAGAAGTGCACATAGCGCGCCGCATCATAGCCGCCGAACAAGGCCGCCAATTCCTGCATCTGCACGGGTTTCCAGATGGCCATCCCGGAAAGCACCATCACGGCGCCGGCCAGGATAACGCCGAGATACAGAAGCTTCTGCACCGCATTATAGACGGAAAGATCCGCGTGCGAGAGCTTGCCCGAAAGCGCCGCGCTGGCGTCGCTGAGCACATCGCCCGGACGTAGCGGCAGCAGTTTCTTTCGAAAACGCCCGGTTGCGATCCCGAGACCGACGTAAACCAGCCCATTGACCACCAGCAGCCACATGGCCGCGAAATGCCAGAGCAGCGCACCGGCGAGCCAGCCGCCCAGCGTAATGGCCCTGGGATAGTGGAACGGAAAAAGTGGCGAGGCGTTGTAGATCTCCCAACCCGAACCGATCATCAGCAAAACGGCGACCGCGTTGATCCAATGGGTGATGCGCAGCCAAAGCGGATGGATGGTCTCACCGGCGGACGGCGCCGACGCAACCTCGGTAACGTTCGTGGCTTCGACGGTCATGTCACCTCTTCTTGGCATCTCCCAATGGCGCGGACCTTACCCCGGCTTGGGCCCGGCGTCACTGGACTCTATGGCCCGGACACAGCTACGTGAGGGATGGAGTCGACATGACCAAGACCAGCACCGGCAATTTCTTTGAGGACTTTCGCATCGGGCAGATGATCGCGCATGCCACGCCGCGCACGGTCACGCCCGGCGATGTCGCGCTCTACAATGGCCTGTTCGGGTCCCGCTTTGCGGTGCAGTCCGCGGACACGTTTGCCAAGGCGATCGGCTATCCGGCGGCGCCGGTCGACGACATGCTGGTGTTCCACATCGTGTTCGGCAAGACGGTGCCGGATATATCGATCAATGCCATCGCCAATCTAGGCTACGCAGCGGGCCGGTTCCTTGCGCCGGTCTATCCGGGCGACACGCTGCACGCAGTGTCCGAAGTCATCGGGCTCAAGGAAAATTCCAATCGCAAGACAGGCCTCGTCTTCGTGCGCTCGACCGGGCGCAAGCAGGACGGCAGCCCTGTCCTCGAATATGTGCGCTGGGTCATGGTGCACAAGCGCGATGAGGCCGCGCCTGCGCCGGCCCTGCATGTGCCGCGGGTCGTGGAGGTAATGCTGCCGAACATGCTGGGCGACGCATGCCCTCCCATCGACGTCAAGGCCTATGACTTCGGGCTTGCCGGCAGCCCGGATCGCTTTGACGACTATCGGGTCTGGGAAAGAATTGACCATGTCGACGGCGTCACGGTCGAAGAAGCCGAACATCAATTGGCGACGCGGCTCTACCAGAACCCCGCGCGCATCCATTTCAATCAATATACCGAAGCGAAAGGTCGCTTCGGCCGGCGCCTGATCTACGGCGGGCATGTGATCTCGCTCGCACGTGCGCTGTCATTTAGTGGGCTCGCCAACGCGTTTCATGTGGCCGCCATCAATGGCGGCCGGCATGTGGCGCCGCTGTTTGCAGGCGAAACCGTGTTCGCCTGGTCGGAGGTGCTCGCCAAAACCGCCTTGCCAGGGCGCGAGGATGTGGGGGCGTTGCGCCTGCGCACCATCGCCACGAAGGATCGGCCATGTGGCGATTTTCCCCATAAGATCGGAGCGGAGGATGATCCTTCGGTGATATTGGAATTCGATTATTGGGTCCTGATGCCCAAATGATGGCTCCACTCTGACCTCGTCCCGCGGCGCCAAGCCGCCGTGAGGAGGCCGCGTTCTTCACGCGGCCGTCTCGAAGGACTGCGACCTGGGCCCGCGGCCTGCATGGTTCGAGACGCGCTGCGAAGAGCAGCGCTCCTCACCATGAGGCCAAGAGAGGTTCGCGCTTTCTGACACAGTAGTGCTAATCATCCCTCGGTGACAGTTCGCGTCGGGCCGCGGCGCGCTGCCGCGAGGGCGCCGGACAAGGCAGCCGCAAAGCTCTTCTTTTCCTCCGCTCCCAGAAAGCCCGCAATCGGCAGTTTCTGGCCACGGGACACCAGGAAAAGTCGCTCGATGCCAAACTCTTCGTGCTCGTCGCGCTCCATCCGCACCCAAAGCGGGTTGAGGGTCCATTGCTGCACCCGGCCGTGATGGCTCACCTTGCGCACAGTGAGTTCGCAAGGTGTGACGGTCACGACCTCATAGGCCCGTCCGGTTTGGTAATTCACGCGAAACGCCCAATAGACCAACAGCACATCAAGGCCGAAGAAGCCGAATACCGGCCATGCCCCGGCAATCAAGAAGACCATGCCGGCAACGAAGCTGATGCCGCCGAGCACGCTCATGAAAACCACGAATCCCGTCGCGCCAAGCGACCGGTGGGGCGTCAGCACGGCTGAAAAGATCGTTGGTTCTGCGGTCAAGTCGTTGTCGTTGCTCATCAACCCCAATATAGGGAATGAATGTCCAGGAAAACAGCCAAGACACCTAGCAAAAAGACACCCAGCAAAAAGTCAGCCAGCAAACCGCCGTCGCGACCAAAGGGGAAGCGCACCGGGCGCAAGGCTGTTCTGCAGCAAACCGTGCCCGCCGGAAAACCGGCGAAAAACCAAGGCAGGAGGCATGTCGCCGGCACTCCGCGCGGTACTCCACCGCCATGGAGCCCCGCCGAGGTCGAGGAGGCTTTTCGCCGCCTTCAGGCGGCGCAACCCGAGCCCAAGGGTGAACTCGTCCATGTCGACCCCTACACGCTCCTGGTTGCGGTCGTGCTGTCGGCGCAAGCGACCGATGCCGGGGTCAACAAAGCAACACCCGCCTTGTTTGCCTTGGCGGACAGGCCGGAAAAGATGGTCGCCCTTGGCGAAGAGAAAGTGCGCGACCTGATAAGAACGATCGGGCTCTACCGCACCAAGGCCCACAACGTCGTCGCGTTGTCGCAGAAGCTGATCGAGCAGCATGGTGGCGAGGTGCCGCCATCGCGCGAGGCGCTCGAAGCGTTGCCGGGCGTCGGCCGCAAGACCGCGAACGTCGTTCTCAATATCGCATTCGGTGAACCAACGCTGGCTGTCGACACGCATATCTTCCGGATCGGCAATCGCACCGGACTTGCGCCCGGCAAGACACCGCGTGCCGTTGAAGAAAAATTGCTTGAGATCGTGCCGGACGCGTATCGACGTCATGCCCACCATTGGCTCATCCTGCACGGACGCTATGTATGCGTCGCGCGCCGGCCATTATGCGAAAAATGCCTGATTGCCGACATCTGCAAATTTCCCGGCAAGACGGTGTGAAATTAATTTCCCGGATGGGTTTGCGGTGGCAGCCCGATTGAGGCACAGTGACGATGCTCGGTGGCAGAAAGAATATGTCAGCCTCCAAGATCATGTAAAAGCTCACAGTAAACAGTAACATGAAACGGTTGAGCCGACGATCGTTCCTCACCGCTTCTGCCGCCTTGGCGGCCGAACCCGCCTTGTCACAGACACCTTCAGGCAAAAAGAAAGCGGCTCCAAAAGACACAAGAAGCGAGCCGCGGCCCCCTCCCCGTCCAATAACGAGCGCCGGCAACGACGTCGTCATCATTGGTGCTGGTGCCGCCGGCATCGCGGCCGCGCGCCGGCTTGCCGCCACCCGCTTGCGTGTCATCGTCGTTGAAGCTGCCGATCAGATCGGCGGACGCTGCATCACCGATACGACGACATTCGGCCTGCCATTTGATCGGGGCGCGCATTGGATTCACATGCCGGAAATCAATCCGGTGGCCAGGCTCGCGACCCAGACCGGCCTCGATATCTATCCGGCGCCGACAGGCCAGCGTGTGCGCGTTGGCCGTCGTTTCGCACGCGACAGCGAAATGGAGCAGTATCTCGCGGGCGTCGTTCGCACTCAAACTGCCATCACGGATACGGCACGCGGCCGTGTCGACGTGGCGTGCGGGACCGTTGTGCCCAAGGACCTCGGCGACTGGCGGTCCGCAATTGAATTCTTCCTCGGGCCATTCGGCTGCAGCAAGGATCTCGCCGACATTTCGGCCCTGGATTTCTCGCGTTCGGCTGAGCGCGATATCGATGCATTCTGCCGGCAAGGGTTTGGTACCCTCTTGGCAAGGCTTGGAGCTAACATTCCGGTTCAATTGTCTTTGCCGGTCACGCGCGTCACCTATTCGGGTCGCCAGAATCTTGAGGTCGAGACATCCAGCGGCCGGATTGAAGCGCGGACGGCCGTCATTACGGTGTCGACCAACGCACTGACTTCCGGCCAGATCAAATTCGCGCCAGACCTGCCGGGGCGGTATCTCAGCGCCGCGGATCAATTGAAGCTCGGCAGCTATGATCACATCGCACTTGAAATCCCCAACAATCCGTTCGGCTTGCGCCCCGATGAACTGATGATCGAGAAGGCAGCGGGCCCACGCACGGCAGCGCTTTTGGGCAACACGACCGGTTCCACACTTTGTCTCGTCGAAGTCGGCGGCCGCTTCGGGCGCGAATTGTCCGCCAAAGGCGAACCCGAAATGGTGGCCTTTGCGATTGACTGGCTCACCAATCTTTATGGTTCCGACATCAAGAATGCGATCAGGCGCCGCCATGCCACGCGTTGGAATGCCGAGCCCTATGTGCGGGGCGCATTTTCAGCAGCTGCCCCTGGCACCCAACCGTCGCGCAAGGTGCTGATGGAGCCTGTCGCCAATCGGATCTGGTTTGCCGGGGAAGCCGTGCACGAGACCCTGTGGGGGACCGTCGGCGGGGCCTGGGAATCGGGCGAACGCGCAGCCGACGGCGTTATGCGGGCGCTGGGCGTGCGGCGGGGGTAGGGACGCGACAACGTCCTTCTCTGCATGCCTCTTCGTTGCTACCTTGGCACACTGGCATTCAAGTCCAGAACCTAGGGAGAAATGTTCATGTCAATCCGAATGGGAATAGCCGCCGGCCTCGTAGCGGCGTGCATGCTGCCGGGCGCAACGCAGGCTCAGGTGCAGTCGCAACGCGACATCACTTGGAAACTGGCGCTTGAAATCGCCCAGGGGGCGATCGAGGCGTGCACGGCACGCAACGTCGTTGTTTCGGTTGCCGTGGTCGATCGCGCCGGCCGGGTGCGGCTGTTCATCGCGTCGGATAATCCGACCCCGCATAGTCTCGAACTCGCGCGGCGCAAAGCATATACGGCGCGCACGTTCAGCCGCCCGACATCGGAATGGCGCGATGCCAGCGAGCCCGGCAAGGAAAATTTCGGCCAGCGGCAGCTGGCTGAAGTCATCCCGCTCGGTGGCGGCTATCCGATCCGGGTCGGCAACGACACGATCGGCGGGGTTGGCGTGAGCGGCAACAACCAAGCCGGCGACGAAGGCTGCGCCAAGGCCGGCGTCGACAAGGTCGCGGATCAGCTCAAATAGGGTTGGGCGGTGTCGCTGTCCGGCGAATATTCGTAGCCCGGGCCATGCACTCATGGACAACACGCTCGAACGCGCCGATGGCGAAACCCGGGGCGACCCTCGCCGCTGACGGGCCGTTCCCGGATTGGTGCATAGCGCGTCGTAAAACGCGCTGTGCGCTAAGCAGAATGGAATGGCTTTACCAACGGAACTGCGCTCACGGAACAATGTCCGCACGCGGCGGAAGGAGAAGTGCGAAATCTGAACACGGGGGCCGGTGTTGACCCACTCCGGTCCTCGCATATGGCCGATGATGCAAGAGGCTAACCGGAATCGCGGCTAGCCCATAGCAGGTCGGTGTGGATCATGCCGTCGCGCCCCCATCTATTCTGGCTTGATGCCCGACAGCTTCACCATCGACACCCATTTGGGAATTTCCTTCATCATGAAGGCGGCAAAATCCTCCGGCGTTCCAGGATCTGCGATCGCGCCGAGTAGCTTGAAACGTTCCTGCATCTGCGACGAATTGAGCCCGGCCACGAGTTCGGCATTCAGCCGGGCGATGATGGGCTGTGGCGTGCGGGCAGGAGCGACAAGACCGAGCCATGCACCGGCTATGAAATCCGGAACACCACCCTCGATCATCGTCGGCACGTCGGGGATTTCGGGAAGGCGCGCCGCCGTGAGAACTCCAAGAGCGCGGACCTTGCCCTCGCGAACATGTCCGAGGGTGACAGACGTGGTTTCAAAACCGAGGTCCACCTGCCCGCCCATAAGGTCTGTGATGACCGTCGAGGCGCCGCGATAAGGTACGATGGCGATGTCGGTTCCGGTCTGGTTACGGAACCACGCTGCAATCATGTGTGGCGGCGCTCCGTTTGGAATGCCAAAATTCAACTTGCCGGGATTGGCCTTTGCGTAGGCGATGAGTTCGGGGAGGGTCTTCTGCGCCGCCTGCGGGCGCGTAATCATCACATAGGGCGTATTCGACACGTATCCGATCGGCGCAAATGATGTCCTCGGATCGTAACCGGCATCCGGATAAAGCGTCGGGCCAATAGCCATCGTGGAGGCGGCGTTAATCATCAGCGTGTAACCGTCCGGCGCGGCGGTGGCCACCGCCTTGCCGGCAATGGTGCTGCCAGCGCCTGGGCGATTGTCGACAATCACCTGCTGGCCAAGCGCAGTGGAAAGGTGCTGCGCCACGAGGCGCCCCATGATGTCGGTCGGTCCGCCGGCCGCGAAGGGCACAACGAGTTTAATGGGGCGTGAGGGATAGCGATCCTGCGCCCTCGCAATGTGCGAGATGGCCGGCAGCGCGACGGCGCCGGCGGCCAGATGCAGGAATTTTCGCCGCGGAAATTTCGTTCTCGTCATGTGCCCCCCAGTTTAGCGTGTGAGTGAATCCATCGCGGTGATTGTTGAGACGACGACAATACAATGTCCGCCGATCGCACCAGCCTGCCCTGGGTGGGTCCCGCTGGCAGTGGGTAAAATGTTACAACAGCTTCGCGAGCAGGCGAAAGGGGGCTCGGCGATTATTATTGCGATGCGGTGGTCCGCTGCTGGCCCAAGGCTTCCGACCCAGCGCGCATCAATTCACGGAAGCTATCGGACGAACACCGGAAAAGTTATCCGCGCCTTGAGCATTTCAGCCGGTAACCCGGAGCGGCCATAGGCGACGCCGGGGTTTTGCAATGCAGTCACATCGTCTACAGGCACGAGTCGCGTACGGCAGTTATGGAACGGATCACTGTACCTTGATGTTGGCCTCATTAACGATCCGGCCATACGCTTCCTGTTGCTTGCGAATGAACGAGACAAATTCACCACCACATGCTCCAACAGGAATCAGCGCTTCCGCCATAATCTTCGACCTGACCGTAGGCTCCTGAAGCGCCTCGGAAAACCAGCTTATAAGTAGTGCGATCTTGCCTTTGGACGTCTTTGCAGGTGCGAATATCCCATCCCATAGGTCCAGGTCGTAGCCTTTGTAGCCAAGCTCATCGACGGTCAGCAGATCGGGGAGGGCCTCTAACCGCTTGCGAGACGCGCTTGCGAGAGCGCGCAAGCGTCCGGATTTCAGATGTTCCAGCGGATTTTGGTAATTTTGGAGCGCCAGAACCGCCCGTCCATCTAACAACATCGCTAGAGGCGCATTACCGCCAAGCACGTTATTAATGCTGCCGCCGGTTGCGGGCACGAATGTCATATTGACCTTTGCTGCAATCCTCAGCATCTCCAGTCCGAGGTGTTGGGTCGTCCCTGGAACGGCGGTCATAGTTACCTCACCAGGCTTGGCACGCGCTGCAGTGATAAGGTCAGAAAGGGTGCGGTAGGGTGCTGCGGCATCGACGACAAAGAGATTTTGGGCGGACGCGAGATTGCAAACTGGCTCGAAGTCAACGAGAGGATCGGGCGTGAGTTTGCGAAGATTTGAGTCCACAACAAAGTTGTTGTTGATCATAAGCAGCGTGTTGCCGTCAGGTGCCGCGCGCGCTACCGCCGCGGTGCCTGCTGCCGCCGCCGAGTTCTCGAAGGTTACGCTGACACCGTGCTTGCGACTGATGTGTTCCGCCGCTATGCGGGTCATAAGGTCGCCACCGCTACCTCGTGGGAATGTGACTACGATCTTCATCTCTTGGTCTTGAGACGTGCCATCGCTCGAAAAGAGCATTGCGGTGCAGGCCAACGCGGCAGCGCCCGCGGCGAGATGCAGGAATTTACGGCGGGGAAGTTTCATAATTCAACCCTCCTAGAGCGGTTGTGTGTGTGCAAGTTAGCACCCCGTTGCACGCACTGCGAGAGGCTCGACGCGTTAATATCTTGCTGGCGCAATGTCGCCTTCGCCGACGTTGCAGTAGCTCACGACCGGTTATGGCTCTCAAGAGTAGACCGACCACGTCCGCTTTGCCGGCGCTATTGAAGCATGAACGGACCAACCAGGATATCGCGAAATCGACGCGATTGCTCCGAAGCTGCTGTGGGCGCCGCCGGGGTTTTGCAATGCACTCACTCCTATCTACAAGGTGTCGCAGTAAGGCCGTGATGGAATGTCTTGGAGGTAGAGTGGCTGCTCACTCAGCCTTCATTCCAGCAGTCTTTACCACATTACCCCACTTCTGAGTCTCTTCGCTGATGAACTGTGCGAACTGTGCGGGGGAGCCAGAAGGGAAAACAGTAGTACCTAGATCGGCGAAACGGGCTTTCATCGCTGGATCTGAAATCGCTCCGCTAATTTGCATGTTCAGCTTCGTGACGATTTCCAATGGCGTGTTTTTCGGCGTGCAAACTCCGGTCCAGAAGACCGCCTCGAAACCGGGCAAGAAGTCCGCCAACACCGGGACATTTGGCAGTGCATCCGAGGGGGTTGCCGCAGTCAACGCCAACGCGCGCAGCTTGCCAGCTTTGATGTGCTCGATGCACTCGGACATAACGGCGAACATGACTTGCACTTGGCCACCGACCAGATCAGCAACCGCCGGCGCTCCGCCCTGATATTGCACTTGGACCATATCGGTTCCGGTCCTCATTTTAAACAACTCGCCAGCGACATGGACCGGAGTTCCGAACCCGGCTGAGGCCAAATTGAGCTTGCGAGGGTTGGCTTTAGCGTATGCAATGAGTTCAGGGACGTTCTTGGCCGGCACTGTGGGATGAACCACGACAACAAGCGGGGTGTAGGCAATGCGCGCAACAGGCGCCATGTCGCGGATGAAATCGAAGTTGAGCCTGTCGTAGAGCGAGGCATTAATCGTATTGATGCAAGTTGCAAGAAGGAGCGTATGTCCGTCAGACGGCGCCCGCACCACCGCTTCCGTTGCAATGTTGCTACTCGCTCCTGCGCGGTTCTCAATTAGGAATGGTTGGCCAAGATGCTCGGAGAGCCACGGGCCGATCAGGCGCGCGGAAATGTCGGACGCACCGGCAGGAGGAAAGCCGACGACGATTCGCACCGGGCGCGTTGGATAGGCTTGCGCCCTCGCGATCCGTGACACGGTTGGCAGCGCGGCGGCACCCGCGGACAGATGCAGAAATTGCCTTCGGTGGAGTAGTTTCAACATGGTGCTGTCTCCTGTTCGGCAACCAGGAATATGGCATGCCCCGATCGAAGATTGGGGTTGATACCAGCGCTGGGGGTGCGCTGTCCTTGAATTTAGCCTGATTTATCGCTTAGGATTCCCTGAATTTTCCCTCGGCATTGGGTATATTGCGCTGCGGAGGCCAATGATTTTGATTTACAAGTTCGAAAATTATTCGCTCGATGCTGACCGGCAAGAATTGCGGCGCGGCGCGGAACTTATCGCGGTCGAGCCACAAGTTCTTGATTTAATTCAATATCTCATTTGCAATCGAGATCGTGTGGTCAGCAAGGAGGACCTGATCGTCAATGTGTGGAACGGTCGCATCGTTTCAGATTCGACCCTCACCAGCAGGATCACGACCGCCCGCCAAACCATCGGCGATAGCGGCGATCATCAGCGATTGATTCGCACCCTCGCACGCAAGGGGCTGCGTTTCGTAGGTGAGGTCCGGGAAAGCCAATCGTCAAACAGCCTAAGCACTGGAAAATCAGAGGGGTCCGGCAAGCACGATGTAGCCGGGGTGTCGTCACCGGCGGCGGCCGCACTGCGGCTTCCCGACAAACCTTCGATTGCGGTAATGCCTTTCACGAACATGTCCGGCGATCCAGCGCAGGAATATTTTAGCGACGCAATCACCGAAGACATCATTTCGGCGTTATCGCGCCTGCGGTGGTTCTTTGTAATCGCTCGGAATTCCACGTTTGCGTACAAGGGCCAAGCTGCGGACGTGAGGCAGATCGGGCGGGAACTCGGAGTTCGGTACCTGCTCGAAGGAAGTGTGCGCAAGAGCGGGCAACGCGTGCGCATTCCTTGTCAGCTGATCGACGCAATTTCTGGCAACTATATCTGGGTCGAACGATATGACCGGGATTTGACCGACATTTTTATCCTCCAGGACGAAATAACTGCGAGCATAACGGCTGCAATTGAACCAAAGCTCTTGGCGGCGGAGGCCACACGCGCTGAAAAACGACCGATCGAAGATTTGGACGCCTGGGACTTCGTTGCACGCGCCGTCTCGCATTTTTGGAAACTAAATGCGTCGGAAAGCGAAACGGCAATTAAAATCTTGCGGCAGGCGGTAGAGAGCCATCCGACCTACGCGCCTGCTCACAGCATGATGGCTTTTGTCCTTCTTGTCTCAGCTCACATGGGATGGATAGCTGCAGAAGGAGGCAATCGGGCGCTGGCCATGCGACTTGCACATCGCGCGGCCGACCTTGATGACAGCGATCCTTGGGCCCACATGGCTCTCGGCTATCTCGCATTCACCAACCGTGAAACCGGCGAAGCACTGCATCACTTTCAAACCGCGCTCGATCTCAATCCGAACTTCGCCGCCGGGTATGGCTATGTCGGCCTAGCACTTCAACACGATGGTCAATCGGACCAAGCCATAGGCTATTTCAACCAAGCGATACGAATGAGCCCGCGGGACCCATTGAATGCCTTTTTCTTTGGGGGAATTGCAGGTGCCCACTACTTTGCTTGTCGGTATACGGATGCAGTCAAATGGGCTCGCCAGGCTGTTCAGTCGCGCCACTCCATCTGGGCTGGACATCGCATGCTATGTGCTAGTTTGGCGCAGG
>Ga0209488_10002840_pt1 | contig 14104 bp, 12 predicted proteins | sample Rivendell_Oct201_8_FD_188349 | JGI IMG/M metagenome (GOLD analysis project Ga0209488, IMG submission 188349) | Vadose zone soil microbial communities from the Eel River Critical Zone Observatory, Northern California, USA -... | ecosystem: Environmental > Terrestrial > Soil > Vadose zone >... | reverse complement strand
ATCCGCATTTCGACCCGGACGTCAGCCGGCGGCAGCGGCTGGACCCTGATCCGGCCATCCGGGCTGATCGTGCCCGCCCCGATGCCCGCGACCGCGACTTCCCAACCGTCGATCGCGATCCGGGCGTCGGCGGCCGCCGCGACATCGACGACCGTACGTGATGCGCCGTTGGCAGGGCGGGAAACATGAGGCGCGTCCTTGATCGAGGGTCCCCAGCCGACCGGTCCACGCGCGGGCGCTCGATCCAAGGCCGGCGCGAGTGGCAGCGGTCGTGACCGGATCGCCACCCCGAGGTCGATCTCGGGCAGGTCGCCGGCCCCGCCTACGACCAGCACCTGCCGCCGTGGCGCCGGAACCAGCGGATCGGCCGTCCCGTGGAACAGGGTCAGCGCGGCGATGGCCACCGTCGTCCCGGGCCTCCCCGCTCCGAGGGGCACGAGACGCAGGCTTACCGGCTCGACATCGCGGCCCAGTTCGATCGCGTGGAGCCAGTAGGTCGCATCATCGAGCGGCGTCGGAACGAAGTCGGCGACGCCCGTCTTGGCCGCGCCCCAGGATCCGGGCAGCATGGCGAGGAGTCCGGCCTGCCCCGCCGCGACGTAGCGACCGGGCTCCTGGCGAGGATGCGGGCCGCGCCAATCCAGCGCCTCGTCGGCGCGGTGGCCGATTGCCGCGAACGGCACGAAGCCCCATCCGATGATTCCATCGGCGATCTCGAATCGACGGCGGATCTCGACGGCCCGCGTCCCACCGTCGGCGAATGCGATCTCATAACGGGCAAGGGGCTCGCCCGTCGGCAGCACCCAACCGACGGGCATTCCGGGCGGCCGCTCGCCCGACGGGTCGCGCCAGCTATCGGCGAAATGGGCGACCACCAGGTGGCTTGCTCGACCGTGACCCCGGAGGTCGATGCTGAGCTCACGGTCGAGATGCAGCCAGCGACGGCGCTCTGCTCGCTTGCCAAGCTCGAACGGCAAGCCCCGGAATACAGCGGCGCCGTCAGGGAGCCGCTCCAGGGCCGGCCCATAGAGGGGATGGAGTCGCGCGCCGAGGTCCGCGTCCGAGGTGTTCCACGCCGCCGAGAGATCGATCGGCCGCGCCAAACGCGTCGCGAGACCGGCGCGCCCGGTAGTCATCCCTGCGACCCTCTCGAGCGATGTTGACGTGGTGCGAGGCGCAATGATACCGTCTTTGCAATCGGTTGCGCAAGGAGGGATCGATGGAGACAGTTCGCCTGACCGTGGGTCAGGCCATCGTTCGCTTCATGGCCCGCCAGTACGTGGAACGGGACGGCCGCGAGCAACGGTTCATCGCCGGCGTCTGGGGCATTTTCGGCCACGGCAACGTGGCCGGCTTCGGCCAAGCTCTCGAGGAACTCGGCGACGCCGAGGAGATGCCGTACTTCCGGCCACAGAACGAACAGGCGCAGGTGCACCTGGCGGTTGCGTTCGCGCGACACAGCAATCGTCTCCGGACGTACGCATGCACGTCCTCGGTCGGGCCCGGCGCCATGAACATGATCACCGGCGCGGCCGGTGCGACCGTCAACCGGATCCCGGTATTGCTGCTCCCAAGCGACTACTTCGCCAACCGGACCCCGGATCCGGTCCTGCAGCAGATCGAGCACCCGACCGAGCGTGATGCGAGCGCCAACGACGCGTTCCGGCCGGTATCGCGATTCTTCGATCGGATCTCGCGCCCCGAACAGCTGATTGCCTCGCTGCCCGCGGCGTTCCGGGTGCTCACCGACCCGGCGGACACCGGAGCGGTCACGATCTCCCTGCCCGAGGACGTTCAGTCCGAGGCGTTCGACTGGCCCGAACGATTCTTCGATCGCCGGGTCTGGCGGGTGCGCCGTCCGCTGCCGGAAGCGGCCGACGTGGCCGACGCCGTCAGCCTCATCAGCGCGTCGACGGCCCCGGTCATCGTGGTCGGAGGAGGCGCGATCTATTCCGAGGCGACCGAGGAGCTGTCGACGTTCGCGACCCGGTTCGGCATCCCTGTGGTCGAGACCCAGGCCGGAAAGGGCGCCCTGCCGTGGAACCACCCGATGAACGCCGGTCCTGCCGGCACGAACGGCGGGGTGGCGGCCAACCGCCTTGCTCGCGACGCGGACCTCGTCATCTGCGTCGGGACGCGGATGGGAGACTTCGTGACCGCGTCGCGAACGACCTTCCAGAACCCGGACGTCACGTTCATCGGCATCAACGTCGGGCCCATGGACGCGCACAAGCTCCGCGCCGTCCCGGTCGTCGCGGACGCGCGCGAGGCGATCTGCGCGATCGAGCGCCAGCTTGCGGCCGCGGGCTACGCGGGAACGGCGGCTCCGTACCGCCAGCGCGTCGCGGACCTCAAGAAGGAATGGGACGACATCGTCACCGACCTCCGAACGGTGAACGGCGCGCCCGGCGATCTTGGCCAGGCCGAGGTGATCGGCATCGTCAACGATGTCGTCGGCGGTCACGCGACCGTGATCTGTGCTGCAGGCAGCCTGCCCGGCGACCTGCTGAGACTGTGGCGGCCGGAGGACCCCAAGGCCTACCACGTCGAATACGGCTTCTCGTGCATGGGCTATGAGATCGTCGCCGGGCTCGGCGTGCGCCTCGCCGACCCTGACCGCGAAGTCGTCGTGATGGTCGGCGACGGCTCGTACCTGATGATGAACTCCGAGATCGTCACGGCAGTCGCCGAGGACTTGAAGCTCACGATCGTCGTTCTCGACAACCATGGCTTCCAGTGCATCCTGGCGCTCCAGCGGCTCGTTGGCGTGCCGGACTTCGGCAACGAGCTCCGTTTCCGCGATCCATCCAGCAATCGCCTGACCGGCCCCTACGTGCCGATCGACTTCCGAGGGCACGCCGCGTCGATGGGTGCGCTGGCCATTCAGGCGAACACCCCCGACGAGCTGCGCGAGGCCCTCGCTGCCGCGCGTGCGGCGGACCGGATCACGATCATCGCCGTCCCGACGGAGCCCGAAAAGCGCGTTCCCGGATTCGAATCGTGGTGGGACGTGCCGGTTGCCGGCACGAGCGAACAGGCATCGGTCCGCGGTGCCCGAACAGCGTATGACGAAAAGCGCCGCGAGCAGCGGATCGACATCCAGTAAGCAAGGAGACGCGCATGCCAGGACCGGGGATCGAGCTCATCGGCGCCGAAGAAACGGCCGAGGTCATGGAGGTGCTCCGGAGCGGCTACCTCAGCCGTTACGGCCCGTCCGACGACCCTGCGTTCGGGGCGAAGGTCCACCACATCGAGGAAGCGATCGCTGCGCTGTCGAGTGTCCGCTACGGGCTAGGGCTGCACGGCGGCGGGTCGGCCGCGCTCTGGATCACGCTCCTGGGCCTCGGCGTCGGCGCAGGCGACGAGGTGATCGTGCCCGGCTTCACGTACGTCGCGTCGATCTCCGCCATCGTCTACACGGGTGCTACGCCGATCCTCGCGGAGATCGACGACACCTTCGATCTCGATCCAGCCGACGTCGAGGCAAAGATCACCCCCCGCACTGCCGCGATCATCGTCGTCCACATGCTCGGGGCACCGGCGCGCATCAACGAGCTGAAGGCGATCGCCGATCGCCACGGGATCCCGCTCGTCGAAGATTGCGCCCAGGCATTCGGCGCGACGTACGAGGGACGAGGCGTTGGAGGCTTCGGGACAGCCGGCACCTTCAGCTTCAACGAGTTCAAGACGATCACGTGCGGCGATGGGGGAATGATCGTCACCGATGACGAAGGGCTGTATGAGCGGTGCTTCGCGATGCACGACCAAGGTCATGCGCCGGACCGGCTCGAGTCCAAATACGCGCCCCGGCCGTTCCTCGGCATGAACTTCCGGATGACGGAGCTGTCCGGCGCAGTCCTCCTCGGACAGGTCCGCAAGCTGGACATGATCACGTCGCACCTGCGGGAGAACAAGGCGATCGTCAAGGACATGCTCCAGGAAGTTCCGAGCCTGGGCTTCCGAACCCTGACGGATTCGGAGGGGGACCTGGCGACGCATCTCGTCGTGGTTCTCCCGTCCGCGGAGGCCGCCCGGAACGTGGCCCAGGAAGTCGGGTCGAAGCCGTTGTCCGAATCGGGCTGGCACACCTATAGCCGGATGAACCACCTGCTCGAGAAGCGGACGATCACAGGCAAGGGCTGCCCATTTGACTGCACTGACCCGGCCCACCCTCATGGTGAGTACCGCGCCGGCATGCTGCCCCAGACCGACGCCCTGCTCGAGCGCTCGTTGAGCATCGGGATCGGCGTTCGGGATCCGAACCTGGCGCCGTTCGGCCTGCGGATGCGTGACGGAGCGGCCGAGGCACGGCAGGTCGGAGCCACGTTCCGGGATGCCGTGATCAAGTTCCGGGCGTGATCATCGGCGGCGCACCGTGATCGAAGCCCTCGTCGTCGGTCGCGTCGGCGTCGACCTCACCCCGAGCACGCCGCGGACGACGCTCGCTGCCGCTGGATCGTTCGCCCGGGCTGTCGGCGGGTTCGCCGGGAATATCGGGACCGGCCTTGCCCGCCTCGGGATCCGGACGGCCGTGCTTTCGGCCGTTGGCGATGATGGTCACGGCGATCACGTGCGGACATTCCTTGCAGGGGAGGGGATCGACGTCGTCCCCATCGTCACGAAGCCGGGCACCCGGACCCAGATCGCCTTCTTCGAAGTCTGGCCCCCGGACCAGTTTCCCGTGACGTTCTACCGGTCCACCCCGGCACCCGAGACGCGACTCATCGCCTCCGACATGCCGAGGGCGATGGTCGAAGAGGTGCCCCTCGTCATCCTGTCCGGGGCAGTGCTGGCCGTGGAGCCCGCCCGTTCGGCCGCATTCGCACTCCTCGAGAATCGGCGGGCGGCGCGCGACGGGCGGCCGGATGCCGTGACGCTCCTCGATCTCGACTGGCGACCGACGCTCTGGGATGACGTCGGTGAAGCACCAGCCATCATGGAGCAGGCTGCGAGGTTGAGTGACGTCCTGGTCGGGAGCGACGAGGAGTTCGAAGCCGCGCGGCTCCGGCCGGAGGCTGGCAACGCGGACGGACCGCACACGATCGTTCTCAAGCACGGCCCCGCCGGCGTCTCGCTGGTGACCGAGCGCGGCCGGCATTCCCTGTCCGGCATCAAGGTCGAGGTCCTGTGCGGGCTCGGCTCCGGCGATGGACTCACGGCCGCGTTCTCCGCGGGCCTGCTTCGGGGGCTCGATCCCGTCGTCGCGGTCGAGCGAGGCAACGCCGCCGGAGCCATCGTCGCCTCGCGCCTGATGTGCAGCACCGCAATGGCGACACCTGCCGAGATCGACCGGCTCCTCGCGGGCCTCTCGGTTGAGCCGCAGGGAGCCGTCTCGTGACGTCGGCGGACGGAGGTTGGGAGCCGGTCATCCATCCGGCCAAGCTGCCCATGCGCCTGCCACCTGAGTCGCTCCATATCCGCGCGGGCGCAGACGGTGTCGTGGCATGCGATCCGGCTCGGGCGGGCTGGCGCTACCTGTCGTTCCGGGCGTTCGGGCTCGATGACGGCGAGACCGTCCCGCTCGACCGTCCGGAGCAGGAGGCCGCGATCATCACGATCTCCGGCGGCGGCGTCGACATCGCGCTCGATGACGGTGCCCGTCTCGAGCTCACCGGACGGAGGTCGGTCTTCGAGGGCATGCCCTGGAGCGCCTACATTCCCGCCGGGACCACCGCCCGGATCGTCGGCCGTCCGCTGCCGGGGCTGCGGGCCGTGGTCGCGATTGCCCAGGCACCGCTCACGGGTCGGCCGGGAGTCGCCGCCAAACCGATCATCGTTCGACCCGACGAAGTCGAGATCGAGATCCGCGGCGCCGGCAACGCCACCCGCCAGGTCAACAACATCATGATGCCCGACTTCCCGGCCGATCGGCTCCTGATCTGCGAGGTGTTCACGCCGTCCGGGAACTGGTCCGGCTGGCCACCCCACAGGCACGACGTCGACGACCCGCCGCGGGAGGCGGTCCTTGAGGAGACCTATTTCTACCAGCTGAGCCGCCCCGAGGGCTGGGCAATCCAGCGGGTCTACCACCGCGATGGCTCGCGGGATCGGCTGATGACGGTCCGCCACGGAGACCTCGCGATCGTCGACCAGGGCTATCACCCGTTTGCCGCCACGCAGGGGTACGACGCCTACTACCTGAACGCGCTGGCCGGCGATCGACGAACGATGGCGAACACCGATGACCCCGACCTTGCGTGGGTCCGCTCGCTGTGGCAAGGGATGGCGCCGGATCCGCGGCTGCCACTCGTCCGCCCGTGACACGATCCACGGACAATGCCCTCGGGCACTCGGACAGCAAGGCGCCGCGCGGGAGCATCGCCGCTTCCGACGTGGGGCGGCGACGAAGACTCCTCCGTCTCGGTGGCGAGCGCGGGGTGATCGCGGGGATCGCCATCGATCACCGTGACAGCCTCCGAATCATGCTCGAGCGGCGCGGATCCACAGCCATCGGTACCGCGGAGCTCCGCTCGCTGAAGCTCGCGTTGACCAGGGCACTCGCCCCGGCCGCGACCGCGATCATGCTCGACGAGGAGCTCGGTAAGCAGGCACTCGAGGCCGGAGCCATCCCCGCGCATGTCGCCCTGATCATGCCCGTCGAGGCGCAGGGGTACGAGACGATCGGCGATGGCCCGACCACAACGCTCCTCGACGACTTCTCACCCCTCGTGGCGCTGGCCTATGGGGCCGACGCCTGCAAGCTGCTCCTCCCGTACCGCGTCGACATGGCCGAGCCGGCCGCCCGCCAGGAGGCGCTCGTGGCCTCGACAGCGGCGAGCTGCCATCAGCTGGGCCTGCCGCTCGTGGTCGAACCCGTCGTCTACCGACGGCCGGACGAAACCAGCCAGGCACATGCCGAAGCGTTTGGCGGTCTGGTGCTGGGAGCTGTTGAGCGGCTCCAACCTCTTGGCGCCGACTTGCTCAAGCTGCCGTTCCCGGTTCTCGACCTGGCGTCGGTCAGCGAAGGTACGGCCCTCGATGCGTGCCGAGTGATCGACGAGGCGTGTGGCGACACGCCGTGGGTGCTCCTCGGAGGCGGCGTCGGCACCAATACGTTCGTGGATCAGATCCGGCTCGCTGTGACCGCAGGCGCGGCGGGTTTCCTTGCCGGCCGCGGCATCTGGGGCGCTGCCCTGACCCCGGACCCGGGCGAGGCATACCACATCGCGTCGACGATCTGCCGACCCGAACTCGAGCGATGCCGCGAGGTCGCCGAGGGCTTTGCCGGGCCGATGGCCGTCACGCGGCCCGACTGACAAGCGCCGCTAGGATGCTGCCCATCGTCGCCGGGGTCGTCACCGCGCTGTCCTTCGCCGTCTCGGTACTCGCCTCGGCCCGGGCCAGCCGCGCCGCGGGCTCCCAGCAGACCGTCGCCGGCGTCATGCTCGTCGGCACGGTCCTCGTGTTGCCGTTTGCTCTCGTCGCGTCGCCGCTGCCGGTCGGGCTTGCCAAGCCGATCGAGACCATTCTGATCGCGGCGCTGTCTGGCGCGGCGAACGTGGTGGGCCTCCTGTTCGCGTACGCCGCTTACCGAATCGGTGCCGTCGGCGTCGTTTCCACGATCGGATCGAGCGAGGGGGCCATCGCCGCGGTCATCTCGGTCCTGGCGGGACAGACACTCGCCCCGGGATCGGGAGCCGCGCTCGCCGTGGTGGCGGTCGGCGTCGTGCTGGCCGCGACGAGCGGGGGAGGCGAGCTCGAGGAGGGCGTGACCATCGACCGCCGCCGGTCGCTGCGGGCCGCAGGGTTGGCAACGTGCTCGGCGGGCCTGTTCGGGTTCGGGCTCTTCACGACCGGCTACGTCAGCGCGACCCTCCCCGCGGCGTGGGTGATCCTGCCCGGTCGCCTCATCGGCATCGCGGCCGTGGCGGCGCCGCTCCTCGTCACCGGTCGGCTGCACGCCCCGCGCTCGGCGATCCCGGTCATCATCCTGACCGGCGTCGTCGAGATCGTCGGGATGACGATGTTCACGATCGGTGCGAGGGACGACATCGCGATCACCGCGGTCCTCGCCTCGATGTTCGCGCCGATCGCAGCGGTCGCCGCATTTGTCCTGTTCCGTGAGCGCCTCGCGCCGCGCCAGGTGCTCGGAGTCGTACTCGTCGTCGTCGGCATCGCCATCCTTGGCGTTCTGACGGGGATCTAGCCACCTGCCCAGGAGTCATCGATGCGCCTCGTCTACAACTCCAACTCGACGATGCACCTTCCGGCGCTGATGCAGATCAGCGTCGCGAAAAAGACCGGATGGGACGGCATTTTCGTCCGTGACGAGCACCTTCGGAGGTACCTCGCCCAGGGCTATCCGCCAGCTAGCCTGCGGGACGCCCTGGCCGGCCTGAATCCGGTGAATCTCGGCGCCCTCGCCGACGTCGAACGGTGGCGAGAACCGGAACGCGCCGCGATGCTCCGCGAGGCCGCGGCCCTCACTGAGCTCGCTCTGGACATCGGAGCTTCGTACGTCCAGCTCCTGACCGGTCCCGTTGCGCCGGGCGGCGCCTACGTCGGCCCCGCGGATCTCTCCACGGCCGAGCTGCGCCGAGTGACGGCGAGCGCGATTCAGTCGGTGGCGGATCTCGGAGCCTCCAGTGGCCTGCGGTACTACCTCGAGCCCGTTGCCTGGACACCCCTCTCATCGCTCGGCCAGGCGGTCGACGTGATCGACGCCGCGGAACGCGACAACGTCGGCCTCGTCCTGGACTTCTGGCATCTCTGGCAACGAGGCGCGACGCCGGAGGACATCGCCGGCCTCAACGCGCGGGTCATCTTCGGGGTCGACTTCGCGGACTCGCTCGGACCGCCCGGAACGGGTACGCCCGATCAGCGATCCCGCTGCGTCTGGCCGGGTGACGGCGACATACCCCTCCGTGAATGGATCGACGCCGTCCGATCGACCGGCTTCGATGGTTGGTGGGACAACGAGCTCTACAGCCCACCGCACTGGGAATTGGCCGACCCGTTTGCCGTCGGCGCCGGTCTGCACGACGTTCTCGAGAAGTTGCTGCGTGATTGACCCACGGTCGAGTATGTTGACGGTGCGCCGGGCCAATGCTACGGTCTGCGCAATCGGTTGCAAAGCGGAGGGTGTGGTCCATATGCGAGCTTGCGGGTGCGACCTCCCTCCCACCGAAGTGGCGTCTCAGCGCTCCGCGTTGGGCGGGGCTGGGTCCCGCCGGGACCGCGCACAGCGCGGCACGGTCTAGGCGGAGCGACGACGCGTGCCACCCACTGTCGGCCCGCGTCGGAACGACGGTCCGCGTCGTCGGATCCTGCTCAAGGACGTCGCGCTCAAAGCGAACGTCTCCGGCTCGACAGCCTCTCGCGCCCTCGCCGATGACCCGCGGATCAGCCCCGCGACTCGTCTGACGGTCAAGGCGGCCGCGGCCGAGCTTCATTACGTGCCGGACGCGGCGGCCCGCAGCCTTCGGGTTCGCCGGACCCGGACGCTTGGCCTGCTCTTGCCGGATATCCGCGACCCCGTTCACGGGCAAGTCGCCTCGGCGTTCGAGCAGGAGGCGCGTGAGCAGGGGTACACCGTGATGGTCGTGGCCGGCGAGCGCGACCTCGTTCGCGAGCGGCTCGCCCTTCGGATCTTCATGGAGCACGGGACGGACGGCGTCGCGAGCGTGGCCAGTGTGCTCTCGCCGAAGGAGCTTCGCGAGCGCGTCGATCCGGATCGACTTGTCCTCGTCTGGCCGGATCATCGCAGCCTGCCCCGGCGCGCCGGCCCACGGTTTCCGGGCGTGATCCAGACCGATGATGCGAGCGGCGTGCGGGCCGCGGTCGATCATCTCCTGGACCTGGGCTGTCGGCGAATCGCCTACGCGGAGGGCGGCGTCCGAGCGTCGAACACGAATCGCGCCAACACCGTCGCCGCGACGCTCCACGACCGAGGGATCCGAGAGCCGATGCGGAGATTCGCCGCCCCGGTCGATGCCTGGCGCGCCCCCGGGGAGCTTGCCGCCAAGATCGCGGCCGACCTTCCGGAGGCGCTCATCTGCTACGACGACCAGCTCGCGCTCGGGCTCATGGACGCGCTCCGCGACCTCGGAATCCGGATCCCCGACGACATGGGCATCGTCGGCTTCGATGGCATTCCGTTTGCCGGGATCTCGAATCCTCGATTGACGACCGTGGCCGTTCCGTCAGCCGAGATGGGGCGGGTCGCCGCCTCCTCGCTCATCCGGGCAGTGCACGAGGGCGCGCTACCGGACGGCGTGATGCTGCCGGTCGAGATCGTCGTCCGCGAGAGCACGCATGGCCAGGGTACGCGCGGTGGCCTCGCGTGATGCGCCGCCTCGAGCCGCGGAGGTCGATCGGGCCAAGCCGCCCTGGTCCCTTCCGTTGCCGCTGACGCCGCGCGAGGGTATCGCGCCAGGAGTCGACCTCGACGATCTCGCCCGGCGTGGCCGCCTGCTCGTCATCCATTCGGTTGCCCACAGTGGCGCCGGCCACATCGGCGGGCCCCTGTCGGCGATGGACCTGCTCGTGGCCCTCTTCTTCCGGGTCCTGCGTGTCCGCCCGGACGAGACGGACTGGCCTGAGCGCGACCGGTTCATCCTCTCCAAGGGCCACTCCGCCATCGGGCTCTACGTCGTTATGGCGCTGCGAGGCTACTTCCCGGTCGAGGAGCTCGCGACATTCGACTCGGGCGACAGCCGGCTGCAGGGCCATCCCGACATGACGCGGCTCCCCGGCCTCGAGGCCTCGACGGGTTCGCTCGGCCAGGGTCTCGCGGTCGGGCTGGGGATTGCCCTCGGGGCCCGGATGCGGGGTCTCGGGTTCCACACGTTCGTGATGCTCGGGGACGGCGAGACGCAGGAAGGGATGATCTGGGAAAGCGTCATGGTCGCAGCCAAATACGGCCTCGGTAACCTCACCGCGATCGTCGACTGCAACGGCCTCCAGCAGTACGGCTGGTCGCTGCCGCCGGGCGAGGGTGGTCGTGGCGACCGGCGCGATCCGCTGGCGGGAACGCGCCTCGGTGACGCACTCGAGGCGTTCGGGTGGCGGGTCCTCGAGATCGACGGCCACGACTCCGAGGCGATCGTCGCAGCCTGCGAGGATGCCCGCGGCGCGGCGCCGGGACGACAACCGACCGCGATCCTGGCGACGACGGTCAAGGGTCGGGGGGTGTCATTCACTGAGGGACGGTTCGAGTGGCACGCCCGAGTTGCCACGCCCGACGAGGTCGCCGCCGCGCGCCTCGAGCTCGGACTAACCGACGAGGCGGGATCGTGACGCGCCCGATGCGCGACGTCTGGGCCGAGACCCTCATGGACCTGGCAGTCGACAACGTCGACCTGCTCGTCCTCGACGGCGACCTCGCGACGTCGACCCGAGCCGACCGCTTCGCCACTGCGCACCCGGATCGCTTTCTCCAGATGGGCATCGCGGAGCAGAACATGGTCGGCGTCGCTGCCGGACTCGCGACTCTCGGCTTCGTTCCGTGGCTGTCATCGTTCGCGGTCTTCTTCACCCATCGCGCCGTCGACCAGGTCCGGATGCTCGTGGCGCAGACCCACGCCAATGTCAAGATCGGTGCGGCCTACTCCGGCCTCCTGACGGGCTTCACCGGGAAGACCCACCAGGACGTCGAGGACCTGGCGATCATGCGGGCCATGCCGGGCATGACAGTGATCGCCCCCGGCGACGCGACCGAGTGTGCGGCGGCCGTCCGCTGGGCGACCGAAGCGGCCGGGCCCGTCTACCTGCGCCTCGCTCGCGAGGCCGGTCCTGACGTGTTCGACGAGACGTACAGGTTCGAACCCGCCAGGGTCCTCCGCGTCCGCGATGGCTCGGACGTCCTGATCGTCTCGACCGGGCTGCAGACCGCCCGCTGTCTCGAGGCGGCCACGATTCTCGCGTCGAATGGAATCTCCGCCGGCGTCATGCATGTCCCGTGCCTGAAGCCGGTCGACGCCGGGGCGATCGCCGATGCCGCGCGCGACGTGCCGCTCGTCGTCACAGCCGAGGAGCACACGATCCTTGGCGGCCTTGGCGGCCTTGTCGCCGAGATCCTCAGTGAGCGCGCGCCGCGCCGCCTCGTCCGCATCGGCATCGCCGACACGTGGGGCGAATCGGCCCCGAACGCCTTCCTGCTCGATCGGCACGGGCTGTCACCCGAGCGGGTCGCGGAGCGCGTTGCGCGAGAAACGTCCAGAACCCAGCCGATCGGCGCGGATGGCCGCATCGATCGAACAGCAACCGTCGAGGAGATCGGATGAGCCCATTCGCGGTGAAGAACCCGAGCAGCATCGGCGTCGCGTTCCTCGGCGTCGGCCGGATGGGGCGCACTCACCTCCAGACCGTCGCCGGCATCCGGAATGTCCGCATCGTCGTCGTCGCGGACGTCAATCCGGCGGACGCCGAACACGGGCGGGAGATCGGTCGGGCCGGCCGCTCGACCAACGACCCTCTCGACGCGATCAATGACCCGGCCGTCGAGGCCGTCGTCATCGCGACTCCGACGAACACCCATGCGAACCTTATCGAGGCCGCGCTCCGGGCCGGCAAGGCGATCTGGAGCGAGAAGCCGATCGCGCTCGACCTCGCCGAGACCGCCCGCGTGGTCACGTTGTGGCGCGAGACCGGCCTACCGGTTCAGATGGGCTTCATGCGTCGGTTCGACCCCGGTTACGTGCGGGCGAAGGAGCTCATCGCTTCGGGCGAGCTCGGGCGGGTCGAGCAGTTCCGGGCGTACTCGCGCGACACGTACCCGCCGCCGGCCGAGTTCATTCGGAACAGTGGCGGATCGTTCCTCGACATGAGCGTCCACGACTTCGACCTCGCCCGGTTCCTCGTCGGCGAAGTCGAGGAGGTGTCGGCCTGGGGCAGCAACGTCATCGACAAGCGGTTCGAGGAGGCCGGCGACGTCGACACGGCGGTCACCATGCTGCGGTTCCGGAACGGCGCGCTCGGCGTCGTCGAGATGTCGCGTCGCTCGGAGTGGGGCTACGACATCCGGACCGAGGTGGCCGGCGCGTTGGGTAAGGTCGTCGTCGAGGCGGCGCACAGGACGCCGCTGACGTGGTCGCGGAGGTTCGGCTACGAAGGCGACCACCACGAGAACTTTCCCGACCGATTCGAGCTGGCCTTCCGGCTGGAGTTCGAGGCATTCTTCCGGACGCTCGCTGCGGGCGGGACGCCGACGCCCGGCCCCGAGGACGCCCTCGAGACACTCCGGCTCGCTCTGGCTGCCAAGCGAAGCTGGCTTGAGGGTCGGCCGATTCGCGTCGACGAGGTCACGGCCGAGCCGCCCGCATGAGTCCCGACGTCGTTCGTCACATGCGCTCGTCATCCGGGGATGGGAACCGTCTCGAGATGACGCCCGAGACCGTCGGCTGGACGTACCTCTCGTTCCGGGTCGTCGCGCTCGGCGGAGGTGAGGTTATCGACGGCGACACCGGCGAGACCGAGGTCGTGGTCGTCCCGCTCGCCGGTTCGGGTTCGCTGGGGTTCGGCGGCTCGACCCATCCTGTCGCCCGCACGGATGTCTTCAGCGAGAAGCCCCACGTTCTCTATCTCCCACCCCGAACGCCGTACTCGATCGCCTCGGGCGATGCCCTCGAGGTCGCGATCGGGGCTGCTCCGGCAGCGGGCCGCTTTCCCGCGCGCCTGTACCAACCGGGCGAGCTGCCGAGCTTCGCCCGCGGCGGCGCGAACGTCAGTCGAGGGGTGACGGCCACATTCGACCCGGGTTTCGACTCGGAGCGGCTCATCGCCTACGAGATCCTCACGCCCAGCGGCAACTGGTCCAGCTTCCCGCCGCATCGCCACGATGGCCGGTTCGGCACCAGCTACCACGAAGAGACGTACTACTTCCGTCTGTCGCCCGCTGACGGTTTCGCGATCCAGCGCCTTTACACGCGCGACACGGACCTCGACGTCAGCATCGCGGCGGCCGATGGGGATCTCGTCATGGTCCACGAGGGCTATCACACTGTGGCGACCGCCCCGGGCACGAACGCCTACTACCTCAACTTCCTCGCCGGTGAGACGAAGCCGGTGGTCCAGCTGAACGATCCAGCGTACGCCTGGATCGTCGACGACTGGGCCGGACGGCCGGTCGAGATCCCCCTCGATTCGACGCCCTGACATACGGCGT
>Ga0209488_10002839_pt1 | contig 14105 bp, 13 predicted proteins | sample Rivendell_Oct201_8_FD_188349 | JGI IMG/M metagenome (GOLD analysis project Ga0209488, IMG submission 188349) | Vadose zone soil microbial communities from the Eel River Critical Zone Observatory, Northern California, USA -... | ecosystem: Environmental > Terrestrial > Soil > Vadose zone >... | reverse complement strand
TATTCACTTTCTATGTGAATATTGACGATCTGTACCCTCCGCTAAATAAGTGGCATGCACTCGTCCATGTGTGTCGTAGATGGAGATACCTCGTGTTTGTATCACCGCGTCGCCTCAACCTACGACTCAAGTATGGTGGACACAGACCTATGTCGGAGGTGCTGGGTGCTTGGCCAGTTCTGCCTATAATCCTAATATTCAGACATCCAAACTTGCACCAGCGGTGGCATAACTGGGTTGCTGCACTTGAGTCGGAGCACCACAATATTAATCGCATCTGTGGAATCCGCCTATCTAATATAACCTATCTCGGCTTGGAAAGGTTCAAAGTAGCGATGAAAAAACCATTCCCGGAGATGACACATCTGGAAATTTCGGCGAAGATGTATCGTCATGTGGAGCCAGTCCTTCCCGATTCGTTCTTGGGCGGATCTGCCCCACGTCTGCGAGAACTCTTGTTGAAAGGCATTGCATTTCCATCAATGCCGAAACTACTTTTATCTGCCAATGGCCTCGTCAAACTCACCCTTTTGGACATCCCTGATTCTGGGTACATCTCACCCGACGCGATGGCCACTGCTCTGACAATGATGACCAGGCTGAAAAACCTTGACCTTCAATTCCGTTCCCCTCGATCTCTCCCCGACCCAGCAAGCCGACCTCTGCCTCCGTCCACACGCTTTGTCCTCCCAGCTCTCACTGAACTTAGGTTCAGAGGCGTTTATGAGTATCTGGAGGACCTTCTAGCCCGAATCGATGTCCCTCTTCTATACCACCTTCACATCATATTCTTCACGGACCCCAACTTTGACGTTCCACAACTTCACCGGCTTATTGGAAACGTAGAAGATTTCCAGGAATTCGATCACGCAGGGGTGTTGATTCTCAGCAACTCAATTCAGCTGACCCTTTATCCCAAAACAGAGGAAGTCGATCACCACACGCTGCTCAAGTTACAGATAGATTGCGGAGAGTTAGACCGGCAGCTTTCGTCTATCGCCCAGGTCTGTAGTTCACCCTTCCCCCTCACTGGCATCTCCACTTTGGAGGAGCTCGAAATCAGGGAATCTGAATACGTTACATCATTACTCTGGAAAGACGACATGGATAACGCTAAATGGCCAGACCTTTTGGATTCATTCACTGCTTTAAAGGATCTCTACCTTTCCCATAGAGTTTCACACCGTGTTTTCCATGCCCTTCAAGAGCTTTCCGGAGAAAGAGCAGCTGAAGTGTTACCCGCGCTACGCAATCTATTCGTACGAACCCAGTCATTGCAACCTGTCCGCCAAGCCATTATGCCATTTCTCACCGCACGACAGCTCTCCGGTCGCCCTGTGGCCATCGATCACTGGCGAATATTGTAAGGTTAGGATTACTGCTGATTATGAATTCACGGATTCGGGCGTATTGGTTGACGCCGACACGATCCCCTGCTTTCCACCCTCCTTTGTGAACCCTCGCCTCGTCCGCCCCATCGTTATCGCATTGCACCATCACCGTCGCATCGCATCGCCCTGCGCCCATCTCCCTTTCATCGTCGACCTCGCCCCTCAAACATCTCGCCGCCCATCGCTCCAATCGCCTCGCGTTTGAGCCTCCAGGCCTTGCGCCGACGTGCAAGGTCCCGTTCCCCTTTGTCTCCCTCTCTCGTGCTTCGTTTCCCGTTCTCACTCCCCGTTTCTTCTCGATCAGATTAGTACTATACCGACTCGCAACTATGATCTTTCTTTTACCTTCAAGATTTCGCGATCGTCCTTCTCCCTTTTCCTCCCTTCCTCCTCTCATTTTCCTTTCATCTTTAGACTCGATTGCTTCGGATTTGATTTCTAGACAAGGTACAATGACTTCGGAACGTGATCTAATTTACCGTACTTTACGGGCCACGGCCTGCCGTACATACGACGCGCGCTGCCTCTTACTAACTTTCTCGTCTTGGTCCTTTGTCTCGCGGTTCGTATTTAAAAGTCTCAGTTCTGGCTCTGGCAATGCAATTTCCCTCTGGTGTTCATTCTCCTCTAACCCCTCTGTGTGCCTCTAAGGAATCCGAAGGCGCGCGCTCCTCTTTCTCTCTCTCAGTTGACTTGGACACCGAACGCGAGCTACCGGGCCCGTCGGCATTCGACTTCGACTTCCCTCTCTTCCATCTCTCTCGTTCTCGCACCTTCCCTCACGGACTCGCGGGGTGTTCAACTCTGCTTTAATATGAAGGTAATAACATTCGAGGATTGGTGGATTCTGCCCTTCTTCCAATTGCATCTAATCTAATCGAATCTACTTTTCCTGAAACTGTACGTCATCCGACTGTTGAGGACACCAGTTGCAGTACTTTTCTGCCATCACCATCTCTCTCTGTGTGTCTTTCCCGGTACAGTGTATGATGACACCTATTATGTATTTTAGTCCAAAGAGGACCCTGATTGTGACAATACGTGGACACTGATATCTCGGCGCGATGCCAGGAACACGTGGAACGGGAACGGGGGAATGGTACTAGGCAACGACGAAACCGACAGGAGTGGGCGTGTACTCTACGGGCTCGAGGTTCGTTGTTTATTTCACAATACATCCCACCCACACGGCGGCCCCATCCGCATGATGATATATGATCACAGCGACAGCGACTAGCAAATCCGATGCTGTCGGATTAAACGGAGCTAGGGACATCCCTTGGGTCTCCCCTCTCTACTAGTACATGTGGGTCAGATAGTAAGAGATGAGGAAAAACGGTGAAGGGACAGATGTAAGTGAGATTGCGTAAAAGAATGTCAAGTCTGGGACCTTTGGATGTCAGGAGACGAGAAAAAGCTTCTAAATGCGCACTAAGTCATTACCTAAGATCTGACTCATCAAGAGAAAAACCACAGCAGACGTGAGAAACGGATGAAGAAGTTGCCCGCAGGCACTCGTTTTGTGCTTATGAAGGATGTCTGACACATTTTCCCGCGTGAGCTATCGGAATGTCCTGTCCAGCTGAGCAGGCAGCAGTTGGACATCCGTACCTAGTCGGAATTTCGCGCAGGACATGATAAGCGCCTAAATATGCGCGACGTGACCGACACGTGCATTCATCCGTTCACATGCTTCCCCCTCCCCACCTGTGGTGCTCAATAAAATCACTTGGTCTCCAGACGTTACATCCTCACTGATGAGTTTTTTCCTGTACGTCGAGTGAGATCCATTCCTGAAGTACTAACCAAGTCTCATATAGTCGTCTTCGTCCAGTCCCCCGCTTCGTCCAGTCATTGTTGATCTGCACCCCCTGGTCGTCGACACCGATTGATTTCTCATCTGAAGGTCTCGTGACAAGCGGTCATTCTGTACACCTCCGTGGAGAGTCTGGTCTAGCACAAGGTCGATGTATGTCGTTTGTACAGTGCCCTGAACAAGGCTTACCTTTCCAATGTAGGCCCGGTGACAATCGACGTGCTCCCCGACGACGTGCTCGTGGACATATTTACTTTCTATGTAAATATTGACGATTTTTCCTGGGATTCTCCGCGAAATACGTGGCATGCACTCGTCCATGTGTGTCGTAGATGGAGATACCTCGTGTTTGCATCACCGCGCCGCCTCAACCTACGACTCGCGTACGGTGGACATGGACCTATGTCGGAGGTGCTGGATGCCTGGCCAGTTCTGCCTGTAATGCTAATATCAGGACTCGCCGACTCGTACCAGCGGTGGTGTAACTGGGTTGCTGCACTCGAGTCGGAGCACTACCATCGCATCTGCGAAATCCGCATCTCTGGTATGACCCATTTGCGCTGGGGAGGATTCATAGCAGCGATGAAAAAGCCATTCCCTGAGCTGACACATCTGGAAGTTTCTGTGTATGTGTATCGATTTGTGGAGCCAGTCCTTCCCGATTCGTTCTTGGGCGGATCTGCCCCACGTCTTCGAGAACTCACGTTGAGAAGCACCCCATTTCCATCGATACCGAAACTACTTTTATCTGCCAATGGCCTCGTCAAACTCACCCTTTTGGACATCCCTGATTCTGGGTACATCTCACCCGACGCGATGGCCACTGCCCTGACAGTGATGACCAGACTCAAAACCCTTGACCTTCAATTCCGTTCCCCTCGATCTCTCTCTGACTCAACAAGCCGACCTCTGCCTCCGCCCACACGCTTTGTCCTCCCAGCTCTCACTGAACTTAGGTTCAGAGGCGTTTATGAGTATCTGGAGGACCTTCTAGCCCGAATCGATGCCCCTTTTCTCTACCACCTCCACATCATATTCTTCACGAACCCCAACCTTGACTTCCCACAACTTCGCCGGCTAATAAGTAACGCTGGAGATTTCAAGGAATTCGACCACGGAGGGGTGTTGATTCTCCACAGCTCAATTCAGCTGAGCCTTTACCCCAAAACAGAGGAAGTCAATCACCGCACGTTGCTCAAGTTACAAATCGATTGCGGAGGGTTAGACCGGCAGCTTTCGTCTCTCGCCCATGTCTGTAGCTCATCCCTCCCTCTCACTGGCATTTCCACTTTGGAGGTGCTCGAAATCAGGGAATATGATTATATTACATCTTTATTCTGGAAAGACGACATGGATAACGCTCAATGGATGGAACTTTTGGATCAGTTCACTGCACTGAAGAATCTCTATCTTACCCGTGGAGTTACACACCGTGTTTTCCGTGCCCTTCAAGGGCTCTCCGGAGAAAGGGCAACTGAAGTATTACCCGCGCTACGCAATCTCTTCGTACGGACGCCGTCATTGGAACCTGCCCAGGAAGCCATTAGGTCATTTGTCGCCGCACGACGGCTCTCCGGTCGCCCTGTTGCCATCGATCATTGGCGAATATAAAGGTAATGATATTCGAGGATTGATGGATTCTTCCCTTCTTCCAATTGCATCTACTCTGATCAACTTTCTTCCTGAAACTGTACGTCCGAGTCGTCCGACTGTTGAGGACACTAGTTTACAGTATTGTTTATGCCATCACCCCGACCGTGTCTCTCTATGTCTTTATCCCAGTATGGTCTATGACACCTATTATGTAGGCAGCATTTTGCTGTTGAAGTTTCTCCAGGGGGACCCTCACTAATAGCTCGCTGCGAGGCCAGGTAGTAGGTACACGTCGAACGAACGGGAGCAGTGGAATGGCAGGCAACGACAACGTCGACAGGAGTGGGTGTGTACTCTACGGGCTAGAGGTTCGTTGTTTAGTTCATAAATTCCATCCACACGGAGGCTCCATCCGCGTGAACACAACAAGCGAGCGACTAGAAAATCAAATCAGATGCTGTCGGATTAAACGGAGCTAGGGACATCCATGAGTTCTCCCCTCTCTACTAGTACATGTGGGTCGGATAGCAAGGGATGAGGAAGGAGCAAATGTGATTGCTCAGATGAGTGGATCTGGGATGGGAGGGGCCTTTGGAGATGAGGAACGTGAGAAAGTGATTACCTAAGATTTGACTCACGGCATCGTTGCCGAGACTAGATGAGGCCAGACATAAACAGATGTGAGAAAAGGATGAAGTCGCTCGCAGGCACATGAAGGACGTCTGACATATTTTCCCGCGTGAGCTATCGGAATATCCTGTCCAGCTGAGCAGGCGGTGTTTGGAGTCATCTGTATCCAGTCGGAATTCTCGAATCTCGAAGGACGCGATAAGCGCCCTTCGTGCGAGGACTGCATCACGTGCAGATACATAGACATAAATTCTCACATCTCAAGACCCAGGCTGCCGAATTTTAAGTCATTGAAGAAAACCTTGGCACAGCAGGATGATGATTGGCTGGCTCACTGGACTGGGCGCAGCCGGCTAGTTCCGAGCATTCCTCACACCATAAATGGCTATTTCATATTTCGACTCGTTTTTTTCCCTCCGACAACACGTTGGAGTCATTTCCCTTGGCATTTCCCGTATGACCAAGGTGCTGCGGCTAGAATGATTCAGTCCATGATCAATACCACCCCGGGCCCGAGCTCTAAATACTGGACACAGAGTTGTGCAGGCTATCACGCTTCAGAAACTAGTACTCTGCTGGCAAATGGGCGTGTGCACATCCTTTGCGTCAGTTCGGCGTTGATATGATATACCCGGATATATCCGGAGTAGCTCCCGTCATCTCATTCCGTTATCAACATCGTTTTGGCGATCTGACGAAAGGTCGATCAGTCAACCAGCATTCATTCCTTGCCTATTGCCATATCTACGCTGACCAACCCATCCCTTGATCAAATCGTGGTGCACTGTTTGCGGGCCCAGGCTCCAAGGGGGGCGGTAAATCCAAAGCCATGTTCATGTGGTCCCAGCATTGTCCGAGTCCCAGATGCTGAATCATCATCTCGCGACCTCTGCTATATATGCCACTCATCGAGCGCATGGAGATACTTGAACGGCCTTCTTCTCTGCTCTGCTTGATAGACGCTGCTTTCTTCACTCGCGCAATTCTCATACGTTGTTTCCCTGCTCTATCCACCATATCATGCCAGCGTTGCCACCCGGCCCCTCATACACTGGCATAGCTCGCATGTGAGTACCGATGTTTCCGGGACTGTTCCATTCGTCCTGACAGAGCCTGGCCACTTGTATGTGTAGTAGGTCCTAGCATGTGATAAACGATGCACACCTCCCTCTTAGCTTTTCGCGGGCCTTTTGAACTGGAGCTTATTTGGCGTTGGTTGTTCAGTGTTGTGAGTATTGTCGTCCTGTTCCGCGCGATCCGAGTCTCCTTGTTCAACGTACTATAAAGATGTATACAGCTACAATCTCCCTAACGACAGGCGGCTCCTCAAGATAGTCGGTACGCAGAATCTTTCCCACGACACCATCTCCCTCAGATTCTAACTGTTCTCGTACAGTGTATGGTACACTTTTCCTCGAAACAGCACAAACAGGGCTCAGTGGCTTGGACCTCCATTACTGGTTCATCTCCGGATATGGGAATTTAAAATCACCTTGCCTCTCCCTTCGCATCTGCCTTCGACGTACCGACCATCGAATCTATCGTGTCCTTGGTCGTCGAGTTTTTCTTTGCTTATCGTATCTGGATACTCAGCACTAAGAAAGCCTGGTGGTTTTGTTTACTCATCTGTCTGGTGCGTGCATCGATCTCAACTGCCGCTACAAGCCAACTATTGAATGGTATCTTTCCTTATAGTTCTCTGTGATGAACGCAGCAGCAGCGTTTACTATTGGAACTTATGTAATCGGTCTTGGTTCTGTGCTGTGGTTTTTGACCCACTGTGGTAGGCACATGTTCATGGAAGGTTTCCGAGTGGTAGAACACTCCAATCCATTGCGACGGTATGAGCAGCGTTATTCGAGCTTTCCGACAATCGAGCTGACTGACGAGGATTTGATTTAGACCTGGGTGGTTGAGAACGCCGCGGCCGATATCCTGATCGCCGTTGCGATGCTTTATTATGTGAGTATGAAACGCTCGTTTAGGACTGGGTCGTCCGGAGTTAACCTTGGTCCTGATAACTGCAGCTTGCAAAACGACGCGGAGATACAGCGAACTTTTTCAGTAACCATGCGTTGGTGAAAATTGTCAGATTGACCATCGAGACTAACTTGTTGACAAGCGCGTATACCTTCGATGTGTTCCCACTAGAACAACTGTTCTGACGCATATTTTAGCTTCTGTGGGGATCATTTCTCTTCTAATGGTTGTCATATATCCCGTGAGTGACCCGAAACATTCATTCTTGGCTTCACAGTCGATATAATTTCATTTAGCACGAGAACTGGTATGCCTCCCCGTAAGACACCTATTCTTCTCGTCTTCTTGTAGTTCACCGTCTGGTTTCTCGGTCTTCGCTTGTGCAGAACGTCCATCCTTGGAAAACAATATCGCCTCTGTCCCGCATACGTGGGTTGGTATGCTAATGACATTGGCAGATACTCCAACACCCTGCTCGTCTCGCTTAATAATCGCATCGCGATTCGTGAGGGGGAGCCAAGCATAGGAATATCAAGTCGAAATCCGCCAGTAATCCTCGTGATACCACGCTTAGATCGCAGCTCGACCACGACCTTTGCAGAAACAAAGCAACCTACAGCTGTGGCTAACGTGAAATCATTGAGTTAGCAGAAAAGGACGAAAAGCAGTTCGCGAGTAATTGCTTGTTCTGCTTACAACTAATATAGCGACGTTTGCAGATATTGCGTTGTTCGGTTTTGTACAGATTCCTATTACACATTATACCAGGTGATGTGTGGACATCGGACTTCTTATTCATTATGCATTATGTATTGCACGCCACAATACGTAATGAGAACTGCTACCATGCCCAGTGTACGGTCAGGGTCGTCTCTAATCGCGAATATCGCGGATTCGGGGGTATTGGCCGACGCCGACACGATGACCCCGCTTTCATCCACCTTGCTGCTCCTTGCCTCGCTCGCTCTACCGTCCTCGCATCAGATCTCGCAAAATAGCCGACTGAATTGATCCAATTAATTTTAAATTATTTGGGTTGTCATATTTATAATAATGTGACATATAAGGAGGGATCAACAATTGCCTTAAATATAATTTCAGATAACATTTGAGTTGACTATAAGCGGGCTCCACCACCCACTCTTGCCCGCCGTGTATGACCAAGTCTCATATAGTCGTCTTCATCAAGTCTCCCCTTTCGTCCAGTCATCATTCCCTTGCGCCTCCCGGTCGTCGACACCGATTGAATTTTCATCTGAAGGTCTCGTGATGGGCGGTCATTCTGTATACCCCCGGAAAGAGTCCGGTCTAGCACGAGGTCGACGTATGCCGTTCATATAGTGTCCTGAACAGAGGCTGATCCTCCCAATGTAGGCCTAGTGACAAGCGACATGCTCTCTGACGATGTACTCGTGGAAATATTTAATTTCTATGTAATTGAGTATCTACCCTATAACACTTGGCGAAATGCGTGGCATACACTCGTCCACGTGTGTCGTAGATGGAGATACCTCGTGTTTGCATCACCGCGTCGCCTTAACCTACGACTCAAGTATGGAGGACATGGACCTATGTCTGAGATGCTGGACGCATGGCCAGTTCTGCCTGTGATACTAATATTAGGATCGGAGATTTCACTTCCCCTTCCAAAGTTGGACCAGGAGTGGAATGACACGATTAATGCACTCGAGTCGGAGAACGAAAATCGCATCCGTGAAATCTACATTCTTTACGCGACCAATTCGCGCTTGGAAAGATTCGCAGCAGCGATGCAGAAGCCATTCCCAGAGCTGACACATCTGACAGTTCGGGGGGCTGGTGATTTGGTGCCAGTCCTCCCTGATTCGTTCTTAGGCGGATCAACCCCACGTCTGCGAGAACTCGAGTTGATGGGCATTCCATTTCCATCAATGCCAAAACTACTTTTATCTGCAAATGGCCTAGTCATACTCGACCTTACGGACATTCCTGATTCCGGGTACATTTCACCCGACGCGATGGCCACTGCTTTGACAGCAGTGACCAAACTAAAAACCCTTCATCTTCAATTCCGTTCCCCTCGACCTCGACCCGACCGAGCAAGCCGACCTCTGCCTCCGCCCACACGCTTTGTCCTCCCAGCTCTCACCGAACTTTTTTTCAGAGGCGTTTATGAATATTTGGAGGACCTTCTGGCCCGAATCGATCCCCCTCTTCTTCAAGACCTCTATATTTCTTTTTTCATGGACCTCAACTTTGACGTCCCACAACTTCACTGGCTCATCGGTCACGCAGAGGAGTTCAAGGCATTCGACCGCGCAAAGGTGTCGATTTCCGAGGACTCAATTGAGCTTCTCCTTGACCGCCAAATGCAGGTACTCAATCACCAGGGGCTGCTCCGTTTAGAAATCAATTGCAAAGTGTTGGACTGGCAGCTTTCGTCTCTCGCCCAGGTCTGTAGTTCATCCTTCCCCCTCATCTCCGCTTTGGAGGAGCTCGAGATCTGCGAATATCTTTATCTTTCGCCACCGCCCTGGAAAGGCGTCGCGGAGAACGCTCAATGGCTGGAACTTCTGGATCCGTTCACTGCTCTGAAGAATCTCTATCTTATGGACAACGCCCCAGTGCATGTTTGCAATGCACTGCTAGAGCTTTCTGGAGAAAGGATAACTGAAGTGTTACCCGCGCTACAGAACATTTTCTTATACGACGGACTTTCGTGGGAAGGTCCTCGGAAAGCAATTAAGACATTCGTTGCCGCGCGACGGCGCTCTCGTCGCCCTGTGAGCGTCCACCGTGGGTTAGGGAGCCTCAGGTGGGAGGACGTCACGGAGGACCTGGCGTCTGGGGATTCATGAGTACTATTTTCGAATCGCGCCTGGTGTGTCCTCTGCTTCCCGTAATTCTCCTTTACGCCCATCTTTTGACTCTGAGGATACAGTACCTATTACGATACGGTGCTTGTTATCCTTCCTATGACCTTGTCTCGTTGTATCTTTGTATAATGTGTTGAACCCAGTACATAACTCACCTCCAAGTAGGGACCCTCACTCAAAACGAGTCAGGGCACCCAATGACACTGCACTGCATCGAATAGCAATACACGTGTGATACATTGCGAAGATATATGGACATTGATGTCTCGGTGCGACATCAAGGACGAGCAACGTGAGCAGGAACGGGAACTCAGGTAGCATTCCTTATCACGGAACCTAGCATTAAGTGAGCGACTCGGACCTCATCCTCCCAACCTTGCCTTGACTCTGAATCGGATTCGCCAAGGAATGCCATAGCCTGAGGTAGCACCTCGATCGCTCATGTGTCCCTGACGATCACCTCCGTCGCTGTCGTGTAACTTTGTGGCCCCCTTGGATCTCCCTCCGGCACTCACTCGCCACTCATAAATCGAAACCCCCGCGAGCATGCGCAGTTGACTGTCCACGACTAATGGCAGTCGCATCACTGGCAAGTCGAGCGCTCTCGCCAGTGATCCGGGATAGAGGTGAGTGAGACATTACCAGGGTCCATGCAAGGTGAAATTGATAAGCGTACGTCCACATGCACAATAAGTTAGTTGCCATGGGTATTCGTTCCGTCCTGACGAACCATTTTCAACGTCGGCTCTGCGCCCCCCATTCATTCATGGGCGACCAGACGGATGGCGCATGCTTGATTTGCAATTTCCTTTTCACTTTCGGTGTAGATAGAGTCGCATGGTTCATTAATTGTCTTTGGTGATGATGAAAGCTCTGCGCCACGATCAAGTGATGTCGAATTGCCTCTCCTGTTCCATGTGAACCGATGGAACGCGCTTCGACTCGGGCACTGCCTCATCCGGACCTCCATTCATTCACCGGCGCTTCCCATCATTTCGCCGCCTTGCGCCGGAGTAATCCATCACTCCTTTACCCCTTTATATCCGCCCCGAGTCTGGAGCCAAAGACCGAGTCACAGCACACGCTGTGGAGACATTTCAAGTTCGTCTCATCTTCTCATCTCCGATTCTGATGAACTCCGTTTTCGGGTATGCTATAACGTCCTCATTCTCGGCCATCATTCTACAAATACTCCCTGTTCCCCGCCTCCCGTGCACCTTCGCACAGATATCTCCTCTTATTCTTGAGGCTCCCCCGGCGCCACCTCTCATCCCGCTCATTAACGATCCGAAATATTAGATCATCATGTCGGCCCCACCCCCTCTCCCTCCAAACGTCAACATCGAAGAAATGTAAGGATCCGTTATCGTTGCCTGTATATGTCAGTTGGTCTGACCTCCTTCTCTTCAGAGCTGCTCCACTAGTATGTTCGACTATTTGCATCTCATCTTCGGACCTTCATGCTTTCTCTGCTCCACCGTAACAGCTTTTGGGGGGCATTTGGAACTGGTGCCTTTTTGGTGTTCTAATTGTCCAGACCTGTGAGCAATCAGACATTCTTCTCGAACCTGATAAGCCTTGTTCATCTCTTCCATCGGTCGTTCAAAGACGTGTACACCTACAACTTTCCCAGGGACAAAAGATTGATCAAGCTTTTGGGCACGAACCATACCTCACCACGTCCATCCTCGCTGTTCTCTGACGTGGTACCTTTTTGTAGTGTATGGTGTTTTCCTCCTGGAAACATTGCAAACGGCACTTACCGGTGCAGACCTCTACTACTGGTTTGCTAGCGGCTTTGGCAATTTCGGGCACCTTACTTCACCATATGCCACCGTCTTTGATGTGCCCATGATCGGATCCGTGGTTTCCTTGACCGTTCAGTTCTTTTTCATGTACCGAATAATGGTGCTGAGCAAAAAGGAATCATGGTGGCTATGTCTTTTCATCTTTTTGGTGGGTAACTTCTTTCCCAAAGTCAGGTATCTATCTTACTCGTCGCCTCTGTAGTGTTCCATCGTCAGTGCAATTGCAGCGTTCACGGGGGGCGTCTATGTAAGTCTCCTCCGTTTCACACCCCAAAGGAAACATACTAAACTACGGTAGACGCACGTCCGCGGGAAGTTTGCCACTGGGCGAATCTTGAAGATGCTTGCACTGGTAAGCTCATCAAGTAATGACGCAACTCTATTCTAAGTGGCTGTGCACTCTTTAGACATGGCTCTCGGGAAACACCGTCTCTGATTTGCTCATTGCAGCTGCAATGGTCTTCTACGTAAGCTCGGTCTCATTTTGAGATCCAATCGAGATCAGAGCATCGTTTTGAACTGATCACTGATTTTGTTTTGATTCTGCGTCCCCACAGCTAGCCAGGCGTAGAGTTCGGGAAGACTACGCCAGCAGCCATGCTCTGGTGAGCATAGTGAGACTGACTGTCGAGACCAACCTTATTACAAGTAAGCGCCTCAAGAAGATTTCTTGATGTATCATTCTCATCTCACACGCGTTTAAGCCACCGTCAGTGTCGCATCATTGCTGGTAATTTCATTGCATCCCGTAAGTAGCTTCGCTTCTTGCGCCATGTGCGTCCATCTGACAAAGATTGACATTTCGGAAATCAAAATAGGACAAGAATTGGTATTACTGCCCGTACGTATACGTGCCCAATTTCCACCTTCCCATACAGTGTTCATCCTAATTCACTTTGAATCTCGCAGCACGGCCATACTCGGGAAGATGTAAGGGCGCCATCACGATCGCGTCATCTACGTAACTGATGGACGGATTGCACCCGTCTTTGACAGATATTCTAACACGCTCCTCGCGTCTCTCAACAATCGCATCGCGATCCGCGAGAGTTCGGGGTCCTACTCCGGCGAAAGAACTGTCCGGTGTCCGGGGGCGTCGTTCCCCACCAACTCCTACCGCTCAGAGGCGACGACGGAAATCTCACTCACGGACATGCACAAGGCGCCCAATACCCTAAAGATACCTCCCTTCCAAGGGCTCAACCTGCAGGAGAGGGTCAGCAGTGAGTTACTTTCTCCTCTTCCCGGTATCACCTCATACTTAGGACAGTTCCCGCTGTATCAGACTGCGGCGCATGACTCTGAATCGGCTTCGGTGACCTGAGATGTACAATATTTGACGTGGCGACACGAGAAAATTGCGTATTTATGATTTGACATGCGGTGTGAACTGGTCTATAAGGTGTCATTACTGTATTCTGCTCACCGGTATAATCTTCGTCGGTTCCTCAGACGTGAGCTATCCAGCCCGGGCGAGTCGTTCATTCTCATTCTCTCTTTTTGCGATGGACCTGTGCAGCTACAAGGCCGTGTACGACTGCCCATGGGAGTGCATTCTTGACTGCTTCTCGTCCGCGCCAATTCCCAGCTTGCTCCCTCGCTCTCGCCTGGTCTAGCTTGAACCCGTCTAGTAGCGCTCAAGAACACCCTGAGCGACTATTTCTCCGCACTATCAAACGTGCACCGATGCATATATATGCAGAAATCTGCACAGGAAAACATAAAAAGTTGATCTGTTACAAAGTCTGTCAAAGTCTATGAAGTTGGAACGCGCACCCTCATCAGTTTCTCCCGAAGACCGACATCGAAGCCTGTCTCCCTCATCGCCATCTGCCACGTTCGACCGACGCGGGTCAGCCACCATCGACGAGTGCGAGTTTGGATGCACCGCAGAAGCTCCACCCGCCACCTGCGGGCCCTCGCGCCCGGGTCTGCGTATTCTCCCGCCGGGAGGTGCGGCGATCTGAGTAGTGACGACGGATGACATGAAGAGGTCGTTGAAAAGAAATTCAGACATTCGCCGGATGCCGAT
>Ga0209488_10002837_pt1 | contig 14111 bp, 11 predicted proteins | sample Rivendell_Oct201_8_FD_188349 | JGI IMG/M metagenome (GOLD analysis project Ga0209488, IMG submission 188349) | Vadose zone soil microbial communities from the Eel River Critical Zone Observatory, Northern California, USA -... | ecosystem: Environmental > Terrestrial > Soil > Vadose zone >... | reverse complement strand
GTTGAGAGTGTATGAACCGTGCTGTCGCCCTCCTCGCCTCCGCGCTGCTCTTCGTGCTCTCGTTCGTCGGCTGCTCCATCAGCGGCCCGGAGCGACCAGACGACCCGCTCGAGCCCGGAGCGACCTCGCAGTCGCTGCAGTCGCACAGCCGTCCGGTGCGCGAACCGACCGATACCGGCAGCTGGTTCGAGCCGGCAGCGGCGCAGCCGGGCGACGACAGCGGCTTCGGCCGGCTGGACCCCGACGCGCTGCTCGAACTGCTGCGCGCCCAGATCGCCAGCAAGCTCGAGGCGCAGCCCGGCAGCTTCCTGCGGCTCGGCAGCGGCTACCTGGCGATCGCTGCCGACGGTGACAGCATCACCGCGACCGAGAAGATGCTGCAGGCGCTGCAGGACCGCTGGCTGATCAACACCGAACTGCGCGCCGTGGTCGAGCTGGCCGAGAACGACGGCGGTGCACTGCTCGGTGCGCGCGGGGCGGCCGGCCCGCTGCTGCACAGCGTGGCCGTGCCGGCCCTGGCCGGCCGCGAAGCGGTGCTGTTCCGCGGGCTCGAGACCACCGAGCTGGCGACGCTGGGCATGGAGGTCGCCCAGGAAGCCGCCGCGACCGACCCGCACGTGCGCAATGTGCAATCCGGACTGTGGCTGAGTGGCACTTCCAGCCCCTCGCCCCAGGGCCTGTGGTTGTCGTGTCTGCTGCAGGATCTCGTGCACAGCGAACCGGCACGGCGGCCGGTAGAGTCCGGCGGCAACCTGGCGCTCGGCGCCAGCGAGCAGACGCGCAGCACGTTCGCCGGAGAACTGGCCGCTGGCAAGGAGCTGATGTTCGGCGACGGCCCGGGCATCACGATCGACGGCCGCAGCTATGGCAGCACGCTGCGGCTGCGCGGCGGCCGCCGCTGACCGCGGTCGCACGACTACGTTACTCCGGCGCCGGCAGGGCTATACTGCTTCGTGCGGTCCGTCCCCCCGACGGACCAGCGCCCCTGCCACCCCCATGCGACTCGGCCTGACCCAATCTCTGCGTACCGAACAGCGACTGGTGCAGTCGCCGCAGATGATCCAGGCGATGCAGATCCTGCAGACGCCGCTGCTGGAGCTCAAGGACCAGATCGAAGCGGAGCTGCAGGACAACGTGTTCCTCGAGACCAAGGAGGACCAGGAGCGCGAAGAAGCGAAGGCCAACGGCGAAGTGCCGGCGCCGGAGCCGCCGCCACCGCTCGAGGACCGGCTGCAGCGCGAGTACGCGGCCGAGATCGACCAGCTGGAAGCGCGCATGACGCCGTTGAGCCGCACGCGTTCGGCGCCGGGTTCGTCGTCGAGCAGCGGCGACGACGAGGATCCGAAGATGCAGGCGCTCTACAACACGCCCGGACCCGGGGTGTCGCTGCCGGAGCACCTGTTGGCGCAGGCGCGCATGCAGAGCCTGTCCCCCGAACTGCTGCGCGTCGTCGAACACGTGGTGTTCTCGCTCGACGTCGACGGCCGGCTGCCTGACACGCCCGAGCAGATCGCCCAGGATCTGCAGGTGCCGATCCCGCTGGCACAGGAAGCCGTGGCGCTGGTGCGGCGGCTCGAGCCGATCGGCATGGCGGCCAAGGACCTGCGCGACTGCCTCTTGATGCAGCTCGATCACCTTGGCTACGTGCGCCCCCTGACCCGCGTCCTGGTCGAGCAGCACCTCGAAGCCCTGGCGATGAACAAGCTGCCGAAGATCGCCAAGGACACCGGCGCCAACGTCGACGAGATCAAGGAGAGCTGGGACTTCCTGCGCACCCACCTCAACCCGCACCCCGGCTCCGACTACGGCCACCCGGTCAATGCCTCGGTGGTCCCCGACGTCCTGGTCGAGGAGGTCGACGGCAAGTTCGAGGTGCGCACCGAGCGCGGTTCCCTGCCCGAGCTGTCGATCTCACCGGTCTATCGCAACCTGCTCAAGGAAGCGCGCACCGACCCCAAGGTCTACGAGTACCTGCGGCGCAAGATCGAGGCCGCCAAGTGGTTCATCGAAGCCGTGCACCAGCGGCAGAACACCATCCAACGCGTCGCCTCCGAAGTCGTCGGCCGCCAGGAGGGCTTCCTGCGCCACGGTGTGCAGCACCTGAAGCCGATGAAGATGCAGGACGTCGCCGACACCGTCGGCGTGCACATCTCCACCGTCAGCCGCGCGATCTCCGGCAAGTACATCCAGACGCCGCAGGGCATCTTCGACATGAAGCGGTTCTTCAGCGGCGGTACTCTGTCGGACTCCGGCGACATGGTCAGCCAGCAGGCGGTCAAGGACACGCTGAAGCACATCGTCGAGGGCGAGGACAGGAGCAACCCGATGTCGGATGACCAGCTGGTCGAGGAGCTGGGGAAGAAGGGTGTGCACATCGCGCGGCGGACGGTGACGAAGTACCGGAAGGCCTTGGGGATCGATTCGTCGAGTCGGCGGCGGACGTTCTGAGTCTCTGGGTCGCGCGGGCGGTCGGCGGTGGCGAGCGGCGTCGAATTGCCGGATGCAATCCAAAGCCATGTCGAAGTCTGGGAAGCCGCTTGTTTGCTGGGCTGCGCGGGAGCCAGGATCTTGTATCAGAGGCCGTGGGCAGGATCCGTGATCGGGTTGGTCCGGCACAATCCAACGAGTTGGTCGGCCAGGTCGCTCGGCTGCCCCCAAGCAACGTGCAAGAACTGGCGAGTGTCAACCGGCAGTTGATCCGTGGTTGAGCATCAACCCGCGCCGAGTAGAGTCGCGACGCGGAGAACTCGTGGAGAGCACCGCGACGAGCCATGCCCCCCTTCGGCCTCACTCCAGAGCAGCAAGCACGTCAGACGATCGACGCCACGCTGAGCGCCGCTGGCTGGCTGATCCAGAGTCGCGATGAGGTCAACCTGCACGCGGCCCGCGGCATCGCTGTGCGCGAGTTCAAACTGGAGAGGGGTCACGGCTTCGCTGACTACCTGCTGTTCGTCGACGCCAAGGCGGTCGGTGTGCTCGAAGCCAAGAAGGCTGGTGAGCCGTTGCGCGCGCACGAGCGGCAAGCCGAACGGTACTCCGAGGGCCTACCCGCGACGCTGACTACGCCGGTAAAGCCGCTCCCGTTCCTCTACCTGAGCAACGGTGCTGAGACACTGTTCACCAACCTGCTCGATCCGGATCCACGCAGCCGCGAGGTCTTCGCCGTGCACCAGCCGGAGACGCTGGCAGAAGCGCTCGCCGCCGACAACTTGCACGACTGGGTGCAGAGCACGGGCGCGCACACGACGGCCGACGACACCAAGCCCTCGACCCTGCGCGCGCGCCTCCGCGCGCTGCCCGACCTGCACCACGGCCAGCTCTACCCCAACCAGATCCGCGCGATCACCAACCTCGAACGGTCCTTCCGCGACAACCATCCGCGCGCGCTGATCCAGATGGCCACCGGTTCGGGCAAGACCCTCGCCGCCATCTCGTCCATCTACCGGCTCATCAAGTTCGGCGGCGCGCGTCGGGTGCTGTTCCTCGTCGACCGCAAGAACCTCGGCGAGCAGGCGGAGAAGGAGTTCCAGGGCTACCGCTCACCGGACGACAACCGCAAGTTCACCGAGCTGTACAACGTGCAGCGCCTGACAACGCAGACGATCGGAGCCTCGACCAAGGTCGTGATCACCACGATCCAGCGGTTCTACTCGATGCTGCGCGGCGAGCCGGAGTTCGACGAAGCCAACGAGGAAGGCTCACCGTTCACGGGCGGCAACCCAGCCCCCGCCGAGGCGCTGCCCGTCGTCTACAGCCGCGCCATCCCGCCCGAGTTCTTCGACGTGATCTTCGTCGACGAGTGCCACCGCTCGATCTACTCGCTCTGGCGGCAGGTGCTGGAGTACTTTGACGCCTTCCTGGTCGGCCTCACGGCGACGCCAGCCGCGCACACCTACGGCTTCTTCAAGCAGAACCTCGTGATGGAGTACGGGCACGAGGAAGCGGTCGCCGACGGCGTGAACGTCGACTTCGAGGTCTACCGCATCCGTACGAAGATTTCCGAGCAGGGCGGCACGATCGAGGCCACGGGTGAGCCAGTGCTCGGCGTGCGCGACCGCCGCACGCGCAGGCTGCGCTGGCAGGCACCTGACGAACCGGTGACCTATTCAGCAACCGATCTCGACCGCGCCGTGGTCGCGCGCGACCAGATCCGCACCGTCGTGCGCACCTTCCGCGACAAGCTGTTCACCGAGATCTTCCCGGGCCGTACCGAGGTGCCGAAGACGCTGGTCTTCTGCAAGGACGACAACCACGCCGAGGACGTGGTCGACGTGCTGCGCGAGGAATTCGGCAAGGGCAACGAGTTCTGCCAGAAGATCACCTACAAGGTTCGCGAAAAAAAGCCGGCCGACCTGATCCAGGAGTTTCGCAACAGCTACAACCCGCGCATCGCGGTGACCGTCGACCTCGTGGCCACCGGCACCGACATCAAGCCGGTCGAGGTCGTGATGTTCCTTCGTACGGTGAGGAGCCGCGTGCTGTTCGAGCAGATGAAGGGGCGCGGTGTGCGCATCATCGACTCCAACGATCTGCGCGCCGTGACGCCGGACGCCAAGTGCAAGGACCACTTCGTCATCGTTGACTGCGTGGGCGTGACCGAGCAGGGAGACCTCGCCGACACGCAGCCGCTCGAACGCTGCAAGAACATCCCGTTGCAGAACCTGCTGGAGCAGGTCGCCTACGGCAGCATGGACAGCAAGGTGGTGTCGTCGGTCGCAAGTCGGCTGGCGAGGCTAGATCGGCAGTGCAACGAGGCGCAGCGCGACCGGCTGCTGCGCGAGGCCGGCGGTGTGCCGCTGTCGGCCATCAGCCACGGGATCGTGTTGGCACTCGATCCGGATGAGCAGGATGCCGAGGCGCGGCGACGGCACTCGCTGCCGCCCGAGGTGGCACCCACCGATGCGCAACTCCAGGAAGCTCGCGAGCACCTGCTGCGATTCGCGATGGAGCCGTTGGCGAAGAAGCCCGAGCTCCGCCGCGCGCTGGTCGACGTGCGACGCGAGTTCGAGCAACTCATCGACGAGGTGAGCAAGGACGAACTGCTCGATGCGGGCATGTCGGCGGATGCCAAGCTGAAGGCCAAGGCGCTGGTGCGTTCCTTCGAGCAGTTCCTCGCCGAGAAGAAGGACGAGATCGTGGCGCTGCAGGTCTTCTATTCGGTGCCGCACCAGCGTCGGCTGCGCTACGACGACATCAAGGCGCTGGCCGACGCGATCAAGGCACCGCCGCTATCGTGCACACCGGATCGGTTGTGGCACGCGTACGAGGTGTTGGAGCGGAGCCGAGTGCGCGGTGCTTCCGGGCAGCGGCTGCTGACGGATCTGGTGTCGCTCGTGCGATTCGCGCTGCAGAAGGAGAATGAGTTGGTGCCTTTCGCCGAGGGTGTGAAAGCACGCTTCGCCGTGTGGCTCGGGCAGCAGGGCGGACGGTTCACGGCAGAACAGGTTCGATGGCTAGAGATGATCCGCGAGCAGGTGGCGACGAGTGTCGAGATCACTGTGGACGACTTCGACGAGGTGCCGTTCGCGCAGGAAGGCGGACTCGGACGCGCGCAGCAGGTGTTCGGCGGGAAACTGGCAGACGTGCTACGTGAGGTGAATGAGGTGCTGGCGGCGTGAACGACGACAACCAGAACGATCAACTGCCGCGCAACTGGCGACAAGTTCCGCTCGCTGAGCTCGTCGACATTCTCGACAGCCAGCGCGTGCCGGTGAACGCCAAGGAGCGAGAGACGCGACAGGGGCCAGTTCCCTACTACGGTGCGACGGGTCAGGTCGGCTGGATTGACGAGCACATCTTCAACGAGGAACTGGTGCTGCTTGGTGAGGATGGTGCGCCGTTCTTCGACAGCACTAAGCAGAAGGCATACGTCGTGCGAGGGCGTTCGTGGGTCAACAACCACGCCCACGTGATGCGAACGCGCGACGGGATGCCCAGCGAGTTCCTGAAGCATCAACTCGATCAGGTCGACTACAGGTCCTTTGTCTCAGGGACAACACGTGCGAAGCTGCCGCAGGGTCCGATGCGGCAGATCAAGCTGCTCGTCCCGCCGCTTCCTGAACAACGCCGCATCGTCGCCGCGATCGAGTCCTACTTCTCCCGCCTCGACGCAGCAACCGCGACCCTGGAGCGTGTGCAGCGCAACCTCGAACGCTACCGCGCCTCCGTGCTCAAGGCCGCCGTCGAAGGCCGCCTCGTTCCCACCGAGGCCGAGTTGGCGAAGAAAGAAGGCCGCGCCTACGAGCCCGCCTCGACACTGCTCAAGCGCATCCTCACAGAGCGCTGCCGCCGCTGGGAGGAAGCCGAACTGGCGAAGCTGACCGCCAGGGGTAAGAAGCCGACCGACGACAAGTGGAAGGCGAAGTACGAGGAGCCCGCTATGCCAGACGGCGAGGGTCAGCCTGAGTTGCCGGAGGGATGGTGCTGGGCGAGCGTGGACCAACTCGCCACTGACGTCACCTACGGCACCTCGGCGAAGACGACTGAAGACGATCAAGGCGTTCCAGTGGTGCGCATGGGGAACATCGTCGACGGCCTGCTCGACCTCTCGGTCCTCAAGTACTTGCCCGAGGAGCACGACGAGTTTCCGGCTCTCCTGCTGGAGCCGGGCGATCTCCTCTTCAACCGAACCAACAGTGCCGAACTCGTTGGCAAGAGCGCAGTCTATTCTGGCAGCCCCAGCCCCTGCTCCTTCGCCTCGTACTTGATCCGCGTACGCGCTGCCGAGGGCTGCCGGTCCGAGTTCGTCGCCGCTTTCATCAACTCCACGGCGGGTCGTCGCTGGATCGCATCTGTGGTCACTCAACAGGTTGGACAAGCCAACGTGAACGGCTCGAAACTGCGAGCCTGCGCCGTGCCCCTACCTCCAGCATCGGAGCAAGCGCGCATCGTCGAATCACTAGACTTCGCTGCTTCGTCGACGCAACAGCTTGTAGGCGACCTCACGGCGATGCGCTTGCGCTGTGGACGCCTCCGCCAGTCCATCCTCAAGTGGGCCTTCGAAGGCCGACTCGTCGACCAGGATGCCAACGACGCGCCTCACATTGCTGCTCTCGCAGATCGACGATGAGCATGCTGCAAGTAACCACTGGCGACGCCAACTGCCGCTACCTTGCCGCGCCGGGCACCGACATCCAGAACACGCAGTTTGGAAACCACCTCGCCTCGCTCGGCATTCGCCTTCCGGATTCGCTCCCGCTGCAGGCGCTGATCGGCATGCGTTGGATCACCCCCCGCCACAGGATCGCCCTACCGCATGAAGCTCTGTGCTCGTGGACGGACTTCCCCTTGCTATCGATGCAGGGCACGGACGCATGCCCAGAAGACCAGGCCTGGGCGTTCGAAGCCTGGACCTACGCGACCTGCCTACTTCCTGACCGCGAGAATCGTCCGGTCGACAAGCTGTGGCAATACTGGCTCGACGATCGCAGCCTTCCGCTTACGCGTGCTGCTCTCGCGCACGCCGTAGATCCACATGCGAGCGACGGCGCCTTGCGCCCTATTCGTCATCCACGCCTGAACCAGGAAGTCCTGCCGTGGATCGACTTCTTCGCCGACTGGCAGGCCTACCACCTTGCCGAGTTGCTTGCTGCCACGCGCGTCACCGGCTACCTCTGCCCCGGCCAGGACCAGTTCTTCGCCCGCATAATGAAACGCCATTCCGAGCGGGTTGAGCCCCGAGCATTGCGCCTCGCGCAGCGGTGGCAAGAAATCGGCCGGGTCTTCGACTGGATCTCGAGCTACCGCACAGTGCTCGCCAACTGCGCCACGCGCGACACGTTCACCGCAGACACGAGGCTGGGCGCCAAGGCCTGGGCTGACCAGCACGGCATCACGGCCGATCAGGTCCGTCATGGCATCCGCGACACGATGCTGGCCTTGTGGCAACGATGGCATCAAGCACCACCTGTCCCAGGCAACGCGTTGCTCCGCCGCTTGCAACAGGACATCCAGTACGCCACGAGGCTACTGACCAACCTGACCGACGAGCCGACCAACCCGTTCGATCCGCTCTGGTACTGGCGCAATCACTCCAAGGCCTTCTACGCGCAGCTCATCGAGGCTCTCCCCTACGAAGAATGGCTAGCCCAGCGTGACTTTCCCGATCGCAGCGTGCACTACCAGAGGGGCTTTCCCCACCCGTTCATCTGTGGAGCCGATCAGATCGCCCAACGCATAGGCACGTTCTGGCCTACCTGCGCACCACTGCGCCGCTTCTGTCTTGCCTGGGTGCGGCTGCACAGCGAGATGCAAGGTCGTGATCGCGACCTACTGGCTGACGCCACGATCCAGGCCAACGAGCGCATTGAGCAGTTCAACCTGATCGCGCTGCACACCGAGCGAATCCTGCGCCACGTCGAGATGACGCTGGACCCCACCAAGAAGAATCAGGACAGCTCCAACGAAGTCATTCTGGCGGCGGTTCGCCGCAGCCTAGCGGCCATGCCGCAAGCGATCGTGATCGCGCAGAGCCACTTGGAGGACCTCGTCAGGAAGCGCACTAGCCTTCACAAGTTGCCCGACCCAAGCCAGGCATGGTGCAGGCCGACCGACGTGGCAAGCAACTCAGCGGATGCCGACACTGTGGTTGCCGCCCACGTCAACGCTTTGATCGCCCGCAACTACGCAGCCCACCACGACTACCTCGACGAACGCCTCATCTACCCTTCGCGCGACGAGAACAAGCCCCACCCGGGCGGCACCTTGCTATCGAGTTGTCTGCTCGTCGTCCTGGCGGCGCTGCACACGCTCGCCGTCCGCCAGCAGGCCGGTGCACCCTGATTCAGCCGGCCACTCGACGATGCATCTGATCGAAGGCATCTCCAACTGGCCAAGCTATGCCGAGGAGCACGTCGGCAGCAAGCGCAAGGCGTGGCTCTTGGACGCGAAAGGCGTCAGCTGGCTGTTCAAGTATCCGCGACCCGGGACCGGCGAGCACTGGGCCGAGGTCGTCGCAGCCGACGTTGCCGAGCTGCTAGGCATTCCGCACGCCCACGTCTGCCTCGCGCACCGCAACGAAGACCTTGGCACGGTCTCGCGGGACTTCACCTCGCGCCTGACCGGTTCTACAACCCTCGTCCTCGGCAACACGTTGCTTGCCACGGTCATTGCCAACTACGACCGCGACGCCCAGAAACCGCCGCATCACACCGTCGATGCCGTGCTCAAACTTCTCGAGTCGGCAGACATCGCACCACCTACGGGCTCGCATCCGCCCCACGACGATTCCGACGCGGCAAGCACGTTCGTCGGCTACCTCATGCTCGATGCCCTCATCGGCAACACCGATCGCCATCACGAGAACTGGGGACTCATCGTGCGTCAGTGGAAGGACTACGTTGCCGCTTCCCAGGCCTTCTTTGCAGGCAGCAACTACCAAGAAGAGCTGGCACGCGAGACCTGGGAACTCGCGCCTACGTTCGACCACGCCTCCTCGCTCGGTCGTGACCTCGATGATGACATGCGCTGCCGCCGCCTCGCCGGAGCAGACCCGCGCGTCACCGTGGAGCACTACTGCGCCCGTGGTCGGTCACCGCTCTTCTCCGTCGCGGAGGAGCCCAAGCAGCTCAGCGTGCGCCAGGCCTTCCAGCGCGCATGCGAGTGCCGGCCTGAAGCAGGCTCGGCGTGGCTTCGACGCTGCTCCGAGATCGACGAAGGTCACCTGCTTGCGGTCGTCGATCGGCTGCCACCGATCGTCGCCAGTGACGCAGCACGTGCATTTGCGAAAGCTGTGCTAGCATCCAACCGAGAGTTCCTCTGTTCTCTGCCGCACTGAATCCGTGAGTTCTCACCCCCAGGCCCTGTTCGTGGCGTGGCAAAGCCCCGACAACCGCGCGATCTACCCGATCGCGCGGTTGCTGGCCCGCGCCATCGCACCTCGCTACGAGTTCACCTACGTGCATGGTGTGCTCGACGCACAGGTGCAGGGCTTCACGCCCTTCCGTGAGCTACCTGAGCTGCGCCAGCTCTATTTCTTCGAGCAGCTGCCGCCGCTGTTCACGAACCGCCTCATGCCGCGTTCACGGCCAGACTTCACCGGCCATCTGGAGCGGCTGGGCCTGTCGAGTTCCGCGGACCACCTCCCTGCGCCCGAACTCATCCTGGCGCGCAGCGAGGCGCGCAAGGTCACGGACAAGCTGGAGATCGCCGCGCCGCCCGAGTTCGACGCAGCGACGCGAAGCTGGGTGTACTACGGCTTTGCACGCGGAGTCCGCCACGTCGATGGTGCCGAAGCCGCGATGGAGACCGTCCAAGCCGGCGACCTGCTCCAAATCGAACGCGACGTGACCAACGAATGGGACGCGCGCGCCCTGCTGATGTTGCGAACGGACCGCGCACGCCTGGGCTTCGTGCCCCACATGCTGATCGAAGACCTGGGATGGATGCTGGACCGCGGCATCGAAGTTCGCGCGGAAGTAGTGAGGGTCAACCTGCCGCCGGCGCCCTTTCACCAGCGATTGCTGGTCGCCTTCACGGTGGGTCACCGACCGGGATTCGCGCCGATGTCCACCCAGCGCTTCCAGCCGATGGCGGAGGGCGCCACTCGGCTCGACCTGGGTCGCGCTGCAGATCTGCACCCGGCATGACCGACACCAGCAACCGGCTCGTCCAAAAACTCTGGAGCTACTGCCAGGTTCTCCGCGACGACGGCCTCAGCTACCAGGACTACCTGGAGCAGTTGACTTTCCTGCTGTTCCTCAAGATGGCCGACGAGCGCGAGAAGCTCACTGGCGAGAAGCAGGCCGTCCCGAAGGGCTACCGCTGGTCCGATCTCGCCGGCGCGCAGATGGAGGGCAGCAAGCTGGAGCAGCACTACCGCGAGACGCTGCGCGTGCTCGGTCAGGAAGGCGGGATGCTCGGCCTGATCTTCCGCAAGGCGCAGAACAAGATCCAAGACCCGGCGAAGCTGCGGCAACTCATCGTCGAGTTGATCGGCAAGGAGGACTGGCTCAACCTGTCCTCCGACGTCAAGGGCGACGCTTACGAAGGCCTGCTGGAGCGCAACGCGCAGGATGTGAAGAGCGGCGCGGGCCAGTACTTCACGCCGCGTCCGTTGATCGCAGCGATGGTCGACTGCGTCCAGCCGAAGCCTGGAGAGATCATCGTCGACCCGGCCTGCGGCACCGGTGGCTTCCTGCTCGCCACGCACTCGTTCCTCGCGCGCACCTACAAGCTCGACCGCGACCAGAAGAAGCACCTCCGCTACAAGGCGCTGCGCGGAGTCGAACTGGTGGATGGCGTGAGCCGCCTGTGCGCGATGAACCTGCTGCTACACGGCGTCGGCCCGACCGACGACGAGCAGGAGCCGCCGCTGGTTACCGAGGACGCGCTGCGCAACGAGCCCAAGGACCACGCCGACGTGGTGCTGACCAATCCGCCGTTCGGCAAGAAGTCGAGCATCACCGTGGTCAACGAGGAGGGCGACACCGACAAGGAGTCACTGACCTACAACCGGCCCGACTTCTGGACGACGACGTCGAACAAACAACTCAACTTCGTGCAGCATGTGAAGTCGCTGCTCAAGATCCAGGGCCGCGCCGCCGTCGTGGTGCCCGACAACGTGCTGTTCGAGGGCGGTGCAGGCGAGGTCGTACGGAGAAAGTTGCTGCACGAATGCGACGTGCACACGCTGCTACGGTTGCCTACCGGCATCTTCTACGCGCAGGGCGTGAAGGCGAACGTGGTCTTCTTCGATCGCAAACCCGGCAGCGAGAAGCCTTGGACGAAGACGGTGTGGGTCTACGACTTGCGCACCAACGTGCACTTCACGTTGAAGACGAAGCGAATGGCACGGACGGACCTCGACGAGTTCGTTGCGTGCTACGCGCCGGAGAACCGGGCGAAGCGAAAAACAACGTGGTCCGAGAAGAACCCGGAAGGCCGGTGGCGGCCCTACTCACTGAACGAGATCCTCGCGCGTGACAAGGTGAGCCTCGACCTGTTCTGGCTGCGCGACGAAAGCCTCGAAGACTCCGCGAACCTGCCGGACCCGCACATCCTCGCCGAGGAAATCGCCGACGACCTGCGGTCGGCGCTAGAGCAGATCGAGAGCGTGCTGGGGGACTTGCAAAGCAGGGTTGGCTTGAAGACATAGCAGTCGCGAGGCGAGAGCGTCACTGGGGAAACACGCGGGAGGTTCCACAGAAGGCTATTCGTACCGCGAGCGGACGAGATTCCAGATCTTCTCGCCGAGAGCTTTGGGGCTGAGTCCTGCTCGATGTGCTTGACCTGGATGAGGAGCGAGCACTGCAGGACGGCCAAAGAACTCGTCGAGAACAACGTCTGTGCTCGCGTCTTGGATGCGAGCGCCAATCGAAACGCGCCTTCGTTCGTCAAGGAAATCCCAGAACCAGTCCTTGCCGGTCAGGACCACAACGAGTTCCGGACGGAGCGCTTCTACTTCGAGTCTCAGGAGTTCGCGGCAGGCGGGGAACTGAGCTGAATAGAGGTCGTCGCTTGGGTTGCCCCCATCCCACGGCGCGACCTTGCAGAGATTGCTCCACGCCATGCCGCGGCTCCAACCTCGGTGCCAGGTCGTGTCGTCGGCGTTGAGCCATCGGACGGTGGCGCGGAACTGACCCCTCTTCCAACGCGTGTCCATCCAATCAAGAGGCGAAAGCTCGAGTGGGAAGCGCGCGTCGAGTTCCTCGGAGAAGTCTCTGATGCCCTGCAGACACGGCACGACGCCGTTCCCCAACGAAGGCGGCTCTCCCCACTTGTTGCCCCAGCGATTGACAGCTCTGCCAACATAGAGCCAGTGCTTCTCAGGACGAAAGTCGACGGCGACCTGTGGCCAGAAAGCAGTCAGGTGACGGTCCTTCGCCATGGGAAGCACGTCGTCAAGGAGGCGTTGGTAGGTACGTCCGTAGCCCTTGCCGAACCGCCAGAGTTCACTCGGCATGTAGCTGGTGCCTCGCGTCGGGAGATGGCCTGTCTCATATCGCACGGTCGGCTCGAGTGTCCAGTTGCGGCGAGGACTTGAGGGCGACTCCGAGGCACCGAGTGCGCGTCTGGACGCCCAGATGACCTTCCCCCTGGGGCAAACCGCGCGCTGCCGCTATCCTGCTCGGCCCGCATCCAACCGCGGGCCGCAACCCCCGACCACCACCAACCGCCGAAGCCACCCACCCACCCCACCTCATGGGCATCCGCGTCTCCGAAGCCAAGAAGGGCATGGTCATCCGCTACGAGGACGACCTGTACCAGATCACCAAGTACGACCACGTCACCCCCGGCAACTGGCGGGCGATCCACCACCTGAACCTGAAGAACCTGAAGACCGGGCGGCAGAAGGACGTGCGCATGAACACGTCGGACCAGATCGAGCCGGTGTACCTGGACGCGCGCGAGTCGCAGTACCTGTTCAAGGACTCGCTCGGCTACACCTTCATGGACAACGAGAACTTCGAGCAGTTCGTGTTGAACGCCGAGGTGGTCGGCGACGCGATGAAGTACATCACCGAGAACGCGACCGTCGTGGTGGTGTTCTGCGAGCACGAGGCGCTGACCGTGCAGCTGCCGCCGACGGTCGTGGTCGAAGTGACCGAGGCGGAGAACGCGGTCAAGGGCGACACCGTCAGCAACATCCAGAAGCTGGCGAAGTGCAACACCGGGCTCGAGGTCAAGGTGCCGGCGCACATCAAGGTCGGCGAGAAGATCAAGGTCAACACCGACACCGGCGAGTTCCTCGGCCGCGCGCAGTGAGCATGAAGACCGCGCGCGTACTGGGGATCCTGGGCATCGCCAGCGGTGCCGGCTTCATGACCTACGGCGCCAGCGTCGAGGCCAAGGACTTCCGCGCGCCATTCGGGTTCGGTGGGCTGTGGGCGCATCCGAGCGAGGTGCTCGGTTGGGGCGTCGGCTTGCTGGTCGCCGGGTTGCTGGTGCTGCTGCTGTTCAGCGGGCGGGCGCGCGGCGCGCAGGACTGAAGCACGGTTCAACCGAGCAGGCGGCGCAGCACCTCGGCGCGCGACAGCGTGTGCGCGGTGCACAGGCGCCGCAGTTCGTCGTCTTCGGGGCGGGCGAGCAGGGCGCCGGACGGCAGCCGCGCGACTTTGAACCGCACGTCGCCGAACGGCGTGCTGCGCGTCTCCTGCCAGCGCTCGAGCACG
>Ga0209488_10002836_pt1 | contig 14117 bp, 18 predicted proteins | sample Rivendell_Oct201_8_FD_188349 | JGI IMG/M metagenome (GOLD analysis project Ga0209488, IMG submission 188349) | Vadose zone soil microbial communities from the Eel River Critical Zone Observatory, Northern California, USA -... | ecosystem: Environmental > Terrestrial > Soil > Vadose zone >... | reverse complement strand
CACGGGCTTTAGAAACGCTTCTAGAGACAGCACATGAGTGCTTGGCATCAAAAGGCAGAAAGAGATGTGCCATTTTCAAATAAACCGTGCCAGGGCACCCGGTTGTTTGCCAGACTTGTTAGCAAATCGATAAGTTTCCGTTCTTCCTGGCTCTCGGGCTCGACATAAGCCAAGAATTCGTCCCGGTTTCTGAGACGATCCTTTATGTTCGGATCCCCGCCGTTTTCATGAGCACGATATACGGCCAACCAGACAAATTCGAGATCTTCCCGAATCTTTTCGAATGTATCGTTGGGTTGGACATGTCGTTTAACGGATCTAATCGCTTTCTGCTTTGCCTCCTGTGAGATCTTTGCCGTAACAGTGCCGCTCGGGGGTGAAGCTGAATCTCCGAGCGTTTTTTGAGGATCCTGAATAGAGGACATGATTGGGGAAGGGAGATAGTACTAGTAGCAAGGGGATGTGGCGAGGGGTACGATCTTGAAACCGATTGGACCCGACCAGACGTAATTCACGTGACCTCGGCCAAGTTACGTACAACGAAAATGAGAAACTAGAAACTATTTATGGTGGCGATTTCATTTCTCATGGCCAACAAGCTTATTGAGAGAGGCAGCACGAGTACTGCGTTACCACACACGGCCACCATTAAGCTCCACCCTATCACAAACCATAGCCAGCCGTAGCGCAGCGTTCATCGCGTCAAAGAGCCTGAGCGTCTCGTCGATGGACAGGCGGGCGAGGCAATGTCAACCCGATTTTAGTTGTCCTGGCCCAAGAAAGGTAGTACACATGACCATCGCGCCTCGGGTGATAAATTTCCACAGAGACCCGGCTTGATCATATTACCCTTCTCGACCTTGATGACGTCAATAAACCACATGCCGTGGTCCCTGAAGATGTTGCAAAGTTGTGCCCTCTGTCCTTCGCGCCAATGTATGATGGTATAATATTTTCAAGTGTTTCAAAGTGGTACGTTGAAACTTTTATCCCAGGCTGGGACCACGGAAGGAGCCCCTCCATGAAGTCGTTGAGATCAATCGTCTCTGCCCCACCACCGCAACGTCACGCCGCACCATGATAACAATGCTGGGGCAATTCGGAGCAATTGGTGGCGCGGGCCGCACTTGTCGTCGAAACTGATCTCGGTGATGGGACTCAGGAGACGGTTGTCAGGTTCTCTGACCCGAGTTGAAGGATCAGAACAAATCTCCGTTTCGTTCTGATCCTTCAGCCTCTGAAGAGCATTTTTCGAAGCGTCCCGCTGTCGAAAGGAACACTGAAATTTTCGGGAGGCCTTTTATTGGTCGTAGAACTCGACGCGGTATGTGACGAGATTGGCAGTAACAGTGCACCTAGGGTGATCCTGATGTTGAATGATGAAGGGGGTCATTGTGTCGTTGTTCGCGGAAGCGTGTTATACTAGTCGTTGTCAGAACTTGCATATACATCGAGTGGGTAGTAATTTGTGGGCATACAATGGGGGTATTATATCGCCACTGGTCATTGCATTGGGTTTGTCATGGACCACCTTTCCTAGGGCGCTCATGGAATGAAATGGCTGCAAGTGAGAGGGAGGGTCAAGGTGAACGATGCTGAGGTAATTTGGAGCAATCGATGACGGGTCGCTCAATGCCCAGACTCATGACAACATCATAGTCGTAAAAGCACTGAAAACTCCGAGTCCCGGACTGCTATACGGTAGTTTAAAAAGTCAATCAACTGGGAACTCCGAGCCGACTCAAGGCCCTTCTCCTGGTCCTTTTGGGCCCGGGAGGTGTATACCATCATGACCAGGCCCTGGGAAAGTCAATGGCGCCATCCTCCGCCTCGAGGCCCTCTCGCTTTCCTTGCCTCCTTGCCTGTCTTTGGCTCATCCGCCAAATTGAATGCGTCGTGAGGCAAAAGCGAGCGCTCCAGAAGTGTTTGGTATGATTGTAGATCTTCTTCTTGAATCTGCCCGAACGTTTCGCACGAGACCCCTGCAAGCCATATATCAGATGCGTCGCTGTCGGAACAATGTCGCTTCTCGGGTTGTGTCCTGAAGATTACGGCAGGCTCTGGAGAAGCCAAGGCGAAGACTAGTCGGATAACCGGCTTCAGGTCCACGTCCACCATTTTCGGCTGGCTCACCCTCTGTTTCTTCTTCGGGGGCTTCGCCTGCGCTGGAGTGTTCGGCTTCTGCTGGGAGTCGGACTCGACTCTGGAGAATATGGTCGATTTGACGAAAGAATCCATCTCATCAAACAACGACGGTTTGGGTGTCCCATTGTAATCCTTCGCATTCTTCACCTGAACGACTATGGCCGTCACTGAATCAGGGCCAAGATTCTGTGTCGTGCGATGAACGGGTAAAACAATGTCGATGCCTTCTTGACCCGTAGCACACAGTATCATCGCCCCACGCGTCACAAATTTCCATAGATGATCGATAGAGATCATCTCCTTGTCCTCGATCTTGATCACATGGTTGAACCACAGGCCGTAGTCCTTGAATCCCTCCTCGAATGTTTCCGTGGTATCAATACCTATGGGCCGAGATGTCGGCTCAGGTCCAAGAAGCGTGGTATAGCTCGACGGAGGAAGTAAGGCCTGCATAAAATTAGTCACGGAGACCCATCTTTTGCGACTAATTTCCCGTGCCGCGTCGTATGCTTGCATGATCAGCAGGATTGCAACAAGTTCACCACGCCGACCACGGTCGATGCAATTCAGGTCCGAGTGCTCCGCCAGATAACGCACCGCGCTCTTCCCTGTGCCCTGCATCAGTTGATAGGCGGCCTCAGCCGGGAGGGGTTCAGACCGAGAAATGGTAATCATTTTATCGAGTCCAACGGTCGCTGCGATGCAGAGTCGCGTATGTCGTTCAACCTGTGTATAGCTCACGTCGCGAGTTGAAGAGTCCATGTTGAACTCGAGCGCAAAACGTACGGAGAGGCAGGCCAGGGTACCAGCTGAATTGTCGCCTCTCGGCTCATTTGGACCGTTCAGCAGCTTCTGCTTCGCGTAGTCCATGATCGCTGACTCACGTTTGAATATCGGTTCCAGTTCAAGGTGATCCCAATAACATCCGAACCTACTCGAGGTGGTAAGCCGTTCTCTGATGGGATGGCTGGGGTGGACGCACATTGGGCAACCAAGATGCGAAATCCAATCGATGTCTACCACTCTGTTTATTGTGGCGGTGTCCTTCAATGCAGGGTACGCAATGTCGTCGAAACTGATTTCAATGATCGGACTCAGGGGACGGATCTCGGGTTCCCTGGCCCGAGCTGAAGGATCCGAACGAATGTCTGGAGAGAATTTAACGAAGTGTCCTGTAAGCGCGAAGGTACGAGTCGACGCGTTTGTGAGTTTGGCAGAGTCAGTGTTCCAAAGGAGAGAGGGGAGAGAGGGGAGAAAAAGTGATGATTTCCGGCACTGCCGCTCTACTGTATCCTACTACTTTCGGGGGGCTTATATACATGTCGCAGAGTCCCTAATTCGAGTCTTAATTTGTCTGGTATGTTTTCAGGGTGACAGGCGGATAGGTATGCTGAGTGAATGGGAGCTGTCGAGAATGAGGGTGAGGGTGCATCGGCCAACGTCGGCGCGCTGTAATATGTACTGACGGGCGGGTGGCGTATGGTACAGTCAGGTAAAAGGGGGACTAGAGAGAAAACGAAAGAAGAGGATGTACGAAAGGGGTAATCTACGGGCATTGATGCACGGCACTCCGGAGGCCCATTCCGAGCGCAGCGGAATCGCTCACCCTACAGTCCCGCTGTCGAAAGAAGCACTGGAAATATTGGGAGGTCCTTGATTTGTCGTAGGATTCGACGCAACTCCGAGAACATATTCCAGTCATCTTGGAGCAACGGGTTATCGGTGAGGATGAGCCTCGTCGAAAGTGAGGACGACCAGAGGCCGTCGTGGGCCATTATCCGATTTCAAGAGGTTGTGTTCATCTATGAAGGAACATAGATTTTTTCCTGCATCTTCTGGGCCCAGGTCGCCCGGAGTGTACCGGCCATGTACACGTTCCTTTTCGTCGTCAATTTGTTTGCTGTTGTTCACAAACTCAAGAAACCGTCATTCTCACAAAAAAGGGGAGGACAGGAAATTTACCTGGTTGGCCTGCTCAATTACGCTATTGTAGAACATCTCTCGATCGGCATTCGGGTCCTTATACGATTCACCTGGGGCCATGCGCTCGCGGAAAGCGGATGCCAACCTCGCATGGCGATCTCTGGCCGATGCCACCTAGAGCTCCTGCTTTTCCTTGGACAAATTTTAACAAGCCCATCATCGAGACGAGGTGACTTGGCTATATCTGCGATTCTATCAGCAAGTAATCCAATGAGCGGTCGGGAGGTAATCACCTTTTCCTTTGACATGGTCTCCAGTTCCCTCTGAGTGACGATTAAGACAGAATATACAAATGCATGTAGCCTCCTCTGAAAAATTTCCCTATTGCTTGTCGTAGCGGTGAGCCAATCACACAGTTTGATATCAGGAGGAGGGAACCCTATGGGGGTTGGATTGTAAATAGCCGTACTCATAAAGAATAAGCAGAAAAGAAAATCTTCGACTGTCAGACGTAAACACATAGTGCTACTATGTGTTTACGTCCGACAGTCAAATAATTTCTTTTCTGCTTATTCTTTATGAGTATGGCTATTTACAATCCACCTCACTAGGCACTGTTATAACTTCCTTGCCAAGTTGATCCACCATTCGAGACTTGCCAGTTCCGGAGGAATTTACGATGCTCGTTAGCCTCGCGTAGGGAGTCCTTTCCAAGGACAGGTAATCGGCGATAGTCTTGAAAAGGACATCTGCGAGATCGCCTTTATATGTACCACGCCATGCAAGTGTCGTTGCTGTTATCCAGGTCAAAGGAGATGCGTAAAATGTGGAGAAACTCAGCGTACCACGAGCCATGGCCGAATGGGAGGAATCCTTTCGCTTAGGCTTCGGTTTCAGAAATGCCTTCAGAGACGGAATATGGTAATTAGGGTGCTTGGCATCAAAAGGCGGAAAGAGATGTACCATTTTCAAATAAATTGCTCCAGGGCACCTGGTTGGTCGCCATCTTTTTCAGCAACTCGACAAGCTCCCGCTCCACATCGCTCCCAGGCTCGACATAGGCCTCGAATTCGTCCCTGTTTCTGAGACGATCCTTTATGTCCGGATCCCCGCCCTCGTTATGAGCATCGTAGACAGCCAACCAGACAAATTTCAGGCGTTCCCGAATCTTTTTGAATGTATCGTTTGGTTGAACATTTCGTTCAAGGTCTTCACACGCTTTCTGCATGGCCTCTTGTGATATCTTTGCCGTAACAGTACCACTCGGGGGTGAAGATGGATCTCCAAGCGTTCGTTGAGGGTTCTGGCTGGAGGACATGATTGGGGAGGGGATAGTACCGAGTGGATGTGGCGATAGGGGGTTTTGTTGATCTTTAAAACCGATTTGGAGCAATCCGACCGATTTACACCGATTGAGGGCAACATTGAAAACGGGACAACGGACTAAGGGTGGTTGCATTTCTCATGTTCAGTATACAAATCAACTCGGAACTGCATGAACCGTCCGAGCCAGCACGAGCATCAGTCATCGCGCAGAGTCTGGTGAAGGTGGATGTCGCAGGATGCAACCCTGAGCAACATCAGATAGGGATGTCGTAATATTGATGTCCCTGGCCGAATTTTTATTAATTCGAACATGCCCGCAAAAAAACTCCAAGAATGTCAGACGACAAATTGAATTTATCGTCATTGTCACCATGGACGTGCTCAAACACTGAGCACGTTTGCCTGACAGGTAGTGAAGGGCGTCGAGCCCACCAAGCCCGAGCAACTGAGGGAACGAAAGTCATCCCATTACTCAGGCTGTGCGTAGTATTGATATCCTTGGCGATTGTAAGACGCAACCAGAAGGTAGTCTCATGTTTCGTATGAAGAGAAGGTTGGAGAAATGACTAAAAGGCCGGGGTTGCATCGCGTGTCAGGGAAGAGGGAAAGACTCTGAGTTGGACTGGACGGACGGAAGATTTAACTCGACTGTGGGTTCTTCCTGAAGAAGGCTGTTGCCTTTATAGTAAGGACTCATGCCGCCTGTCCGAGCTACGAGAGAGGAGAGAGGAACAAAGGGTAGGCGCGCGTGTCAATTGAAGCACTGACCACGTCATCCGAGTCGTTGAACGTCGGCCATAGTCACTTGACGATCCTTCGCTAAACACCTTGCTCAAGCTTTGCTTGCTCTGCTTCTTCAATCATGTGGCTAACAGACATGCAAAGTCTGAATACTCTCCTTCCTCTAAAAACTCATTGACCATGACGTGCAGAAATTGGCGTCGGGCTGACGTCCTTCGGCGTATTCTTCATGATGCTCGGCGTCATGCTTTTCTTCGACGGCGCCCTCCTCGCCCTTGGAAACGTGCGCACACGATTTTCTCCTCCAGCCTGTCTCACTCAACTGAACCCTCTTTCACGCGCAGATTCTCTTTCTTGGCGGCCTCTTCCTTATCATCGGCCCGCAAAAGACGTTCTACTTTTTTTCCCGCAAGAACAAGCTGCGCGGCACCGCCTGCTTCCTCGGCGGTATTCTCCTCGTGTTTCTCAAGTGGCCAACGATCGGCGTGTTGGTCGAGATGTTCGGTTTTCTAAATCTTTTTGGGTGCGTGACAACGTAGATGGTATCACGATACACACATCCATTCTTACCTGTTCTCCGTTTCGTTTCAGAGACTTTTTCCCGGTTATACTCACTTTCCTTCGTCAATTGCCGTTCGTAGGCCAGCTCCTGAACTTACCGTACATCCGCCCTGTACGCCACCCTCCATCACTTTTCCACTCGGTCATCTCACGCTCACTCGCCCGGCGGCCACGTGCCTCAGCTAATGGATCGTTTAGCAGGCTCACGTACCTCCGTAGTATGAAGGACACTACACCAATATTCTATTACCTGGCTTTGTCAGACAGCACACCTGCTACTGTAGTTGTCAATCCACGGTGTCATTGGATACTGGATATGGATGCTGGAAGCGACTGTAATACACGCAGGGCTTCTCTTCTCACCTTGAGTCCGAACACTTAACATAAGCATTATCCGGAGAAGGTCCCAAATCTTTCCACTCACTCAGGTTTCTTGTCCCTCTCCGTTTCTGGCCGTTCTTCAGACCATGACTCTGCAGCAATCTCGGCTGATGTTGCTCGTTGGTTGCGGACTGATTTGGTCGCCTCATCGCGCTGTATCTCATAGGTCAGCAGATTGGAGACGGGACAGCGATAATCGTAATATTGCCTGAGAAGGAAAAGTACACGGAATATGCTGACATCATGGCGAACCCAACTTAGCGGGACCAAGTCGCGGTGCCGCGTATACGAGTTGTCGGTAGCACGGTCTGTCAGACGGGAACCGGGAACCTCCTCCTCCGCCCAGCGCCATTCTTTCAGCATCCTGTGAGTACCACTGCGGGGATTGCATGATACGTGCGTCGTGGAAATCAGCACTCGCACACGCTTCGTGTGGTGCCTGGTGAAGACGCATCAACAAGCGCATGTTTTTGGGTTCGTCTGAGTTTATATGAGCTTGTCCAGGCTCCTACAAGTGAAAAGGTAAAAAATTGAAAAGTTCATGTAAGTCATCACTGGGATTTACATTGCACTGGCCAGTGGCGAAAAGGCCTTTCCGGAATGTTTCACTAGTCAGTTTTTTCGACCTTGCGTACTCTTTTCTACGGCATTCGAAGATCGGTAGGTTTGGACACCAAGGACACGGTCAGGACACCGCGTGATTGTCACGTAAACAGATACCGACGTCATCGCCAACAAATTGAATCTTTCTCACCCACGATAATCCCTCATCCATGTCAGTTGACGAGTCGAACGATCATGATCGCACAGGTCCATCCATAGCCATCGCAGCCGACCCGAGTCCCACACAGGCAAATCGGCGAACGTTTCATGCCCCACAACAAGCTATCAAAGATGCATGCGAGGATCTTTAGCTCTTCTTTTCTAATCGTCGTAACGACGATCGCTTTCGGGCGAACTTGGACTATATGTGGTTGATCGTTCGCAGTGCTCTCTTGCACGACCTCACACTGGTGGGGAAACTCGCTGACAACAAAGAATTTCTGGCAAATGTCAAACGCAATGGAGAAGGAGAATTCATCGACTTAATGAAACGTACGGCAAATGATGGTTCCTGGGAGGATTTACTTGGTCATGGTACGTTATTCGTTTGGTTCTATCTCACTCTTCCTGCTTATGGTTTTTGTTCAGATGTCTTCTTTAAGCGGCCAATTGCTAGTGCAGAGCCGGACATCTCTCCCGAGTCGATGAATGGTGTGCAATTGTAACAAAACCGCTCAACGTCTCGTTGATTGTTTCGTATCACAGCTACCGTACAGGCGTGGAATTCCGCTTTCAAGGGCGACGCCGCAAGTGTACTTCTTTTGACCATTTCCGACTATCTTGCCAGGGACAGAAGGATATATTCAAGAGATTCACACCTCGTAAACTCGTCCGGGACTGGTAAATCTCGGATGGTGGACGAATTGGCGAGGGAAGTCATCACTATCCCTATGTGCCTGCGCGAAGATGACACCCAAGGTTGACGTTCACCTCGTTCACCTTTTGGTGTGCTAATAATTCTAATAGGATTTCCTCCCCCTGACCAAGAGTTGCGTGGCTGGCTCCTTTTACTTGTGGGCCGAACGGACCAAACGCAGAAGCTTTACGATTTCATAGCTTCACTCTTGACCGTCACACACCAAAAGCTACAGGAGATAGAGTCTGAACTCGATGGTGATAATATCGCACTCGCTCTCTGAATTCTGTGCCAACCCCATTGCAGACATCCCATCGTCACCCACATCAACGGATCTTGTCAGAAAGCGACAAGGGATGTTGGCGCGTGCCTTCCGCGACCGTATGACCAGAGGTCAATCCTTCAAGGTTTCGAATGACTATCGGAATTTTTTTTACCAGGAGGTAATCAAGTTGGCCAATGAGGTGAAGATAAATTTCTGTGCGCTTATCGGGTTTCAAGTTGACCAATATTTCAAAGCCCACGACAGTCGGTACACATGTTAGAGAGTCAGGGGAAAAGCTTTGTCTCTTCATTGACCCACATCGAGTGTTAGATTCGCGCAAAGGGCCACGACGGCCACTCGTGGTCCTCGCCTTCGACGAGTCTCAGGTCCTGACGGATACCTCGAAAAACTCAGGGCGGATTTTATTCTTCGAATTGCGTCGTACTCTGCGAGAGTTGGTTTACCTGGCCATATTCTCGCTGTTCCTCTCAACAGCGGGAATTTTTCTCCCACGCCCATCCCCTTCGGAGATACGATCTGACCCCTCAACCCGGGTTGCAAAAGTCGACCTTGTCCTCTTGGATCCTATCTTGGAGATCAGTTTCGACGATCTCGCGTTCCCTGTTGAGGAAAATACTGTCACGTTGGATCGGGTTGTACAAATTGATTGGATTTGTCACTTTGGTCGTCCATTGTATGTGTACTTTGAATATTCGTTTAAAAGGCCACCAACGTCTCACCTTTGTAGGTTCGGGTCGCATTATGACGGTTTGCCGATGCACCGCAATGAGGACGCGATTTTGCAGTTTGCGAAGACGAAGCTGGTGGACAACAAGTCTAAGTTGGCGGATGCGGGTTCACCGGGTTCTCTGGCGTGTCTCTCTGTGCGGTTTCCTCTCGAATTCAACGCGGACGAAAGTGCTCCCGGCGTAGCCCTCAAACAGGTCGAGCGCCACATGCGACTGTGTCTCGGGGTAACTGCGGAACTCGAGAACTTGGTCACTCTTGCTGGATCCGAACCCCTCCTAGCCGAGGCTGCGTTCGACCTTATGAGGCTCGAGGGAAATCCAGTACGTCACCTGGCAAACCACCCGGACTTGCACTACATCAATCGGGGACGGCAGGGCGAGTTGGTTGCCGCACTTATCGTCATGCAGGCGCGCGATGCTGCTGTGGTGGAGCAAAGACGATTGGTGTCAGTCAGTGACTTCATGGAGGCGCTCCTTCCGCGGTCTCGCTTTCAAACTCTTCGAACCTCTATGCCAAGATATTGGCGCGAAGGACAGAGGGCGGAATTTCAGGATATCTTCAAGGACTATGGGATGTGGTTCAATCACGTCATCAAGGTCGAGACGGGCAATATGATCGAAGCCGAAAATCTGTGGAAATTTATCACCCGAGGGGCGATGGTGATGTGTACGGTGACCGGAATTGGGGTTGACATTGTTCTTCCTGCCTGTCTCAGGCATGCAAACCTTTCCAGGGATTCGGTGACTGCGATTCTCATCCAGGTCAGGAATGCCGAAGAGTTCCAATGCAGCATCGACGAGAGGCTATTTGACGCGATGAGCCCACTTCAAATCGGCCTGTTCTCCAAGGCTGAGCAGTCGCGGCCGGTGATTCGAATCGTGTTTGCGCTCGCGTCTGAGAAAGCTGGCGTACTGTTTCCTGACCCTCTCGAGCGTGAAGATGATCACGCCGATGAGTTCACCTCATTCGATATCTGGTGTGCAGGGCTATCTGCAGACACATTCAGATTTATCGGTGACGACCTGGCGCCGTACAAAAAATTGCTGGACCGTTCGCTTCGTCCTCATGACGCATTCGAGTTTAAGGATGCTGGGTTGGATAAAGAGACGAAGGCAGCTCGGGGAAATCAGAGGCGAAGGATGGCGGTGCTGACCACGGACGACTCTGGAGCTGATGATTAACGGGCGGGCACGGTTGACTTATGTTGTATTATTATTGTTTCTGTGTATGATTGTGTGGTTCGACCCCCCCCCTCATGATGTATTTGGTGTATGGGTGACATCGCTGCAAGCTCTCGCATTAGTGTCCAAAGCCGCTATATATAACTCTTGCAGTACCTGGCTCACTGCCAGGCTACTCAGGCTCGAATCCGATCTACCTCGATTACAAACGCGTTGCATTGGTGCCGCACGTCGGACTCGGACGCCATGCTACCCAATGAGATTGAGATAGCCGACTGAGTGAGAAACCCGCAACACAACCAGCAACGTTGCGAATGACACATTGCACTTAGGAGATAGATCGTCCTCAGAGCACCGTTGGCAATTAGCCAACGATGTGAAGCACAAAACAACCCTCTTGTTTTCTTTTCGAAAAGTAGACAATCAAAGTAAATGGATATTTTCCTGATGTATATATTATATTCTACTGGCACTGCTTGATCGGGTTTCCTGAGTAGTATATGAAGAGAAATCGTCGGTTTCTTGACCCGGGCGACGGCACGCGGGACTCGTTACTATCTTCCCGTTTGTTTGACGAGCCTAAGGTCCTCACAGATAACCAGAGGACCCATAACGCTGATCTCATTGCAACAGCGACAGGAGGTTCTCATGGCATGTACTATTCTCTCTGAGTGTTCCCATTTAAACACGGGCTTCGTGTGTTCACTCTTCAATGTCACTTACCGCAGTTCTCTCAAAATTGAGACCGACCTTCATGGCGATCACCTTGTGCCCCCTCACCCAATGACCCACCCATTTACTCAATAAACCTTCGTGGCAAAACATCGACCTGAACCATCTAATTTGGTGCATTTCATGTCCGTACTCGTTCCCTGGCGCACTTCACAGTTCCAGCGGATATATGCGCAGACATGGAAGGGTTGACACAGTCTACCGGAGCTTAGAATACTATCAAGCCATGAGCATGGAGGAGGATATCAAGACACGTAGACCGACTCCCGTGGGGGCCTATGCCTTCAGCAGTGTACACGCAAATTCTACGCAACTGGTGGAATGCATCATTCGAACGGTGTGACGATAGTGGCAGAAGGGAAATAACAAAACAACAACACACTGAGACTGCGACCCTCAACCGCGGTGTCAATGGCATCTTTACTCATCCGGCACGTCAATCTCCCCAGTATTGATGGCATCGATAATGTCATGTGGAGGGCGGCCGTCAACTGTGCAACCTACGGACTGTGCGGTGCCTAGGATCTCCTTGACGCCTCCAGCGAGATCCTTCGCGAGCGACTTGAATTTCATAGTCCGCGCAATCTCATAGATCTCTTCGAGCGGGATATTGCCACTGTGCTTAATGTTTTTCTCCTTTTTACGATCTCGTGGGGGCTCTGCGGGGACGCGGGGCGAATGTCATGATGATGAGAGGGTGCAGTGGGAGAGAACGAGCGTACCCTTGAGCGCCCGGATAACGAGAGAGGAAGCAGAAGGTACGACGGCCACTTGGGCTTGACGGTTCTGGATGGTGAGCTGCACGGTGACGCGCAGGCCCTTCCACGCTGTGGTTGCTTTTGCGATATCTTCGCCGACCTTCTTAGGAGACTGGAAAGACAGCATAACGGTCAAATTGCGGCGTGTGCCAGCAGCGATGGGGGTAGACGCACAAGACCGAGAGGACCGATTTTGGGTGCAAGCGCGGACGAAGCACCGACCTCACCACCAGTCGCTCGGAGGTAAATGATTTTGATTTCGTTGGGATCCTGTTAACATATCAGAAACGAGGCCGGAGAGTAAAAGTAGACTTGACGTACGATTTTTGGTGCCATTGAATAGATATCTGCCTTGCCTGGACGGATCGGAGGGACAGGGGAACAAGGTTCACTGTTCACTCCCCGACAGAGAGAACTGTATAGTAGAAGGCCCGTGCCGGTGCCGGAGTGGTTCCGGATGGCGGGCCGGGTAATGGGTGCGAATTTGAATTTTATACGAATTCTAATCGTGTCGGTCGGGTCGGTCGGTTACTCGGACTCGGGATCGCCTTGAGGAACAACTGACGACCGACGAAAATCCTTCGTGAACGACGGCCCCGATAACGGGCTCAGTGCGATGGGTCCATGGAATCCTCACGCAGGGTTGGTCTACCGCCCGCCTACGAGGAAGCCGATATCGATGCCCTCTGTCAGCTCATCGGTACGTGCGGAAGGGATATCTATTCTCCAGTCAAAAGATGAGAGACACTCACTTTCCACGTCCGTTCGTACGAAATAGCACTCATGCTCGACCGCCTAATTTCCATCAATGATCGTATTCCGCTCTCCCCGTGCGTCTTTCTTTCTCCCATCTCCAGAACTTGTCGCTAATCTCTGCTTTATTTTTTTTTATCCACCTGTCTTTGATCCCCTCTCTTTGGCGTCTGCGGATGCATATCTTGACCTGATGATTAATGGATCGCCCAACCTAGCGAGAGCATCTCGCGTTTCCACTCTGCGTCTGTACCGCAGATCTCCATCCTCGACTATCTCAGGCGTATCGTGCGCTTCACCACTCTTGAGGTATGTCTTTTCCTTTCTCACCTTTTGATCTCTACCCATCATCCCCACAATCCTGCTACTCCTCTCGCTCGGATCTCCTCCCTTTCCGTCAAATCACGCAACGGGACCGGAAACAATTTGTCCGTATGGCAATTATTTTATTTCATGTCTCGGACTTTTTTTTTTCCACCTTTGCTCCACGCATGCCACGTTGATTTCTCCCCGATTTCGTCGCGACGACGACGACGGACCCATCCACCCGAGTAGAAGACATGCCTGCTCCTCATCCTGCACTACATCGACCAGATCTGCGCGCGCGAGCCCACCTTCACGATATCCTCCCTGACCGTGCACCGCTTCATCATCTCCGCCGTCTCCCTCTCCTCTAAATCCCACTGCGACGCGTTCTGCACCAACGCGCACTACGCTCGCGTCGGCGGCCTCGCCCCCGCCGAACTCTCCCGCCTCGAACGCACCTTCCTAGCCGCCATCGACTGGCGCCTCGCCTGCACCCGCGAGGTCCTCCAACTATACTACATCAACCTGGTCGCCCACTCGGGCGGCCGATTTCACATCCTCTCGGACGACGACAGTCCTACTAACAATGACAACATCAGCAACCCCGGTGACGTCACCACCCATCCTGGTCCTGGTCCTGCCATTGGGGCAGGGGCAGAGACCGCCACGGAAACGCCCATTTCGTCCCCAGTGCTCGACTCGCCCACTACTGGTACTGCTGCTGGGATCGCATCGGATAGCAGTCGCGGCCCGAGCCGAGGGGGAATGATGTCACCGGCGGTCGTGCCGGCTGCTGCGGGGCCCCCGCCACCTGTCGGCGGACCAGGCATGGGCGC
>Ga0209488_10002835_pt1 | contig 14117 bp, 13 predicted proteins | sample Rivendell_Oct201_8_FD_188349 | JGI IMG/M metagenome (GOLD analysis project Ga0209488, IMG submission 188349) | Vadose zone soil microbial communities from the Eel River Critical Zone Observatory, Northern California, USA -... | ecosystem: Environmental > Terrestrial > Soil > Vadose zone >... | reverse complement strand
GACGAGAAGGGTGGGCTTTTCGGCACGATCACCCCGGCGGCCAAAAATCAATAGCGATACAGACGACCAGACCGGGCGTCGGTCCCAAACTGGTTGAATTCCTGCCAGAATTCAACGGCGGGTCTGACGATAACTACGACGGGGAGTTGCCCGCGACCGGCGGCTCTCCGGCCCTCTCCCCATGGCCAGGATGGCTAAAATAGTCCTCCCGCAGCCCCGTCGGAAAGCACCGGAGCCAGAGCTGTCGCCCGCCCCCGGAAAAGCCGGCCCGCCGCTGTCTTATGCCAGCTGGCTGACGGCTCACGAAAATTTTACTCGGCCATTGCCTTCTGCAACGACCTGATTTATCGGCCTCTGCGCTGTAATCCGGATATTGATGACGCGCCAATACCGACTTCGGAAATTTCCGCTGGAATAAACGTCAAACCACTGAGTCTAACGACCAAGGACACAGGCATACCTTGCTGCGGCGATTGCGGGAGGAATGCGTGTGTCTGTCACCACAGGACATGGAGGAAAGCGTCATGCAACCCCAGGCAATGAATGGGGCGAGGCTCGTAGGTTTGTGCTCTGTGTTGGCGTTGGCGGTTCCGATAATCTTGGAGATTGACGGCGCCAGAGCGGAACAACCACCATCCCCGTGCCATCCGAACCCGACTGCAGCGGCGGATGAAGCTGCGCTTCGCGCCCGGGGGGATATTGTCAATCTGCCGGGTCCGCTGAAGGACCGGCTGGCCCAGCTGGCCAATCGGCCGCACACCTATCCGCCGATGCAGGCGTTCGCCGAGGCCGATGGCGCTAGTCAGCTTTTCCAGTACTACTTACTGGATACCATCGGTTTCGAACCCAATGTTTTTACTGCTATAATTCCCGGGGTTAATGATGGCAACGTTCAGCTGACCGTCACCGGAGGAAATTGCGGACTGGCGACGGTCGGTGCCGCGCGCGTGGTCCTGGAGCCCAAGCCCGATCTACCGACCGATCCCAACGATCCGGGCGCTTTCATCGATGTCTTTACCGACATCTCCCCAATGTTCGTCATCAATAACGAGAGCGGCTGGTATGAAGGCTGGATGATCCACGACATCACAGTCCCATCCATCGCACCGCCTCGCGGGGACGGCCATGCGCAATTCGGGACGATTACCGACGCCGACGCCAAGATCCTCCAGAAAATGGGCACAGGCAACAACGTGAAGGGAAATATTTTCACGGTAGATGGGCGGGAGCCCCGTTTTCCAAGCCCATCCGATCACTTCCCGGAGGTGCAAACGAATGTGGTCCCGTTGCACGAGAGCATGGGGGCTTACAACGCCATGCAACAATCCGACGTCCACTCTTATTGGGAGTTCAACTATCTGGGGACAAACTGGATTCACCCGCTTTATGAACTGCCGTTCACGGGTGGCTTTCCAGACAATTTCGGACAACCTCCCGAGGCCTTCGAGGACGGCGAAATCGGCAAGCTGCAGTCGATCGTACCGGGTCCGGGACCGGGCGGTAAACCAAACCAGCCGCAAGCCGTCGGCGACAACCCTAACCTGCCGCGAGATCCCGACAAGTTCGACGCCGACGACGACGCGCAGCGTGAGTTTCGCCAGCGCGGTATTCCAAGTGGCCTCGGCAATGAGATCTATCTCGACATTTACGTACGGCGGGCGTCGTTCGAGCCGCAGGTCAAGAACCTTCAGCGACGGCTGTTCGATGCTTACGCCGCTGAAGTCGCACGCGTAGACCAGAACGGCGATGGCATCATCTCGGCCGCGGAAGGCGACATCGACACCGCGTCGGACGGCTTTTCGGACAATACCCGTCTCTTCCTGCCGGCAACGGTGTTCAACCGCTTCGCGGTAACGCGGGAGATCAACGATGGGTTGTTGGCGCCGCGTTTCGCCCCAAGCCAGCGTGCGTGGGTTCTGACGGGTGTGCGGGTGGCCGTCAATCCTACGGTCGATGCCTCGGCCGGGCGCGACGGCGATGATCGGTAAGCGTCCCTGATACATCGAGAACGACCGAGGCGGCCCTCCCGGCCGCCTCCTCTCGTTTGGAAGCGATGCGGATGCTCGAACGAGCCCCATCTATCGGGTCAACTGCAGTTCGCCGCCACATCGAATGATCTTGACCCCGATACCCCGAGAGCAGCTTGGGGATGCTCTAGACCGCTTCGCGGCCGGTCTCGGCGACCCGTTCGCTCGCGCGGTCTTTAGCCGAATTCGTGCGACTTCGCCGGACCGTGCCGCCGGCGCGGAGGCGCGACGGCATCGCCGCGAGGCGCTCTCGCTCGCCCGCGCTTTCGGAATGGCGATCCATCCGGAAGGGATGCAGTGCTCCTATAATTGGGATGGAGTGGCGCTAAACGGCGCGACCGAGGCCTATGTCATTCTGCACGAAGTCGCTCATTTTTCCCTTGCCTCACCCGAGCGCCGAAGGCTGATCGATTTCGGCCTCGGCCCCGGGCCGGACACCCTCGACCGAGACGCGGCGGAGAGTGCGGCGGTTCTCTCGCTGCCGGCCCGCGAGGGGGATGAAGCAGCGGCGTCATTACTCGGTATCGTCTGGGAGGCGCAGCTCGGCCAGCCTGCCCTCGCCTCGTTCCTCGATCAGAACTGGCTCGAGGGCCTCGATCGTTCAGCCGCTGCTCATTTCACCGCGGTGCTCGGCACGCTGCTGCGGCGCAGATTGCTCAGCCTCGCGTCGCCCGGCAGACTCGATAATGCGTAGGCCGCTCGCGGTCGACAAGCCGATCAAGCCAGAAGCGCAGGCTACGGCTGCGGGCCGGATCTCCCGGTCGAGCGGGAGAGCGTGTGGCCGACCCTATTTGAGCGACGCGCCAGCACTCGGGCTCGCGCCCGACGCGGCGATAGCCTATCCCCGCAAGGCGATTCTCCAGATCTTCCATCTGTATCCCCGAGCTGACCGCATCTAAAACAACGCATCCGAAGCCGGGTTCCCCGGCTCGGGTGTTCGACAGGGACGGCGGCAGAAAAAAGAGGGGCCGATGAACCGGATCGATCTCGCGGGGCGAGTCGCCATCGTTACCGGTGCCGCTCGCGGCATTGGGCGCGTCATTGCCAAAAGGGTCGCCGGCAAGGAGGGCAATCCGAACGCGTCGGCCCATTCCGCGGCAAAGCCCGCCCCAGGCCCGCCCTAGTGGGCGGAGGGGGCCAGGGTGATCGGGCTGACGAAATCGCTCGGCAGGGAGCTTGCCGGGATCGGGATCCGTGTCAACTGCGTGACTCCAGCAGTTGCTCGGACCGACATTTTTGCCCAGATGACCGAGGCCCAGATCGACCACATGCTGTCGAAGATCCCGCTGGGCCGCTTCGTGCTCGTCGAAGAGATCGCAGCGCTGGTCGCTTGGCTGTCTTCCGAGGAGTGCTCGTTCTCGACCGGCGGCGTATTCGACCTTTCCGGCGGCAGGGCGACCTATCAGGGTCCGAGCGGCCGCTCGATCGCCGCGGCGCGCTCGGCGAGTCGGCGCACTCTCACCCAATCACCCGCCGCGACGGCCTCCTTCGGCGCCATCCATGACCCGCCGACCATCGGCACGTTCGGCAAGGCCAGATACTCCCGCGCCGAGCGCTCGTCGATGCCGCCTGTCGGGCAGAATGCGACGCCCGAGAAAACCGGGGCGAGGGCCCGCAACAACGCGAGGCCGCCGACCGCTTCGGCCGGGAACAGCTTGAGAAAGCTGATCCCGAGATCGCGCGCCGCCATCACTTCCGAGGGGGTCGCGACCCCAGGAAGATAGGGGAGCTCGGTCGCCAGCGCGGCGGCCGCGAGCTCCGCCGTCATGCCCGGGCTGACCAGAAAACGTGCCCCCGCCGCGCAGGCCTGCACGACGTCGGCGGGTCTTTGCACGGTCCCCGCGCCAACGACGATTTGCGGCAGCTCGCGCCCGATCGCAGCGATCGCGACCAGCGCCGCCGGCGTTCTGAGCGTCACCTCGATCAGCCGCAGCCCGCCCTCAAACAGCGCGCAGGCAAGCGGCACCGCGTCCTCTTCGCGCTCGATCGTCAGGACGGGCACGACGGCAACGCCGTGAAACAAGGCGTGCATGCTTTTCCTTCCGGCTGTTGCGAGATTTTACTCTCCGCTCCACGGAAATGCAGTCCAGATCGGCCGGGCTCCCGTTAGAGATGAGGCAACCCATTGGGCTTACGCATTTCCCGTCGAACCAGCGCCGGCGCTCGTGAACCCCTCAGCGGGCCGGGTCTCCCCTGCCTTCCTCGAATCACCCGATCTCAGTGTCCGCCGCTGGACGCTCGCTGTTTCCACAGCTCCCAGCCGCGGCCCAGAACTCAATTGTTTGTTTCGCTGGGCTTGGCGGCCTGCAAGATTGACACCCCCGGTCGCGAAAGGATTTGATCCGATTCTGGAATAGGGAGAAAGCGATGGAAACACGGGCGCTCGGGCGGACCGGGCTCGAGGTGTCGATCCTCGGGTTCGGATGCGGTGCGGTGGGTGGACTGATGGTACGCGGCACTCCGGCCGACCAGGAGCGCGCGGTTGCTCGGGCCATCGAACTCGGCATCAACTACTTCGACACCGCGGCGATGTACGGGAGCGGCGAATCCGAGCGCAATCTCGGGCGCGTCATGAAGAGCCTCAAACCCGACATTCGCGTCGGCACCAAGGTGCGAGTCCCGGCGAGCGAGCGAAGCCGCATCGGGGCCGCGGTGACCGCATCCTTGGAGGCAAGCCTGCAGCGGCTCCAGCTCGAGCAGGTCGACCTCTTCCAGCTCCACAACCACATCACCCGGGCCGGCCGTGACAGCGACTTGACCCCCGAGATCGTGCTAGGCGAAGTGGTGCCGGCATTCGAGCGCTTGCGCGAGCAAGGCAAGACCCGCTTCTACGGCATCACGGCGGTCGGCGACACCCCAGCGCTTCATCAGGTGGTGGATGCCCACGCTTTCGACACCGCCCAAGTCAGCTACAATCTGCTCAACCCGAGCGCGGGGACGACGGTTGCGTCGGGCTACCCGGCGCATGATTTCGGTAATCTCTTGGCGCACACGCGCACGGCTTCGATGGGAGTCATCGCCATCCGGGTGCTCGCTGCAGGTGCCTTGAGCGGGGTCGAGACGAGGCACCCGCTGGGCTCTCCCAGCGTCGAGCCGATCGGCTCGGGCTCCGCCTACCGTATCGATGTCGAGCGCGCGCGGCGGCTCGAACCGCTGGTGCGAGAGGGGTTTGCCGACAGCGTTATCGAATTGGCGGTGCGGTTTATCATTTCCAACGAAGCGGTGTCTACCGCGCTGGTCGGTTATTCGACCCTCGATCACCTCGAATACGCCGCCGCTGCGGTCGACAAGGGCCCCCTCCCCGCCGCGGCAATCGAGCGGATCGCAGCTCTGCAGAACAGCTTTGTCGGCGAGGCCCGATAACAAGAACATGCCGGATCGCCGTCGCGTCCGGACCGCGGGCCTCTGGCCCGCTTGCGGGCGGGACGCCCGCGTTCCCGTAGGGTCACCCAAAGGTGATAGTCGACCGTATCTTCGATCCGGCCTTTAGGAACGCGGCGATCTCGGACCGGGATGCAGGCCGAGTACATCCTCTGGTAGCTCTCTCGATCGCACGACAGGGCTCCAATCCGCAATCCGTTGTGATAATGATAGCCGCGCCATGCCGGCAAAGGATGACGGCGCGACGTGCGTATACGCTATCGCTACCGGGGAAACGAGAAGATCTTCGACCAGTTGGCCGAAGCGGTCGTCCTCGGACGGCCGCGTCACGGTGTCCACGTCGATATCGATCTGACGCCTGACTTGCGGGTTTCGCGACCGCATGCTCGGATTTCGGTCGCGGACGGCCGTTACTGGATCGAAGACCTCGGCAGTGCCAACGGCACGGAGGTTGACGGGCAGCCGATCAAGGGGATGGGCAAGATCCGTCTCGAACCCGGCCAGTCCATCCGCATCAGCGATACCACGATCGAGGTCGATGTTCCCGTTGTGGGATCCGATCCCGATCTCGGATGGGCTTCACACGACACGACCCTGGTCGACACTCACGAGACCCGCCTCGATATCGCCGAAATGATCGATGCCGCGGCACCCGTTTTCGAGCCCGGGCAGCCGATTGATCCGGATCGGGCCCGGGCATTGGCCTTGCTCTATGAGCTGCCGCTGCAGTTTGGCGAGCAAACCGAGCTCGATGCGCTCTTCCAGACGATAATCGAGCGCCTGGTCGCGATAATCCCGGCCGCGACCCGCGGCGCTCTGTTGCTCGAGGATCAGGCGAGCGGCGAGTTGCTGCTCAAGGCACACCTGCCGGCGGGGCAGCCTTCGGTCAGCATGACCCTTGCGTCAAGGACCATGGCTCGGCGCCAGGGATTTATCTGGCACGAGGGTTTGGATCCCAGTCAAAGCCAGTTTCTGAACCGGATCAAAGCCGGCATGTACGTGCCCCTGATCTGGAAGGGCCAGGTAATGGGCGTGGCGTGCGTTGATAATAGCGACGGGGGGACGATCTTCACCGCTGACGATTTGCGCCTTATGCTCGCCGTCGCGCATTACGCGGCAATGGCGGCCATGCAGAACCAGCTGCAAGACGAGCTTCGCCGCAACGCCATGCTTCTCGGTCGGCTGCTCACCAACTTCTCGCCGAAAATCCGCGACACGTTGTTGTCGCGAGCCACTCACGGCCGCCTGCGCCTTGGCGGCGAGAGGTCGGAAGTCGTTATTCTGGAATCGGATATCCGTGGCTTCACGAAATTGACCTCGGGCATGGACACCGACGATGTGATGGACCTGCTCAATGACTATTTCTCAGTCCTGGTCGATGCCATTTTCAAACATGACGGGACGGTGGACAAGATCACAGGAGATGCCATCCTGGCAGTCTTTGGCAGCCCCGAGCCGGACCCTTTGCGGCATGAAAAGGGAGTCCGCGCGGCACTGGCGATGCAATCGGCGATGACCGAAGTCACTGAGCAGCGCAAGCGTCGTAGCCAAGTGATCTGCACCATCGGCATCGGGGTCCACTGCGGTGAGGTGCTGCATGGGTTCATCGGGACGAATGACCGCATGGAGCTGACGGTCATTGGCGAAGCGGCCAACTGGACCTCTCGCTATTGTGCCGGTGCCGGAGGCGGCGAGATCCTGATCAGCCCGGCTCTGCACCAGCGCCTCTGGCGGTACATCGATACCGAGTTGATCACGATCGACACCAAACACGAAGGCGCCCTCAGCGCCTACCGCCTCAAAGGGGTCAAGAGCGGCGCGCGGACCTGAAGGGCAGGTGGGTCACCTTTCGTATTCTATGACCACGGCGCTGACGTTGTCCCGCGCGCCCCGCGTCAGCGCCCGTTCGATCAGCCGATCGGCTGCCGGCACCGCGGAATGTCCGTCGAGTACATCGGCAATCTCGGCATCGGTGATGGCACGGTTGAGCCCGTCCGAACAGAGCAACAGCATGTCCCCAGGCTCGAGGCTGTCGCGCCTTTCTTCAAGAACCAGCTCGTCGGACGCCCCTACCAGATTTGTAACGATATTTCCGAGCGGATGTGTTGCCGCAGCTTCCGGTGCGATCTCGCCGCGGTCGATCAGGTTCTGGACATGGCTCTGATCACGGCTCAGCTGAAGCAACCGGCCGGCTCGCATCCGATAGAAACGACTATCCCCAGCCCACAGGCAGCAGCTTTGGTTTTCGAGGAGCAACAGCACCACCACGGTGCTGCCGATTAGGGCGTTTGGACCGATTGTGGCGGCCGTCGTCCGGAGCTCAAAGTTAATTTCTGCGAGACGGTCTTTAACGTTCTCAGCAAGTAAAAGGCCGGACGGCGCCGGATGGATCTCGTTGAGCGCCGCCATGATGCGCCCGCTCGCGTAGTCGCCGCGTTGGTGTCCGCCGGCGCCGTCGGCGACCGCCCACAACCCGATTTCGGCCCGCTCCAGCACTGCATCCTCGTTTCGCTGGCGTACCGTGCCGACATGGGTGCGTGCCGCCGAACGATAAGGCATTCTCGAACCTGCTTATTTCTCTGAGGCCTGTTCGATCTTTAATCGGCAGCTGAAGTAATCCAGAACTCGAGATTGCCGCTGCACTTCGGTCAGCGCGGAACCGCCGATATTGCCAGCAATCTGGCGCGCCTCGTTGAGGCGATCCTTCAACATGGATACTGCGCGCGCCGACGAACCGTCAAAACCTACTTGCAGGTATTTGTCCGGAGTATACGCGGTTGCGCCGATCCGAAAGTCCTCCGGACTGAACTTGCAAGCCGCAAAGCGATCCGGCGCTTGAGCGGCAGGCTGGGGCGATGGCAGAGGAGCTGCTGGCTGTGCGGTGATTGCGGGAGGAGCCTCGGGCTTTTTTTCGTTCCCGAACATCACCCGGGATGCTTCCCCGCGCAGTCTCGCCAAAACGCTCACCGATATTCTGCCGCCATTTGCCAGATCTGCAACCGGCAGGCCGGATTGCTCCTGAAATTTGCGGAAAGCCCTGATCGTCTGAGGGCCGACAACACCGTCTATCGGGCCCGGATCGATCCCGAGGCGAAGCAGCATGAACTGGATTTCGCGGATCAGCGAAGGGGTCGCGTCGACATCTTCAACCCCACCGACCGATTCGGCGGCGTATGGCCGGGGCGACCAGGCCGCCATCCCCATCATCCCGATCACCAGGCAGCCAAGCGTCCCCACCAAGGGATTGCGCCCTTTCATCCTGCCTCCCCCGCCCATACCGACAAAATCAATCCCCTCCGTGCGCATTTAGAAATGCCCTTCGATCCCGCTCATCCGGAATATGCGCCGACAATACATGACAGAATTTTGCCAACGTTTGAAATTTTCCCAGCTCTCTCTTGACCAGTATCTTAGCAATTGGGCCAATATACCGGGTAAGGTCAGCTTCAATAGCCCTGATGTTTGCTGCACCTGGCGGCACGGTGGGATTATCGGGCCTTCTTTCGGTAGGGAGCCCCGGTTTTGGTGGCGCCGAATAGCGCAGCCCACGGCGCTCCGAAGCCGCTCGCTGCTGCCCCCTCGCCAAGAACTCGGCGCGATCCCGCGGGTTGTTCACCTGCCCCCCGAGCAAATCGTACAGCGCGAGGATATCGTTCGTCTGACTGACCGCCCGCTTTAACGCGATTGACGCCATCGGACCGATGAATGTCGCGAGGTCGCGCTCGATCTGTCGCAATAGGTCCGGGTGCAACGATGCGTCGGCCGGGACCGTTTGCGTAGAGCGGACTGTGGGCGCGGTCCCGGGTTCAGAGATGGGAGCTTCCGTCGCAGAGGTTTCCCGGGCCTGCGGATCACCGGACAAGGCAGGAACAGCTTCGAAAATTGCCGCAGAGAGCTCTGCAGCATCGCGGTACCGTTCCGCCGGATCGAAAGCGACGGATTTGGTGATGACAAGCTTCAGCGTATCTGGGACAGCCGGGTTCAGCGCCCGGATATCCTCGGGCCCCCTGGTCTCCATGAATTTCATAATCTCGGTAATGCTTTTCCCCCGGAACGGTTTCACGCCGGTCAGCATTTCGAAGAGGATCACCCCGGCAGCAAAGAGGTCGGTACGGTGATCGACCGGCGCTCCCGACAATTGTTCGGGAGCCATATAGGCCGGCGTCCCCAGCAGATCGCCGACAATCGTGAACTCGGAGGCGTCGATGCGGGCGATGCCGAAATCGGCGACCTTAACGTCGCCGTTCTGCAGCACCATGATGTTGGAGGGTTTGACGTCGCGATGAACGATCCCGTTCTCGTGAGCAAACCCGAGGGCGCTCAGCACTTGGGCGATGATAGCGACGCTACGGCTTGGCTCAAATGGGCCGGACGATTTGATCAGGTCATCGAGGCTGCGCCCGTCCACAAACTCCATTGCGAGAAATGGCGCCCCGTTATCATCGCCAAAGTCCCAGATCGCGACGATGTTCGGATGAAACCGACGGCCGGCGGCCCTTGCCTCCCGCCGAAAGCGTTGCAGCCACTGCTCGGAACCGCTGCCTGCTATCAGTTCAGGCCGCAGAACCTTGATCGCGACCAGGCGGTCAATGACCGGGTCATAGGCGCGGTAGACCTCTCCCATCGCACCCGTGCCGACCAATCCCTCGACGCGATAGCGGCCGATCGTCTGACGGGTTTTCATTTCTTAACGAGCCAAAGCCTATCGATACTCCTCAGGTTTGCTCCTCCAGCATGGTCATCGCATTCTGCAGGCTTCGCCGCATTCGGTTGAACGACATCGACAGCGACCCGATCTCGTCCTTGCTGTTGCGGACATACTCCGGTGTGTCCAGCTGTCCCATGCTGACGCTGTCCGCCATCTCCGAGATCTCAGCAACCGGCCTGGCGACCAGCGCCCGCAACAAGAAATCGACCATGATGATGGTGACGACGAATGTGCCAGCAAGAGCAACTATAAACCAGAATAGGGCTTGATAGGCACGCGCCAGCGGCACGTTAAGCGGGATGGAAACCACTTGCGCTCCGACGACCTCACCCTGTTTCCAACCAAATCCGTTTTGCGAGCCATAGAGCGCGACCATCGTGGCCGGGGCATTTTCGGGCGTGCTGTGGCAGCCGAGACAGGCTTGACTCCCGACCTTCAGCGGGCGAGCAAGCGTCAAAAATCGACCTCCCGGAGTGTCGCGAGTCACCATTAATTCCGTTCTGCTCGCGTCGTTTCGAAAGTCGTTGATGATATCGGCCTCCCAATCTACCGCCTTGTCATTGAGATTGGTTGGGTTCAACGTTGGTTCCCGATATGTATATTCTGGAAGCTTTTGGTGAACCGTTTTAAAATTCGTCTGAGCCGCAAAAGACGGGATCGAGTGCGGCAGGAATTGGACCTTCATCTGTTGTTCGAGCAAAGGGGTGATACTATCCGCGGTATAACTACGGATAGCTGAAGCCCCTTCTATCATTATCCGTGCATTCTGCAGGCTATCCTCGAGGGCATTCTTGGTGAGGATTGTGTACGCGCCGACCCCGGCCAACCCAAGCCCGACCAAAAATGCTCCCGAGATCGCCAAATCAATTTTCCAACGTATTTTCATCGCCCTGGACTTCAGTTGCTTTGGGTCTCGGCGGCAGTGCAAGATCTTGCGGAACCGAGATCTTACAATCCGCGGGTGCAATTTCAAGCGTCGCTGAGAACGGGTATCGACTATGGCGGGGCGATCACCGGCACGCCTACTTCAAGCGTGTCTCGGCGATCCTCGGTGCACCTCAGGTGCTTTGCTCGGCGACCTCGTCATAACCGCGGCCGAGGAACTCGATCAGGCAGAGGCCGTGGCCGAAGGGATCGGACAACAGGACGATCTTGCCCCAGGCCTCGGTCCGGATTTTCGTCTCGGTCCGCGCGCCCGCGGCTAGAGCGCGGGACAGCGCCGCTTCAAGATTGTCGACCACGACATCGAGGTGAACCGGTGTCCAGTGCCGATCGTAACGGCGAAGGCTTTTGCCTGCGCCGGTTGAGCCTTCGGCCTTCTGCAGGAGATAAAGACACACCGGCCATCCGCCAAGTTCCGCACCTTCCATGCCGAAGCGCCGTGTGACAGTGAGGCCAAAGGCTTCGGTATAGAATGCGACGGCGCGGGCGAGATCGGGGACGTCGATGTTGACGAGCAGGCCCGTTGGCATTGGCCTCATTCACGCCAAACCGGCCGAGATCGTGGACGTCGATCCACGGCTCGTCCGTTCACCGTGATCCCCGTCGCGATGGCGGACGCCAAACCCGCTCCCAAGGTTTTCCAATAAGCCAGATATTGGTTCCCGAAGAGCGGGCCATTACGGGCTCTTCGGGAGCGCCGTCGACACTATTGCACGATTTCGTCGGGATAGACGCCCCACAGGTCGCCGCGCTGGACCCATCCGGTATTGTCGGCAGCTTCGACGCGGCACCAGTCGGCGCGGCACTCGAGGAGCCGGGCGACAACCCCCGGTTCGGCGCGGGCTACGGCCGGTGACGCCGGATCGGGCTGCCGATGAAGCGTGCGGATCCCGCCTTTGACGACGACTGCACGCTTACCGGCTACCATTCTTTCGTGGACCCAGCCCTCGGTGCCCTGCCAATCTCGGATCATCCGCCAGTTCTCGAATTGTCGGATGATCTCCACCGGCATGTCCTTGCGGGTCAGCACCCATTCGATTGGGTAGTTCTCGCCCGGGCCGACCCGGAGGTTGACCTGGTCCGAGCGCAGGCAGACAAAGCGCGGCACTTTTTGGCTCGCCTCGTTTTCAGCCGCGGCGGCGAGTGGCGCGCCGAATACGACGGAGGCCAGAAGCACCTGCAGCAGGCGCGCGCCGCCTGCGCGACCCTTCTGTCGTCTGGACATTCCACCCCGCCTCTTGCTAATGGCGGACCGCGCCTTCTGCGGACATTTTTGCCATGCGGTCGAAACGGCCATTCGTGATCGTCACCCGCAAGCTTCCGGACCCGATCGAGACCCGGATGATGGAGCTTTTTGCTTGCCGCCTCAACCTCGACGACAGACCGCTGGGCAAACCCGAGCTGATCGCGGCTGTCGCGCAAGCCGAGGTTCTGGTGCCGACGGTCACTGACCGAATCGATGCCGAGGTGCTGGCCGCAGCCGGTCCTGCGCTGAAGCTGATCGCCTCCTTCGGTACCGGCATCGACCATGTCGACCTCGCGGCGGCGCAACAGCGCGGCATCATCGTCACCAACACGCCGGGGGTGCTGACCGAGGATACCGCGGACATGACGATGGCCCTGATCCTCGCGGTCTCGCGCCGTCTCGCGGAGGGCGAAAGGCTGATCCGCAGCGGCGGTTGGCGCGGATGGGGTCCGACCTCGATGCTCGGCCAACGGATCTGGGGCAAGCGGCTCGGCATCCTCGGCATGGGCCGGATCGGCATGGCGCTCGCCCGCCGTGCCCAAGGGTTCGGCCTCTCGGTCCACTATCACAACCGCCGCCCCGTCCCGGAAGATGTCGAGACCGCGCTCGATGCGACCTACTGGGAGAGCCTCGACCAGATGCTCGCCCATATGGACATCGTCTCGGTGAATTGCCCGCACACCCCAGCCACCTACCACCTGCTGTCGGCGCGCCGCCTCAAGCTGCTGCAGCCGCACGCGATCCTCGTCAACACGGCGCGCGGCGAGATCGTCGACGAGGAGGAGCTGACCCGATTGCTCGAAACCCGCGCCATCGCCGGCGCCGGCCTCGACGTGTTCGAGCACGAGCCGGCCGTCGACCCGCGCCTGCGCGCGCTCGACAATGTGGTGCTGTTGCCGCATATGGGTTCGGCGACGATCGAGGGGCGGATCGCGATGGGCGAGAAGGTCATCATCAATATCAAGACCTTCGCCGATGGCCACCGCCCGCCGGATCGGGTCATCGGGTCGATGCTGTGAATGGGCCGCGAGCTCCGGTGGGGGTGCGGCGCGCAGCGGCCCCATGAGGCTTGCGGAGCGCAACGCGGGAGATCCCTGTGGACCCAGGTGGGCGACCCGGTGGGGTCCGGAGCGGGGGGTTGGGAGGATCGGCGGTCATGGCACAGCCCCGACAATGGCGCCGATCTGCGTTCCCCGGGGCCGATCACACCGCGGCGAGAGCGTGCCGCGCGGCGGCGAGGCATTCCTCCGGGCTAACACTGGCATCGATGCGGACCCAGTCGATCGGACCCGGGTCGTGGCGCAGCTGCTCGGCCAGTATTTCCGGGGACGCGTCCGATGCGTCGTGCCGGCGCGCCCGAATACGGCTCGCCATTGTCTCCGCTGCACCTTCGAGCCAAAGGCCGGAAAATGAGACCGCGGCGGCACGAGCCACCTCGGCAAACGACTTGCGCTCCTCCGGTAGCAGCGATACTGCATCGATGATCACCGAGTACCCGGCCGACAACCCCGTTGCCGCTTTCCGACAAATCGCGTCGTAGACCCGGCGCGTAACTTCGCGAGTGTATCCGTTCGCCGGAAGCCGAGTTTCCGGGTCAACGCCCAACAGCACTTTGCGCATGACATCGCTGCGCAGCACGCGCGCGCCGGGGCGCAAGCCAAGACGGGGCGCCAAGCCGGCAGCCAGTGTCGACTTGCCGGTGCCGCTGACGCCGCCGATCGCAATAAGCCGGCAGGGCTCCCGCCGGAGCGATTGGTGCGCAAGGTCGAGATAGCGGCGCGCTTCTCCGGCCATTGCCGCCCTGGCGGCCGCC
>Ga0209488_10002834_pt1 | contig 14119 bp, 15 predicted proteins | sample Rivendell_Oct201_8_FD_188349 | JGI IMG/M metagenome (GOLD analysis project Ga0209488, IMG submission 188349) | Vadose zone soil microbial communities from the Eel River Critical Zone Observatory, Northern California, USA -... | ecosystem: Environmental > Terrestrial > Soil > Vadose zone >... | reverse complement strand
GTACCCTCTCCACGTCTCGAAGGCGGCCAGATCCGCGATGTTCACTATCGCGCCCCCTTCTTCCGCCATGACCCGCGCCGCCGCCTGCGAAAGGAAAAACGGCGCGCGAAGATTGAGCGCGAACATCGCGTCCCAGTCCTCGACCAGAACCTCGCCCACCGGCGTTCGCAGCATCACTGCCGCGGAATTAATGAGTACATCCAGCGACCCCAGCACCTTGGTCGTATGCTCGACGAGCCGAAGGCACGTGGCGGCATCCGTCAGATCTCCGGGTAGCGTAACGGCATCGCCTCCGCCCGCGACAATCTCCTCCGCGGTCTTCCGCGCGCCCTTCTCGGAACCGTAGTAGTGAACGCCGACGCGCATCCCGGCCTTGGCGAGCGCGAGCGCGATCACGCGGCCGACACGCGTGCCAGCGCCGGTCACGAGCGCAACGCGGCTATCGAGTTCCATTCGCCGCCCCAACCGATGCCAGCTTTTCGTCCTGACGTTCCAGCCATTCCGCCGGCACGTTCATTATTCCGAGCCGTCGCGGCCCGTCGGGCGCGCCGTGCCAGTCGGAGCCCCCGCTCGGCACGAGATTGAAGAAGTCGGCGAGCGCCTGTAGGCGCTTGCTGTCCTCCGAGGAATGGCTCGGATGGCGTATCTCCAGACCATCGAGCCCCGCCGCCACCAGTGGCTCGAGCCTCTCCCGTCTGCCGCCATCGCCCGGGTGCGCCCAGATCGCCAACGCGCCGGCGTCATGCGCGATCGCGATCGCGTCCTCTATCGAGAAATGCTCCTTCGGCACGAACGCGCTACCGGCGCCGCCGAGATATCGTGTGAACGCGTCACGAAAATCGTGGACCGCGCCGCGGGCGATCAGTGCTCGCGCGATGTGCGGACGTCCGACGGCGCCGCCGTTGGACTGCTGAAGCACCTCGTCAATCGTGATCGGAATGGCGAGGGTGTTGAGCTTTTCGACAATCTTCTCGGCGCGTACATGTCGCGACGCACGGAGCTCGCCGAGTCGCCGCTGGAGCGTCTCGAGATGGGTCAAGTGGAGTGCCAGAAGGTGCACTTCGTGGTCATCATGAAACGCGCTCAGCTCCACTCCGGCAATCACACGTATGCCAAGCCGCTCCCCAGCCGTGCGCGCGGCTGCGACTCCGTCCATCGTATCGTGATCGGTGAGGGCTATGGCAGTGAGTCCGCAGCGCTGCGCCGCGTCGATCACTCCCTCAGGAGCTAGGGTACCGTCAGACGCTGTCGAATGTGTGTGCAGGTCGACGAACCCCGTCCGGCCCGCATCGTCGCTCACCGCTCGTAACCGGCCTCAGGCGACGTAAAACTCGGCTGTGATTGAGCGAAAAGCTCCTTGAGCTGAGCATCCGACAACTCGGCGAACGCCTGCTCGCGGGAGCGAGTGCCCTGCGGCGAATAGCGCGTCACGCGCACCTCGCGATCCTTGCCCGTGCCCCGCGAGAATATCAGCCCGTACTCGTCCTGGGTGTACTGGGTGATGTAGCCCGAGGGAGTGATATCCCAGTTCGTTCCATCTACCTGAAGAGAGCGGGCCGGCATTTTAAAGCTGGACCTCCTGATAGACGCGCGAAGGATCGAGCGTCTTGTGCGGCGCGCCGGCGTGAGCGGTGGAGAGCGTCTGTTCGTCGTCGGCTTCCGTGAATTCTATGAATGCGCCCGGAAGCGAAGTCTCCTCGAATACCCAGAAGCGGCAATTCGCGCCTGCATAGTACGAATGCAGCGCCTTGAGTCGCTTCGTGTAGTTTGCACGCTCGGTCGAAGGCACGGTCGAGCGCTGGATCGTGAGAGCCTTGGGCATTTAGAGTCCGGTCTCCGGAAATGTTTCTATTGTTTTCTTCACGAAGGCGAGGAACTGATCCGCCACCGCGCCATCGATGATGCGGTGATCGAATGAGATCGAAAAATAAGCGCAAGTACGGATCGCGATCGTATCTTCGCCATCGACCCCCGGAAGGATCTTCGGGCGTTTCTCGATGGCGCCAACTCCGAGAATTGCGACCTGTGGCTGGTTGATGATCGGCGTGCCCATGAGCGAGCCGAAGACGCCCGGGTTCGTAATGGTGAACGTTCCCTCCTGAACTTCCTCGGGCGAAAGCTTCTTTGCCCTCGCGCGCGCGGCCAGATCATTGAGCGCGCGCGTGATTCCGGAGAGTGAAAGGTCATCGGCGCGCTTGATCACCGGCACGATAAGTCCCCAATCGAGCGCGACGGCAACGCCGATGTTGATCTGCTTCCTGTAGATGACGTTCGTTCCAGCGACGGACGAGTTCATCACCGGGAACGCCTTCAGCCCCTGTGTCACCGACTTAATAATGAAGGGCATGTAGGTGAGCTTCTGCCCCGTCGCCGCCTCGAATTCAGCGCGATTCTTGGCGCGGATTTTAGCTACGCGGGTGAAATCGATCTCGATGAACGAGGTGACGTGCGCCGACGTGTGTCGCGACGCGACCATGTGTTCGCTGATCAGCGCACGCATTTTGGACATCGGTTCTACGACGTCGCCTGCCCATGGCTGCGGGAGCGGCAGGTCGTGTCCGGAGGGAAGCGGGACGCGGGAAGCGGGAAGCGCGGTCCTTGCCGAGGGCCCCGATTCGATGAAGCCGAGGATGTCACGCTTCGTAACGCGTCCGGCGACTCCGCTTCCCTGCAGCGCGGCGATGTTCACACCGTGTTCCGCGGCAATCTTTCGCACTAGTGGAGAAGATTTTGTCTTCACCCGCTCCTCGAACGAGTTTCCGTTGCCGACGTGCGACGCGGCAATCGCAGGCGTGTCTGGCTGCTGACGCGCGGGCGATGAAGGCGAAATCGCTGGAGCCTTGGGAGACGCGGGTGAAGGCGTAGGTATGCCGATCGATCCCGTTGAAGGGGCAACACCAGCGCCTCCCGCGTCCCGCGTCCCGCTTCCCGCTGTGGCGCCCTTCTCGGTTTCGAGTCGAGCGACGACCGTCTGCACCGCTACGGTCTCGCCTTCCTTCACGATTATCTCGGCCAGCACTCCCGCCGAAGGCGACGGGATTTCCGCGTCGACTTTGTCGGTCGAGATCTCGAAGATCGGCTCATCGCGCTTCACCTCGTCGCCCACTTTCTTCAGCCACTTCGAAAGCGTGCCCTCGGCGATCGATTCGCCCATCTGCGGCATGATGATGTCTACACGTGCCACTGCTTCTCCCTGGTTTGCTTATTTCGCCGGCTTTCTTCGATTCAACCGACTCAACGCAAGAACCGGCAGCGTGAGCGCGCCCAGAACCGCCCCAACACCAGCATACACCCACCAATTGCACGCCGGAAGTCCCTCGCCGGGCTTACACCCCTGCATGATTCCCACAACCTTCGCGATCAGGACCCCGACCATTGCACCACTGAAGAAACCCGCGACCGTCGTCATGCATCCAACACCGATGTTGCGCGCAATTATTTCCTCGCGACTCAGCTCCGGCGAGGCCATCAATAGGACGCAAGCTTCCTGAGCGCAACGACAATGTCCGACGTCTGTGGAAGCACATAGTCCTCCAGGGGCGGTGAATAGGGCAGAGGCACGTCGGCCGCGGTGACTCGCAAGATCGGCGCGTCGAGCCACTCGAAGGCGCTCTCATTTATCCGCGCGGTGATTTCACCCGCGACACCACCAGTCCGCGTGTCCTCATGTACGATCAGAACCCGATTCGTTTTCTTCACGGTCGCAATGATCGCTTCGTCGTCCATTGGCAATAGCGTACGAAGATCCACGACCTCGACCGAGAGGCCGTCTTCTGTCTGCACCTGTTCCGCTGCTTCGAGCGCTTTCCAGACGGTCGCAGCGTAAGTAATGATGGAGATGTCCTTGCCCTCTCTCGCGATCCTCGCCTTCCCGATCGGCGTCAGATGGTCGCCAGCAGGCATTTCTTCCTTGATTCGGCGATAGAGATATTTGTGCTCGAAGTACAGCACGCAGTCCTCGTCGCGAATCGCTGATTTGAGCAATCCTTTGGCGTCGCTCGCGGTCGCGGGATACACGATCTTTAGTCCGGGGGTGTGCAGAAACGCGGCTTCCGGATTCTGCGAATGAAACGGCCCTCCCCTCACGTACCCACCACTCGGTCCGCGCACCACCATCGGACACGGAAGCATCGCACGATACCGCGCGGTCGCGACGTAGTTGGTAAGCATGTCGTAGCCGGTCGAGATGAAGTCGATGAACTGCATCTCGCACACCGGACGCATCCCCATGTGTGCCGCACCCGCCGCGGCTCCAATTATCGCGGCCTCAGCGATGGGCGTGTCGATCACGCGCTTCTCTCCGTACTTAGCCATCAGACCTTCGGTGACCTTGAACGCCCCACCGTAAGCCCCGATGTCCTCGCCGAGGCAGAAGACGTTCTCGTCGCGCTCCATCTCTTCGAAGAGACCTTCGCGAATCGCCTCGAGGTAGGTGATCTCAGACATCGTGCGTGCCCCAGCTCGACGGTCGCTCGTGAACTTCTACCGCCGACTTGATCCCCTCTCTGAACCACAGCGGGGCTATCGCCGGCGGATCTGCATAAATCCCCACCAGCGCATCGGTCGGGTCCGGCATCGGTGAGGCGTCGGCTTCGTCAGTCGCGCGATCGATCTCATCTTTCACGCGAGTGTCGATCGCATCGAGCGCTGATTTATCGAATCCTTCGGCCACCAACCGCTTCGAGTAACGGTCGATCGGATCGTTCTCGTTAGCCCAGCGCTCAATCTCTCCCGGCGGCACGTACGACTGATTGTCGTGCTCGGCGTGGCCCTTCCGCCGGTAGGTAACCAGCTCGATCAGCGTCACGCCCCCACCGTCCCGAGCGCGATCCACCGCGCGCTTCGTAACTTCGTAGGTCGCGATCACGTCGTTGCCGTCAGCGCGCTCGCCCGCGATCCCGTAGCCGATGGCCTTGTCGACGAGCTGCCTGGCGGCCGTCTGCTTGCTCAGCGGCGTCGAGTACGCGTATCCGTTGTTCTCGACGACGACTACAAGCGGGCATCGCTGCACCGCGGCGAAATTGATTCCCTCGTGAAACGCGCCGGTCGACGTTGCGCCGTCGCCGACGTAAACCAGGCCCACCCGATCCTCGCCGCGCAGCTTGAACGAAAGGGTCACGCCAGCCATCACCGGAACCATGTCGCCCAGGTGCGATATCTGGCCGATGAATCCCCGCACCAGATCGCCATAGTGGATGTTCAGCTCGCGACCGCGCGTCGGCGAATCACCCTTCGCCATGTACTGCTTGATGATCTCGTTCGGCTTGGCTCCCTGGACGAGCATCGATCCGAGGTTCCGGATCAGCGGCGACAGCACATCGCCCTTTGAGCGATCGAGCGCATAAGCGCTACCGACTGCGTCGGCCTCCTGCCCCAGCGAACGGAAGAGTCCGCCGATGACTTTTGTCTGCCTGTACAGATTCACCAGACGCTCCTCGAGGGAGCGGGTGAGGCGCATGAAGTAGTACAGCTCGAGCTTCTGCTCGCGCGTGAGAGATCCGTCCGAATCGGAACCGGCGGATTCCTTGTTCAGATTCGCCGGCCTCGACGCGGCGGTACCAGACCGCGCCATGTTAGTAGGCCGCTTCGATGCGGTGGCGAGGATCTCCCGCCTTGTGCAGTGTCAGGAAGAATTTCTTCGCGTTGCGGTCTAGCCTGCTTTCGCCGGTCTGATCGGTCGAGATCTCGGCGAACGTGTAATGGCCGCCTTCCTTGCGCACGGCGAGCTGCAGTGTCCCCAGATCGCCGCTGAAAGTTCGCGAGCGCGCGGTGTGTCCGCTGCGTTCCATCGCGATCTCGGGGAAGAATTCGTCGGCGATCCGCAGAACATCGACGGGCGGCAGCTGAGTCCGGAAAAAATGACGCATAAGAATTCAGCTACCCGGTTCGCTGGCCGGACGGACCGTCTGAATCCAGTCGACGCGCTCGAGCGGCATCCGGGGATTCTTCTCGCGCCGGAACTGAATCGCGGCGGCCCAGTCGCCACTCGTCGCGTAGAAGAGATGTCCCGAGTATGTGCCGAGCTCCTTCTCTTTCTTGAAGCCGTCGCTGGTGTTGGCGCGGTCGGCGCTCGTCGCAAAGATTCTTCCTTCCCCGCTGTCGATCGGCTGGCCTGTCTTCTTGTCCGTCACCACCACGCGATAGGTGATTTGCTCCAGCGCCAGCGGTGGCATCGGATCCACGGTGACCCTGAAGGCATAGCTATCAGACCACAGGCGCAGCTCGAGAACCTTGGGACTCGAACCGCAGCCGGTGAGAAGCGCGGCGACGAGCGACACGAACGCGAGCCGCCGCGACATCACGCGTAATACTCCAACCCAAGATGGGTGATCTGATCTTCGCCCATGAGGTGACGAAGTGTGTTCTTCAGCTTCGTCTGCTGGATGAACAGGTCGTGCTCCGGCTGCAGACCCGGCGCCGTCATCGGGCTCTTGTAGTAGAACGACAGCCACTCCTGAATGCCTTTCATCCCGGCGCGGTGGGCGAAGTCCGAGAAGAGCGCCAGATCGAGCACGATCGGCGCGGCCAGGATCGAGTCGCGACAAAGGAAATTGATCTTGATCTGCATCGGATAGTTCATCCACCCGACGATGTCGATGTTGTCCCAGCCTTCCTTGTTGTCCCCGCGCGGCGGGTAATAATTGATTCGCACGACGTGCGTGAAATCCTTGTAGAGATCCGGATAGAGGTCGGGCTGCAAGATCGTGTGCAGCACGCTGAGCTTCGACTCCTCCTTCGTCTTGAACGACTGAGGATCATCCAGCACCTCCCCGTCACGGTTGCCGAGGATGTTGGTCGAGTACCATCCAGCGAGGCCGAGCATGCGTGCCTTGAGACCGGGCGCCACGACTGTCTTCATCCACGTCTGGCCGGTTTTGAAATCCTTGCCCGAGATCGGGACGCCTTTGTCCTGAGCGAGCTTGAGCAGCGCGGGGGTGTCGACGCACAGATTCGGCGCGCCGTTGCAGAACGGAATCCCTTCCATGATGGCGGCGTAGGCATACAGCATCGACGGCGCGATTGCCTCGTCGTTCTTGTCCATCGCCTTCTCGAACTGCTCGATCGTCGCGTGCTGTGGTCCGGCCTTGATGTAGATCTCGGTGGACGCGCACCAGACGATGACCAGCCGATCGCATTTGTTCTTCGCCTTGAAATCGCGCATGTCCTGGCGCAGCTGCTCCGCCAGATCCCGCTTCGTCTTTCCCTTCTTCACGTTCGTGCCGTGAATGCGCGTGACGTAGTGGTTGTCGAACACCGCGGGCATCGGCTTGATGCTTTTCAGGAAATCCGCAATCGGCTCGATGTCCTTATCATCGAGAACACCCGCTTTCTTCGCCGCCGTAAGCGCATCATCGGGAATCGGATCCCAGGCGCCGAACACAATGTCGTCCAGTTTGGCGAGTGGTACGAAGTCCTTGATCAACGGCGCGCGCTTATCCGTCCGCTTTCCAAGCCGGATCGTCGCCATCTGCGTCAGCGAACCGATCGGTTTGGAGCGGCCACGGCGAATGCTCTCGACTCCCGCCATGAAGGTTGTCGCAACCGCGCCGAGTCCCGGCGTGAGAATGCCGAGGCGGCCGGTAGCAGGAGCTATCGATTTAGGTGCGGCACCAGAAGACGATCGGGCCAATTTCTTACTCCGTTTTGATTAAGATTGCGCTCGGCGAGAGGCCGGCATTCCCGTCGTTTTGGACGGGTTCGTGGTGGGGTTTGGCGAAACTGGATCGTTGATGATTCGGATCGGCTTGTTATCCGCATGCCTGGTGTTGCGGTAGACAAACGCGATCCGCTGCACGGCGGTGATCCAGGCCGTGACTGTGAGAAGGATGATGATGCCGATCAGGACCCATCCATTCCAGAATAGTCCGAATAGCGCCTGGGGGGCCGACAGGAGAACGATGCGCTCGGGACGCTGCATGACGCCGACCTTGGCATCTATTCCCAGCGACTCAGCTCGCGCCCGGGTGTAGGAAACCAGAAACGTCCCTACGATGCCGCACAGGCACACGACCATCATGTACAGATTGTGGTGGATCGGATTGGTCGCGTAAAAGACCGTCAGGCCGGCCATCAGGGCGCCGTCGGCGACCCGGTCGAGCGACGAATCGTAGAAGGCCCCGAAAACGGTCGACCGCCCATTTCTCCGGGCCACCTCGCCATCCACGACATCGAAGAATGCCGTCACCGCCATGATCCAGCCCGCCGTCATGATGTGGCCGGTGGCGTAAACGACGCCGGCCGCTACCGTAAGGAGCGTTCCAACCGTCGTAATCGTGTTGGGGCTGACGTTGTTCCGCGCCAACAGACTGATCGCCGGCTCTATTACCCGGAGCGCTCCTTTTTTCAGATAGTCGGTGGGAGTTGGCATTCAGTGTTGGCGGGCGGTGATCGAGCGCTGGCCGACGCGCCATTCGACCGGCGGTCGGAGCAGAAAAAAGAGGCCGGCGTGTGACACACGACGGCCTCGTAAAATTAAGTCCTTCAACGATCTATTTCCACCCGCGAGCCAACTGGCGAGACACATGTCTCGTCAAGGCAGGCGCCAATCGTACCCGCTGTTGAGGGTGACGTTGTTCTTGGTGTAGGTGCGGGTTCCATCGACAGTGCTCGCCCGCAGATTTACTGTGGCACCAGCTGGAACGCCCGCTACCGGAAGATTGTCCACGGTATTCGCCGAGACCTGCTTGATGAAAATGTCGTTCCCGCCGCTGACGACGTACACGTTCACGGCCTGACTCAGATTGTTCGTAAGATGAATCGAAACGTCGGTTGCCGGCTCAGGACCGGTGCGTACTTCGACCTGGCGACCACCGCATGCCGCGAGGGCCACCATCGACAGCGAGAGCATCAGAACGCGCATCCGGCCTCCAAGAATTGTTTGTATTGGTGACTGGCACTCTGTGCAAGAGATATGCTTCCGTTACGAGCCGGAGAAGATTGCAACTGAATAGGCGAGAGGTCCCGGTGACACAGTTGCCAGCTAGCTGACGACTACGCTACTCGGACCTCTCGCCTATTCAGTTGCACCAACCCAGTTGTCAGCGAGATGCCAGTCGTCAGCTGCCACTCGCCTACTTATAAATAAGGTATTGCCTGGTCGCGTCACGAAAAGCGTACGCCGCCTTGTACTCCCTGTCGATGAGCACGTCCGGATCGTCGCCGCGAAGAAGCGCCTCTCTCACCGCCGGCGAGCCGAAGCGCAGATCGAAACCGCGATTCTCGATCGTGAGCTTGTTCCCCGCTGTCTTGTTGATTGCCCACAGCAAGCTCGCTCCCACCCGCGCCGATTGCAGCGCGCTCCGGTTGATGACAACGATCTTGATGCCGGGAATCGTCTGGCCGCCGTACTTCCCGTCGCTGGGATTCACTGGCGTAAAGCTCTCGTTGAAAAAACGAACGCCGGGAATTTCCCGGTCCTTCAGCAGCGCGACCGTGGCCGCGGCATTGAGCCAAGGGGCACCGATGCGCTGGAAGGCTCCGAGTGTTCCTCTCCCAACCGAAAGATTCGTTGACTCGAACGCGACCAGGCCCGGATAGAGTATCGCACTATGAAGGTCGGGCATGTTTGGCGACGGCTTCACCCACGGCAATCCCGTAAGATCGAACCAGACGTCGCGCCGCCAGCCCTGCACCGGCACGACGTGCAGATTCGCGTGGATTTTGAGCACGTCATTGAAGTAAAGCGCGAGCTCACCCATCGTCATCCCGTGCCGGAGCGGTATCGGCCAGAGCGCGTACGCCTGACCCGCTCGGCCCGGTGTCGGGTCTTCCGGATTCGCGAGCGCGCTGTCGAGGACCGGGCCTTCGATGATGTAGCCGGTGATCGGATTCGGCCGGTCGAGTACGATGAAGGGTTTGTGGAGTCTGGCAGCGGCGCGCATTGAGTACACCATTGCTCCGACGTACGTCCACGTCCGCGTGCCAATGTCCTGAAGATCAAACACGAGCGCATCCAGTTTGCTCAGCAGGCTGTCCGGCGGCGCCATCGTCTGCTGTCCGTACAGCGAATACACCGGCAGTCCCGATTGCTGATCGACTCCGCTCGCGATGTTCTGCCGATCCTCGGTGCCGCGTAGTCCATGCTCGGGCGAGAAAAGCTGGACCAGGCTGACCGCGGCATCACGCGCCTTTTTGTCTCTGAGGAGATCGATGTCCGACCTCCCCTTCTCGTTTATTCCCGTCTGGTTCGTGAGCAGCCCGATCCGCTTTCCGCGAATCAACTGGATGCTGTCGCCGAGGAGAATCGTAATGCCGGGCCTGACCTTGGCCTCCGCGAGCTCGGAAGTCGGGTCGATCTGCTTGCTGATGACAACACAGCCGGCGCAGAGAGGAAGTAGCGCTGCGAGCAGCCGATAGTATCGCATCATTGATTGGTGTCCTGTAAGTTGGTCGCGTACGGTGGTAACAAATGATACTCTTTTGCGTCCTTTTACGTTAACCGACGCGAGCAAGTATAAGACACGCGAGCGTCCTGCCTACCCACCTCAATCCCATTTTATGGCGCTAACTCCGATCGACTGGGCGATTGTTGTTGCCTATTTCGTGCTCTCGATAGGTATCGGGCTCTACTTCACCAAACGTGGCGGAGAGAGCTTGAATGAGTACTTCCTTTCCGGCCGTCAGGTGACATGGTGGCTCGCCGGCGCTTCGATGGTCGCGACGACGTTCGCGGCTGATACCCCGCTGGTCGTCACAGGTCTCGTCTCCCAGCACGGGGTCGCCGGAAACTGGCTCTGGTGGAACATGCTGATGAGCGGAATGCTCACCGTGTTTTTCTTCGCCCGCCTGTGGCGACGCGCCCACGTCATGACCGACGTCGAGTTTGCGGAGATCCGCTACAGTGGTCGGCCGGCGGCAGTGCTGCGCGGGTTCCGCGCGCTCTACCTCGCCATCCCGATCAACCTCATCATCCTTGGCTGGGTGACGAAGGCGATGATCAAGATCCTCACGATCTCGCTCGGACTCAGGGACGTCAGTCTTCTCGGACGGAATATCCCGGGAGAGGTCATCGCGGTCGGCATTTGTTTCATCATCACCGTTGCATACTCGGCGGGTGCCGGGATGTGGGCCGTTCTCTGGACCGATCTCGTCCAGTTCGTCATCAAGATGAGCGCGGTAATCGTTCTCGCCGTATATGCCGTGCGGGCTGTTGGCGGAATGGACAAACTCAAGGAAGGCCTGACGACCCATTTTGGAAGCGCCGACGCGGCGCTGTCAGTGCTTCCAGTGAAAATCACGCCGAATGGTATCGAGGCTTACGCGTGGATGCCTCTGCTGGCGCTGGCGGTATTCCTTTCGGTGCAGTGGTGGGCGGCGTGGTATCCGGGTGCCGAGCCGGGCGGCGGTGGTTACGTCGCGCAAAGAATCTTTTCAGCTAAGACGGAACGCGACGGCGTTCTTGCAACTCTCTTCTTCAACGTCGCGCACTACGCCATCCGGCCGTGGCCATGGATCATTACCGGCCTTTGCACCATTCTTCTCTATCCGGCCGGCATTGGTCCTACTCACGATCACGAAGCCGCCTACGTCCAGGCGTTCGTCGACCTTCTCCCGACGCCCTGGCGCGGGTTCATGATGGCTGGCTTCGCTGCCGCGTACATGTCGACTGTCGGCACTCAGCTCAACTGGGGGGCCTCATATCTCGTCAACGATTTCTACAAGCGGTTTCTCAACAAGACGGATACGGAAAAGCACTACGTGGCCGTTTCGCGGTGGGCGACAGTTTTCCTTTTCCTCGCCTCAGCGGTCGTGACTCACTACCTCGGAACGATCGAAGGCGCCTGGAAATTCCTGCTCGCACTAGGGTCGGGAACCGGGCTCGTCCTGATCCTTCGCTGGTACTGGTGGCGCATCAACGCCTGGAGTGAGATCAGTGCGATGATCGCCTCCTTCGTCGTTTCCGTAACCGCGATTAACGTGATCAAGCCCCGCTACGCCGCCGGCGACCTCAAGGCTGACGCTGTCGTAATGCTCGTTACCGTAGCGGTGAGTACAGTCGTCTGGTTAGGGGTGACCTTTGCCACAAAACCGGAGCCCGATCGGGTGCTGGAGGCCTTTTACCGGCGGGTACGGCCTGGAGGCCCTGGGTGGGCCACGGTGTCGACCAGGATCGGCTTTGGCCGGGAGAGCATTCCCGGAGGGGCATTGGCGTGGACTAACTGGATCGCTGGAATCGTCGCAGTGTATTCATCACTGTTCGGAATCGGCAAGATCATTTTGGGCAATCTGCTGCCAGGACTGGTGATGCTTGCCGTCGCCGCGGTCGCGTTCGGCTGGATTGCCAGGTCGTTCCGGGAAGAGCCCGCCACACTACCCGGAATGGGCGTACCTGCGTAACGGCAACACTACCCCGGAAAGAACGGGTCGGCTAAATTTCATGCAGTATCGGAGGATAAATGTCTGTTTCGTCACAACCTGAGATCGATCTCGGCGTCACGCCCAATGCTGGCGTTGAGGTCAAGAAGTTTATGGATGCCGAAGGCGTCACGGCCGAGCAGGGTGGACTGCGCGTGAGCGTGCAGCCCGGCGGCTGCAGCGGCTTCAAGTACAGCCTCGTCATTGAAGATCGCGCCGCGGAAGACGACCTCGTCATCCCGCGCGAAGGCTTCAACGTTTTCGTCGATCCATTCTCCGCTCAGTATCTGAACGGCGTCACGATCGACTACGTGACTTCAATGCAGGGCTCGGGATTCACCTTCAAGAATCCGAATTCTACCGGCGGGTGTGGCTGCGGTAGCTCATTCTCTGCGTAAAGTTCCTGCGGGCCAGCAGTATGAATCGAGGGCGGTGAAATGAAGACCAATTTCACCGCCCTCGATTTTATTGTACTGGCCGCGTACCTGATCGGCACCACGCTCCTCGGCGTCTGGCTCGGCCGAAATCAGAAAGATTCCAAGGACTACTTCGTAGCCGGTCACGCGATTCCCTGGTGGGCGGTTCTCTTCTCCGTCGTTGCCACTGAAACGAGTGCGCTGACGTTCATCAGCATCCCCGGGCTCGCGTACACGACCAATCTCGGATTCCTCCAGATTGCCGCAGGTTATCTCCTCGGGCGCATAGTCGTCGCCTACACGTTGCTCCCCCGATACTACCAGGGTGATCTCGTCACCGCCTACGCGCTGCTCGAGAAACGGTTCGGCGTCGGGACGCGCCGCTTCGCGTCAATCGTCTTCCTGGTCACGCGCGCTTTTGCGGATTCGGTACGCGTGTTCGCAACGGCTATCCCGATTGCGTTGATCCTAGGCCCATCTGTGCCGCAGCAGTACGTCATGCCTGTCGCTATCCTCGTGCTCGGCGCGCTCACGCTTATCTACACTTATCACGGCGGAATGCGCGCTGTTGTCTGGACGGACGTCCTGCAGACGAGCGTCTATCTTCTCGGTGGCTTTTCCGCCGTGTATCTGGTGGGCAAGGGAGTCACCGGCGGATGGAGCGCGATTCTGAGTCAAGCTCACGACGCCGGAAAGTTGAAGGTGGTCGATGTCTATTTCGGGTTCGACAAACCGTATACGCTTTTCGCGGGATTGATCGGCGGAGCGTTTCTTTCCATGGCGTCGCATGGCGCCGACCAGGTGATCGTCCAACGTTTGCTCGCTGCGTCGAGTCTCAAGGAATCACGCAAAGCTCTCATTGGCAGCGGCATCGCGGTTTTCTTTCAGTTCTCGCTCTTTCTAATGATCGGTATCGGTCTCTACGCGTTTTATCAAGCGCGGACATTCGCCGTTCCCGATTCGATCTTCCCGACTTTTGTCGTCGACTCGATGCCGGCGGGGCTTAGAGGCTTGATCGTGGCAGCAGTACTCGCCGCGACGATGAGCGCGCATTCCGGTGCGATGAACTCACTCGCCGCATCGACTACGCATGACATTTACCTGCCGCTCTCGGGGCGCCGGGCCGACGATCCGCGAACGCTCAAGATGGCGAAGATGTTTACGCTGTTCTGGGGTGCCGTTCTTCTCATCGCCGCGCTGCTCTACAAACAGCAAGGCACGCCAGTCGTCGTGATTGCGCTCTCGATCGCGTCGTTCACCTACGGCGCGTTGCTCGGCGGCTTCTTCCTCGGCATGTTGTGGCGACGCGCGATCCAGAGAGACGCAATCCTCGGCATGGCGGTCGGGAT
>Ga0209488_10002832_pt1 | contig 14123 bp, 10 predicted proteins | sample Rivendell_Oct201_8_FD_188349 | JGI IMG/M metagenome (GOLD analysis project Ga0209488, IMG submission 188349) | Vadose zone soil microbial communities from the Eel River Critical Zone Observatory, Northern California, USA -... | ecosystem: Environmental > Terrestrial > Soil > Vadose zone >... | reverse complement strand
GGCGCGACCGCGGATGCGTTTACCTTGTTCGAGCGCTTGGAATCCAAGCTCGAGCAATATCCAGGTCAGCTTACCCGGGCGGCGGTCGAACTCGCCAAGGATTGGCGCACCGATCGTTATCTGCGCCGGCTCGAAGCCATGATGATTGTCGCGGATGCGCAAGTATCGCTTGTCCTCACCGGCACCGGCGATGTGCTGGAACCGGAATCGGGCGTCGTGGGCATTGGATCGGGCGGCAATTATGCACTTGCGGCCGCCCGTGCCCTGGTCGACGGCCCCCTCGATGCGGAGGCCATCGTGCGCCGTTCCCTCGACATCGCGGCAGATATCTGCGTCTACACCAATCGCAATGTCACGATCGAGAAGCTGTAGATTCAATAGTTGTCGCATTTCCTGACGGAAAACCGGTACCCACTTTTCCGGGAAATACTCAAAGGTAGAACAGACAAATGACCGACTTCTCGCCGCGCGAAATCGTATCCGAACTCGATCGCTTTATTATCGGCCAGGCCGATGCCAAGCGTGCGGTTGCAATCGCGTTGCGCAACCGCTGGCGGCGCCTGCAGCTCGACGAGAAGTTGCGCGAAGAAGTGATGCCGAAAAACATCCTGATGATCGGCCCGACCGGCGTCGGCAAGACTGAGATTTCGCGCCGCCTGGCGCGGCTCGCCGGTGCGCCATTTCTAAAGGTCGAGGCCACCAAATTCACGGAAGTCGGCTATGTGGGCCGCGATGTCGAACAGATCATCCGCGATCTTGTCGAGGTGGCCATCAGCCAGACCCGCGAGCGCAAGCGCAAGGATGTCCAGGCGCGGGCACAACAGGGTGCTGAGGATCGCGTCCTCGATGCGCTGGTGGGCCCGGGTGCAAGCCCAGCCACGCGCGATTCGTTTCGCCGCAAGCTGCGGGCGGGCGAGCTCAATGACAAGGAAATCGAGATCGAATTGCAATCGGGCGCATCCTCGATGCCGATGTTCGAAATCCCAGGCATGCCGGGTGCCCAGATGGGCGCGATCTCGATTGGCGATATTTTCGGCAAACTCGGCGGCGGGCGCCCCAAGACACGGCGCATCACGGTCGAGGAATCGCACAACCTCCTGATTGCCGAGGAATCCGACAAGCTACTCGACAACGATCAGCTTGTGGCCGAGTCCATCAAAGCCGTCGAGCAAAACGGCATCGTGTTTCTTGACGAAATCGACAAAATTTCGGGCCGCGAAGGCTTGCGCGGCGCGGACGTCTCGCGCGAGGGTGTCCAGCGCGATCTCCTGCCATTGATCGAAGGCACCACCGTCTCGACTAAGCACGGCGCGGTGAAGACCGATCACATCCTGTTCATCGCCTCAGGCGCGTTCCATATTGCCAAGCCTTCGGACTTGCTGCCCGAACTTCAGGGGCGATTGCCGATCCGTGTCGAACTCAAGGCACTCACGCGCGACGACCTCCGCCGCATCCTGACCGAGACCGAAGCCTCCTTGATCAAGCAATATGTCGCCCTGCTCGGCACAGAAGGCGTGACCCTGCAATTCACCCCGGACGCCATCGACGCCATTGCGGATGTCGCCGTCGCGGTCAATGGCAGTGTGGAGAACATCGGGGCGCGGCGGCTGCAAACCGTGATGGAACGCATCCTCGATGAGATTTCGTTCACCGCCACCGACCGCTCCGGCGACAGCGTCACGATCGATGCAGCTTACGTGGATCAGCACATCGGCGATCTTGCGAAGAACGCGGACCTGAGCCGGTTTATTTTGTAGCCCTTGGCGACACGGCCTGATTTGAGGCATCCTACAAGCCACAATGAACCACTGGTGGCATTGGGAGGCCAAGATGAATCACGAATCCAAACGCAGCAAACTGACTCGTCGTGCATTGATCGCCGGTACAGCGGCTGGAACCCTAGCGGCTGCTACCGACAGCGTTTCCGCCCAACGCTGCCCGGAAGTTCCGCCCGGGCGTACCAAAGGTCCGCTCGTCTGGATGAATCTGGACCAGGCCGAACTCGACGACGCCTACGACAACAACGTTTATGCGTTCAATTTCAAAACCATCGAGGAACGGCGGTCGTTCAACAATGAGATCGCCCAGGGCCTGCTTGACAAGCCGACCCGCGTTTCCTACGGGCCGACCGACATCGAGAAGCTCGACATCTACAAGACTAAACGTCCCAACGCCCCGACCATGATCTTCATTCACGGCGGCAGTTGGCGGGGCGGACGCTCCTCGCAGTTCACGCTCTACGCCGAACCATACGTGCGGGCCGGGGCCAATTTTGTCGTGCTTGATTTCACCAATGTGCGCGAAACGGACGGCAATATTTTCCCGATGGTTGAACAGTGCCGGCGCGCGATCGGCTGGGTCTACCGCAATGCCGCGAGCTTTGGCGGCGATGCCAACGCCATATATATGTGCAGCCGTTCGTCGGGAAGCCATCTCGCGGGCTGCGTGCTCATCACCGAGTGGCAGAAGGAAGGCTTGCCGCTCGACATCCTCAAAGGCGCCGTACTGGGCAGCGGCATGTACGACCTCAAAGCAGTGCGGCTGTCCAAGCGTTCTGGTTTTGTGAAGTTCACCGACGAAATGGAACTTGAGCTTTCGGCGATCCGCCACATCGACAGGATTCACACGCCGGTCGTCGTCGCCCACGGGACATTGGAAACGCCGGAGTTCCAGCGCCAATCGCGCGATTTTGCGCAGGCGCTGCAAGCCGCCCGCAAGCCTGTGCAGCTCATCGTCGCAAAAGGCTACAATCACTATGAAGTCGGCGAGACAATCGGGCACCCCTACGCGGTTATCGGCCGCGCCGCCATGCATATGATGAAGCTTGTGGCAGCGTAGATTGTAGGGTGGGCAATGCCGCGCAATCCGTGAACGTCGAACAATCTCGGTCGCCAGAGAGCGCGGCTTTGCCCACGCGTTCCGGAACGCGTGTCCATCGACGGGTGGGCAAAGGCGCCATCATATAGCATTTGTTTGTTATCGCCTTTGATTCAGGCGCCTTTACCCACCCTACGGCGCATCGCAAGTGAGGAAAAGTGGACCATCCCGCTGAATATGGAGCTTGGAACCCAGGCCTGGAATCGGAATTGCCGCGAGAGTATTTACCGCTCTCGACAATATTTCGGAGTGAGAACGTTACGACGAGCATTGCGAAAGCGCATGAACTGCGCGGCTACTGTGGTCTGCCTGCGCATGAACTTGTCGCATTTCGTGAGGACCGATTGATTGTCCATGAATTGCTCATTCACGTGATCACCAGTGTTGCCGTCCCGGACGGCCGGGACTACGAGGACTTGGGGCGAAACTTCCGTAAAATCGCCAGCACCATTCTCGATCGATATATTGCGCCCCATCGCGCAGAATTAGCGCAAATATTCGATCGGTTGAAAAGGGAGGCCTCCGCCAAGATCGAGCGGGAACTTGAAAAAAGGTTCGCTGATTCGAAACCGGCAGTCGAACCCGCGGAAGGAGGCCGCTGGCGTCGGCTATTCGCCTCCGGCAAGCCCCCAAAAAAGCCATCCAAACCCGTGGAGACTCCCGCAGAGCACGACCGGCGGATCGTTTCCGAATGGTCGAAGAAATCGGAAGCTGCGGACAACCGGTTGGATGAATCCTGCTTCGACGCCTTGAACCGGATCGCAACGGGCGTCATGAACAGGCGCGGCCGGCTTTTCGGCGACAACGCCTTGCTCACGGAACTTGCTGTCACATTGGTCTGTAATGATTACGGCAGCGAAGTGATTGGCGACGCCATTTTACCATTTGTTCAAGAAGCGTTGTCCCGCGAAGGTTTCCGGCCATTGCCGCGACAGCAGAAACCGGTCGTCATGAACGTCAAGGGCGCGTCGGCTTCCGGTAAGAGCACGATGCGGCCGCTGCAGAAAATACTGGCAGAAAAGCTTCATTGTCCCTGGGAAGAGTTTGCTTTGATCAGCCCCGATATTTGGCGAAAGTTTCTTCTGGACTATGGCTCGCTGGGTTCCGCCTACAAATATGCCGGCATGCTGACAGGACACGAGCTCGAGATAATCGACAAGAAGCTCGACCGCCGAATGGCCGCTAGATCGGCCAGAAATGAGATGCCGCACCTGTTGATCGACCGTTTTCGCTTTGACAGTTTTGATCCCGAACTGGAAGGCAAGGGGTCGAGCCGGATGCTGACCCGATTTGGCGATCTGGTCTATATGTTTTTCATGATTACGCCGCCGGAGATGACCGTCGAGCGCGCTTGGTCGCGAGGACTGAAAGTCGGCAGATACAAGTCCGTCGAGGATCTGTTGGCCCACAATGTCGAAGCCTATACCGGCATGCCCGAACTGTTTTTTACCTGGGCGCTGGCCACCGGAAAGCGTGTCCATTATGAGTTTCTTGACAATAGCGTCCCGCAAGGGCGCTCTCCGCGGACAGCTGCATTCGGTTGGAATGGTGAGCTGACCATCCTGGACATCAAAAGCATGCTCGATATCGAAAGGTTCAAGAAAATAAACATTCGTGCCAAGACGCCCGAGGAAGTTTACGCCAACGAGAATCTGGCACCGGAGTGTAATGTCGATTTTCTAAAGCGATGCGCGCGTTGGATTCCGATCATCAATTTTGCCGACCATGAAACGGGCCAAATCTATGCGAGGCTGGAGCACGGAAAGTGGGCATGGCACGACGAGCAACGCTTCGCGAACGCGCTCAACGATCCGGACGCCAAGGCCGGCCTGAAGGCGATGACGACCGACGACTTTGGTCCTGCCGCCGGCACGATCGTCGAACAGGGGAATCTGGATATGGAGAAGGTGCACACCCTGGGCGCTTGGGGAGAGGCAATAGCGTAATCGACAGCTGCAAGGCGTTGCTACCCACGTCTGCGAGTACACGCTCTGAAGTGGTCCGATGACCTCAAAGCGAGTTCGGTGTGGCTCCCTCTCCCCTCTGGGGAGAGGGTTGGGGTGAGGGGGAACCAAGTATCGGCTGGTCGGACACAAGCCGCTAGTGAATATCCGAGTGGCAATGAATATCCGAAGCTAGACAGGTTACGACATCTGTTTGGAGAGCTGGATTTCGGGCCATTCAGGAGACTGTCCCCCCTCACCCCAGCCCCCTCGGCGGCTCCGCCGCCCCCGGAGGGGAGAGGGAGCCATACCGAGCGTGTCGACGGGTCATCGACTCACACAACCAACGTTCCCTCAATTCACCTTCAGCCCAATGCTCGCCGCCAGCCCGCCTAACCGAGCGAAGTCCTCGCGCAACAATTTGGCCATCTCGGCCTGTGTGCTGCTCGCGCCTTCGGTGCCCTGTTCTTCGAACTGCGCCTTGACCTCGGGCTGCGTGACGACCTTGGCGATCGCGGCGTTGAGCTTATCGATAATCGGCTGCGGCGTGCCGTTCGGTACGAAGATCGCGCCCCATCCCGTGGCCTGGTAGCCCGGGTAACCGGATTCAATGACTGTCGGCACGTCGGGCAGCAGACGCAGCCGCGTCGGGCTGCCCATCGCAATCGCCTTGAGCTTGCCGCTCTTGACGTGCGGCATGCGTCCACCGATCGGCGCTACCGTCCATTGCGAGTCGTTGTCCACGACAGCCTCGATCGCCGGCCCGCCGCCCTTGTAATGAACCACTTCCGGCTTGATGCCGGCCTGTGCGATGAACATCTCGCCTGCGAAGTGACCGGCCGTGCCGGCTCCCGCTGTCGACATCCGGAGCTTGCCGGGATTGGCTTTCATCATCGCGACCAGTTCCTGGAGATTCTTGACCGGTAGCGCCGCATTGGTCGCAATCAATGTCGGCTGGATCACGAACCGCCCGACCGGTGTCAAATCCTTCAACGGATCGAACGACACCTTCTTGACATGGGGCAGCAGCGCAACATTTCCGGACGATCCGTACATGAGCGTGTAGCCGTCCGGCTCAGCCTTGATCGCCTTCTCGACGCCTGCCTCCAGGAATAGATTGTCATAGGTCACCGGCTGGCCAAGCGCTTCCCCGATACGCTGGCCGATGATCCGCGACATCAAGTCGGCGGCGGATCCGACCACCTCGGGAACGATCACGCGGATCGGCTTGGTCGGATAGCTCACTTGAGCCAAAGCCCCGGAACCCAACAAGCTCATCCCGGCAGCGAGTACAATCATGCATCGACGGTTCATCTGTTCGTCCCTTTGAAAAGTTGAGATCTTCTAAAACCCATAAAGCCGCGCCGCATTGTCGACGAGGATTTTCTTGCGCGTCGCGGCATCCGGCGCCCAGGTCGGCAACAGATTGAGCACTAGCCCGTCATCCACTTGCCACAGCGGATTTACTTTCGTGGTGCTGCCATCGACCGAATTCGGATGCGGCCAATTGGTGCCCCACACAATGCGGTCGACATTGGCCGCGATCAGCATCTGGGCAAGCGGCGTGAAATAGGCGTAGTTCTGGCGCGGGCCAGCCGTCACCGAGATCTTCACATAGGCCTTGCCGGATTTCACGAGATTGACGAGATCGGAAAAGCCGGGCTGCCCGACGCCGCGCTCCTCGTCAGCATTGCCGTAGTGATCGAACACCAGCGGCACCGGCGACGACGCCAGCGTGTCCTTCATGGCAGCGATCACCGGCAGTGTCGTGTTGAGCTGGATATGCCAGTTGCGCCGCTTGACGCGCTCGGCGGCGACCACGAAGCGCTCGGTCGCGACCCTGGGATCAGAGATGCCGGCGGTCGACAGGTTGAGCCGAATTCCCTTGAAGCCCAGCGATGCCAGGCGATCGAGTTCGGCCTCGCTGGTCTTGTCGTCGATCACCGCCACCCCGCGGGCATCATTGCCGCGCGCCTTCATGCCGAGGATCGTTGCGGAATTGTCCGGCCCGTAGACGCTCGGCGTGACGATGACCACACGCTGCATCTTGATCGCTTTGTGGAGCGCGGTCATTTCCTCCGGCACCGCCATCTCGGGCGTATAGGTGCGCCCGGGAAACCACGGAAACGTCGCCGGGTCGCCGTGAATATGCGTATGACAATCGCAAGCGCCTGCCGGAACGTCAAAATTGACAGGGGTCGCCGGCTGCGATGCTTTGGCGTTGGCCAAGCGGGGCGCCAGCAGGAAACCGGCGGCGGCACCAGTCAAGAAATCGCGACGTGCAATCATAAATCCTCCCGCGTTTTGCTATCGTTGCGGGCGAGGTTACGCCCGATGCGGTTGCGAGACAACGTTGTCGCAGCATCGCGCCAAAGTAATGGCTATACTGGCGAAGAGGCGGTCAGGACCAGGCCGACTTGTCGTGGATGGCCTGGAGAAACCAGCAATTTCCGTCGCGCAAGAAGCGAAAGTAGACGCCGAAGCCCGTATTCCCGAAGAACAGCAGCACAACTTCATCGTCAGGGTCATCGCGTTCGTCCGGAAATTCCGGCTTTTCGCGCATCCCCCGTTCCCGAACAATGACGAGGTCGCCCCGATTCCGCTTGGTTCTGCTAGGAAATATCCTGCCGCCATCGCCACGATCAAACAGCGGTATCTTGTCATAGGACTCGATCATTCGGATCGAAAATTCCCGACTCGGCTCCGCATAGCCAGGGTCGATCACCTCGCCAAATTCGAGGGGAAATCGTGTAAACCGACGCTGCAAGTTGGGACTGTCGGAAAACACGTCGAGAAACCGGCCGAAGTCCTGTGCCGGACAGCGCGCGTTCGCCTTTGGGGAACCTAGCTTCGATTTGCTCGCCGTTGGGGGGCTGGCCTTTGGGTCAGTTGCCTTCGGGGTACTTGCCGTTGTGTCGCTTTCCTTTGGGGTGCTCGCCTTCGGGGTGCTCGCCTTTGGGGCGCTTGACTTTTGGGCACTTCCCTTTTGGGTGCCCGCCTTTTGGGTGCTCGCCTTTGGGGCCTCGGTTGTCTGCTGTGCCGATTGGGGAGCCGCGATGGCCTGTCCGACAAGCACAAGGAACACGGTCACCAGTCCAATGGCGAACGGGAAGCGGTTCATTCGGTTTCCCGGACGCAGCAGGCGCCACGCAACCGAAGCGAAAAAATTGAAATTGGCGGATGGCAGCATCGACTTCTCGTGGAGGGAGACACGAATCCGAAGATAACATGCGCTGCAAATCGGCACCACGCGCAGGGTGCACTTGTTCACGAAGCATTGTTCCGGGAAAAAATTACAGACTGCGCCCGCAATATTTGCCGAATTTTGTGCTGCTATTTTCGTAGCACCCTGCCCGCGACCGCATCGAGCTTCTTGAGCAGCGTCTTGTCGCGCGCCGCCGGCGCCGTGATCAAGGCGCTGTCGAGGGCGCGGTCGGAACCAAGCGGACAGGGTTCGTGTTCGCGCGGGAAATCGCGCGCCAGACGGGCAACAAGACGCGCGGCCTTCTCGGCATTGGCGGTGAGCACCTTGATGATGTCGGCCACCGTTACGGCGTCGTGGTCGGGGTGCCAGCAATCATAGTCGGTGACCATCGCGACCGTTGCGTAACAGATTTCGGCTTCGCGCGCGAGCTTGGCCTCCGGCATGTTGGTCATGCCGATCACCGAATAGCCGAGTTGTTTGTATGTGAGGCTTTCGGCGAGGGTCGAGAACTGCGGCCCCTCCATGCAAACATAGGTACCGTCGCGCACCACCTTGATGCCTTCGGCTTCGGCGGCATTTGCGAGATGGATCCGCAGGCGCGGCGACACCGGATGCGCCATCGAGACATGTGCGACGCAACCTTTGCCGAAGAACGAACTCTCGCGCTTGTGAGTGCGGTCGACGAATTGATCGACAAGCACGAAAGTGCCTGGCGCGAGATCCTCCTTGAACGAACCGCAGGCGGAGAGCGAGACAAGATCGGTAACGCCTGCCCGTTTGAGCGTGTCGATATTGGCGCGGTAGTTGATGTCGGAAGGCGACAGGCGGTGGCCCTTGTCGTGACGCGACAGAAAAATAACCTTCAAGCCCGCGATCTCGCCAATGCGCAACGGCGCCGACGGCTCACCCCACGGACTCTTGATCTTTTTCTGGCGCACCTTCTCGAGGCCCGGCAAGTCGTAGATTCCGGAGCCCCCGATGATGCCGAGAACGGCTGTGGCCATGAGACGGAATGGTCTTTATACGGAAGTTATTGGGGCAACTACTTCGCCCCAGCCCATATCTTTTTCTTGGTGAGGTAAAGCAGCCCGGTGAGGACCAGCAGGAAAAACATCACCTGCAGGCCTGCGCGCTTGCGGGCTTCGAGGTGCGGCTCGGCAGCCCACATCAGGAAGGCAGCAACATCCTTGGCATATTGATCCATCGTCGCTGGTGCGCCATCCGTATAGGGGACGCGTCCATCAGTGATCGGTTGCGGCATTGCGATGGCATGGCCCGGAAAATATTTGTTGTAGTTCATGCCCGCAGCCATCTGCACTCCCTGCGGCGCGGCCTCGTAGCCCTTGAGCAACGCCACCAGATAGTCGGGTCCATGCTCCTGGTATTGCGTGATCATGTCGAACACCCAGCCCGGAAAGCCACGCTCATAACTGCGTGCCTTGGCGATGACCGAGAGATCAGGCGGCGTGCCGGTCGGGAAACGAATGGCAGGTGCCGGGAAGTGATCGGCAGGACGGCCCGGACGCTCGACCGTCTGGCCCTGATCGTTGACTTCCTTGATCTTGTACTCGGACGCAACGACTTCGGCTTGCGCCATCGAGAAGCCAGGGCCCCCCGGCTCCGCGATATTGCGGAACGACAAGAGCTGCATGCCATGACATGTCTGGCAGACCTCGCGATAGACCTTGAACCCGCGCTGCAGCTGGCCACGATCGAACTTGCCGAACGGACCGGCAAATGACCATTGGTTCTTCGACGGCGTCTCGGCATCCGCCGCAAAGGTAGACGACGAAGTTCCGAGCAAGGTGGCAAGACCGATCGCGAGCGCAAGGACAGCGGCCGCTCCCTTGTTCTTGAGCACATCTTCCGCAATCGAGTTCGGCAGCGGCTTGGAGGTTTCCATCACGCCGAGCAGGGGCAGGATGATCAGGAAGTGCGCGAAGTAATACGCCGTGAGCAGGCGTGAGGCGACAACGTACCAACCTTCCGCCGGCTTGGAGCCGAGCCACCCAAGCAGCACGCACACGACCACAAAGACCCAGAAAGCCTGCTTGAACAGGGGTCGATAGCGGCCCGAGCGCACCCGCGAGGTGTCCAGCCAGGGCAGGAACACCAGAATCACGATCGAAGCGCCGAGCGCCGCAACTCCCAGGAGCTTGTTCGGGATCGCACGCAATATCGCGTAGAACGGCAGGTAGTACCATTCAGGGACGATGTGGGTCGGCGTAACGGCCGGATTGGCCGGGATGTAGTTGTCCGAATGGCCCATGAAGTTCGGGATATAGAACACGAACCAGCAATAGAGGATCAGGAATGCCGACATCATGAAGGCATCCTTCGAGGTCGCATAGGGCGTGAATGCCACCGTGTCCTTGTCCGAGCGCGGCTCGATGCCGGTTGGATTGTTCTGCCCCACGACATGCAGGGCCCAAATATGCAGCACGACCACGCCCGCGATGACGAACGGCAACAGGTAGTGCAGCGAGTAGAAGCGGTTCAGCGTCGGGTTGCCGACCGAATAACCACCCCACAGCCATGAGACGATAGGTTCACCCACCCCAGGTATTGCCGAGAACAGATTGGTGATGACGGTCGCGGCCCAGAAGCTCATCTGCCCCCACGGCAGCACATATCCCATGAAACCGGTCATGATCATGAGCAACAACAGGATGACACCGAGAATCCACAATACTTCGCGCGGCTCCTTGTAGGAGCCGTAATACATGCCGCGGAACATATGAATATAGGCGGCCAGGAAGAACATCGAGGCGCCGTTCGCGTGGAGGTAACGCAGCAGCCAGCCGTAATTCACGTCGCGCATGATATGCTCGACGGAATTGAAGGCATAGTCGACATGCGGCGTATAGTGCATCGCCAGCACGATACCGGTGACGAGCTGCACGGCCAGCATGAAAGAAAGAATGCCGCCGAACGTCCACCAGTAGTTCAGATTGCGTGGCGTCGGATAGGCGACAAAAGAAGAATGGATCAAGCCCACGATCGGCAGCCGCCGCTCAAGCCATTTTATCAATGGGCTTTGCGGCTGATAAGTCGATTGTCCGCTCATATTTGAACCTTGCAGATTTGGAAAACGGCCATCAGCCGATACGGATTGTCGTGTTCGATACGAATTCGTAAGGCGGCAACGGAAGATTGTTCGGCGCCGGACCCCGACGGATGCGTCCCGACGTGTCGTATTGCGAACCATGGCAGGGGCAGAAGAACCCATTGAAGTCGCCCTGATGCGCGATCGGAATGCACCCAAGATGCGTGCAGATGCCGATGAGCACCTGCCATTCTTCATGGCCGGCCTTGACCCGCTTTTCGTCTGTTTCCGGATCCGGCAGCGTCGCGACGTTCACGTCGCGGGCTTCATCGATCTCCTTCTTGGTGCGGTGGGTGACGTAGATCGGCTTGCCGCGCCAGAATACTTTGATGGCCTGGCCTTCTGCGATCGGCGCCAGGTCGACCTCGATCGGGGCGCCGGCGGCGATGGTCGAAGCATCCGGATTCATCTGCGCGACCAATGGCACAACCGCAGCAGCCGCGCCAACGGCGGCGACCGAGCCTGTCGCCACATAGAGAAAATCCCGGCGCGTCGGCTCGCCCGAAGACATTGTAGCAGTCGTTGTCACGATCAATTCCTCTCCTCAGCACCTTCGATTTCCGAAATTCTTCGCACCGGTTCGCGGCATCCGCTTCGGCGAGTTTCGGGCGAGTTTCGGAAGCAATGGGGCACTGGTAACAGCATGAATTTGGGTTCTATTGGCACCCTTGCCGGGAGAGCGCAAGTGCGCCTGCGACATAATGCCAGTAAGTCACATAAATCCCTCAACAGGTGCCTTTTCGGTAGGCCCGATGGATCAACTGTAATCACAAGCTAGCTGCCTTCACAATCCGGTTAGGTCTTACCCATGAGAATCGCGCTTTATCAGCCTGACATACCGCAAAACTGCGGCACGATTCTCAGGTTGGCCGCATGCCTTGGGGTCGAGGCCCACATCATTGGGCCGGCCGGGTTCCCGACCAGTGATCGCGCCTTCCGCCGCGCCGGCATGGACTATCTCGACCAGGCCAGCATCGTGCGCCACGACAGCTGGGTGGCATTTGAATCCTGGCGCAAGGAATCGCGCAGTCCGCTTGTCCTGTTCACGACCCGTGCCACGACGTCCTACCTCGACCGCAGCTATCGGGGCGACGACATATTGATGTTCGGGCGGGAATCCGCCGGCGTTCCGGAAGAAGTGCATGCGGCAGCCGACGCACAGCTCACGATACCGATGCGGCCAGGCCTGCGCTCGCTCAATGTCGCGGTGACGGCCGCCATGGCACTGGGGGAAGCATTGCGGCAGGTGCGGGGTTTTCCAAAAATGAAGAACCCAGGCTGACCGTCGCAGCGCGTGCAAATCGCGCGCGTGCAGCACTCAACCCGGGCTACGAGGTGTAGCGGCTCAAAGCACCAGGCTGTTCGCGGCCAACGTGGTCACGTTATTGAGAATGATTGCGAAATCGGCCTGCATATCGCCGTTGATGTCGCCCATGAGCACGCCACCTTTGAACTGCAACTGCCCGGCCACTCCCGCAAATGCATCGCCACCAATAAAGGTGAAAGCGTCGTTGGCGCTGGTTCCCGCGACGGCGTCGATCGCACTCAGGTCGATCTTGTCGCCCTGACTCGCCGTGAAATCGATAATCACATCGGCCCCCTCGCCCGGTCCACTTTCGGTCGTCAATTTGAACACGAATGTATCGCCCCCAAGCCCGCCTGACAGCAGATCCTTGCCGGCGCCGCCCCAGAGCACGTCGTTGCCGCCGCCGCCACCGAGCTTGTCGTTGCCGGCTGCGCCGGCGAGGTAGTCATTTCCATCGCCACCGCGCAGGTCGTCAGCGAACTGCGAGCCAACGATGACGTCATTGCCCCCGCCCGCATCGATGAAGGCCATGCCGGTCACGGACTGCATGCCTTCGAGACTGAATACATTGTTGGCCGATGTACCCAGGACTCCCTGGCCATTGCCCTGCCAGATTTCGATCGAGGCGTTCTGGGCGCTGAAACCATTGAGCGTCAGCGCACCCGTCCCCGTGACACGCAATGTGTCGATACCGTCGCCGCCGTTGATGACATCGGCCGTCGCGTCCGTTCCCGATACAACGACCGTATCATTGCCGGCGCCGCCCATGACCGTGTCGGTGCCGGCGCCACCGTTCAGTGTGTCATTGCCATCGCCACCGTTGAGCTTGTCGTTGCCGGTGCCGCCGTTGAGCGTGTCGTTGCCGCCGAGTCCGCTGACATTGTCGTTGCCGGCCCCGCTGTTGACGGTGTCTGCCTCATTGGTCACGACCGCTTGGCCCTTGACGGTCGTCGTCGCATTGATGGTGTCGGCGGCGGAAGTGCCTGTCACGGTCACGCCGTCGACATTGTTGACCAGGATGTCGAAGCGATGGTCGGTCGTGTTACCGCCCGCGTCGGTGGCGCGGACCATAAGATTGATCCCAGGCGTCGTTTCGTAGTCGAGCATAACGCCGTCAACGAGCTTGAGCTCATACCCGTTCGGCGTAAGCACAACTTGAAAACGCGGATCGGACGTTTCGAATGTAAACGTAGTGTCGCTGTCGAGGAGGTGAACGTGCACCATCCCAATGGCTGCGCCAGCGACATTCTCGGTGACATGGGCCGCGCTGAGTTGCTCGGTATTGCCGATGTTCCATAACTGAACCCAATAGGGACTTGGCTCAGGAGGAGGAGGATCTTGCGGCGCCGGGATGGTGGAAAATATGAAATTGTCTATGGTCAGGTCGGTCGGAGAGCCGGTAACAAAATCAACAGTGAGCTTATCGCCATTGCCGAATTCAATCACCAGCTTCTTGTTGAGTTCGTCCCAAGTAGAATGTTGGCGCAATACATCCATATTGGCCAGGCCCGGGATCGTGGACAGGTCAATGACATCGACAGCGCCGGAATCATTCTTGGCCTGGAAGTCAAGGACGGTGTCTTGGCCGTAGCCTGGCTTGAAAACGAAAAGATCCTTGCCGCCGCCACCGATGAGGATGTCATTGCCCAAGCCGCCGTCAAGAAGGTTCGAACCATCGTTACCCTG
>Ga0209488_10002831_pt1 | contig 14125 bp, 23 predicted proteins | sample Rivendell_Oct201_8_FD_188349 | JGI IMG/M metagenome (GOLD analysis project Ga0209488, IMG submission 188349) | Vadose zone soil microbial communities from the Eel River Critical Zone Observatory, Northern California, USA -... | ecosystem: Environmental > Terrestrial > Soil > Vadose zone >... | reverse complement strand
CACCCCCGCACATGAGTTTACTCAGAAACCATCGTGTAGTGATCGCATCCCTCTTCCTTCCTAACACGGCAGTATTGGGAGAGTCGCATCCTCCTACCCCAGATGTCCATTCGGCGTTACCCTTACCAGATGTCTTTCCCGGTCATGTCAAAGACCAAGGGTTCAAGTTAACCTTACCCCCTCCCAAAGCTCGAACTTCTGCACCCATCCTCAGCATCGTGGAGGATCTAAAGGACAAGGCAAGTGTGTGTTTCATTGGGACCCTAAATCTGCCTCTCGTCACGGTCATGGCGCACGTCACCCGTAGAGACGGCTAATCCGGTCCGGATGCTGATTTACCCCTGCATCAGTCTCGCACTGGCTCTCCTGCGGTCACTCCCGGTGTGGAGCACGTCAGTCCACTGTTCGCGAACTTGACGCAGCTCACACCATCGGGTTTTGGAGATGCGAAAACCAAGCCTTCCGTACGCAACAGTTTTGGTGATTCTCCGGGCTTACTTCCCACTATCCGCCAACGCGGAGGTGATGATCATCATGCGCACATCCCGCTTCGCTCTCAGCGCAAGAACTCTCGCTCAATCGCGCGTCGGCCCCACTCTGACTCGCCAGTTGGTCGCCAATACCATGTTGAACCGAACCCTCATGGCAACGGTGGCCTCATCAATGCCGTAAAATCACTCGAGGGGCGCCTGAAGCGAAAACGCTGGGTTGGGACTCTTGGTACGAACACGGACTCGTTCAAGGAACAACTCCGCAGGACCATTGATCACCGTATGGCGGAGGAATATGACAGCTCTCCTGTCTGGATTCCGGATGACGAATTTACTCAGTACTACGACAATTTTTGTCACCAAGTCCTTTGGCCATGTCTGCATTATGTCGTCCCAGATGCACCGAAGACGAAGACCTTTTATGAGAGCTCGAGCTATAAGCAATATGTATCCGTAAATCAGCGTTTTGCAGACACAATTATCGCAAATTATCAAGAGGGTGATATCAGTGTGTCGCTTTACTTATAGTCCCATTCAGCGCTGACACGCTGCCTAGTCTGGGTTAATGATTATCACTTGATGCTCGTGCCCCAGCTTGTCCGTGAAAAGTTGCCCACTGCAATCATCGGGTTTTTCTTGCATGTGGCATTTCCATCGTCGGAAATTTTCCGCTGTTTGTCGGTTCGCGAGTACTTGCTTCGTGGAATGCTCTCCGCAGATCTCATTGGCTTCCAAACGGCCAACTATGCGCGTCACTTCCGTCAGACTGTGTCCCGCATTTTGGCCCTGGAGACGTTGCCCAAAGGTATCCAGGTGGATGATCATTTCGTTGACGTTGGCGTGTTCCCCGTCGGAATTGATGTCAGGGCTCTCAAAGAGAAGAGGTAAGCAATGAGCGTTTGGCGTGTGTAGCTCGGAGCTTGGGTCCTGATGGGGGCACTTGGCAGACGTGATGCTGAAGTTGCTCAGTGGGTGCAAACCTTGAAGGAGCGGTATGCTGGCGTGAAACTCGTTGTTGGCCGGGACAAACTTGATGAAGTCCAGGTTAGCTCTTCCTTTCTCCATCCACTCACGCTCATTTACCAATATGTTTCAGGGTGTACGACATAAACTCTTAGCCTTCGAAGCACTTCTCGATAAACACCAAGATTATCATCAGAAGGTTGTCCTCATTCAAGTTGCTCTTCAAACTTCTGAAGAAAACGAGGCACACGGTGGAGTGGCGGACGTTGTTGCACGCATCAACTCACGCTTTTCTACACTTACGTACCAACCTGTTGTCTTCCTTCACACCGAAGACCTCAGTTTCAGTCAGTACCTTGCTCTCCTCACCGTTGCGGATGCCTTTCTTGTCACCAGTATGCGTGAGGGCATGGCATTACGCACTCATGAATTTGTAATATGTCAAGAGGAGCGACACAGACCGTTGATTCTGAGCGAGGTATGTCGACCTGTACCGTTGAATGACTTCCTCTCAATGTGGGCAGTTCACTGGGTCGTATAGCTATAGGGGATTTCGCTCTTGCATTGCAGTGAACCCTTGGGATACGCGAAACACTGCAAAAGCAATCTACCAGGCGCTTACGATGGACGACGACGAGGCCTTTTCGCGGTGGGACGTAAGCATACGACCTCGTTGCGTGTTCGTCACCGCTTACGTGATTTCCTAGGACTTGCACAACCATGTAGTAACCCAGACTGCACAAACATTCGTCACCTCATTTCTCACACGTTGTCTGCGGATGAGTATCGAGCATCAGCAGGGTGACGCACTTGTTGCGTCATTGGACCTTGCGCTTTTGCTTCCCCGTTATCGCCACTCACAACGGCGTCTCCTGCTCATCGACATTGAGGATACCCTTTGGCAACGAAATCCACGACGTCAGTACGAAGGTCAAGGCGAGGGCATCCCCCCAAAAGCGATTGAGGTTGTCAAACGCCTATCCGAGGACAGCAGGAATGAAGTATGGCTCTTGAGCGGACTCACAGTCAAAACACTCGATGAGGTTGCAAAGGAACTGCCCAAAGTCGGGTTTGTGTAAGCAGCCGTCCCTTCTGCATTTCAAGACTGCCCGATTAACCATTAACGGGAATATAGGGCCGAGAACGGTTGCTTCGTGAAGCCAATTCCTGGCAAGAGTGGCGAGTCATCCTGGATTACAATGGTAGCGAACTTTAATTTGACATGGAGAAATACCTGCATCGAAATTCTCAATTATGTACGTTTGAGTTTACGACATTTGGGCATTGGTTGACCATGAGGCACATCCATGATAGTTCACGGAGCGCACGCCTGGCTCTTTTGTCGAAGAGAGAGATGCCAGCATCGTATGGCGCTACTTTAGTGGCGATGAGGCCATCGATGCAGGAGATCGTGCTTGGGCGCGTCGCCAAGCTGCGGAGGCCCAGAACCACATTTTTGATAGGTTTGTCGCTTTACTTTCTCCTTACTCTCATGTCTGAGATGTACAGTCTCGGGGAGCGTTACGGGCTACGCATCATCCCAGGAAAGAATTCTTTCCTTGTCCTGCCAAACTACATCTCGCGGTCGACAGCTGTTGGGGCGATTCTGCATGCCGGGGGCCCAACGTATTCCCCTCGGACACCCTGGATCCTTCCCGAGGAAAGTGAGAGCATCGCACATGCCAAAGATTTTGTACTCGCAATCGGCCGTGATGAAAAGCTGTTGCGTCGACTAGGCGAATTGGACAACGCCGAGACGTGCTCAACCGGGATTGGAGGAACAGATGCTCGGTGGAGGCTTGCCCACGAAGGAGTCCTTGGAGTACTAGGACAACTTGCCGCCGCTCAGGGTGGCACTACGAATGGCTCATCACGGAGCCCATAGTTCGGCGCGTCTCGAAGATGGACGGGGAATACAAATTGTAGAAATCGCTGGTAATGTGTTCATTGAGAAGGAAGTCTACGCTGTTAACGAAACATCGGAAAAAATCCGTTAATTCTGTATCTTTGTGCACGTAGCGACGGTAGCATCGCCGGAATGAGCTTTAGATTTTGTGTGCGGATGGGTTCATGATGTGAAGGGGTTGATATGTCGGAGACGACGACCATCAGAATGCTCGACGAAGACCTTGACCGGTCATAATATGTTCTATCAGAGTCGACCACGACGGGCTGACGACAAGGGCTGTTTGGGCTCCTAGTCAGGACCAGACGCTCGGGGATTAGAAGACAACGGATAGGCGACGAGGAGTACACCAGGGTCCACAGTGGCTTGATAACGCGCAGCAACATTAACGTTCAGCGACAGACTCAGTCAACTAGAATCATTCACTCACTCACTTCAACACTTCCTAGTCGATTGTACCGTAGCGGGTCCCACGTACTGAATGTCCGCCTACAATTGAACCTACCATGAACTTTGTAACGGCCAAACTTGGAGGGAACTCGGCTTGCAGCTAAGTTGGAGCGAGGTCACGTGGCTGCCACTTCTCTTCTCTCGGACTCCGACAATGTACCCTTCGGCCGTTCTGCGCTCAGGGCGGTCAGCGTGGAAAGGTTTTGTCAGTCGATGGTAGAATATAGCTCATGGTACTGAATATCATTCAGGGCCGTTCTTCGTTGCGTTCCCCAACATCCGGGAAGCACTTGCAAACAACACTCCCATAAAGACGGATGCGCGTTCTTGCACCATCCTTCCGAACTTTGTCGGGTGAGCATTCGATTGAGTTGGGGGTAGTGTCCATTATTTACACTTTCTTGTCATGCAGGATCCGGTTTCTCGTGCACAACGGGAAGGACTACGTACCGGTGACGATAACCCAAGACATGGTCGGGCACAAGTTGGGCGAATTCTCGCATACAAAGAAACGTTTCGTGTACAAGTGCGTATGTTTTGCTCGCTCTGGCCGTTGATTAACGCTGACGTGACATCGTCTCGGGTGCAAGGCACACGAAAAACAAGTAGGCCCTGTGCTCTTGATCCTCTCATTTTGCAATTTATTATCCTTCGGAATTGTAATCCTGCTTCCAATCTTAATTTTTTTTTTTGCTATACGCCGGAACCCCCATTTAACGGTTCGGACTTTTGACACGATAGGCAAGAGATATCCCACGAAAAACGCCAGTAAATGTGGTCCTGGGTCTGGCACCGCGACGTCATGGTGATGTTCTGGACCTTCGAACGAGAGAAGGCATCAGGCATCTAGGGTTGTAACGTACCCGACCGGGTCACCTTTACGTGAACAGGGCCATTGATAGCCTCGATTGTGTTATCCTGCTTGTAAGAGAGTTGTAGTGTAGCAACCAACCAAGGTTTCAATTGTGACTGTGGTGTCGTCTGCTCTGGTCTTGTGGTTGTCATTATTCATCTTCCGCCCATAGCCATAGCTACCACCCTGGGCAAGATCATCTTTGGCATCATCAGCATCATCATCTTCATCATAAATTCGTCCCTTTTCTCTATTTTTTCTTTTTCTTACCGCATCGCCGGTTCAATCCTGTACACTTGGACACAACCAGTCTGTTTCAGTCCACCCTCAACACAATCTCTTGTTGCCCTCATAATCCGAGCGTGCATCGCCTCTTCCTCGCTCAACTCAACACGCTTCCCTTTCCTCCCTCTTCGACTCAGCATCTGGCCCCGTTCTTTTTATCCGTCCATTTCAACCGCCTCTCATGGCATTTAATCAAGTCACTGCCACCTCCCTCACTCCTTCCCGCCCCGCCCCACCGATTCCTATCCGTCAAGTGTCCACAAGCTCATCTTCCACCGCTTTCAGTTCCAGCTCCTCTTTAACCCTTTCCCCGCCATCCCTTTCAACGTCTTCTTATACTTCCTCTTACTCGGGCATTGGTGGCACTCCAAACATCGGCGGTTTCCCAAGACGCAGCTCCGACGATGCTCCCATGACAGGAATCGTCCGTCAAGGTTCCGTCGGCTTCAAAGAGGATGCGTTCGCTAGCTGGATTTGGAGAGAGAAGTGGTTGGTGCTTAGAGAGCAATCTCTCTCTGTGCATAAAAACGAGGTGAGCTTTCATCCTGGCCTATGGACTCTCGATGTACCCACATGTCGATTCCGACGCAAAGTCCGTTGTCGACTGTCTTTACTCATCATCGCCCTTGATGCCTCGACGCGACTCGTTTCCGTAGCGATTCTCCCCCACCACATCAGGGAAGCCACTAACACTCTTCTCTTACTAGTCGGCACCGTCCCAGAGCATCATTCAACTCCGTGAACTCTCGAATATTGAACGTACAGATTTGAAACCCTACTGCTTGCTCCTCGAAACGAGGGATAAACGGTATTATCTTTCCATGAAGTCAGACGAGGAATTGTACGGATGGCAAGACGATATCTATTCTCGCAGTCCCCTCAGCGGCGTGAGCAACCCCACCAATTTCGTCCACAAAGTGCATGTCGGCTTCGATCCCGTCTCCGGCGCCTTTACTGTACGTCATTCATCTCCCATAGTTCGCAGCTTTACGAATAGCATTCTTCAGGGCATGCCCGAACAATGGAGCAAATTGCTCACTCAGTCTGCAATAACACGCGAGGATTATCAGCGTAATCCTCAAGCTGTACTAGACGTTCTCGAATTCTACACTGATCACCAGAAGCGCGAGATGGAAGAGATGGGTCTCCCGTCGGTATCGCGGACCGCAGCTACCACGAACACACGTGCGCCTCACCTCATTCTCGTCACTAACACTATTCTCAGACCGTGTCTAGCTCGATTCGGTGCCGGTACGGGCCTTGGAGGCCTCGGAAAGCTCCCAACGCTTGCTGAGACGCCTCGACCACCTACTCTCCTGCGCCAAGACTCGGCGCCGCCTGCTTCAGGGACGGACTCTGCCAGCACAAACCTGGCCTTGGGTGCCCAGCGTGCTGCCGACTACGTCAACGGCGCGTACTCCCATTCTCTCGGTGTATCGCAGACAAGTGGGGTCCAGAGACCTGCGCTTCCTGGTCTTTCCGCTTCACGACCTGCGCCACCACGTCCGCTCCTCACCGGTACTCGTCCTGCGCCGTCCCCAGCAAAGCCAGATTCTGCAGACCTGAAGCAACGTGCAAAGCCTCAGGGCCTAAGTGATGCGACCGTCCCAGAGCGCAAAGATTCACTACAGCCGCACCGACATGAAGATCGGGATCGCGAACGTTCGCGTGAGCGCGAGATGGAGCGAGAACGAGAACGAGAACGAGAGCGCGAACGAGAGCAGCAACGTCAACGAGCACTGCGAGGGCAAGAACGAGAGAAAGAAGAGCCGGAGAGTGAGCGCGAGCCATCAGAGGAAGGAGATCAACGGCCCGTACTGGCTACCGCCAAGTCGGCGCCTGCAACCACCATCCCCGCCGCGAAGGTAGTAACACCAAACATTCTCAATGTAGGCACAAGTCCTTCGCCTGTCAAACCTTTGCAGACTGCCAAAAAAATGCCCCAAGTTGGTGGGATCACCGCAGTCGTGGAGGACGACGACATCAAGCCTGTTGGCGGTGGGAGTGTGGCGGCGGCGGCGGCGGCCCTCGAGAAGTCCAAGCCGAAGGAGGTTGAGAAGCGCATTAGTACCATGACCGAGGCACAAATCATGGAGAAGATGCGCAGCGTCGTAGATTCAGGTGACCCGAAGCAGCTGTACAGCAAGATCAAGAAGATCGGGCAGGGGTACGTGTTTCGTATTATGTCTGCGGTCTTGCGATTTCATTCACCCCGTGGGTGGTTTCTTTTCACAGTGCTTCTGGACATGTGTACGTTGCCAAGACACTTGCGACGGGGAAGAAGGTTGCGATCAAGGAGATGGACCTCTCAACGCAGCCGCGTAAGGAGCTCATCGTGAATGAAATCATGGTGATGAAAGAAAGCCGCCATCCGAACATTGTCAACTTCCTGAACTCATATCTCGTACGTGGGAACGAGCTTTGGGTAGTTATGGAATTCATGGAAGGGGGTGCTCTAACCGACATAATCGAGAACAACACACTCGAGGAAGATCAGATTGCGTGTATTTCGAACGAGGTGCGCATTATACGCTTTCTTGCCTGTGCAATGTTTGACGAGTTGGCAGACATGTAAAGGTCTTGGACATTTACACAGTCAACATATCATTCATCGAGACATCAAATCGGATAATGTACTACTTGATGCAGCGGGGCGGGTCAAAATCAGCACGTCGTTTCTCCACAGGTTTCTTTTCAATCTGTATCGTCTAACTGGGTTCCTTTCTTACAGCCGACTTTGGCTTCTGCGCTAAGCTGACCGATCAAAAGTCCAAACGTGCAACAATGGTGGGTACACCGTACTGGATGGCACCCGAAGTTGTGAAGCAGAAAGAGTACGGAGCCAAGGTTGACATCTGGTCGCTTGGCATCATGGCGATTGAGATGATCGAGCAGGAGCCACCATATCTTGACGAGGAGCCGCTCAAGGCTCTCTACCTGATCGCGACTAACGGCACACCTACGTTGAAGAAACCTGAGGCGCTTTCTCGCGAACTCAAATCATTTTTGAGTGTGTGCTTGTGCGTGGATGTGAAGAGCCGTGCGACGGCGGGTGAGTTGCTTGAGGTACGTTCTTATGGTGAACTTGCAGAGCGTTGTCTCCTTTTCTGACCGTGTTTCCCGCCTCTCCCCATCAAAGCACGAATTTTTGAAGAAGGCATGCGCGCTCTCGGGACTTGCACCGCTTTTACGGTTCCGTACGAATAAGCAGGCTACATAGGCGCTTGGCTGTACCGCCTCTTCCTCGTCGTCTCTTGCTGAAGTTGGATATCCCGCTTTCATGGCGCTCACAATTTCCCTTGCCACCTTCCACCTTTTCTTTCTTACTTTACATGTTCGCATGTCTTTTCTTATTTGTCCATGACTGTACGATTCCACGTCTCGCTGCTGCGGGTGTACTATATACCATTTTGTGCACCCATCCTTCAATTGCCTCTTCTGTACTACGATTGTGCTACGTTGATGGTGTACAGAGGTGTGACGGTAACGACGAAAAAAAAGGAAAATACTTTCTTCCTTGGGGGGTAATTTCCCGTGTGCCGCTCAGATACAGTGTAAAGAGAATTCGATAGCAGAGTAATCGGTGGGTTGATGCCAGTGAGTTGTACAGAGGCGACGTTAACAAACTATATGTGCCTAGAAATTACCGGAAACGGAACGGGTCGGTATGCATGCTGAAAAACAACTACTCAAAAGCCTCCTCAGCACTTCGGCGGACGAGACGTCGGACTTTCTTTTTGTAGGCTAGGAAAAGTCTCGTTAATGATAGGAAGAGAAGGAAGGGAAGGACATTGGTACAGACCAGCGAAGTCTGTCCGAACCTCCTTAGCCGCGTCTACGTTTGCAGGGCTATCCAAGTTTGGATTCTCAGAGGAAAGGAGGGAAATGACGCTCAACAACTGTGTTTGGAAATGAGTCAAATTAAACGGTAGGCACCAGACCGTGAGGCGAGACTGACGATGGACTCGACGCTGTGGACAGGCATCCATCGTTCCCCCGCATCTTCATAACCGTACTGATCGTCACCAGGAGCATGCTTTGAGTAGCATAGAGAATTCAGTCCGGCTGCGCTCAGGGGGAGGTTTCGATATGACGCTTACAAGGATCGAGATACATACATCGCCGCTGGGATAAACTGTTGGGATTACGTCTCAGAGAGGGTCAGACGATGCAGGATGGGATGGAGATGCACTGTTAGGGTGCCACATTGGAGTGATAAAGCGCATCTTCGGAGGCAAGTCAGGGAACTCGGGTGGAAAGCTCAAACGAGCTTTGAAAAAACCACCCTCGCTGAAGATAGAGATCAGGATAAAGCAACAACTCAAGAAATGGATACATACTAGAGAGTGTCCGCAGGACTATGTGGAGTCCAACAAATGTTAGTGTCCAGAGATGAGGGGAGGAAAAGGGGTAGAGGAAAAGCGGACCCGATTATCATGACCTCCCATTCGTAGAGATTGTTGTCATCGACGAGTCCTTCGCGAAGATGGCTATCAGGACGGGGGCGTTGGAAGGAGTGCAAGGGAGTGATAGGATACACACCGGCAGAGAACCCCTGAACAGGATGCTTGGTTAACTCTGCGAGTTGACGTCGGAGTAGGTTTAATGCGAACGGTGTTGCGCTTGACATTGCGAGATGAGTGGTAGTGTGAGTGTCTTGGCCCTGACGCTGGCTTTGCGCCTTGCTTTATATTCTGTGGATGAGATTATATAATACAAATCCCGTGGTTGGTTGGTGGTGAGGTGTCCGTGTCCGCGTCCTTGTGTCAGCGTCGTCGTTTGCCTTGAATGTACCCTTTCAATTTCTTTGGCCTTATACTGGCCTTTCTCTGTGTAGCGGTTACCGCCTTACACGAGTCGGATGTTGGCGTCGTCGACTGGTATCAACCGCACATCGGTCTACCGCTCATCTCTTCTCTTTCCACCGCCCCAACCTTCCAAACCAAAACGGGTCAGCCTCGAGCGGAAGCATTATTGCTCACTGCAACGGACGGCAACGTACTCGCAGCCTTAAACGTCTCGAGTGGCTCCATAGGTGCATATCATACATATTGATGCTGTCCTTTGTTGTCTAACCTTGGTACAGCTTGGCGGTTTATTTACCAACCGGCAGATAACATCGTTCATTACCGAAAGCATGGCGAAAGTAGGTCTTGTCTTCTGGTGCATTTACTCTATCTTATATTCGTACAGGGGTTGTGTCCTTATCAGGGCCCGGTGGCGCAACGCTCAGAAGATTTGACTACTCGACGGGTCAACTTACACTAGAGAAGCGGCTCCATGCTCGTCATGAGGGCCATCTTCTCGACCCTGGTGACTTTGGCACTGGGACAGCAATAGTCTTTATGGAAGAATCACAAGACATCGTCTCGTTGACCTGGGGTCATACCGTCCAACGTGTCGGAGAAACTGGCAAGATACTTTGGGTTTGGCAGTCCCCCGACAAGGCGTGAGAGATTCTTTTCTCTCATCGAGTCTTGTGCCCTAAACCTTCGCAGAGCTTCTACTATGTACGCAAGGTTGGTTGCTACGCCATCCACCGTCTATGTCGTTGGGTTGGCAAAGTCACTCGCGTCCTACACCCTGCATGTAACCTCACTATCTTCTTCTACTGGGGAGGTGGTTGCGTCCGTCAAATTTTCTTCTAGTATCGTCGAGGGATCATCCGCAGTGCTCACATTGTCTCCTGGCCCAACAACTGCCAATCCCCGCATCGTCTGGCTCGAAGCTGGCGCCATCCGCTCTGTATCGCTCGTTCCGCAACTCACCGATAAACCCACCTTAGTGAAGGGTTCGGAGTACAGAAAAATAATTGATATCGGTTTGGAAAGCAAGGGTTATTTCGTCGCCCTGAAGACTGATGACACCGGTCGAGTGCTCAGGTTCGACGCAGAAAGGGGGATACTAGAAGTTATATGGGAGTTTGATAACTCAGTGAGTGCACATTCGGAAAGTCGCTTTCTGCTGCTAAAGCAATGCCGCAGGCGAAATCTGATCGATACGCTGAGTCACTCTATGTCGGTGGGCTAGACCGCGCTGGGTTGCCTTACATTGGGCGCATATTCTGGTCGTTTATTTTGAGAGTGAGTTTGCGATGGCCTATTTTGATCAACCGCATTGACGTTCCCTCAACAGAAAGCTTCAGCACACGTGTATGCCCCTCACATGGCCGCAGGACAGGGTCTCGTTTCCGGCTTCTCATTCAACTTTGATACGGAAGCACACGGGATCATTAGTCATGTTAACCGTCCCTTTGATCCATCAGGCGTCATTCTGACTTGGGATCAATTCCTCAGGTGGCATTGCACACGGCTTACGTTAAAGAACTTGATTTCCTCCCGTACCTCGCTTTGACAACTACGACCGGCGCCATCCAGCTTTGGAGAGGTGACATTGTACAGTGGACGCGGGAAGAGGGCCTTTCAAGGCTCCAAGTAGCTGAGATGGTTGAATTATCGGAACGCAAGACCATCGCAGCGCATGTCACCGACCAGGACGAGACATTTTTCGAGCGCGTTAGGCGACAACTTGTCGATACGAAGGTGCGTTTTCGGGAGCTCCACGCTGGCCAATCGTATAGTTTATGTGTTTTCATTAGGGACTACCTTATTATATCCTCCACTTTGTCAAGGGGCTTGGAACTGGTTCACTTGCATGGACCCATCAAGGCGCAGTGCCAGCCTCTGTGACTGCATCCACCCTTGACCCGCTTGCGCGCGATGGGTTTGGATTCCGTCAGATCATCGTCGCCGCTAATGATCTTGGCAAAATATATGGGCTAGACTCGAGTAGTGGTGCTGTGCTCTGGAGTCGCATACTGGGCTTCGGCTGGGCAGCCCAGGTCGGCGCACAAATTGTCCCGGTCAAGCTCTTCATGGTGCGGGCAGTGGATAGTGGTGTTCCCGAGGCAGTGTTGGTTGCTCAGCGACATGCTAACAACGTACTGTGATTCCTTCTTATTTCTGTGCCAGGATAATTGATTTGCGTCTCAGGGACTGGTGGATACTGTAATATTCCATGTCAACGCCTTAACAGGAGAGGACGTTTTGGGAAAGTCGCCAGCTGATACTATTCTCCAAAGCTTTGATGTTGTCTCTGGGTCACTGTTGGGGGCCTTCTCACTACCCGGAATCAACAAGGCTATTATCCTCCTTGATGAGTTCCTTCAAGTTTGTTTCATTGCCCTGATGCCACTCTCTCTATATCCTTACGCCTATCACAGGTCTATACTTACCCTGACACGTTCACAAATGAGAGGGAATTTACAAAAATTGCCAGCAAATTGAACGTTGCATTGCGCACTAGTGGGGCTGAACAACACCAATTAACGGGGCACCAATTTACCACGGCAGAACATGGTCGAGCGACAGCTTTTACAACCTGGACATTCTCTTTTCCCAAAGGAGAAAACATTCATGCAATCATCCCTCGGTCCTCTGGCCCAATTGCATCTCTCGGAAAAGTCCTCGGTAACCGTACAACTCTTTACAAGTCCGTCAACCCACATCTAGTTGCCGTGACTACAACATCTCCCACTACATGCGGCGTGTATATCTTAGATGCTACGAAGGGCAATATTGTTTATCATACAAGCATCGCCTCGAACAAAGGCGAGGGGCGGTGCGATTTGCATGCGACATTCGTTGAGAACTGGTTCGTATACGTGTATTGGGATGAGGAGTATCAAGGGGTGGGGAAGACGAAAGGTCACAGACTGGTAACTGTGGAGCTGTACGAAGGAACGATGCCAGATGATAAGACGAGAAGGTGGGTGTGTCTGTGTCAGAGTAGGCCCCGGCATATGGCTGATTGGAATTAGTTCGGAATTGTCGTCCTATTCGAACAAGTCTCTGGCCATGACCACCATCGAGCAGTCATACGTTTTCCCCCACGCGATCACGTCCATTACAACAACTTCCACCAAGTATGGTGTCTCCGCGAAAGACATCATAGGTGTGTCGTACATCAGAGTCCGCTGCGTGAACTTACATAACACCGCTAACTATCCAGTCGCGAATGAGAATGGACAAGTCCAATCTTTCCCTCGCCTGCTATTGAATCCTCGGCGGACGAAGGATAAGCCGACCACACAGGAGCAGGAGGAATGGCTTGTTCAGTATGATCCGGTGCTCCCAGACGACACACATCGCGTGCTCTCACACAACTATCATGTGTGTTACTTTTATATCTCTAGCCTTTTCAAAGTCATGTAATCTAACCCCCTGCCTTTGTTCTCCCCTTCGTGTAGGTTGTGAATGTACGGCACATACTAACTGCTCCAGCACTGCTAGAGTCCACATCACTCATTTTTGCATATGGGCTTGACCTGTTCTGCACACGCACAGCACCTTCTGGCACATTTGATATGCTCAATGAGACATTTAATAAGGCACAGCTTGTCTTTACTATTTGTGGACTGGGGTTAGCAATTATGGCAACCAGACCAATGGTGTGGCAGAAGCAGCTCCGAGAGAAATGGTATCAATAGGCATGTAAATGTCAGGTAGCACATTGATTCTTAGTTAATCTAGTTCAAGCTTTGTGGAACATAATCCTGAACTGTCTTTGAGGGTCCTTTGTATATGAGCTGGGATAATATCAGGTTATTAAGACTATCATCTTACTACAGTGCATGACAGCCAAACATGGTAAATTTTTTGAATGATCTTAGAATTGTCTAATTCACCCAGAAATCATAATTTACAAAATTTCTTACCCTAAATAATTGTCCAACCCCAGTTTTTAGCGCCCATGCCTCGGAAATAGTGCCATTCGACTCCATTTAGTTAGCTGAGTTCAATACCAGTCTTAGATTTCGCCAGAAAAATCTGTGAGAGCGAGAAAAATACATGTGACACACTGGGGGGATTCAAGTGTAAAGTCATCCCTAGTCTGACTAAGCTGCTTTTTCGTATGTCATTATTTATAATAAAGAGAACCATACAAGAATTGCCATGGTGGCTTAGTGGTTATGGAGCATTTATTTATGTAATTCATTTTGGGGGTGTTGAGAGTTCGAAGCATGCTTGACACATAATTTTGGTGCTAATAATATATGATCTGAAATGTCTGAAATGCATGATCCGAAGATTTCAGTGCAATGATGTTCATTGATGCCATGTTGAACCCAAATTAATTACAAATTTGATTTGTTATCCAAAAAAGGGGTCTATAATT
>Ga0209488_10002830_pt1 | contig 14129 bp, 13 predicted proteins | sample Rivendell_Oct201_8_FD_188349 | JGI IMG/M metagenome (GOLD analysis project Ga0209488, IMG submission 188349) | Vadose zone soil microbial communities from the Eel River Critical Zone Observatory, Northern California, USA -... | ecosystem: Environmental > Terrestrial > Soil > Vadose zone >... | reverse complement strand
GGGCAAGATCACCGAAACCGAATTGCAGATCATCCAGGTCGACAAGGACATGGTCAGCGAGGTCTCCAAGGACCTGCGCGAGACCAACGACAAGATCGGCGAATTCGTCGAGCGCAAGGTTACCGCGGAAGACCAGCTGCGCCGCATCGATATCCGCGCGCCGCAGGACGGCATGGTGCTGCAGTCGACGGTGCATACCGTTGGCGGCGTGATCACCGCCGGCGATGCCATCATGATGATCGTGCCGCAGGCCGACGATCTCTCGGTCGAGGCCAAGGTCAATCCGCAGGATATCGACAAACTGCAGATCGGCCAGAAGACGCTGCTGCGGCTGTCGGCCTTCAACCAGCGCACCACGCCGGAACTGAACGGTTTCGTGTCGCGCGTTTCCGGCGACGTCGCCACCGACCAGCGCAGCGGCCAAATCTATTACACCATCCGCGTCTCGATGCCGCCGCAAGAAATCAAGCGGCTCGGCGAGGTCAAGCTGATCCCCGGCATGCCGGTGGAAGCTTTTGTGCAAACCGGCGACCGCACCATGATGTCGTATCTGCTGAAGCCGCTCAGCGATCAGTTGATGCGCTCGTTCCGGGAGCGGTGAACTATGGTGCAGTGTTGACCATATAGACTGTGTCGTCCCCGCGCACGCGGGGACCCATAACCACACCTGCATTGTTGCGGCACGCTGTGGCTCCAGCGTTTTCCAACACTGGCATTTGTGGTTATGGGTCCGGCTCGCGCTTCGCTTGGCCGGGACGACAGCTACAAATTCCGCAGCAGCAACTCCAGCGCCGTCTTCGCGAACACCTGCATATTCGCCTGCCGGTCCGCGCTTCCCGTCTCCAGCGTAAACACGGCATCCTTCGGCCCGGCAAGCGCCACGCAGCTGTGGCCGGCGGCGTCGCCGTAGCGATTGCCGGTCGGCCCAGTCGCGCCGGTCTCGGACAGGCCCCAATCGGTAGAGAAGCGTTGCCGCATCTGGCTTGCGAGCAGTTTTGCATACGGCTCCGAGGCCGAGCGGATTCCCTTCATCGCGTCGTCGGGAATGTCCATGAGCAGCCGGCGCGCGTCGCGGGTATAGACCACCGCGCCGCCGAGAAAGTAGGCGGACGCACCGGGCACTGCGAGCAAAGCGGCCGAGATCAAGCCGCCGGTCGAGGATTCCGCGACCGCGATGGTTTGCTTGCGCTCGACCAGTTTTGCGGCGATCTGCTCGGCGATCCCAATGAGTTCTTTCATGAACTACCTTTTTGTTTGAGCATGATCTTTCCCGAAAACCGGTTCCCACTTTTCGGGATCATGCTTTAGCTCCGCTTCAGGAGGCGCTTCAGCAGACCCTTTTTCGGGCCTTCCGGCTTGTCGGCGAGCGAGTGATAGACCACGCGGACAAAATTCTTGCCGGCGAGTTCGGTTGGCGCCCATTTGGCATCGAGATCGGCGAACGGCTTTGCCGCCACCACGTCGTCTTCGCTTTTTCCGTCCTTGACGAGTTTTTCCATCCGGTCGCGTGCGGTCACCAGCATGGCCCGGTATGCCGTCAACGCCGCCTTGTCGGCAACCGGGCCGTGACCCGGCACGATCCGGCTCCTGGCGTTGGTCAGCTTCAGATAAACGTCGGTCGCCGCGATCATGCCCTTGATGTTGCCGCCATTGGCGAAATCGATGTTGGGATAGCGGCCGTTGCTGAAGGTATCGCCGGTCGCGAGCACGTTCGCAGTCTTGAACCAGACGTAAGTGTCGCCATCGGTGTGCGCATTCGGGATGTGCTTTAGGTCGGCGACGCGGCCGGGCAGCCTGACCTTGGAGAAGTTCGTGTAGGTATCGGTCGGCAGAGCGCCCTGCGGCGCGGGCGGTGTCTTGTCGCCGGTCAGGCCGTTCGTTGTGCCGGCCGCCAACCGCTTCTTGACGTTGTCCTGGGCCACGATGGTCACGCCATCCTTGGCAAAAGGCTCATTCCCGCCGGTGTGATCGCCGTGGTAGTGCGTGTTGATCAGGTATTTGACCGGCAGGTTCGAGATCGTGGCGACCGCCGCCTTGATCTTGTCGTGCAGCGGCGCGTACTGCCCGTCGACCATGATGATGCCGTTTTGCGCGACCGCGACCGTGATGTTTCCGCCCTGGCCCTCGAGCATGTAGACGTTCTCGCCGAGATCGGTGGTCTTGATCTCGACTTTCGAAAAATCCGGAGGCGGAGGTGCCGCGGGCGGTTGCTGCTGCGCACTCGCTGTGCCGGCCAGCAACAGCAGGGCTGCGGCCGCCGCCAATCCAGTCCGAATCATGAAATCCTCCCCCGGCGCTCATTTTTGGAAGTCCTAGCACAGGATTGCATGGGTGCCGACTCGCGCGGGCAGGGCCCGGCCGATGGACGGCAGAGCGGCTGCGCCATATGGTGTCGTCACGGTTCGGCAAAACCGAAGCGCGAGGAAACAAGTGTCATGACCGCACCGATCGCGGGTGGCGTGGATTGCGATCTGCATCCCGCCGTGTCTCATCTGACCAGCCTGCTGCCCTATCTCAACGATTACTGGCGCGATCAGGTCACGACGCGCGGCATGACCGATCTGGTGTCGCAATCCTACCCCACGAACTCGCCGATTTCGGCGCGGCCGGACTGGCGGCCGGCGCAGGGCAAGCCCGGCTCGAGCCTGGCCGATATGAAGGAGCAGGCGCTCGACCGCTTCGGCACAGCCTACGGCATCTGCAATCCGCTCTATGGCGTGCAGATGGTGTTTTCGGAGGACATGGCGGACGCGTTCTGCCGCGCGCTGAACGACTGGCTGGTCAAGGAATGGCTCGACAAGGACGCACGGCTGCGCGGCTCGATCGTGATCCCCGTGCAGAGCATCGAGAAATCGGTCGCCGAGATCGAGCGCTGTGCCAAGGATCCGCGCTTCGTTCAGGTCTTGATGCTGGTGATGGGCGACATGCCCTTGGGCAAACGCGCCTATTGGCCGATTTACGCCGCCGCCGAGCGGCTGGGTTTGCCGATCGGCATCCATGCCGGCAGCGCCTATCACAACCCGCCGACCTCGGTCGGCTGGGGTTCCTATCACATCGAAGATTATGTTGCGCAGGCGCAGGCGTTCCAGACCCAGTTGACCAGCCTGATCGTGGAGGGCGTGTTCGCGCGTCACCCGGGCTTAAAAATGGTGATGCTGGAAAGTGGCTTCACCTGGCTGCCGGCCTATTTGTGGCGGCTGCACAAGTTCTGGCGCGGGGTGCGGATGGAGACGCCGTGGGTCGATCGCGCGCCGCTGGAAATTGTGCGCAGCAACATCCGCTTTTCGCTTCAACCGGTCGATGCGCCGCCGGATCCGGAAGTCTTAAATCGGCTGTTTGACCATATGCAGTCGGACGAATTGATCTTATTCTCAACGGACTACCCGCACTGGCAATTCGACGGCGACGAGGTGCTGCCGGAAGGGTTATCGCCCGATCTCGTTCGCAAGATCATGATCGACAACCCGCACGCGACCTATTCCCGTCTGAAGCACGCTGCGCTGAAGGAGACGATGCCATGAACGTGCAGTTCCGTGACCGTCCGGGGCCGGCCTCATCGGCGAGCATCAAAACAGCGATCGCCGATTGCGACATCCATCCGGCGCGCGCGACGGCGAGCGAACTCTATCCGTATCTCGCCAAGCGCTGGCATGCGCACCTCGAGACCTACGGCAAGCATCCCTATCAGGGCATGATGGAAGGCCCACCCTATCCGAAGGCGCAGCCGAATGCGTCGCGGCGCGATGCCTATCCGCCGGAAGGCGGACCGCAGGGCTCGTCGCTGTCGTTCATGCAAAAACAGCATCTCGATCCGAACAATGTGGCGCTCGGCGTGCTCAATCCGCTCAACACCGGGCAGGGCATCCGCAATCACGACCTGAGCGGCGCGATCTGCTCGGCGATCAACGACTGGCAGATCGAGAAATGGACCAGCAAGGACAGCCGCCTCAAAGGCTCGGTCGTCGTCCCCAACGAGGATGGCGTGGCGTCGGCTGCCGAAATCCGCAAGCGCGCCGGCGACAAGAATTTCGTGCAGGTGCTGCTCTTGAGCCGCAATGTCGAGCCGATCGGTCAGCGCCGCTACTGGCCGATCTATGAGGCCGCACAGGAGGCCGGGCTTCCGGTCGGCGTGCATGCCTTCGGTTTCGGCGGCAATCCGATCACGGCGTCGGGCTGGCCGAGCTTTTACATCGAGGAGATGGTCGGCCACTCGCAGTGTCAGCAGACCGCGCTGGCGAGCCTCGTGCTGGAAGGCGTATTCGAGCGCTATCCGAAGCTGAACATGGTGATGATCGAGGCCGGTTTCGGCTGGGCGCCGTCGCTGGCGTGGCGGCTCGACAAGACGTTCGAAAAGTTGCGCAGCGAAGTGCCGTATCTGAAGCGAAAGCCCTCGGAATATATCAGCGATCATATCTGGTGGACCACGCAGCCGATGGAAGATCCGGAGCGGCGCGAGCACCTGTTGCAGATGATCGAATGGATCGGCTGGGACAAGCTGCTGTTTGCGACCGATTACCCGCACTGGGATTATGACGATCCCTCGCGGGTGCTGCCGGCCGGCGTCAGCGACGCCAACCGCCAGGCGTTCTATCTCGACAACGCGCGGAAGCTTTATGGTTTGGCTTGATGGCTAGGCACGTCATTGCCCCGGTGGATGAGCTTCCGCCGGGCACGCGAAAATTCCTCACCATCGATGACCGGCCGATCGCGGTCTTCAACATCAAGGGCGAGTTCTTCGGCCTGTTGAACCGCTGCCCGCATCAGGGTGCCGCGCTGTGCGAAGGCCCGCTGATCGGGCTCGCGCAATCCAGCGATCCCGGCGAGATCGAATACACGAGGCTGGGCGAGATCATCCGCTGCCCCTGGCACGGCTGGGAGTTCGATATCCGCACCGGACAATCCTACTGCGAGCCCAAGCGATTCCGCGCGCGGGCCTATCCGGTCAATGTCGAGCCCGGTTCAAGCGTGATGAAGGGGCCGTATGTGGCGGAGACCATCAAGGTGTCGGTCGAAAGCGACTACGTGGTGGTGGATCTCTAACCCCTCGTCATTCCGGGGCGCGCCTCTTTGGCGCGAGCCCGGAATCCATACTCCCGATCGTGGTTATGGATTCCGGGCTCGCCGCTTTGCGGCGCCCCGGAATGACGAGGAATTAAACGTGCCCCATCGCCCGCCGCTCCTGCGCGTAGCGCACCAGGGCTACGAAGCGATAGATGCCATGCACGAATTTTCCGTAGGGCATGGTGATGAACAGCGCGAACACCACGCCGAGATGCAGCGCGAGTAGCGGCCCCATCGCGGCGGTCTGGCGCATCAGCAACAGCGCCATGCCAGTGAGGCTGGTCAGAAACAGCATGACGATGAAGGCGACGTCCATGCCCGTTCGCGCCTCATCGGCCAACACGGGATCGCGCTTCCATTTCTCGGCAAGCAATCCGACAGGCCCGACCAGCAGACCGACACCGCCCAGCGTGCCCAGCACCACCGGCAAATCCCACCACGGATACGGCGCCTCGCGCGCGAACAGGTAATGATAGAGCGTCGCGACCGAGGTCGCGGCGAAGCACAGCGCAAAGCCGTAGAAGGTGAAGTGGTGATAAAGCTTGCGCCGGTCGGTCGGGCGGTCGTCGTCCTTGTTGAAGCAGCCGACGCCGCCGCCGTCGAGATAGCGCAACTCGCCGGCGTCCCGGATCGCCTGCCAGAGCGACGCCGCGTCGGTCTTCATGCCGATGGGCTCGCCGATGTCGCGCCAGAAGGCGCGCACGCCCATCGCCAAGGCGACGATGGCATAAAGCAGCGTCGCGCTGAACAGCGCCGCCATCGCGTGGTGCGGCATCAGTTTGTAGAATGCGCCCGGGCCGCCATGGACGCCGAACAGGATTTGCCGGTCGTTGAAAACCGCAAAGCCGAGGATGAAGGCGGCGACGCTGAGCGCCGCGGTCAGGCTGATGACAAGGCCGTTGCGCGCGAACAGGCCTGCGAAAGCCTGCGGCCAGGCGTAGGCGGCGTAGGACTCGTGGCGTGCCACGGCCAGCGTCTTCGGCACATTGACGTTGAATTCATGCGGCGGCGAGAACTGGCAATCGGTGTAGCAGGCGCCGCAGGCGTGACAGAGGTTGGCGAGATAGTTCAAGTCGCCGTCGGAGAACGAGCGGCGCATTTCCATCGCTGGAAACACCGCGCACAGGCCCTCGCAGTAGCGGCATGAATTGCAGACCGTCATCAGACGGTCGGCTTCTTCCAGAATGCTAGTTCCGTGCATTTTTCGCCGCTTCCTGTCCCGCCACCCGTCCGAACACGCTGCCGATGGTCATGCCGATGCCGGCCGCGTAGCCCTTGCCGAGCACGTTGCCTGCCATGATCTCGCCGGCAGCGAACATGTTGGCGGCGGGCCTGCCGTTCTTCAGCACCATCCGCGCCTCTCTGTTCACGCGGGTGCCGAGATAGGTGAAGGTGATGCCGGGCCGCACCGGATAGGCCAGATAGGGCGGCGTTTCGATCTTGCGCGCCCAATGCGTCTTCGGCGGCGTCAGCCCTTCGGTGCGGCAATCGTCGAGGATGGTGTGATCGAAGGTGCCGGGCTTAACCGCGGCGTTGAAATCCGCAACCGTCTTTTCCAGCACCACTGGGTCGAGTTCGAGCTGGCCGGCGAGTCCGGCGATCGACGGCGCGCCGATCGGCGGAAACAGCGTCGGCATAAAACTCGTGACAACGGTCGAGTCGAAAATGATGTAGGCGATCTGGTCGGGTTGGGCTGCCACCAGCCGGCCCCAGATCGCGTAGCGTTTTGGCCAGATGTCCTCGCCCTCGTCGTAAAAGCGCTGGGCGTGCTTGTTGACGACGATACCGAATATCACCGAGTCGTGCCGCGTGATGATGCCGCCGTCGAATTTTGGCGCGCGGGCGTCGATCGCCACTGCATGGCATTGCCTGGGATCGCCGATCTCCTGTACGCCCTTGGCGAGCAGCATTTTGAGGATCGAGCCGCGGTTATAGGGTGAACCGCGGATCAGAAAATTGTCGGCGGCCTCTCCCCAATACTGCTTCAGCCATTCGATGTTGGCTTCGAAACCGCCGGCGGCGGCGACCATGGTGGAGGCGCGGACGCTGGCGCGGCCATCGCCCTGCTTCAGCGTGGCGGAGAGGAACATGCCGTTGTCGATTTCGAGATCGAGCACCTCGGCGTCATAGAGGATATCGACGCCGAGCTTTTCGGCGGTGAGATACAGCGCATTCAGCATCGCGCGGCCGCCGCCGAGAAAGAACGAGTTGGTGCGGCCGAGGCTGAGCGTGCCGCCGAGCGAGGGCTGCCAGCGCACGCCCTGTTCCATGATCCAGTTCAAAATGTCCTTGGACTCCCGGATCATGAACTTTGCCAGTTGCTCATCGGTCTGCCCGCCGGTGACAAGCAACAGATCGTCCCAGAACTCTTGTTCGGTGTAGGGCCCCGTCAGGATGTCGGTCGCGGCATCGTGAGCGCAGCGCATGTTGCGTGTGTGGCGGGTATTGCCGCCGCGATAGAATTTCGGCGCGCCTTCCAGCACCAGCACGGAGGCGCCGGCACGCCGGGCGCTGATCGCGGCACACAGCGCGGCGTTGCCGCCGCCGATCACCAGCACGTCGAACTTGCGGTTCAAATCGACCATGTAGCGTTGTTAGCTAACTTTGCATGGAAATCAAAACCGACCGAGGCGCGCGGGCGCTGCTGCGTCGGTCAATGCCTCCGGCTTGTCCTGCGCGGTCGCCACCAGCCAGTTCCGGAACGCGGAAAGTTTTGGCGAATCCGCTCTGCCGTCGGGCGACACCAGATAGAAGCCCGCATCGACCGGGAGCGTGATCTCGAACGGGACCACCAGGCGGCCCTTGGCGATGTCGTCCCTGACGTAAGAGGTTCGGCCCATGGCAACGCCGATGCCGTCGATCGCGGCCTGAATGGTCATGAACACCATGTCGAAGGAGAGCCCGGGCTGTTTGGAGAGGTCCGTGGTCAGCCCGGCAGCCGTCAGCCACAGCCGCCAGTCATCGTCATTGCTCGGGCTGGTATGCAGCAGCACGTGGTCGGCGAGGTCTTCCGGCTTCTTCAGAGGCTTATTGCCGGCGAGCAGGGCAGGGCTGCACACCGGAAACATCTGGTCGGCCATCAGCCAGTCGGCGCGCAAACCCGGCCACTGGCCGCGGCCGTAGCGGATTGCGGCATCGACGCCGCCGCTCTTGAAATCGACCAGGCTGGTCGAGGTGGTGATGCGCACATCGATGCCGGGATGCGCCTCCTGAAAGGCCGAAAGCCGCGGCAGCAGCCACTTCGCCGCCAGCGAGGCCAGCGTGGAGATGGTCAGCACATGGTCGTCGTCCTGGCGCAGCAGCCGGTCGGTCGCCAGCCGAAGGTCGTTGAAGGCGGCGCGGATGCCGGGAAGATATTCTTTCGCCTCGGGCGTCAGCGAAAGCGCGCGGTTCTGCCGGACGAACAACCGGATGCCCAGCTCTTCCTCCAGCCGCTTGATCTGATGGCTGATCGCGGTCTGCGTGACGTTCAGCTCGGAAGCCGCCTGGGTAAAGCTCAAATGCCGGGCGGCGGCCTCAAAAGCCCGCAACCCGTTCAGCGAAGGCAGCCTTGCTGTCATCTGCCGCCAATCCGATACATGAGTTTATGTCATCCGAAGCGGTACAAAGTGTCGTTTGTCGAAGGCCCATATAACGCAGATATTGGCGGCAACAGATTAGACCTAGGAGCTGAACATGTCCACTTTCACCCATGAATCGATGATAAATCATCATGGACGGGGCTTTTTTTCGCAAGTGATCGAGACCCTCCATGTCTGGCGGCAGCGCTACCGGGCGCGCCGCGAACTCACACAATGGACGGAGCGCGACCTGCACGACATCGGCAAGTCCTGGAGCGACGTCGTCTACGAGGCCGAAAAGCCGTTCTGGCGGGCTTGATAGCAGCCAACGCCGGCGCCGCCTCTTGAAGAGGGGCGCCGGCCTTCGTTCGGGACCACTGGGAGCGTGCCATGACTGCGCTGCGTTTCGATGATCTGCGCCAACATACCGACGTGCTGCGCGCGCGCAGCGGCGCCGCTGTGACCGTGCGGTTCGTCGAACCGCGCGATGCCGAGGCGCTGCAGAGCTATTTTCGCGGTCTCACCACCCGCTCCCGCTACAACCGCTTCCTCGGCGCGATGAGCGAATTGCCGGCAACCTTGCTCGATCATTTCATCCATGTCGGCGAGGCGGATCGCTTCAGCGTCATCGCGACCATGAAGATCGACGGCTTCGAGACCATCGTCGGCGAAGCCCGCTATGCCTTCAACACCGAGACCTCGAGTTTTGAGTTCGGTCTTTCAATCGACGATCGCTGGCAGGGCCAGGGCATCGGCAAGGCGCTGCTGTCCAATCTGGAGTGCCGCGCCGCCGCCCTTGGCGCCGAGCGCCTGTTCGGCGACACCTTGCGCTCCAACGATTCGATGATCAGCCTCGCGCGCAAATCCGGCTACGCCTTCATGCAGTCACCCGGCGACTGGAAGCTGGTGCGCTTTGAAAAACACATCGACCCCGCGCCGCAGGACATTCCCTGTGCAAGCTGGAGGCTCGCCGCCTCCCGCCATGTCTCCCCGGCTGCGGTCGCGGGTTGATCGACTGAGCCCGGTTCTGGATCAAGCCAGGACCGGGCTCATTTTCTTTTTTGCCGCAATGATTACACGCCCCGGAACACCGGCTTGCGCTTGTCGATAAAGGCCTGCACCGCCTCGCGATGATCCGCTGTCGTCGTCAGCCGGACCAGTCGCTCGGCCTCGTGATCCCTGGCGGTGGCGAAATCGAACAACAGGGCTTCGTCGAGATTGTCCTTCATGTAGCGCAGCGCCATGGTCGGGCCTTCGGCGATCGATTTGGCGAGCGCAAACGACTCGGCCTGAAGCTTGTCATCGGGCACCACCCGATTGACCAAGCCGATCGCCTCGCATCTGGCGGCATCGACTTTTTCCGCAGTGAACATCAATTCGCGCGCCCGCGAGGTGCCGACCAGCCGGGTCAACAGCCAGGCGATGCCGTAATCGCCGGAAAGCGCGACGCGCAGATAACCGGTGGAAATGAAGGCCGACTGCGCCGCGATCCGGATATCGCAGGCCATCGCCAGCGCAAGACCTGCGCCGACCGCGGGGCCCGGCAGCGCCGCAATCGTCGGCTTGCGCACGGCGACCAGCGCGCCGGTGAGCAGGCGCTGGCGCTCCTGCAAATCGGCAACCTTTTCGTCATGCGACATTTCCAGCTTCTTCTTGTCGCGATGGGCGCCCATGCCCTTGACGTTGCCGCCCGCGCAAAAGGCTGCGCCGGCGCCGGTGATCAGCAGCGCGCCGATCTCCGGGTTCTCGCCGCAGGTCTTGATCATGGTGCGCAAGGCCGGCGTCAGCGTGTCCGACATCGCGTTGCGCACTTCCGGGCGGTTCAGCGTGATGACGGCGACGCGGTCCCGGATCGCGCACAGCAGTTCGTTGGTGCCGGTGTCGATGGTGATCTCGGTGCTCATGTTTCCACCCATTCTGTTGTTTTCGTCATTGCGAGCGAAGCGAAGCAATCCAGAGCTACGAACCCGACTCTGGATTGCTTCGTCGCTTCGCTCCTGACAATGACCGTTTTGTTGTCAAAACTTCTCCACCCAGGGCCGCAATTCCATTTCCCAGGTCCAGGCGCTGCGCGGCTGCTGCAATACGTTCCAGTAGCTCAAGGCAATTGCATCGGGGTCGAGCATTGAATCCGGCCGATCGGCCGCCTCGGTGCGTGCCGCGCTGCGAATGCCGCCATCGATCACGAAATGCGCGACATGAATGCCCTGCGGCGACAATTCGCGCGCCATGCTCTGCGCCAGGCCGCGCAGCGCGAATTTTCCCATCGCGAACGGCGCCGATTGCGGATAGCCCTTGACGCTGGCGGAGGCGCCGGTGAACAGGATCGCGCCATGTTTGTTGGGCAGCATCCGTTTCGCCGCCTGCTGCGCCACCAGAAATCCGCCAAAGGCGCTGACGGTGATCGCCTGCGCGACTTCTGCCGGGACCAGATCGAGAAACGCGCCGCGCGAGCGGCCGCTGGCATTGTAGACGACGAGATCAGGCGTTGCGATTTCGCGATCGACGAGGCCGAACAACCGCTCGACCTCGTCGGCATTGGTGGCATCGCAGGCAAAGGCTTTTGCGCCGGTTTTGGTGCAGAGCTCGCCGAGCTTTTCGATTTTTCGCGCCGCCAGCGCCACCCGAATGTTTTCGCGCGCAAACAGCCGTGCCAGCGATGCGCTGAGACCTTCACCGGCGCCGACAATCAATGCAGTCTTGTACTTCGGCGATTCCATGGGCGCTGTCCTCGATGTGTGCGGAGAGTCCGTATCTAGGGGCGCAATCCCGCAAGGCAACCCGCCGCCGCCAAAACCAGGTCAAGGTCCCGCTTCGGAGTGATTTCCTCATATTTGGCGCGCAACATGCCGAGCGAGCGGGCGTGATATTTTTGCGGCTTTTGGGTCCAGACCTTGTCGCCAAGCGCGACACTGAACTCTTCCTTGCCTTCCAACAGCGCCCGCTCGTTGGCGAGCGTCCATGGCCAGAATTGCCTGCCGACCTGTTTGGTCAGGATCGGCATCAGTGTTGGCGCCAGCGCAGTCCACGTTTCGAACGCGCCCTCCGCCCGAGGCCACAGCATCCGGTGCACCCACTCGAGCAGATGCGGCGTGTTGCCCTCGATCAGGGCGCCGGCGGTTGGATCGGTCCACAACTCGTAAAGCTGGCCCCACAGGCCAAAATCGCCGAAGGCCGGCCGCCCGCCGAACAGATAGGGCCGTTTCGCCAGATGCTCGTCGAGCAGGCCAAGCATCTCCTGAAAACCGGCTTCGATCTGCGGTGCGTTGGTCTCGTTCGAGCCGACAAACCAGACCCGGTCCACCATGCGCGCCCGCACCTGCTCGGCGAGTGCGGCGTGTTCCGCTTCGCTCGCCTTGGGCCCGCGCATCCGCGCGATGCGTCCTGCGGAAGCGCGCTGATCGACCTCGCGCGCCCAGCGATAATGAAACATCCATTTGTTGCCCCACTCGTCGCCGAATTCCTCGATCAGCATGGAGACGAAACGCGCGACCGGATCGTCGGGATGGATCGACGGCTCCGGATGAAGCTTTTCCATGGCGTCGATGATCGGCGTGGAATCCTGGATGCCATTGCCCTCGGGCGTCACCACCAGCGGGATGATCGGCATTTTGGCGTGCTTTTCGTATTCCGCCTGGCTTTCCGTGTTGCGCAATATCCATTGGTGCGGGATCGCCTTGTAGCGAAAATAGCCGCGGACCTTGACCGAATAGGGTGACATCTCGGCGCCGATGATGCGATATCCCTCAGCCACGGGGCGCTCCTCCGATGATGGGTGTTGACGGCTTGATCGCCGGGGTTATCGGTAGATGATACATAACATCCAATAACAGGTGGGAATGACAAGGGCCATGCAGCCACGCAAACAGGATCGCAGGGCAGCTCAGGCGGACCAGCCGGGATTGCTCGCCCCGGACACCTCGGGGATGAATTTCTACCGGGCCGATCCGGCGCTGGCGGATCTGCTGCGGCTGCATCTCACCGAGCCGCTGTTTCGCCACATCGAGCCGCATCTCGACCGGTTAGGCGCGCTCGCCGGCGGGCATCTCGACGAATGTGCGCGGCTCGCCGACCGACATACGCCGGTGCTGCACCAGCGCGACCGCTTTGGCCGCGACGCCCAATGGATCGAATATCACCCGGCCTATCGCGAGCTGGAAAAGGCGGCGTTCGGCGAATTCGGCATTCACGCGATGTCGGTGCGCAAGGGCATTTTGGGCTGGCCCGACAAATATCCCGTGGTGGCCAAGCACGCCTTCACGTTCCTGTTCAATCAGGCCGAGTTTGGCCTCGGCTGTCCGATCAACGTCACCGATGGTTGTGCAAAACTGCTGGCGAATTTCGGCAGCGACGCGCTGAAGGCAAAATATCTCGACGGCCTGACCCAGACCGACATGAGCAAGCTGACCCAGGGCGGCCAGTTCATGACCGAAAAGGAAGGCGGCTCCGACGTCGGCACGCTCACCACGTCCGCCGTGCCGGAAGGCGATCACTGGAGGCTCACCGGCGAAAAATGGTTCTGCTCGAACGCGGACGCCGAGGTGGTGATGCTGCTCGCGCGTCCGGAAGGAGCAGGTCCCGGCACGCGCGGCGTCGGCCTGTTCCTGATGCCGCGCCGGCTCGACGACGGCCAGCAAAATCATTACCGGATCGTGCGCCTGAAGGACAAGCTCGGCACCCGCTCGATGGCCTCCGGCGAGATCAAGCTGGAAGGCGCGATTGCCTATGCGGTCGGCAAGCTCGATCGCGGCTTTGTGCAGATGGCCGAGATGGTCAATTCGTCGCGGCTCTCCAACGGCGTCAAATCGACTGCGCTGATGCGCCGCGCGCATCATGATGCGATGACGGTGGCGAGGAATCGCGTGGTGTTCGGAAGCCGCATCATCGACCTGCCGCTGGCGCGGCGGCAATTGATGAAGATTGCGCTAGCCACCGAGCAGGCGCTGTCGATGAGCTTTCTGACCGCCGATGCGCTGGATCGTGCCGAAGCCGGCAGCCAGGACGCGGCGGCGCTGCTGCGCATCCTCACGCCGACGTTAAAGTTCCGCGCCACCCGCGATGCCCGCAAGGTCTGCGGCGACGCGTTGGAGATGCGCGGCGGCATCGGCTACATCGAGGAGTTCGCCACCGCTCGATTGCTGCGCGATGCGCATCTCGGCTCGATCTGGGAAGGCACCGGCAACATCGTCGCGATCGATGCGTTGAAGCGCGCGGTCGGCCGCCATGGCGCGGAAGCCGCACTCGCGGCCGATCTGCATGCCCGGCTCGACGACAGCGCCAATGTGCCGCAGGCCTGGCGCAGCCGCTTGCACGATTTCACCGACCGCGCGGTCGGTTTTGCGCGCGAGGTGGCTGATCGAACGGACAATGAAGGCGACGCGCGGCGCGCGACCAGCCTGCTTTATCATGTCGCGAGCGCCGTGGCGCTGGCGTGGGAAGGCGGGCGCATCCATGAGATGCGCGGCGATGCGAGAAGGCTGCTGCTGTCGCGGATGGTGATCGATCATC
>Ga0209488_10002829_pt1 | contig 14130 bp, 11 predicted proteins | sample Rivendell_Oct201_8_FD_188349 | JGI IMG/M metagenome (GOLD analysis project Ga0209488, IMG submission 188349) | Vadose zone soil microbial communities from the Eel River Critical Zone Observatory, Northern California, USA -... | ecosystem: Environmental > Terrestrial > Soil > Vadose zone >... | reverse complement strand
CTGGCGCTCATCGCGGCCGTCCTTCTGCCGGTCTCCGCGATCGCCTCGATCTACGGGATGAACCTCATCGTCGGCGAGCGGACGGACGTCACCCAGCTCATTGTTGTGCTTGCGATCATGGCGATCGTGGTTGCCGCGATGCTCGTGTGGGCGAAGCGGATGAAGTGGTGGTGAGGCTCTTCAGGACCCGACGATGAAGGCGTCGACGTCCCCGCGCGGGTGGCCGGCGGTCCCGCTGATCCGGATCGTGACGGTCCGGCTCTTGCTGGTCGACCAGGAGGTGGCGAACAGGATCCGTCGGTTGGCGTTGGTGGCGGCGTTGAGGTTGACCGACTTCACGAAGACGCCGTTGACGTAGACCTTCGCCCAGCCGCGGCTCGGCCCGACCGAGCCGACCCAGGCGAACGACCGACCGGTGAACGTCACGCTCGCCTTCGCTCCGGCGGCGCTCGCGTAGCGGTCGTGACCACCCCAGAAGCTCGTGCTCGAGCCGGTCCGCCACGTCCCGGACCAGTGGACCGCGCCCGAGCTTTCCTGGTAGGCCGTCAGCCTGAAGGCCGAGCCGTAGGCCCAGGCGCCGACGTTGCCGGCGACATCGGTGGCTCGAACGGCGGCGCGATAGGTGTGGCCCGGTGCGAGAGCCCAGGTGAGGGTCGGACTCGCCAGAGCTGAGCTGAGGGTTGCGTAGGCGCCGCCGTCGGCGCTGAGGGCGAACTCGTAGTGGCCGATGCCTGACCCAACGTCGGCACCGGACCAGGCAAACCTGACCGTCGGCCTGCCGCTCGTCAGCGACGAGCCGACGACGAGGGTCTTGGTCGGAGCGGTTGCGGTCGGAGCGACGGTGTCAGGGACGACCGTGACGGGGACGGTCGTGTCGAGGAGGATCGTGTCGCTGACCGGCCCGCTCCAATTACCTGCCAGGTCGCGCCATTTGGCAAAGACGGTCTTGAGCCCATCACCAGATACCAGAACCCAAATCTGGCTGGCCGCGTACGACCGCGTGGTCCAGGCTGCGCCGTCGTTCGAGAGCGCAACCTCGCTGACACCGGACGTCGCGTCAGTCGCGGTCACGTCGACCCTTACGGTTCGGGTGGCCGTCGTGCCTGTTCCTGCGGCGATAGAGATCGAGCCTGTCGGCCCCACGGTGTCGAGCACGATCGTGTCAGACACGGGGACTGACCAGTTTCCCGCTCCGTCCTTCCATTTCTCCCAGACGGTCCGGGTCCCATTCGACGCCGGAAGCGTCCATGGAACGAGCTGATAAGGTGCCAGGGTGGTCCACGTTGTCGAATCGTTAGAAATTGCCATCTGATTGACGCCGCTCAGGGCGTCGGACACCTGAGTGAAGACGCTTACTGCTGTCGTAGTTGTCATCTCAGCGCCTCGGGCGATCTGAATAGAGCCGGTCGGCGGAGTCCTGTCGAGGATGATCGTGTTCGTCGCCGCTGCACTCCAGTTACCGGCCCTGTCCTCCCACTTCGCCCACACCGTTCGCTCGCCGTCGATTGCCGAGAGTGTCCAAGGCTGTGTCGCTGCATAATCGCGCACGATCCAATTCGCACCATCGTTCGAAAGGGCCACCTTGGCAACGCCGGAGATTTCATCGGCGGCCGGTACCGAGACCAGGACCTGTGGTGTTGATGTGAAAGGAGCACCCGCGACCGCAATCGTCCCAGTCGGCGGAACGTAATCCGGCGTCTGGACGACGAACGTCGTCTGGTCGCTGCTTGCCAGCGTATGTGCGGTGCCGCCGAGGGTGGCGACGACGACGTAGGTCCCGTCGGCAGCGGCGGATGTATCCCACGACAGCACGCCGTGACCGCCCGCGTCGACCGTCACGAACGAACCCAGATAAGAGTTCGGCCCGTGCACGTCGACCCAGACTTGGTCTCCGGCGGACAGCGGCGCAACGATTTCGACATCGATCGAGACTGGATCGCCCGGCGCGACCGTAGCCGGTAGGGCGCTGACCGTCGTAGATGTCGGATCCATCACCACGTCGAGATTGACGGGTTCGCTATCGCTGGGATCGAGATGAGCAGAGCCAGGAAATTGCGCAAACAGCGGATGCTCGCCAACACCGATGAGAGCCACCTCAAACGGAATCAGGGTCATCTGTCCAGTTCCCGTGGCCGGGTCGATGCTGACGTACCACCCTGAGCAGCCGCATGGATAATCCAAGATCAGAGCATCGGTGGCGACGTCCGGCGGCGGATCGACATGGACGGTAAAGGTCAGCGACTCGTCCGGGTAGACGGGGTTCGGATTGATGGACAGGGTGGTCGTCGTCGCGATCGAATCAACTACCTGCACGAGCGGCGCGCTGCATGCGGGGAGGAGGTTTACCGTGCCCAAAAAGCACGCTCGGACTTCCCAGTCCAACGGTCCGTCCGGATACCAACTGAAGTCAGCCTCGCCACCCGCGCCGACGTCCACCGGCCCGAGGATCTCGTTCGAGTTGTCGACCCGCCTGATGTCGACCGTCCCATCTCCCGGGTTCGCCGACACGACCACGTGAAGGATGACCTCATCGCCCCGCTGAGACGGGTTCAGGTTGGACGTGAGCGTAACGGTCGGGATCGTCGCCGCCAGCGCTGGGACGGTCGTCAGACATTGGACGGCGATCAGCAGCGTCGCGGCGACGATCGCAAGCCGAGGCCGTCCGCTGGGCACGTCCACCATGTCCCCTCTGTACGCCCCGTCAGGCCGCTCCCCCCGCCGAGCTTGCAACGAAACCTGATCTCGGACGCTACACGACCCGAGCGCAGCGGTCCACTATTTCTCCGGTCCGATCATCATTGGAGTGGTGCCAAGCCGCACCGGATCGCAATCCGTTTTCACGAGACGCCAGCGACCTGCGTCGAGGTCACATCCAGGACTCGGGTCGACTCCGAGGCGGTGAAATCGGCCTCGTCGTTTCCCGTCAGGACGACGACCGAACCGCGCCGGAGGCGGTAGGCGGCACTTCCGGCCGCGATCGTCGCCCGCCCGGCCAGCACGTGCACGATCTGGTCTCGGCCGCCGGCCCGGAGCTGCCAAGTGTTCCCGGCATCGATCGTCCGGAGGCGCAGGGTCATGCGGTCCGTCGAGATGATGTCTCGGTCGATCCGATCGGTCGGGTTTACACGGACAACGAACCCGGCCTCGTTCGACGGAGGCTCGGGCAGGTCGTGCGAGCGCGCCGGGAGGTTCGGATACGAGCCGGGAACGACGTGCGGCGAGAAGCTGCCGATGATCCGCATCGGCACGTCACCGGTCACATGAACGTTGTGTTCGACCTTCGTCGGCGTGTGCACCGCCGTCCCTGGCAGGAGACGGAACGGAACGCCATCGATCCAGACCTCGCCCTCGCCCTCGTCGACGTAGAAGACCTCCTCCTCGGGGTCGTGGACATGACCGGGTGCGTGGCCGGGTCGGAAATACGAGACGTTGTGCGTCAGCGTCCGCGAGCCACTCGATCGGCTCACGAGGAGGAACGTCGTTCGTCCCTCGAGCTCGCTCGGTTCGACATCCGATTCGTGGATCAGGAACATCGAACCCAGCTCTGGATCAGGCCGGCTTCGGCGACGCGGCCGAACCCACGGTCTCGCGCACCACACTCGCGATGTCCTCGGCCGACGGCAGCCACGCCGCCTCGAGCGGTGCCGCATATGGCACCGGAATGTCGAGCCCGCAGACCCGCCGAATCGGAGCTCGCAGCTCGCGCCACGCCAATTCGGCTACCCGTGCCGCGATCTCCGCGCCGGGGCCGACGTTTCGATGGCCTTCGTGGGCGACGACGAGCCGGCCCGTCCGACCGACCGAATCGAGGATCGTGTCGTAGTCGAGCGGGACGAGCGTTCGCAGGTCGATCACCTCTGCCTCGATGCCCTCCGACGCCAGCACGTCGGCGGCGGCCAGGGCGACGTGCACGGTCCGCGAGTAGGACGCGATCGTAACGTCCGAGCCCGGCCGACGGATCGCAGCCTGTCCGAATGGCGTCCGATAGAGACCCTCCGCGACCTCGCCCTTGATGCCGTACAGGGCCTTGTGTTCGATGACGATCGCCGGATGATCGGACCGTATGGCCGAGGCGAGCAGCCCCTTCGCGTCGGCCGGCGTCGATGGCACCGCGACGGAGAAGCCTGGGATGTGCATGAACAGCGCCTCGAGCGACTGCGAGTGCTGCGCCGCGGTGCCGCTGCCGACGCCCTGCTGCGTTCGGATGGTGAGTGGGACCCGGAATTGGCCGCCGCTGAGGAACTCCATCTTCGCCGCCTGGTTGAGCAGCTGGTCTGCGGCCACGAACGCGAAGTCCATGAACATCAGCTCCACGACCGGTCGCTTGCCGACCATCGCGGCCCCTACGGCGGCCCCGACGAAGCCCGCCTCCGAGATCGGCGTGTCGAGGATCCGATCCGGTCCGAACCGATCGAGCAGGCCGGCCGTCACCTTGAACACGCCGCCGTACTGGCCGATGTCCTCGCCCATGAGGAAGACATCCGGATCGTTCTCGAGCTCGAGCCAGAGGGCCTCTCGGACGGCTTCGCGATACGTCAGCGTGCGCGCCGCGCCATCGTTCATCGCTCCCATTCCATCCATTCGGCAGTCCCAAGGGCGATGTCCGACACCTCTGGCGGCGGGGCGGCCAGCGCGGCGCTCTCTGCGGCGGCGAGGGCCGCCGCCACGGAATCGTCGCAGCCGCGGATGTCGGCCTCGGCGAGTCCGTCACCCAGCATCCGCTCCCGCTGGCCCGTGATCGGGTCCCGCTCACGCCAGCGGTCGACCTCCTCGCGGGTCCGGTACGGCTCCGTGTCGCCGGGCATGTGCCCGCAGAAGCGGTAGGTCAGCGCCTCGACCAGGGTCGGGCCGCCGCCCGAGCGGGCACGATCGGTAGCTTCCCCGACGACCGCCGCCACCGCATCGACGTCCATCCCGTCGACCTGGACACCGGGGAAGCCGTACGCCGCCGCGCGATCGGACAGCCGCTCGATCCGCACGATGTTCGCCAGGGGCGTCATCTCGCCGTAGAGGTTGTTCTCGCACAGGAAGACGACCGGAAGGCTCCAGACCGCCGCGAGATTGAGTGCCTCGTGGAATGCCGCCTGGTTGGTCGCCCCGTCGCCGAACGGGACGATCGTGACCCGATCGCGCTTGTCGAGGCGGTCGGCGAGGGCGGTTCCGCAGCCGATCGGCAGCCCGGCGGCGACGATCGCATTGCCCGGCAGGACGCCCTTCTCTCGATCCGCGAAGTGCTTCGACCCGCCGCGGCCGCGGCAGCAGCCGGTGACGCGTCCGAGCAGCTCGCCGAACGCGGCGTCGAAGCTCATGCCCCAGGCCAGGGCATACGCGTGACCGCGGTACGTCGGGACCACGAGGTCGCCGGGCCGGCTCCCCAGGCGTGCTCCCACCGCGACGGCCTCCTGGCCGATTCCGAGATGGATCGAGCCCCGGATGAGGGACCGCGAGAAAAGGTCCTGGGCGCGTTCCTCGAAGCCGCGAATTCCGATCAGGCTCGCGTACGTGTCGAGTCGCGACGGCTTGGCCTCGGCCACGGGGACGTTCATGGCGGCGACCATACAATCGATTGTTACGCGGGTCAAGCAAACGCTGCGAGCCCGCGCACCTTCAGGAGAGTGTCACCAGGTCCGCGCAAATTCTGCTTGACGACGGCCCCCGGTGTGCCTATGCTCGCGCCGTCTCCACAATCGATTGTGGAACTTTGAGCCGCAATGGCTCGTGAAGCATCCACACCAGGGTCGACCCTCGGATCGGGAGGAGCGGATCATGGTCCAGGCGAACACTTCAGTGGGCCGCAAGGCGGTCCTCGCCGTCACCCTAGTCGCGAGCGTCGCCGTCGCCGCGTGTTCGGCCGCCCCGGCGGGATCGAGTGGGGCGGGAGCCACCGCCGCCGGAACCAGCGCAGCCGGCTCGAGCCCCGCCCAGGACATGTCGAACATCTCGGTGTCCTACCTCGACGGACTCAAGGGCATCCCGTTCTTCACGAGCGTCCATTGCGGCGCCCAGGCGCGTGCCAAGGAGCTCGGGATCAAGTACGACCACGACGGCCCGGCCGAGTTTGATCCCACCCAGCAGATCCCTCTGCTCAATGCCATCGGGGCGAGGAAGCCGAGTGCCCTGATCATCTCCCCGACAGACACCCAGGCGCTGATCGCACCGCTCCAGGGGCTGGTGGGCCAGGGCATCAAGATCGTCACCGTCGACACCACGGTCACCGACGAGTCGATCGCCGTGTCGCGGATCATCTCGGACAACGCCGCCGGCGGGAAGCTCGGCGCCGAGACGCTGAACAAGCTCACCGGGGGCAAGGGCTCGGTCGTCGTGCTCAGCGTCAAGCCCGGGATCTCGACGACCGATGAACGGGCAGCAGGGTTCACCGAGGCGATCAAGGCGTTCCCGACCCTCAAGTTCCTCGGCGTCGAGTACAACCAGGGCACCGACAAGACCGCCCAGGAAGTCGTCACGGGGCTCATCGCCCGAGAGGCCGACCTGTCCGGGATCTTCGTCGTCGGTAACGTCGGCTCGGAGGGCGCGGCGGCTGCCCTCAGGGCGGCGAACGTGAGCGATCGGGTCAAGGTCGTCCAGTACGACGCATCCCCGCCGCAGGTCGATCAGCTCAAGCAGGGCGTCCTCGACGCGCTCATCGCCCAGGACCCGTACCAGGAAGGGGTCAGCGCGGTCGACCAGGCCGTGAACGCCGTCCTCGGCAAGCCCGTCGAGAAGGTCATCCAGACCGGCCTGAACGTGATCACGAAGCAGACGGCCGACGATGGAACCGGGCTGAAGTACGTGTACAAGACCGAGTGCTGAGCCGGGGCTGCCAGGCTGGCTGGCGCAGCGTCGTAGGATGACCGCGACGTAGCGTCGGCCGGCCCGGGAGCGACCGTCGTCAACACGACCCGCCACCGAAGGAGCATCTGTTGGCGGCCTCGTACCCAACTGCCAGCCCCGACGCCGAGCTCCGAGGAGCCGGGGAGACGGGCACGGCCGCCACGGCATCGCCGGTGATCGAAGCGGTCGGGGTATGGAAATCGTTCGGCCGGGTCGAAGTCCTCCTTGGCGTCAACCTCTCCGTGGCTCGAGGCGAGATCGTCGCGCTCGTCGGCGACAACGGTGCCGGCAAGAGCACGCTCCTGAAGATCCTCTCGGGCGTCGAGTCGCTCGATTCCGGCGAGATCCACGTCGACGGCCGGACGATCGAGATGCGAACGGCCGCGGATGCGCAGCGCCTGGGCGTCGAGACGGTCTACCAGGACCTGGCCCTAGCGCCGCACCTCGACGTGGCGGCCAACCTCTTCCTTGGGCGAGAGACGCTCCTGCCTGGCGTGCTCGGCGGGCTCGGGTTCATCGACAAGAAGGCGATGTTGCGCGCGGCCTCGGCCGATCTCCAGCTGCTGGGCCTGCGAGTCCGGGAGGATCTCGCCTCGTCTCGAGTCGTCGACCTGTCCGGCGGGCAACAGCAGGCCGTCGCGGTCGCCCGCGCGCTGACGTGGGGCCGACGCCTGCTGATCCTCGATGAACCGACGGCCGCGCTCGGCGTCCGCGAGACGGCCTACGTCCTCGATGCGGTAAGAAAGGCGCGTGACGAGCGCGGCCTGTCGGTCCTCCTCGTCACCCACGACCTCCTGTCCGCGCTCCGGATCGCCGACCGCGTCGTGGTCCTCCGCCTGGGTCGCGACTGCGCGTCGTTCGACGCCCGATCCGTATCCGTCGAGCAGCTGGTTGGCACGATCACCGGAGTCTTCGACGGCTCGACAAGGACGAGCGTTTCCGAGGCCGGCGAGGCGGTGCTGTGAGCACGCCCGTACCGTCCGTTGGAGCCGGCAGCGGCGCGATCGGCGAACCGAATGCAGACGAGGCGGCAGGTGCTCTCGCGACTCGCCGGCGGCGGGCCCAGGCGCTCGGCGCGCGCGCCCGGGAGACCGCCAGCCAGGGCCTCATCTTCGTCGTGCTGCTCTCCCTGGTCGCCTTCTTCAGCATCCTCCTCCCGAACCAGTTCCCGACGGCGTTCAACGTCCGCTCGATGGGCATCAGCGCGTCCGTGATCGCCCTGCTGGCGATCGGCCAGACCTACGTCATCATCGGCGGCGGGATCGACCTCTCCGTCGGCTCGGTCCTCGTCTTTTCCGGCGTCGTCTCGGCGAAGCTGATGGCCGCCATCGGTCCATCGGCACCGCTCGCGACGCTCATCGTCGTCGGGGCCGGCGTCGCCATCCTGACCGGGGCTGCCTGGGGCCTGCTGAACGGCTTCCTCGTCGTGAGGACGCGGATCCCGGACCTGATCGTCACCCTGGGGACGATGGGGATCGCGCTCGGCCTGGCCCAGGTCCTGACGAACGGCGTGGACGTCAGCGTGCCCCTCGTGCTGACGACGCAGCTGGGCAACGGCAATGCGATCGGCGTGATCCCGTGGCTCGTCGTCATCGCCCTCGTGGTCGCGGCCGTCATGCAGGTCGTCCTCTCGGCAACGCGATTCGGTCGGCATACGTTCGCGGTTGGCTCGAACCGCGAGGCCGGCCGCCGCGTCGGCCTCAGGGTCGATGCCCACCGGATGAAGCTCTACACGATCAGCGGGCTGCTTGCCGGGCTCGGCGGTTTCCTGTCACTCGCCCTGTACACGAACACCACGATCGCCGCGCACAGCACGGACAACCTCGTTTCGATCGCCGCGGTGATCATCGGTGGCACGAGCCTGTTCGGGGGGATGGGCAGCGTCCTTCGCTCCGTCGCCGGGGTCCTGGTGCCAGTGGTCCTTCAGAACGGCTTCGTGATCATGGGGCTGCGGCCGTTCTGGCAGCCCGTGGCGATCGGGATCGTCCTCCTCGCGGCCGTCTACATCGACGTCCGGAGGCGGTCCGCGAGCTAGCTCGCCGACTCCCCTGGGGCGGCCGCCGCGGGCGCAATTCCCAATCGATTGTTATGCACGAAATTCCGCGCCAAACCACTTGACGGGGCCGCCGCGCCGAGCCTATTCTCGAATTCCACAATCGATTGTGGAAACCGCGCTGTCAACGCGGGAGACGGGGATCGAAGGCCAAACGTCGCACGCGGATCGGAGGAAGAGCATGCTCCAGTCCAGCCGGTGGATCGGCCAACCGCTAGGCCGCCTCGGGGTGGCCGTCGTCACGCTCGTGATAGCTGTCGGGTGCACGACCGCGCCACAAGCGAGTTCCGGCGGGGGAGGCGCGACCAGCCCTCCGGCCGCCGCGACCGCTGCCGCCACGACCGCCGTCGCCTCGAGCCCCAGCGCCAACGCTCCGGCGTCGGGCGCCTGCGCGCCCGTGTTGCCAACGGGAACAGGCCTGAGTGACAACCTGAAGGGAGCCAACGGAGAGCCAGGCGTCGCGAGCAGCACCGTCACCCTGAGCGACGCGGATCTCGCGGCCGCCAAGGGAGTGCTGAACGGGAAGACGGTCGCCGTCTCGCAGCACATCGGGGTCGCCGACTACACCCAGCAGGTCGTCGGCGCCGCATCCGAAATCCTGAAGTCCGCCGGGGCGAAGATCGTCACGTCCGACGCGAACTTCGATCCGGCCAAGCAGATCTCCGACATCGAGAACCTCCTGTCGCAGAAGCCTGCACTGCTGATCGTGTTCCCGGTCGACCAGGCCGCGACCGTCCCCGGCATCCAGGCGGCGAACCGGGCGAAGGTTCCGGTCGTCGTCATCGGCTCGGCGCTCCGTGAGGGAGGCGAATACGCGAGCCTCATCACTGCCGACAACTACGAGGGCGGGGTCATCGCCGCCAAGCAGCTCGTCGACCTCATCGGCGGCTCGGGCGAGATCGCGATCGTGCCCTACAAGTTCAGCCTGTGGCACGTCGACGAACGCGTCCGAGGCTTCCGGGACGGCGTGAAATGCAGCCAGATCCAGGTCGCCGAACAGGGCCAGACCTGCACCAACGAGAACGACTGCGTCGGTGTATTCGCCGACATCCTGACGGCCCATCCGGCACTCGCCGGCGGGTTCGGAGCGTACGACGGGATCGGCCTTGGGATGAACGCCGCGGCCCTGACGGCCGGCTGGTCGGGAACGGTCGTGACCCACGATCTCGGCCTTGCCACTGCCCAGGCGATCCTCGGCGGGACGGCGCCATTGAAGGCGACGGCGGCCCAGGAGACGCTCGACCAGGGCGTCACCGCGGGGCGCATCGCGATCAAGGTCCTCCTCGGGCAGACCGTACCGAAGCTCGTCTTCTCGCCGGTGACCCCCGTCGCCAAGAACAACGTCCAGGACGAATACCAGAAGCTGTTCGGAAAGCCCTTGCAGTGACCTCGCGAGGCGTGTCGGCCGGCGTTCTCCTCCCCGCGCCGGCACGCCTCGTCGCTCATGGCCTGGCGAAGCGTTACGGGAGCACGCAGGCGCTCGATGACGTTGAGTTCGAGCTGCATCCCGGCGAGATCCACGCCCTGCTCGGGGCGAATGGGGCCGGCAAGTCGACGCTGATCGAGATCATCGCCGGCGTCATCCGGGCCGACGAGGGGTCGATCCTGATCGACGGTCGGGCCGTGGAGATCGCGGAGCCGGCGGACGCGCGTGCTCTCGGCATCGGCGTGATTCACCAGGAGCTCGCGCTCGTGCCGTCGCTGACCATCGCCGAGAACTTCCTCATCAAGCTTGCCGAAGACTCGCCGCCCCGCGCCATTCGACCCGATCGGGCGGAGGCCGGCCGAAAGGCAACTGCGGCGCTGGGCCGCTTCGGCCTGTCGATCCGACCCTCGACCGTCTGCGAGCAGCTGGGCTTCGGCGAGCGGCAGCTGACCGAGATCGCGATCGCCGTCTCGAGCAACGTCCGAATCCTGGTCATGGATGAGCCGACGTCGGGCCTGTCCGACGTCGAACAGGCGCGCCTCTTCGACGTCGTGCGGGGCATGGCGGCGGATGGCGTCGCCGTCATCTATGTCACCCACAGGATGGACGAAGTCTTCGAGCTCGCGGATCGGATCACCGTCCTGCGGGAGGGGCGGAACGTCGGCATGTTCGATCGTCGAACCGCCGAGAGGACCGCGGTGATCAATGCCATCGTCGGCCGCGAGCTGGCACGCGAGCTCGTCGAGAGTCAGGCGGTCGAGTCGGCGGTCGAGGACGTACAGCCGATCTTCGACGTGAGCCACTTCCACACGGCCGGAGTCAGCGACGTCTCGTTCGCGATCCGACCGGGCGAGATCGTCGGCATGTACGGCGTCGTCGGTTCGGGCTGCAGCGCTCTTGTCGAAGGCCTCTTTGCCGCTCGACCCTGGGTCGGATCGCTTCGGCTGGCCGGCAACGCCATCACGCCACGATCGCCGACCGAGGCACGCGGCCTGGGACTCGCCCTCGTCCCGGCCGACCACCGTCGGCGGGGCGTCGTCGGCCACCTCTCGATCAAGGAGAACCTGCTGCTGGGGCGCGGTGGCTGGCGAACCGGCTTCATCCGCAGCTTCCCGATGGCCCTCCGGAGCCGGTTGCTGGAATTGCTCCGGATGCTTCATGTCGCCGCTCGCGGCCTGTCACAGCCGGTCGATGAGCTGTCTGGCGGCACGCAGCAGAAGATCGTGATGGGGCGCTGGCTCGTCGATCGTCCGCGGGTATTGCTCCTCGACGACCCGACGCAGGGTGTCGACGTCGGAACCAAGGCGGACCTCTATGAAGTGCTGCGGTCGCTCCGCGACGACGGAGTGGCGACCCTCCTCGTCTCGTCGGAGCTGACCGAGCTGGCCAGCGTGGCCGACCGGGTGCTCGTGATGAGGGACGGCCGGATCGCCGGCGAGGTCACCGGCAACAACCTCGATCGCCGCCGGATCCTCTTCCTCGCGACGCATGCCTGAGGACGAGGAAGCACCGGTGGGCGTCGTGGCTGGTTCGGAAGGCGAGGCGCGTACCAGTGATGCGCGTCGGGATGAGGTGCCTCCGATGAGGGCCCTGGGCGTTCCGCGCCTGGTCGCCCGCTCCGTGATCGCCTACCAGCACGCGCCGATGCTGATCGCGCTGGCCGTCCTGAGCATCGCGTTCGCGATCCTGTCCCCGCACTACGTGTCGAGCGGGAACATTCTCAACATCGGTCGCCAGATCGCGATCGTCTCCGTCGTCGCCTTCGGGGCGACCGCCGTGATCATCGCCGGTGAGATCGACCTGTCTGTCGGCTCGGTCATGGGCCTGACCAGCGTGGTGGTGGGGATCGTCCTGCACGGGACGCCGCTCACGTCTCAGGGTCCGAACGCCAGCCTGTTCCTAGCTCTCGGCGCCGGTCTGCTTGTCGGCCTGGGGATCGGGTTCTTCAACGGCCTCGTCACCGTCTATGGCCGGATCCCGTCGTTCATCGTCACGCTCGGGACGCTCAGCATCGCGCGCGGCCTCGCCCTCTCGTACGGGACCGGCGTCCCCGACCCGATCACGTCCCGCGCGTATCTCGCGACGTTCGGAGATGGCTCGGTCTTCGGGATCCCCGTCCTGATCCTCTACACGCTGCTCGTGCTCGGGGTGATGACCTTCGTGCTCCGTTACACCCTGTTCGGGATCCAGGTCTACGCGACCGGCGGCAATGCCGAGGCGTCGCGGTTGGCCGGGGTGCCGGTCCGCCGCGTCAGGGTCGCCGTCCTCGCGATCGGCGGGCTGCTGGCCGGCTTTGCCGGGATCCTCGGCACCGCCCGCGTCCAGACCGCCCTGCCCCAGCTCGGCGTCGGGATCGAGCTCGACGCGATCGCCGCCGCCGTCCTCGGCGGGACCCGGTTCTCGGGTGGGCGGGGGACCGTCGTGGGGACGCTCCTCGGGGCGATACTCATCGGCGTCATCAACAACGGCCTGACCCTGCTCGGGGTTGGGTCCACCTTCCAAAATGTGATCAAGGGAGCGGTCATCATTCTCGCGGTGCTGCTCGACCGGTTCCGACCACGCTGACGAGGTCAGGGGTCGGACCACCGGAGAGCTGCATCGACGAGCCAGGGTAGGGAGAGGGAACATGGCAGAGACGTCCATTGGGGCCCGCGCCGGATCCGTCGCGTTCGTGACGGGCGGCGGCTCGGGCATCGGGCGCGCGACGGCCCTCCTCCTGGCGCGACGAGGGGCCAGCGTCGCCATCTTCGATATCGCCGCGAATTCAGCCGAAGCGGTCTCGCGCGAAATCCGGGAGGCCGGCGGGAGGTCGATCGCGATCGTTGGCGACACGTCATCCGAGGCCGACGTCTCTGCAGCCCTCGAACGATCGGCCGCGGAGTTCGGCGATTGCGACGTCGTCGTGACCGCCGCAGCGATCCTCAACGACTTTGCCGGGGTCGACGCGATATCGGCGACGGAATTCGACAAGGTCATCGCCGTCAATCTCCGTGGACCCTTCCTCGTGATCAGGCACGCCGTGCCGCAGATGCGTCGGTCCGGCGGCGGCGTGATCGTCTGCATCGCGAGCGTCGACGGGTACTTCGGCGAGATCGGCCTGTCGGCCTACTGCGCGTCGAAAGGTGGCGTGATCAACCTCGTCCGTGCCGCAGCGCTCGACCTCGCCCGGGAAGGAATCCGGGTCAACGTCGTCTGCCCGAGCGTGACCGACACGCCGCTCCTCCAGAACCGGCTCGCGCCACTGCCGAATCGGGCCGAGATCATTGCCGAGCGGGCCGAACGCCACCCCCTGGGTCGGCTCCTGCGGCCCGAGGACAGCGCCGGCGCGATCGGCTGGCTCGTCTCGTCGGATGCTGCCGGCGTCACGGGCGCGGTCATCCCCGTCGACGCCGGGGTGGGCGCCGGATGGGAGTCCTATCACGCGCCGGCCTGGCTCGGCAGCTGATCCGTGGCCAATCTCAAGGACGTCGCTCGGCTCGCCGGCGTCGACCCATCCACCGTCTCGAGGGTGCTGCGGAACGAATGGGTCGATGTCGTCCGACCCGAGACCCGGGACCGGATCGTCAAGGCCGCAGCCGAGCTCGGCTACCGTCCGAACGCGGTCGCGGCCGGCCTGCGGACGAAGCGAACGAACACCCTTGGCCTCATCGTTCCTGACCTCGACAACCTCGGCTTCGCCGACGTGTCTCACGGTGTCCAGGCGGCGTCGGCGGAGGCCGGGTATCTCGTGCTGCTCGCGGATGGACGCGTCGTGGCCCGGGAGGAGGAGCTTCTCGAGCGGCTCGTGTTCGAAGGACGTGTCGACGGGCTGCTTCTCGCC
>Ga0209488_10002827_pt1 | contig 14134 bp, 9 predicted proteins | sample Rivendell_Oct201_8_FD_188349 | JGI IMG/M metagenome (GOLD analysis project Ga0209488, IMG submission 188349) | Vadose zone soil microbial communities from the Eel River Critical Zone Observatory, Northern California, USA -... | ecosystem: Environmental > Terrestrial > Soil > Vadose zone >... | reverse complement strand
ATGGCGAGCTACATTATGGCGCAGAGCGAAGCCAGCAACGCACACATGCTCTGGAATCTCTCAGGCGCCTTGTATCTCTTTTGCCTGTAGTTCCCTTGCCGGGGGAAGCGGCGACAGCCTACGGCGAGATTCGCGCAGCGTTGGAGGCCCGCGGTGAGATGATCGGTGGCAACGATCTCTGGATTGCTGCTCACGCCAAATCCGCGGGGCTCACTCTCGTCACCAACAATGAACGCGAGTTCAAGCGCGTCCCCGGACTTAAGCACCAGAACTGGATCAGCCGCCGTCCCTAAACGCGCGAAAATGAGTTGCAGTGGCAGATTCCATTTCTTGGTCCATTCATGGTCCAATATTTGTTACTTGGCATTCCAAAGCGCGGTCTTGATAGCCATCCGTGCCGCGTAGTTTCAAACAGTTCCCCAAAAATCGTGCACTGTCACGGCAGAGGTCGCCAGTTCGAGTCTCGTCGTCCCCGCCATATTTTTCCCGCACATACAGCTTGGCTGCTGCTCAATACAGGCGCAACCGCAACTAGGGTGCAACCGGGTTCTGTTCGGTCTTCATGATTTGTTCTCACCCGCATTTGCACTCGTCAGATAGCCCTGACCGTGTCCTGCGCTCTTCGGAAGTGCACTCCCAAAACGGCAAGATCGGCGAGCCTCTGAAGCGGGGAGCGGGACACCTCTACATCTCAGCGCAGAGCTAAACACACGGTCGAGCGCGCAGCCGTGTATAATGTGATTCTAAATAGCACGCCCGGACCCCGCACGAAGGAATTACCCGAATTCCCGGCCTATGTGCGACTTTCCCGATGGAGGCCGCTTTTGTGAATTCCCCCAAAGCTAATCTCGAAGAACCGCGACTAGTTTTACGACGCGTTGTCATCGAGAGTCTGCAGCCGGAAATCGATGGCGGAAAATATCCCATCAAACGTACCGTGGGAGAGCGGGTCGTAGTGGAGGCCGACATTCACGCTGATGGGCACGATGTTCTCAGTGCTGTGGTTTTATACCGGCGAGACCAGGAAAGCGCATGGCGTGAGGCGGCAATGCGCCCGCTGGTGAATGACCGTTGGCAAGGGCAGTTCGATGTAGAAAGCCTGGGATCTTATTTCTATACCATCCAAGCGTGGGTAGATGCATTCCAAACCTGGGGTCGCGATACCCTCAAAAAATTCGAAGCAGGTCAAGAAATTTCCCTGGCCGCGCTTTTGGGAGCACAGCTGGTCCAGTCCGCTGCAACACGAGCACGAGGAACCGACTCGCAGAAGCTGACCCAATTTTCAGTGGAGCTGAAGAGTCTTTCGCGCGCGGGCGGCGAGGCGATCGCAACGCTTGCGCGGAACCCAGAATTGATGGCACTGATGGGCCGTCATGCTGATCGCAGCCGAGCGACGACATATGACAAACTGCTCGCCATTTCGGTAGACCGCGAGAAGGCCCGCTACAGTACGTGGTACGAGATGTTCCCCCGTTCATGCGCGACTGATGCGAAGAAGCGTGGTACGTTCCGCGATTGCATTCAGAGGCTTGGATATGTTTCTGAGATGGGATTCGACGTCCTTTATTTCCCGCCGATTCATCCGATCGGTCACACTCAGCGCAAAGGAAGGAACAACACCCCTCAGCCGTCGCCGGACGATCCTGGAAGTCCCTGGGCGATTGGCGCCGATGAAGGCGGACACACGGCAATTCATCCGGCGCTCGGGACTCTTGCGGACTTCAAGCAGCTTCAATCGAAAGCGCGGGGGCTGGGCATCGAGATCGCTCTAGACATAGCATTCCAATGTTCACCCGACCATCCATACGTCAAAGAACACAAGGAATGGTTTCTCCAGCGCCCCGATGGTTCCGTGCAATACGCGGAAAATCCACCAAAGAAATATGAGGACATTTATCCATTTTACTTCGAGAGCGAAGATGCTGCGAAGCTCTGCGAAGAACTGAAGAGGGTTGTGCTCTACTGGATCGAGCAGGGTGTCCGCATCTTTCGTGTCGACAATCCACACACCAAGCCGTTCGATTTCTGGGAGTGGCTGATTGCAGGCCTGCGGCGGGAATATCCAGAAGTAATTTTTCTCTCCGAAGCATTCACACGTCCGAAAGTGATGCATCGGTTGGCAAAGCTTGGGTTCGCGCAGTCCTATACGTATTTCGCCTGGAAGAATACCAAGTGGGAGCTCACCGAGTATTTCACAGAGCTGACTCAAACACCGGTGCGGGAATTTATGAGAGCCAACGTTTGGCCGAACACCCCAGACATCCTCAGCGAATATCTGCAGTATGGAGGCCGACCGGCGTTTATGGCGCGCCTTATTTTGGCAGCCACGCTCAGCGCGAACTACGGGATTTACGGCCCTGCATTCGAGTTGTGTGAGAACCGGGCACTACGCCAAGGCAGTGAGGAGTATTTGGATTCGGAAAAGTATCAGGTTCGAGCGTGGGACATTGGCAGTCCTGACAGCTTAAAAAGGCTAATCTCGCGCGTGAACGAGATTCGGCGGGAGAATCCCGCTCTACAGAGCGATTGGAGTCTGCGATTCCACCCGTTAGACAACGACCAACTGATCGCCTATAGCAAGGCCAACGAGGATCTGTCCGATATTATTCTGGTAATCGTGAATCTGGATCCGCGCTATAAGCAATCGGGATGGGTCGAGGTTCCGCTGGCGGATTTCCAACTTGCTCCGAATCAGTCATACCAGGTACATGACCTGCTGACCGATGCGCGGTACCTTTGGCAGGGCGCCAGAAATTACGTCGAGCTGAACCCTTCGGTCCTGCCAGCGCATATCTTCAAAGTGCGAAGACGACTGCGTACGGAACGAGATTTCGACTACTTCTTGTAACACTCATATGATTAAGAAGCTGGGAGAGGAGAGTCGAACCGTGGCAGCGTCCCCAGATACTCTCTGGTACAAAGATGCGATTATCTACCAGTTGCATGTCCGCACGTTCTGCGACAGCAACGGCGACGGCATTGGAGATTTCCCTGGTCTCACACAGAAGTTGGACTATTTGCAAGAGCTGGGAGTCAATGCCATCTGGCTGCTGCCGTTCTTTCCCTCGCCCTTACGAGACGACGGCTACGACATTTCGGACTACACCGCCGTCCACCCAAGCTATGGCCGGCTTGAAGATTTTAAGGCATTCCTCGCGGCGGCTCACGACCGAGGGATGCGCATCATCATTGAGTTGGTTCTCAACCACACTTCTGACCAGCACTCCTGGTTCCAGGAATCGAGAAGCTCTCGCGAGAACCCGAAGCGCGATTGGTACGTCTGGAGTGAGAGCGATAGCCGATATCCAGGGGTGCGGATCATTTTCGTTGACACAGAAATGTCTAATTGGGCTTGGGATACGCTCTCGAAGTCCTATTATTGGCATCGATTCTTCAATCATCAGCCTGACCTGAACTACGACAATCCTGCGGTCTTCGAAGCGATGTGGAACGTTATGAAGTTCTGGCTGGAGATGGGTGTGGACGGGTTCCGATTGGACGCCGTCCCCTATCTTGTCGAACGCGAGGGCACATCTTGTGAGAACTTACCCGAAACTCATGCAATCATTCGCGAGCTGCGCAGGCGAGTCGACCAGGAATATCCGGGCAAGATGCTTCTCGCTGAAGCGAACCAGTGGCCATCGGACGTCTGCTCGTACTTCGGCGACTCCAACGAGTTTCACATGGCGTTCCATTTCCCCCTGATGCCAAGAATGTTCATGTCCGTGCAGCTCGAGGATCGCAAGCCGATCGTTGAAATACTGGAGCAAACTCCACAGATTCCCGACAGTTGCCAGTGGTGCCTGTTCCTTCGCAACCATGACGAGCTGACACTGGAGATGGTGACTGACATCGAGCGGGACTACATGTACGACGAGTACGCAAAAGACAAGGGCATGCGATTGAATCTCGGAATCCGGCGCCGATTGTCTCCAATGATGGACAATGATAGATGGCGAATTCAGCTTCTGAACGGAATGTTGATGTCCATGCCGGGCACACCCATCATCTATTACGGAGACGAAATCGGCATGGGGGACAATGTTTATCTCGGGGACCGGAATGGTGTACGCACGCCGATGCAATGGAATGGCGGCTGGAACGCCGGATTCTCGGGTGCTGATCCGGAACGCTTGTACTCGCCCTTGATTTCCAATCCAGTCTACGGCTATCAAGCCATCAACGTGGAGTCGCAAAGACGATCGCAGCATTCTCTCCTCTCCTGGACGAGGCGCATCATTCATGTGCGCAAATCCTCGCGGGTCCTCAGCCGGGGGTCGATTGAATTTCTGAAACCTTCGAATCACAGAGTTCTGGCTTACGTCCGGCAATTGGGAGACGAAAAGATTCTCGTGGTCAACAATCTTTCGAAATCGGCCCAGGCTGTTGAGTTGGACCTGCGCCAGTACAAGGGAAGCATTCCCATCGAAATGTTTGGCGGGAACCTTTTCCCCCGAATTGGCGATCTATACTACTTGCTGACTCTCGGCCCTTATCAGTTTTTTTGGTTTCGTTTGCGCCGGATCTAATCTCCCGGATGGCGATGACAAGTCGTCTGCATTCTAGCTAGATCAAACTTTGTAGCGGGCGGGCCAGGAAGCAACTGTGGAGACCTCATTGGTCGAAGAAACATTTCTCGATGACAATTTCCTTCGTCAGCTCATGAGCGTGGGTGAAGTAGACCTTCTTGTCGGAATCCCGTCTCATAATAATGCGAAAACCATCAGTCAGACGGTGCTGACGATTGAAGAAAGTTTTCAGCAGAACTTCGTGCGAGATAGGGTAGTCATTGTAAACGTCGATGGCGGATCGCGAGATGGCACTTGCGACTTAGTCCTCAACACCCCATCGCCTAAGAGCCAAAATTCGCGCGGCCTAAGCTCACTTCGTACCTTACACCGGATCACGACACGTTACGCCAGTCAGCCTTCGCGCGGCGCGGCATTCCGGGCAATCCTAACCGCTGCGGATTTGTTGCGGGCAAAGGCCTGCGCAATCATTTTGCCCGAAACCAGCAATTTCACCGCCGCGTGGGTCAAGAGTTTGCTCCAGCCTGCCTACCGAGAGGACTTCGACTTTGTGGCACCGCTTTACAGTCGCCACAAGAACGACGGTTTGCTGGCACGAAACCTGTTATATCCGATGGGCCGCGCAGTCTTTGGTCGAAGGATCCGCGAACTCAATTCCGGCGAGCTTGGCTTCTCTGGCCGGCTCGCCGGCCATTGCCTCAACCTGGATGTGTGGCGTGAAGAGTCCGTGCGCACATCGCCAGAGGCCTGGATGGCGGTCACTGCAATCTCTTCCGGCTTTCGCTGTTGCCAGTCCTTCTTGGGCCCCAAAGTGCACTCCCTCACGAGCTCAGGAACAGACATCGTTACAGCAGTCCGCCAGACCGTGGGGACTCTATTCTGGTGTCTGGAATCCCAACAATCGTTCTGGATGGAACGCACGGGATCCGAGTCGGTCCCGACGTTTGGACCAGAGCATGAGTTAACCTCGGAACCAGTTCGTGTGAATCGAAAAAGAATTTTCGACCTGTTTCTGAGCGGTGCTGGTGAGCTGTCGGGCGTCTTGAAGTCGATACTCGTCCCGGAGACTCACGCAGAGCTGCAACGGATTGCAACCGACGATGATCGGAAGTTCCGTTACAAAGACGAGCTCTGGGTGAGAACGCTCTGCGAATTTGCAGCGTCCTATCATCGAGCCGCTATCGACCGCGATCACTTGATTCAGGCACTGGTGCCTCTTTATCGCGGCAGAATTTTTTCCTTCCTGCAGGAGCATCACGATTCGTCCCCGGAAGATATCGAGGCGCACTCCGAAAACCTCTGTCTGGAATTCGAGCGCCAGAAGCCATACCTGATCGAGAGATGGAAGGCCAAATGAATGAGGTGACGCTATGAAAGAGATGATCGTTCGAGGACTACAGCAAGCCTACGAAAATATGGTCCACATGATTGCCGAATTTCTCCCTCGTTTTGTGGTCATGTTCATCATTATGTTGTTCGGATGGCTGGTTGCTTTGCTTTTGAAATACTCGGTGCGGGCCATCCTTCATTTGACAAAACTGGATCGAATCTCAGAAGAGTCCGGCGCATCGCAGGTCCTGCGCAAGGCGGCTTTGCCCACCATTTCAGAACTTCTGAGTCGAGCGTTCTTTTGGGTCACATGGGCGGCCTTCACCTTAGTGGGTATCAGCGTCCTCGGTATCCCGGTGCTGCATGAGCAGATTTCTCGTTTGTTCCAGCTCCTGCCCGAAGTGTTCATTGCCATCCTGATTCTTTTCGTGGGAGTGCTCGTGGCAAATTTCCTTTCCCGGGCGGCTCTACTTTCCGCTGTAAATGCGGGCTATCGCTCACCCCGATTGTGGAGCGGACTTGTTCGCTTTGTGATTTGGATTCTGGCGGTCACCATGGCTCTGGAACAAATCGGTTTGGCAAAGGAAACGGTGATCGCGGCGTTTTCAATATTTTTCGGCGCTGTAATGTTGGCGCTGGCCGTCTCCTTTGGCTTTGGCGGGCGAGATCTTGCTCGACAGGTCCTTGAGAGGCACCTCGGCGACAAACACAAGCAGGAAAGTGAGAAGGAAGAAGAACCAACGCCTTTGTAGAGCGACGCGGTAACGGACTTGGTTTGCGAATCCGCCGCCACTTGGACCGGCGAGGGAGGACGTTGTGAGCGCATCAGGCCAGGCGAAAGAATCCTATAACGAGTTGCGAATGACATTGCCTCCGCTATTGGCCAGTTATCTTGTCGACCAGCGCTGGTTTGGTGGGAAGGCACGCCAGATTCGCTCCGTGCAAATCATCGATCTAATCCCCCTGGGCAACCCTCGCGTGGAAACATTCGTGCTTCTGGTGCGTCTCGAGTATGCGTCCGGACCAGGAGAGACGTATGTGCTACCCCTGATATGCGCCCGGGAGCCAACGGTGGAGAGCGCGGCGACGGGCCTGAATGTGCACAGCCTGGCACGCGGTGCGGACTTGTATTTACGAAATGCACTTACAGATCACGAGTTTCTGCGCGGTGTCCTCGAGACGATCGAACAGCAAAGCGTATTTCGTGGCTGCGAAGGTGAAATCCGCACAGCATGTACGAGTGTATTTCACATTCTCTGCGGGGACTCGACTGGTATTTTACAGCCGAAGCCAATAAAGGCGGAACAAAGCAACAGTTCGATCATCTACGGCGATCGCGTCATCTTAAAGTTTTTCCGAAGGGGCGAAGAAGGAGAGAATCCGGACTTGGAAATTGGGCGGTTTCTCACAGAGAAAAAGAATTTCCCGCACATTCCCGCGGTCGCTGGCTGGATAAATTACAAAGGCAAAGACGACAGGGAGATGTCTCTGGGTATCCTGCAAGCATTCGTACCTAACGTCGGCGACGCATGGCAGTTCACGCTGAAAGCCTTGTCCAGTTTCTGGAAAGAGGCAAGGAAGTACTCGGAAGGGCACCTCGGGCGCGTAGCTCAGGATGCCGGACCCGGCGCTTCTTACGGGCAGAACCTGCCGGCGCCAGTCCTCGATGACAGCGGTCCCTATTTTGATGCAGTGCGCCTCCTCGCAAAGAGGACCGCCGAACTTCATCTGGCACTGGCTTCAGAACCGGCCGATCCAGTTTTTTCCCCTGAACCGTACACGGCTTCGTTTCAGCGAACCTTCAAGGAGACCCTTCAGACACTGACAGAGCGGAATCTTGCTCTCCTCAAAATGAAGTTACACGCTCTGCCTCCTGAGTTACGTGAGAAAGCAAAAGACTTGACGGCTCGGCAGAACGAGATCTTGCAGAGATATGACGCGGCACTCGCCCATCCGATCCGGGCGATGCGGACTCGTATTCACGGCGATTATCACCTTGGCCAGGTTCTGTACACTGGATCCGACTTTGTGATCATCGACTTTGAAGGCGAGCCGGCGCGGCCGATATCGGAACGCCGCGTCAAGCGCAGTCCCCTACAGGACGTCGCTGGGATGTTGCGCTCCTTTCACTATGCTGCATTTTCCTTTCAACTCGCCGCGTTGGACGAGATGACCCCAACAGAAATAAAAGACTATGACGTGAGAATGTGGGCAGAAAGCTGGTACGCGTGTGTCGCGGATCGGTTTCTGGGCGCGTATTTCGAGAACGTCAGCGGAGCTTGTTTTATTCCTCCAAATCGCACCGAACTTTCGACTCTGCTGCAACTTCATCTACTCGAGAAGGCTGTTTATGAGCTCGGCTATGAACTGAACAACCGCCCCGCATGGATCGCGATTCCATTGGCGGGAATTTCCCAACTCTTGGCGTCATGATTTTTGTGGTCGTGCTGGATTTGTCGGAAGAAGAGGTCAGCGTACTGTGACCACGCCGCTTGACAAACCTCTCGGTGCGGTTTGCCCGCCCGGTGGCGCATGCAACTTTCTGCTCTGGGCGCCAAAGGTCGAGAAGGTTGAGGTTCATGTTGTGCATCCCGGTGAACTTAGGGTTGCCATGCAGCCTTCGCAAGGAGGATATTTCTCAGCTGCGGTGGAGGAAATCGCTGCCGGTGCTCTCTATCGGTACTGTTTGGACGGTCGAACCGAGCGGCCGGATCCGGCTTCGCGATTTCAGCCTCAGGGAGTGCACGGTCCTTCCGAGGTAGTGGATACAGACTTTGCGTGGACCGACAATGGTTGGTTCGGCATTCCCTTGGAACAATATATCCTGTACGAAATTCATGTCGGAACATTTACGCCACAAGGTACATTCGACGCAATCATTCCGCGAATTAATGAGTTGAGGGATCTGGGGATCACCGCAATCGAACTCATGCCGGTAGCGCAGTTTCCCGGTAACCGCAACTGGGGTTACGACGGCGTCTACCCTTTCGCCGTACAAAACTCGTATGGAGGCCCCGCGGCCCTGAAAAGACTCGTAAACGCTTGCCACCAACTGGGAATGGCCGTAGTGCTCGACGTCGTTTACAACCATCTGGGTCCAGAGGGAAACTATCTGGCGGATTTTGCTCCTTATTTTGCCGATATTTACCGAACTCCGTGGGGCCAGGCAGTTAATTTCGACGGCCCGCAGAGTGATAACGTCCGCCGTTATTTCGTCGAAAACGCGTTGCAATGGACTACTGAATTCCATGTCGATGCGCTGCGGCTCGACGCCGTGCACGCGATCGTTGACGTATCTGCACGGCCCTTCTTGGCAGAATTGAGCAACGTAATCCACGCGAAGGCGGATCAGCTGAATCGCAAAGTCTTTCTTATCGCTGAGAGCAATCGAAATGATGTGCGCGTCTTGAGCTCTCGCGAGGCAGGAGGCCTGGGACTCGACGCTATATGGAACGATGATTTTCACCACTCACTGCATGCGTTGTTGACCGGCGAGCAAAACGGATACTACCAGGACTTTTCAGGCATCGGAAACTTGGCCCGCGCCTTTCGTAAAGGGTTTGTGTACGAGGGGCAATATTCCAAATATCGGCAAAGGCGTCATGGCAGCTCTTCGCAGCAGATTTCGGGCCACCGCTTCGTAGTGTTTTCGCAGAATCACGATCAAGTGGGAAACCGCAGCGTAGGTGAGCGTCTGGCACAACTGGTATCGTTTGAGCAACTGAAGCTCGCCGCGGCTGCCGTCCTAATCTCCCCATATGTTCCATTGTTGTTCATGGGCGAGGAATATGGCGAACCAGCACCGTTTTCCTACTTTGTCAGCCACGTTGACCCTGCGCTGGTCGAGTCAGTGCGCACCGGAAGAAGAGCGTATCTGGCGAGGTTGCAGTGGCGCGGAGAGATGGCCGACCCGCAAGATGAAAGGACCTTTCTCCGCTCAATACTGAATTGGCAGTTGCGGGCAGAGGGTCATCATCACCTGCTAGCGAATTTCCATCAAGAATTGCTTCGCTTGCGACACGATCTACCGGCCTTAGCCCGGCTCGATAAAGACGCTTTGGAAATTGTCGGGTTCGAGGATGCAAAAGTAATCTTCGTCAGAAGGTGGAACGCATCAAGCCACATCTTGGCTGTGCTTCATTTTGATGACGAACCAAGCCAGTTAGGACTCCCGATTCCAGCCGGTTGCTGGCAAAGGAAGCTGGATTCGGCGGATCCACGATGGGGTGGCAGAGGAAGTCAAGCCTCCGATGTGTTGGTTTCGCGCGGAGAAGTGCGCATGACTCTGAGTCCGTGGGCTGCTGTTCTGTACGCAGAAGCAGAAACGCTGCCAGACGAAAAATAGGTTTGATCAGCAGTTCGTTAGCGGTCGCTGGCGAACCCCATTGCCCAGTGCCAGCCACTTTCTCGCAGTGGTCACCTCGGTGCGAAGGCGGCCCGTGAAGCCAGCCTAAAGTTCATTTGCCGTCAAGTAGATGCCGCCGGGTAACTCTTGCCTGTCCCCGGGGCCGATACCGATCTCCGTTGATGCCCTTGTTAGACAGACTCGTCCCGCCCGTGAATTGAATATTGATCTAGCGCAGGCTCCATCGTCGAGCCTCTTGTGACACTTTGCATCGCGGCCGTAGCTCGCGCCCAAGGAATTCAAGGAATTGTGCTAGCCGCGATCGGCAGGTGCCTCGCGTGAAATTTGCCCATGGTTGATCGCGTAAAGGGCAAGCTCGAGACGGTTTGAAGTGCCAAGCTTGTTAAAAATGCGGAAAAGGTAATTTCGAACTGTGTGCTCGCTTAGACTTAGCTCGCGCGAGATTTCCTTATTTGTCCGACCTTCGGCAACAAGATGAACGAGTCCCTGTTCCCGCTTCGTAAGCAGTTGCGTGCCTCTTGCATCCGTGATGGGAGAAGGAAAGTCCTTGAGAGAATCGACCAGATATTGAACTTGCCGATTGCTAAGCCAGAGCTGGCCCTCGTGCACCCGCTGAATGCACTTGAAGAGAACTTCGAACGGCTCCTCGCGGGAAAAAATGCCCGCTGCGCCTGCGCGAAACGCATCTACGACCGCCTGATTTTGCTCTATATCGAGCAGAAGGATCACTCGAGCCCCTGGAAACTGATTTCGAAGATCCTGAGTAGCTTTGAAGCCGGATGAGACTCCATCTTTCAGATTTGCTCCAACGATGCAGACGTCTGGCGAGACGGCAGTATAGGAACTCAGAACATCATTGATGTCCGTAACGGAAGCAACTACGGTCAATCCGGAGCGGTCGCGCTCCAGAGCCGTGGCCATGAGTTCACAATTCATGGCGCAAGACTCAGCCACCAAAACAGAAATCACACTTTCCCGCTCGTTATCTATCGCGATCATGACCTAACCTTGATTGGGTGTAGCCGGGACTTGGCTGGTAGCGAACTTTCTGCGGGCCGGGGGTGAATGATTGTCTGGCGACGCTACAAGAAGAGTCTACAACAAATGGGAAAATATGGATTCGGGTATTGCCTGTAGTTTTTTAGCCGCATCTTTTTTGCACTGCAAGACGTAAAGTATTCACGCGCTGCGACGTGCCTAAGAGATGAGCAGTTTTGATATACATGATTTGGAGTAATTGACATCCGCTAGCTTTATCCTTTTCTATGCAATGAATTGAAATTATTCAGCCCATCCATCGCAATCGTTAGCACCGGCCAACCAAAAACATCTTTTGACTTCGCCATTGTAGCCGATCCACCTCACATTTTGTGCACTCCAAATGCCAAAGTCGCCGAGACAGCGATAGGGTCTATTGTTCCTGGCCATAGAAACAATTGTCTCTAGAGCAGGCGTGGCGATCCCTCCGCCCTGCGAACGGACAGAAGTTCACCCTTCGGAATAGGGTTCCGATATCCATCAGCAAAGTGACAATCTGCTTCTTGTCGGATTTTGGCGCCGCGCATAACCTGCGTAGGAAACTTAACTCAAACCCAGCCGCCAGGCAGCGGAGACATGAAATTGCTTACTACATCAGAACCACTTACCAATATCGCGCCAGCAAAAGTGGGATGCAGATCTTTGCGGCGACGCCAGCTCCGGTATCCGCTGGTGGCAGACGTGAAGTACCAATGGTCCGCCAGAAATCTGATGATGGGCGAGGGTAAAGGGCGCAGCCGCGACATCAGCGAAGCCGGCACGTTCGTACTTACGAACGCACTTCCCCCTGTGGGCGCCTCAATCGACGTGGCGATTCAATTGCCGGCTTGGCAGGTCGGCGCGGCGGCGCTGTGCATGGAAATGACGGGCGAAGTGATCCGGGTAGACGTGCCCCCAGGGCAAGAACGGAAATGGGGCTTTGCAATCTCCTCTGCGAAGACACTGCTAAAAAGGAAAATGGCTGAGAGCGAGATGCCGGCAGAACGGGAACAGTAGAGTTGCGTGATGTTCGCCGCGAGAAGCGGCCACAACAATTTAGGAGGCGCCAGCGCTGCAGCATTCGTGTGAATTGCACGGAACTGTAAGCCAGAGGGCGAAGCTATGTATCCGAATAGTGAACCAAACGGATTTCGTGCTCCACAGGCGCTTTGGCATGCGCTGCACACCAAGCATCAGCACGAAAAATATGTAACAGATATCCTGGCAGAAAAGGGATTCGAAGTTTTTTGCCCAACCTACGCGGAGGTTCACCGCTGGAAAGATCGCAGGAAAGAAGTAACCATTCCGCTCTTTTCCGGGTATTTATTTTTCGCAGACGGGTTGGATCGAAGAATAGATTTGCTCTCCACCCCGGGCGCGTGCGCGATCGTTTCGTTCGGAAATACGCCTGCTATTGTGCCCGAGGAGGAAATTAACGCCATCCGACTCGCGGCGGCAAGTCCGCAAAGAATGGAGCCGCATCCGTTTTTGAAGGAAGGACAGAAAGTTCGCGTCAAATCCGGTCCGCTGTCAGGAATCGAAGGAATCCTGCAGAGACGGAAAGACAGTTTCCGGCTGGTGCTTTCAGTCCAATTGCTTGGACGATCCGTCGCGGTGCAGGTTGATCAGTGTGATATCGAACGTGGCGCAAATTAACACCTTGGATTTGTCAATATGCTCCTGAAGTTTTACGGACTTGATGATCAGCCTTTTGGCGTAACGCCTGATCCGCGATTTCTCTATTTCACGGCTGGGCACCGCGAAGCCCTCGCCGCCCTTTACTATGCGATTGAGGAACGGCGGGGCTTTTCAGCGTTGGTCGCCAAACCCGGCATGGGGAAGACTACGTTGCTGTTCCGTTTGTTGGAATCGCTTCAGGACTCGACGAGAACTGCGTTCTTATTCCAGACGGGTCAAGATTCAAGGGAATTTCTCGACAGTCTTGTTCGCGACTTGGGGATTACCGCAGCAGCGAACGATCTGCCGTCACTCCATGAAGCGCTCAACGAGATGCTAGTCGAGGAGATGGAGGCGAATAGGCGCGTCGTGGTTGTAATCGACGAGGCGCAAAATTTGAGCGAGGAAATGCTGGAGGCGGTCAGGCTGCTCTCCAACTTCGAAACACCAGCTGCGAAAATGATACACATCGTTCTGGCCGGCCAGCCGGCATTAGCGGACAAACTGGCAGGCCCAGCACTAACACAACTGCGGCAGCGTGTCGGATCCGTCGCACAGTTGCAGCCGCTGAGTCTGAAGGAAACAAAAGAATATGTAGGGCACAGGCTGCGCGCGGCAGGGTTCAAGGGACCACAATTGTTCACGTCCAACGCCCTTGAGAGCATCGCGAAAATCAGCGAGGGAATTCCGAGGAACATCAACAGCATCTGCTTTCAGTCCTTGTCGTTAGGCTTCGTTTGCCAGAAACGGCCGATTGACTCCGAGGTTGTGCGCGAAGTTGCGCGCGATCTGGAGCTAAAGAAGAACGAGGTAAAGTCCGCGCCGACAACCGCAAGCTCGAACATGCCGGAGCCGCGCCAGAAAACTGTGGGCATTTCGGCTGAGCCCCTGGCGACCTGGCCTTCCCTGCCGGCGCCGGCGCAAGCCATGGATTTCGGCTACTACGGTATGCCGCATTCGAATACCGCACGCTCCGCCGTGACTAGCGTTGGGGTCGTCGTTTTCTTGATGGTATTTCTGCCCCTACTGACGGTCGCGGCCCTGAGCAAGGTCGGCGTGGTGAATGCGGATGGAATATTAGACAGTCTTGCCGGCCGAACTGGAAGTTCTAGTGTAGATGTCACCCGCTCACTACCTGCAGCGCTTCGTCCGCCTGCAGCTCCGCCGATTCAGAAGATAGATGTGAACTCGGAAACGGAAGGGGGCGTTTCGTCGA
>Ga0209488_10002826_pt1 | contig 14138 bp, 9 predicted proteins | sample Rivendell_Oct201_8_FD_188349 | JGI IMG/M metagenome (GOLD analysis project Ga0209488, IMG submission 188349) | Vadose zone soil microbial communities from the Eel River Critical Zone Observatory, Northern California, USA -... | ecosystem: Environmental > Terrestrial > Soil > Vadose zone >... | reverse complement strand
CCCGTCTTTCATCGGCTTGATGGCCACGACGTTGCCCGGCGTGCGCCCGAGCATCTCTTTTGCCTCGCGGCCCACGGCCACGACTTCTCCGTTGGATTTGTTGATCGCCACGATCGAGGGCTCGTTGACCACAATGCCTTTGCCGTGCGCGAAGACCAGCGTGTTCGCGGTGCCCAGATCGATGGCGAGGTCGGAAGAAAACAGACTGAACACCGACCTCATGCTGTAACCGTTCTTGTTCATCCCTACATCCCCCCGCGGAGAAAGACTCTCCGCTGCCCGGCCGGCAATAGCGCTGACCTCACCGCGGCCAGCTCCCGAAATCTATTGTCTCCGGACACCACGACCAGCGCAAACGCGCTTCGGTCTTTCCTCGAAACTCCTACTTCGGAACCACGATGGACACCTGCTTCATCGCCGTTCCGCCCCGGCGATTCGAACCGATAATCGAAATCGTGTGCTGGCCGGGAGCAAGCTGCTCGGTGAAGTGCCGGAAATTGCCATCCGGCGCGATGTTCGGCACGGATTGGCCGTTCACAATCAAAGCCGCGCCGGGTTCCGTCCGGCCAACGATCTCCACCGAGTGTCCAACCACCTGCTTGCTTGTTATCTCCAGGACCATATCCTGCGACTTGCCTTGGGCGACCAGCGTGAATTTGAAAATTTCGCTGACTTCGCTGGTCTGTTTTTTTCCGTCCGTCGCCGTAACGTTCCAGAAGTAGTCGCCGGGATCGAGACCCGTGATGTCCACGCCCGTGCCTTTGGTTGGCGCTTCCTTCACAGTTTTCGTGAACATGGCGGTAGCGCTGATTCGCAGCGTGTAGGAAACCGCCTCCTGCACGGGCTTCCACTCGAAATGAACGGGATAAGTCCGCGGATTCTCCGCCGTGATCGGAGCGAGATTCAACGGCTCGACAAGATCGGGGGGCGCAAGGACGTTGGATTTCTGAATCGGTCCGCCCTTGGGAATCGTGAGTTTTTCGTACGGCGCCAGATCAATTCTCTCTTCGCCACGTCGTACCTGCGCGCTGCCGCTTGAAACTACGATCTCGCTTTCCTTCGTCTCAGGATCGGACTTGACCGCTGCACGGCTGTTGGAACGCAATTGGGCGTGCGCATCTTCCGCGCTGACTGCGGCCTTGGAGTCTGGGGAACTCCAGTTTGGCGTTGAAAAGTCGACTGCGCCGTGATTGATGGCCACGGCCACGCTCGTCGGCTTGTTATTTTCCGTGGTGTTCTCTTCGACGGTCACCAAGGTATCCGGCTTAACGGTGTACGTCGTGCCGTCAGCAAAGGTGATGCGCGCATTGGCATCGGAGCCCGTTTGCACCAGATCGCCCTTGTCGAGCGAAGTGCGGTAGTCCGCTTCCACCCATTGCACCGAATTCACTTTTTTCACTTGGACTCTGCCGTCGAGATTGACGAATTTGGCGTGTTTCTGATCGGAACCCTGCGTTTCGTTTTCGGGGTCGCTCACCGCCCTGCTGACTTTCTTGAGCACCACCTGATACAAGTCTGGCTTGGCAATGAAGATCCCGGCGAAAATAATCGTTAGCGCCAAAAGCACGTAGACGATTACCGTCTTGTAGGTGACCGCCTTCCAGTACACTTCAACGCGCGGCGCCCTTTGGTGGGCCGGGGCGAATTTCGGATCGATGGGTGTTTGTGTCGTCACGGTTGACTGTGCTGCGAAAGCTCCAATTCTTCAATCTAGCACAGCGCCCTCCGTATCGATGAATTGCGGAACCGCGCGTAGTCAAATTGCAAATAGCACTCGCGCACCCTGCCCAATCGAACCTTGCCTGTCCCTTGGTGCAGGTCTCTCAGCGAACTTCTTGTTTCTCTTTTTTCCGGATGAAAAAGTGCTGCTTGTCCACCCCAGCAGGCACCGCGACGTCGAAAAAGCCCACCATCATTTCGTCGTAGGTCTGCTCGCCCCAGCGTACCTCTGCATCTGCATCCGGATTGTGGGCGTTTGCTCTCGAATTGTCGTACCACGCGACCGCATCCCTTGCGGCGTTTGGCCGAGCCGATGGAAGGCCTAAAAGCTACTTCTCGAGAATCCCCTGATCCGCCGGGGGCGGACGATTGTGTTTGAGACCCATGCCTATATCTCCTATAATCTTAAGTTTGTCTACTGACGCGGGGGATTCATCGGATGGCTGGCGCAAAAGATAAAAGCAAACTTGGGTACCGCATCCTTCTGGGAGCCGTCGTCCTGGTCCTGGGAGGCAGCATGCTGCTCTACCTCGTGCCTCAGTCGCCGGTCAGCGGCGAGACCTCCACGGACACCCTGGCCAAGATCGGAGATGAGTCGGTCAACGTGCAAGACGTGCGCCAGCAGCTCAACCAGATCGAGCAGCGCAATCCCAACATGCGGCCCCTCGAAGCCCTCTACGCCCAGCAGATCCTGAAGCAATTGGTGTTTCAAAAAGAGATTGAATATGAAGCCAAGCGCCTCGGAATTGCCGTCTCCGATCAGGAGCGCGCCGAGCGCATTCGCCAATTGGTTCCGACGGCATTCAACGGCAGCACATTTGTGGGCATGGACCGCTATTCGGCCGAAGTCCAGGCGCGCTACCAAATGACCGTGCCTGTCTTCGAAGAGCTGATCCGTCAGGGCTTGCTCGAGGAAAAATTCCGCAAGCTCGTGACTGACGGAATCAGTGTGGGCCCCGCCGAGCTTCAGGATGAGTTCCGCTACAAGAATGAGAAGGTGAAACTGGACTACACTCTGATCAAGCCGGAGGACCTGGAAGGCAAGATCTCACCGGATGAAGCGGAAATCCGCGCGGCCTACGAAAAGAACAAGTCCAAATACCAGGTGCCCGAACGGCGCGTGGTACGCTACGCGCTTGTGGACGTAAACCAGATCCGCCAGAACCTGCAAGTCTCCGATGACATGCTAAAGCTTCAATATCAGGCCAACATTCAGCAGTACCAAGTGCCGAACCGCGTGCATGTCGAGCACATTCTCTTTATGACCGTCGGAAAGACGGACGCCGAAGTCGAAGAGGTCAAAAAGAAGGCCGAGGACGTTCTAAAGCAGGTCAAAAAGGGCGGAAAGTTCGAAGACCTGGCGAAGAAGTACTCCGAGGACCCGGGTTCGAAGGACAAGGGCGGTGACTTGAGCTGGATCACCCAGGGACAGACGGTCCCGGAGTTCGAAAAGACAGCCTTCAGCCTTGGCCCGGGCCAGGTTTCGGAGCTCGTCAAGACGCAATACGGCTTCCACATTATCAAAGTGTTGGAAAAAGAGACCGCTCACACCAAGCCGTTCGAGGAAGTGAAGGATTCACTGCGCGCGCCTCTCCTGCTCACACAGGCGGACAAGCTGGCCAGCGACACGGCTGATCAGTTGTCGTCGGAAATCCGCCAGTCCAGCAAAATCTCTCTGGACGATCTGGCGAACAAGCATCACCTGACTGTGAATGAAACTCGGCCCATCAGCGCGACGGACCCCTTGCTGGAGCTGGCGGATTCGAAAGAAGCGAAGAATGCGATCTTCCAGTTGCGGATGGGTGAACTGAACCCGCCGGTTCGAACTGATCGCGGCTATGTCGTCCTGTCACTGAAGTCCATCCAGTCCGCCCACCAGGGTTCTCTGGAAGAGGTCCGCGATCGTCTGATCACCGATCTAAAACGCGAAAAGTCCACAGAGCTGGCAAAGAGCAAGTCGGAAGAACTAATTAAGCGCGTCAAGGCGGGAGAAAAATTCGATGCCGCCGCCAAAGCGCTCGGTGTTGAGCCGAAAACCAGCGATCCCATCGCGCGCGACGGGTCCATACCCGGCGCGGCCAGTGGCAAACAAGTTGCCGCAGCTTTCAACTTGAAGGCTGGCGACGTTGCAGCTCCCCTAAGCTTGGGTCAGAACTGGCTGGTCTTTCGCGTGGCCGAGAAAACGGAAGCCAACCCCGCCGACTTCGACAAACAAAAGAAGCAGTTGACCGACGAGCTTCTCCAATCCAAGCGAAATCTTGCATTTGAAGCCTTCCAGTCGGCCTTGGACACCCGCCTGAAACAGGAAGGCAAACTCAAGCTCATGCCCGAGAAACTGAAGAGCTTCGGCACCTTCGGTTAGTCTAAGTAATACAAAATAAAGCATTTATAGATTTCCAGCGATGCCCTTGTCTTTCCCCTCCCCTCCCGCTACCCTATTGAAGTCTTCCTTGAAGCCGAATTCGACCTGATGCGCCGCTGTTTTGGGGGAGTTCGGTCCCGGCGCACCGCCTAGAATTCGGAGAAGAAGCAATCATGGCCACCCGCGCCAGAACTCCAGGAATCGGTGACACCAACATGACAGCCCGCACTTCCGCCGCTCGCAACGATTACCGCTGCACCATCGACCGCAACCAGTCGGGGAAATACTGTGTCCGCATCCAGGTGCACTATCCCCGGCATGCCTGGACTCTGGGCACCTACTTTCTGGCCTCATCCTTCGATCGCGCCATGAAAAAACTCGAAGAGTCGCTCGATTTCCTCCAGCATCAGGAAGAAAAGCTCTGGTTTTGGGGTGTGGATCGCGCCGAAGACATGGGTTTTTCGGCTGAGTTTCTGAAAGAAGCAGGCTTGCGCCTGGACCGCCGCACCGAATTCCCCAGAAAGGCTACCAACGTGTCCCTAACTCCGGAGCGCCAAGTGCCCGCTTTCGTCCTCGGACCGATGCGCCGGGGCCTGGCCGAATCCATCGAAATGTCTCGGGAAGTGTCTCGAAGCGCCACCGCCGGCCGCTGATCCTAAGTCTCCTATTTTTTGCCGCGTCTCTGCCGCAGCATCTTGCCCGTTCGGTTTCAATCCGCAGGTTTGCTCGGCGCGGCCGGTACGGCTTCCCGGATCAGCAGGGGTATCCGCGGGAAGGAAAAGCTCCCCGCCACGTCGTCAATCACGTTCACCTGGCACAGATACAGCCCCGGCTTCAAAGCCTGCAGCGTCAAATCCATCTGGAAAATCACCGCCTTGCGGTCGGGAGCCGTCACTTCGTTCGCCACCACCGGCTTTGATTCATAAATCTTGGTAGCGCCCTGTAAAAACTCGATGTTCGTGAAAACTCGGATGCTGTCCTTCGGCGGCTTGGCCGCCGGCGCATCCTTGGCTGTCCCGCTCTGGGCATTGGCCGCCGCGGGCGCGGGATTCTTTCCTTTTGCCGCATCGTACACTTCATATTGCAAATAGAGATGCTGGTCGGGCGCGAAAACATGCGTAATGTTCGGAACCAGCTCCATCTGGTCCCGTACCAGCGGATTCGCCCCGTTTTTCTTGTTCGTGATCGGAGCGCGCAGGCTGCTCAGCACCACGGAGCTCATTTTCAGCGGCGTTTTGCGGAGGTCGGGAATCTGCACATCCGTCTCGAAAGAACCCATCCGGCCGGTCTGATTCTCGCGAATGACAAACTTCAGGTGGTAGCTCCCCGGTGCAAGTACGAAGCCCGTGTTGTACTGCACGTTCTTGCGGCGGACCTGCTGCGTGCTCTCCACTGCCAGCTTCACCGTGTCGCGCAACTGCCCAACCCGGAATTTCCCGCCCCCGAGAGCCTCGCCGATGATGTCGATCGTCGCGTTATCCTTCTCCTTTTCCGTTACAAACGGTATCTGCGAGCCTGGAATCACCAGCGAAACCGCCAGATAATAATGCGAATCGTCCTGACGGAAATACGCCGCTCCCGCGTAAAGCGGCACATCGACCCGCGGCAGTTGCGCCTCCAGCTCGTCCTCCAGCTGCTGCTCGCGGTCGGCGCGTTTCAAGTGCTCGAAATCCCGTCCCGCATAATAACCCGCGCGAAAATCAAGTTTCAGGTCGGTGCGATTCACCTGCACCTTCAATCGCCGAAATCTGCCATCCTTCAGCGCATTATTGCTCGTGAAGCCCAGAACGTAGTACGCCGAGCTGTCCTTCTGAACCTGGGAAAATACCGTGCCGAAATCATTCGAATCGAAAAACGCCTTTCCGCCGGTGTCCGAGGAAAGCGTCGCAAGCGTATCCTGCGATGCGGCGTTCCCGCTGAGATCGTTCAGCACCGCGGCGCCCGAATAGGCCGATTGCCCGCGCAAGCTGGCCGACTGCGCTTCGCCTCCCGGCGGAAACGCCTGCAAGCCGCGAATATCCAGCGAATAGATCGATACGTTTGCCTTCACCGCCGCCGCGGTCGTGGCGCGCAGCGCCGACTGGTTATCCGCGCCCGACTGGCTGATTCCATTGCTGAAATAAATGAGGCTCTTTTTCTGCGGCAGTTTGCCAAGCGCCTGCATCAGCGACTGCAGCGCCAGGAGCTTGCGGTCGGCGTTGAACGTATTGAAATCCGTATCGTCGGCGGAAAACGCGCCGCTCGTTTCCGCCGCGCCCTCCGCGCTTCCCGTGCTGCCGTTGTCAAAACCCTGCCCTTGCCCGGAACTGTATGCGGTCAGCGCCGCCATTAATTTGGTCTTGTTGTCCGTGAAATCCAGGTCCACGCGCATGTTCGTGGCCAGCGACACCAGCGCCATCAAATCGGCCGGCTGCATCTTTGTCCCAACGAATTTCTTCGCCGCTTCGACGGAGCGGTCAATCTGTTCCGGATCCATCGCCGAAAAATCAAAAAAGAGCAGCATCAATCGCCGGTCGCGCGCGTCCAGCGACAACGCCGCTTGCTTCCCGGAACGCAGCAGTGTCCCCGCTCCTGCCACGCCCGATACGGTTGATTCCGCCGTGCCCGCGGTTTGCAGCTCATCCACATTCTCGAAATCGAAAGTGGAAATTTCCTGCTTCTTCCCATCCTCAAAAAGCGTGAAGTCTCCCTTTTTCAGGTCGCGAACGAGGTTTCCCTTTTTGTCGTGTGCCACCACATTCACCAGCACGAGTTCGGTGGTCACCTGAATGCGCGCTTCGTTCACTCCGGTTTGTCCCGCTTGCTGGGCAATTACCGGCGCGGCCGCTTGGAAGAGCAGCCCGGCCGCGGTGAAGATCGAAAATGTTTTTCTTGGAAGCCGCATATTCATCTTTCTTCAGAAACGGAACCGTGCCTGCATCGTCACCCGCCGCATCCCGCCAGTCCCCGTGACCTCCCCGAAAGTAAAGGAATTCACCACCGCATTGATGGCCGTGAAGTGCACGGTATTGAAAACATTGTTCGCGGAGATGCGCAGATCCAGAGCCCGGGATTCTTTGATCGTGATCGTTTTATTGAGCGACATGTTCAAAGAAACCTGTCCCGGCCCCTCGATAATATTTCGCCCGGCGTCGCCAAAGTTGGAACCATTCGGATTCGTACAAGTGGCGCTCGGCGCGCAAAAGGCAGCCGTATTGAACCACTTCAGCGTGGTTGGGTCGCTTATCGAAATCGCTTGCCCCGCGACCGCGTTTGCGCGCAGCGACCCGCTTACGCCGCGCCCGATGTCCAGTCCTCCGCCCAGCACGCGCGGTGTGAAGTACAGCCCGGATCCTACCGTGAAATCACCGCTCCACTGCCATCCCCCCACAATGTGGCTCCATGTACCCTTGGTCACAAACTTCCGGTTTTCGCCGAACGGCATATCCATGATCCAGTTTCCCGTGAATTTGTGCCGCTGATCGAAGCTGGAAAGCCCGCGGTCCGCTGAAATATCAAACGGGTCTTGCGCCACGACGCTCCCCCCGCCTCCAATTGATGACGCGTCATCGATGGACTTCGAAAATACGTACTGTGCGCCCAGCCCCAGCCCTTTCGTCATGCGCTTGCGCACGCGCAACGAGGCCGCATGCAAGATCGAGTTTCCCTCCGAAGATTCATAAATAAACGGCTGCCCGCCGGAAACCACCAGCGCGCGCTCCGTATCCAGCCGCGTTCCCTTCGCACCGTTGTAGCCTGCGTTCATCACCACGCCACTCGGAAACTCGCGCTGTATATCGAGATTCCAGATTTGCACGTAGCCCAGGCGATAGTTTGGATTGACCGCGAAATTGTTGGTTACCGTGCTTCCGGCAGAGGGGAAACCGTTTGTAATTGTCAGCGCGCTCGCGCCAGTGAGGCCGTTTACGTCCGTGCTATTCGTCGCCGTGTTCGCAAACGGCGGTTGAAACGCAAAATTCTGAATCATGGTTCCGTATTGCGCCAGGTTGTAGTTGATTCCGTAGCCCGTCCTCACTACCATTTGCTTTTGCGGTTTCCAGGCAATCCCGATGCGCGGCGCGAAATTGTTGCGGTCCGGCCTGACCAGCGACGCCGGAAATGTTCCATCGAAGGCCCCGGCGTGGCCAGGCAGCACCGGCACGGCCGCCGCAAAACCTGGCGCCACATCCAGATTTGCGATTTGATTGGCTGCCTCGGTGTATGGCCCGTTGTACTCGTACCGCAGCCCCAGATTGAACGACAGATTCGAACGGAACCTCCAATCGTCTTGCACGAAGAAATCAAACGCATTGGCGCGGAAGTTGTAGGAAGTTGCCCCGGACTGCAACGAAGTTTGCTGCGGGAGGCCCAGCAGGAAGTCCGCAAAATCGTAGCCCGTGTCGGCTACCGGTTGCGTGCTTCCGGTTTTGTATTGCGACGTGGCGAACCCGGTAAACACAAAACTGCCCTCCGCATTCCTTGCCGAGTGGAAACTCTGCAAAATGCGGCGGTAGTCTCCGCCGAAACGCCAGTTATGTTTTCCCCGATTCCACGAAACTGTCTCCGAAATGGAGTAAGTCTGGTCCAGCTCACGGCGTGGTGTCGGGTCGTTCAGTCCGCCAAACGACGTGAAACTGATTCCCGGCAGTCCCCAGTCAAATGGGTCGTGCGAAATCCCGCCAATCCCCGCGCCACCCGGTCCGGAAACGTCAATGACATTCGAATAGAGGTTGGTTGTGGAAACATGATTATGGTTGTAGTTCACCCGGAAAATGCTTGTGACGCGGCCTTTCCCATAAGTCCACCCCGCGCTGGCGTTCAGCCCCTGCGTTCCCGTTCCTCCCGCAAGCGAGGGAAAAGGATTCACGATGGTGCTCGAACCGCGCGACCAGTTCATTCCGAAATTGATGTTGTTCTGTGAACGCCGTCTTCCCCCGCCACCGCCTCCTCCGCCGGTGCCTATCGCAAACGGGCCGGAGCCCAGCGCTGCGGCCTGGCCAAAATTGTGAATCAGCCGCACGATCACCGTATCCGAACTGCTCTTCGCGGAAGTCACGTAGTGAAAGTTTTGGCCGGAGGCCGTCGGCCCAATATTCGGCATGGGAATGAACTGCAAGAGTGCCGTCGCCGCCGGACTGATGCAACTGGCCGCGATGAAGTTTGTCGCCCCGCCCGGCTGGCAGACCGTTGGATTAATCGCCGAACTGACATTCGGAACAAGAATTTGGACGGGTTTGCCGTCATTGTATTTCGCTCCAGAAAAATCGCCGCCTAGCTCGGGCTTTGTCGGCACGGTGGAAAACGCATCGTATGGCGAGCTCCCGCGCGATCCGTTCCATCCTCCGAAAAAAAACCATTTGTTGCCCCCGTTAAAGATCTTGGGGATGTTCAGCGGGCCGCCGACGTTGACGCCAAAACGAGACTGGTTGTAATCCGCTTTCGGTGATTCGATTCCTGTCAGCGAATACGACCGCGCATCCAATCCCGCGTTATCGTCGGAGAAATACAGCACGCCGTGCGGCTGATTGATGTTGAATCCCCTGGGCATCCTGCCGAGGGCGATAATTCCGCCGCCCTGTCCACCGAAGCCGCTGTTTCCACCGCCGAAACCTCCACCGCCTTCGCGTTGCATGCGGTCACGAAACTCCTGGATCCGTTGTTGCAGTTCGTCTTCGCTCCCGCCGCCGAAATCCTGCGTCCGCCCCTGCGCGCCGCTGATGCTCACCGACTCCGTCGGTCCCTCCGCTCCCGCTCCATTCATGGGCAGGCTTGAAAGATCGCCATTGCCCTGACCGCCGCCCAGCGCGCCCGCCCCGCCGAAGCCCGGGTTTCCGCCGGCAAGCGAAGAAAGTGCGCTGTCCATCGCCAGGCTTTGAAATCCTCGGCCTGCTGCCGCGATTGCTGCGTTGCTGCTGTTCGACTGTTCCTGCTGGCGGGAAGCCAAAATCAGTTCGGCGTCCACTTTCGCGGATGGATTCTCCGGATTCAGCACCACTTCCTGCGTGAAAGCCGCGAACCCCATGAACTCGACACGTACCACGTATCTCCCGCGCGCCAGGCCAGACAATCCAAATTTCCCTTCGGAGTTCGTCGCCGCCGCATATTTTTTCCCCGTCAACGTGTTGGCCGCCGTAACCGTCACTCCCGGCAGTGGAGTCTTGCCGCTGCGTGCCGAACCACTGATTTCATACGCGGGCGCCGCCGCAGGAGTCGCTTCGGACTGCACAGGTGGAGACGGTGCCGGCGGAGGCGGCACCGTTTCCTGACCGCGCAAGCTCGACACAAAAAGAATCAGTACGAAATGGAGTATGAGGATGCCGCGAACGATAGACTTCAAATCTTGGTCTCCCTGAGTGAACTATTGCTGCGGCGGATTGCTTTTTGGTTCGGTTGCAGGCCTGTTTCCGGTTGGCGCATTCCCGTCCGGCCCGATTCCCGCCATTTTGCGCATTTCCTCCATTTGCTTCCATTGCTCAGGGGAAAGAACCATCACATTTTTCGACACAAACGCATTATTCTCCACGGCTCCGCGAATCACCACATGATCGCCCGGTTGGATGTCCGCCATCGTGATGCTTTCGCGCCCTTTCCGCAGGGAGGTCTCCTCGTTCAACTCCAGCGTCTGCGTGACTTTGTCCGCCCGTAAAATTGTCAGCCTCGGTGCGTCAACACTCTTTACTTCCCCCGCAACGAAATCCTTCCCCATTTCTCCGAACGTTCGGCTGCCCTGCATCCCTCCGCCGGAACGTCCCCCAATCGTCTGCGCGGTCACGCTGTGATCCGCGTTTTCTTCCCCGCGCACGATCACCACATCTCCAACTTTGAAATCGGACAGTTTCGCCCCCTGCCGGTCCTTGCGGTATTCCGTCTTGTCCGTAAACTTCACCGTCACCGTTGATCCGTCCGGCTTGGCCAATTCGAACGATCCTTTGTTGATTGCCGTAATCTTCCCGAACAACGGCTGTCCTCGGCCATCTTCTGGTCTTTGCGTCAGTCTCGCTGTCGATCCTACTCCTTGATCCTGACCCGCCGCGCCAAGCGCAGACACCTGCGCTCGACCGACGGTCGCCGCAAGCAAAAACAGCGAACTGAAACGCAAGAATTGTTTTCCGTGCATGATCATGACGATCCCCATAGCAAACCTTCTCATGCCTTAAGACGGAAGCCTTACCGCCAAAGTAACCCCGTCGAACCTTCCTGGCCAGCGGTAATTTACCCGCCTTTCTATTTCCCCAAAAACGACAGTAAAGTTCCCAGTCGAATTCGTCGCACACACACCTATTAGTGCATAACGCAACTGGGCCCAACGTTATTTCTTCTTTTCTTGACTTCCCACTTGTTCTTCGACATCATGCGCCCATTCCACCGAGGAAGACCCGCGACGCGTAACTGAAAACCACCTGCCCTTACCCAGCCACTCATTTGCGAGTGCGTTTGGCAGGACGGATCAGCCGCCTCGGGTGAAGGGATAACTTCAAAATGAAAACGATGAAGAGGATGTACATCGCCCTGTTCGGGACTTTGTTGCTCGTTGCTGGCAGCGTCTCGGTCTGGGCGCAAGCCGCGCAGCAGACCGGCGATCAGACCAAGAGTGACTCCACTGCAGCCGCGAAGGCTAAGAAAAAGAAGAAGGCGGATGCCGACGCTTCCGCTTCGCAGGCCGCGGCGGCCTCGGGCACGGCGTCTTCCAAGAAGAAGACCACGCCGAAAAAGGCCGATGCCGCGGATAAGAGCGCCACTGCGGATAACTCCACGACACCGAAAAAATCCCGTTCGAAGAAGTCCGTTACTTCGACTGCGACGGATCAGCCGGCGGCAGCGCCCGCATCAGGAGCTGCAAGTGCGGATAGCGCAACTCCGAAAAAGACCACTTCGAAAAAGTCCGCGACGGGAGCGGCGGCTCCCGCGACCGCGTCAACAGCGCCGGCAGCAACTACACCCGCGGCAACTCCGGTTAAATCAAAAACTGCTACGCCAGCGGCCACTCCGGCGGCGTCCACTGCTCCGGTCAGCAATGCCGCCGCCGCGCCAGCGGTCGCGGCTCCCTCGAGCGCACCCGTCTCAAAGACGGCAACCACTCAGCAGGCGCCTCCGGCAAACAGCGCAGGCATGGTCTGGGTGAACACGGACTCCGGCGTGTATCACAAACCCGGTACGCGCTGGTATGGGAAAACCAAGCAAGGGAAGTACATGACGGAAGCGGATGCCGTCAAGGCAGGTTATAAGGCTTCGGGAAAGAATTAAAAGTGCAGAGTTTCAACTTCATCTGAAAAAGGAGAGAAGAAAATGAAAAAACAAATCATTCGAACGTTCTTGACTGCAATCGTGCTGCTGCTCGGAGCCTCGGTAGCGTTCGCGCAGCCGCAGGCGAAGAGCACGACGCCGGCGAAAGCCACTGCGAAGCCGGCAAAAGCCACCCCCGCGTCAGCAGATTTGCTGGACATCAACAGCGCGACCGCGGACCAACTGGACGGTCTGCCGGGGATTGGCAAAGCCTACTCACAGAAAATCATTGCGGGCCGTCCCTATCGCGTCAAAACAGATCTAGTGAAAAAAAAGATTATTCCGCAAGCGACCTACGACAAGATCAAGGACATGATCATCGCCAAGCAATCCACCGCCGCAGCCGCTCCGAAATAACCGTTGAATTCTTGATGCGATCGGGGCGGCTTCGCGGCCGCCCCGCATTTTGCTTTCAGGCGATTTATTTTTCCCGGAGGATGACCTCGCCGTGGCCCACGAGCTGGTCGTTCAGCCACAGGCGGTACTTGTACGTGGCCGCTTTGCTTCCGGGGCGCGGTGGGCCGCTGAGCAGCCGCATGCCCGCCGGCGCTTGAAAAACATTTGACGAAAACGGACACCGGTTCACATCGAATTCCACGCGCAAATTGCCGGCGTCGGAGATCCAGGAAACCTGGTCGCCTTCATCGAGCACCACCACCTGCGGGATGAGTCCAACGAGTACGGGGCGTTCAGCCATTTTCTGTGCGGCCCCAGCGTCGTTCGGGGCCATTGCTCCTGATTTTATCGGTGCACAGGGACGATAGCATATTCCCCGGAGAGAATTCTTGTGCGCCAGCTCACAGCGCACGGTAAGCTCCTCTGAAAGAAACTTAATCTGCGATTTTTCACAACCAACCTGTACCCTCGGGCATCTATACTAGTGTGGCCTGTACTTCGCTGCGCTTGACCGTTCCTCGACGCAACCGTACACTTTAACTGTTTGTTCGTGGCGCGAAGCTCCGGCTGGATCTCTTGCGCTCGCGGAAAAATGCTTTCATAAGCGTCTCAATCGTGACGCGGAGGATTTTGCCGGATGGCTTCAGCTTCTCGATATTTGTCAATACCGCTTCCGAATGGCTCACGGATTTCCCTTCTTCTTTCTTTGCCGTTTGCGCTCGTTCACATCGCCTCGCTGCTGATTTTCTTTATGCCGTTTCACTGGTATTACCTGGTGGCGTGCCTGGGCTTGCTGTTCGTGAGGATGTTCTTCGTGACTGCGGGCTATCACCGCTATTTTTCGCACCGCTCGTTCAAGACCAGCCGCGTGTTCCAGTTCGTGATCGCTTTCATGGCCATGACTTCTTCGCAGAAAGGCGTGCTGTGGTGGGCGGCGCATCACCGCCACCATCACCGGCATTCGGACCAGGAGCTGGATTTGCATTCGCCGACGCTTTTCGGCTTTTTCTGGTCGCACGTCGGCTGGATCATTTCCGATAAATACAACGACACGCGCACCGAATACATCGCCGACTTCGCCAAGTTTCCTGAGCTGCGCTGGCTGAACAAATACCACCTGGTGCCGCCCGTCGCCCTCGCCGTGGTGCTGTGGCTGATCGGCGGATGGCCGCTGTTTATCTGGGGCTTCTGCCTGAGCACGGTGCTCCTGTGGCACGACACCTTCACCATCAATTCGCTCTCGCACCTCTTCGGTTCGCGCCGCTATGAAACCAGTGACACCAGCAAGAACAACTGGCTGCTCGCGTTGCTTACCCTGGGCGAAGGCTGGCACAACAACCATCATCACTTCATGGCTTCGGCGCGCCAGGGCTTCTACTGGTGGGAGATCAACATCACT
>Ga0209488_10002825_pt1 | contig 14141 bp, 10 predicted proteins | sample Rivendell_Oct201_8_FD_188349 | JGI IMG/M metagenome (GOLD analysis project Ga0209488, IMG submission 188349) | Vadose zone soil microbial communities from the Eel River Critical Zone Observatory, Northern California, USA -... | ecosystem: Environmental > Terrestrial > Soil > Vadose zone >... | reverse complement strand
CCATCCTGCCCTCGAATCAATGACCAACACTGTGCTACATCAACACGCAGGACTTTTCACACGGCCTGGATCGCGGGGACGAACGGCGAACCCGGTGGTCGAGCAACGTCACTCCCCGCTCACGCCGCTCGCCTTGATCGGGCCGGCCCATTTCTCGATCTCGGCCGGAATGTACTTGGCGAGATATTCGGGGCTGCGCCGCTGCGGCGGCACGACTGTGACGCCGAGGCCGGCATAGCGCTCGCGCACCGTCGGCGTGTCGATCGCTTCGCCCGCGGCTTTGTTGAGCTTGCGCACGATCGCGTCCGGAGTGTTGGGCGGCAGCACCAGCGCGGCCCAGGCACCGCAGTCGAAGTCGCCGAGGCCGGCTTCCTTCGCCGATTGCAGCTTGGGCAGCACTGGCACGCGGTCGGGTCCGAGGATAGCGATGCCCTTCACGGTGCCGGCATCGATCTGCTGGACCGCGGTCGATATTTGCTCGGCCATGTAATCGAGCCGGCCGGCGATCAGGTCCTGCATGGCGGGACCGGCGCCGCGATAGGGCACGTGCGTGATGCGTGAGCCGATCACGCCGTCGAGCAGGAGCGCGCAAACGTGCGAGCCGGAGCCGCCGCCAGCGGAACCATATTGCGACTTGTCCTTGTTAGCCTTGGCGTAGGCGATGAATTCGGCGAGCGTGTTGGCGGGGATGTCCTTGCGCGCGATCAGCACGCGCGGCGAATCGGTCACGAGCCCGACCGGCGTGAAGTCGGTCGCGGCGTTATAGAGCGGCTGCTTATAGAGCGTCTGGTTCTGCGCCAGGTTGGACAGCCCGCCAAACAGAAAGTTGTAGCCGTCGGGCGGCGCCTTGGCGACACGGCTCGCGCCGACCATGCCGCCGGCGCCGCCGATGTTCTCGATCACCACCTGCTGGCCAAGAACTTCGCTCAGCCGTTGTCCGAAGATGCGCGCGATGGTGTCGACCGGGCCGCCGGCCGCGTAGGCGACCACCATGGTCATCGGCCGGGATGGCCAGTCCTGCGCGGGAGCCGGCGTGGTGAGCGTCAGCGTCAGCGCGAGCGCAACCAAAATTTTCCGCATGATCGTCTCCTCGCTATTCGGGCGTGATCCCGGCCTTCTTGATGATCTCAGCCCACATCTTGATGTCCTTCTCGACGAAAGTCTGCAGATACTCGGGCGAGCGGCGGTTGGCAGCGACCACGTCGGCGCCGACTTCGGTCATCTGTTTCTGCACCGACGGCGTATCGAGCGCCGCGACGGTGGCGGCATGGAGCTTCCGCAGGATCGGCGCCGGCGTTCCCTTGGCCGCGAAAATGCCGTACCAGGACGAGGCGTCAAAGTTGGCAAGCCCCTGCTCGTGCGCGGAGGGAAGCGTCGGCAGTAGACCCAGGCGCTGCTTGCTCATCATGGCGATCGCCTTCACGGTCTTGCCCTCGATCTGCGGCACCGCACTGGCGGCGAGCGGGCACCAATAGTCGATGCGGCCGCCGATCAGGTCGGCCATCGCCTGCGGCCCGCCGCGATAGGGCACGTGCGTGACGCCGTTCGCACCGATCGTGGCATTGAGCAGCACGCACGCGAGGTGACTGGCGGAGCCGCCGCCGGCCGAGCCGTAATGCAGCTTGCCCTGGTTCGCTTTGGTGTAGGCGATAAAGTCCTTGAGGTTGTTGACGGGCAGGTCGTTGCGAGCGATCAGCACCGGCGGCGTTTCGGCAACGAGGGCGACCGGGGCAAATTCAGTCGCCGCATTATAGAGCGGGGCTTTGTAAAGGGTCTGGCTGTAGGTCTGGGTCGCACTGTTGCCGAACAGGATCTGGTAGCCGTCGGGCGCACCCTTGGCGACGCGCGCCGCACCGACCATGCCGCCGGCGCCGCCGACATTCTCGATCACGATCGAATGGCCGAGAATTTCGGCCATCCGCGCCGCCACGATGCGGCCCGCGACGTCGATCGAGCTGCCGGCGGTGAACGAGACCATCATGGTGATCGGTTTGCTCGGCCAGTCCTGCGCCTGCGTGGGCGACAGCAGCGCGAGTGCGGTAGCGATCGCGGCCGAAAGAGATCTCAGCATCTTGCTTTCCTCCTCGAGGGTTGCTCCGCTACTCGGCGGTCACGCCCGCGCTCCTGATCGGCACGGCCCATTTCTCGATCTCGGCCTCGACAAATTTTTGCAGATAGTCCGACGAGCGCCGCTCGCGCGCCACGGTCGAGACGCCGATCTCGCGCAGCCGCTCGCGCACCGCCGGCGTGTCGATGGTGGCGCTCGCCGCCTCGCTGAGCTTCTGCACGATCGCAGCCGGCGTGCCCTTGGGCAGGAAGAAGCCGTTCCAGCCCCTGGTGTCGAGGTCGGCGAGGCCCTGCTCGAACGCGCTCGCGAGATTGGGCAGAACCGGCGAGCGATCCTTGGCGAGCACCGTGATCACCTTGACCTGTCCGCTCTCGATCTGCGGCGTTGCCGAAGCGCTGAGCGGACACATGTAGTCGAGCCGGCCGGCCAGCATGTCCTGCGTGGCCGGCGCCGTGCCGCGATAGGGAATGTGGGTGACCTGGACGCCGAGCTTGGCGTTGAGCAGCGAGCAGGCGAGATGCACCGTCGAGCCCGCGCCGCTCGAGCCGTACTGCATCTTGGCCTGGTTCGCCTTGGTATAGGCGATGAATTCCTTGAGGTTGCCGACCGGCAGATCGGGACGAGTGATCAGCACAACCGGCTGCTCGATCATGAGCGCGACCGGCGCGAAATCAGTCGCCGCATTGTAGAGTGGGGACTTGTAGAGCGTCTGATTGATGGCGTGCGTGCTGGTGCCGCCAAAGACGAACTGGTAGCCATCGGGCGCCGCTCTGGCGACGCGCTGGCCGCCGGTCATGCCGCCAGCGCCACCGACGTTCTCGATGATGACGGGCTTGCCGAGGATTTCAGACAGCCGCGGGCCGACGATGCGCGCCACCACGTCGAGCGCGCCACCGGGCGCGAACGGGATCACCATGGTGACGGGGCGCGCCGGCCAGTCCTGCGCGGCCGCGGGCAGAGCCGCGAGCACGAGCGCAGTGGCGACGATCGTCCCGATGCGGCGCATGGGCTCCTCCCTGGTGAAGCAACCCTCGCGCGCCGCGCAGGCGAGATCAAGCCCGTCCGGGAAGAGAACCCTGCGTCAATTTCACGACATCAGGGCTTTCATGCGCTCCTGATTGAGATGCTTGACCAGCTGATCGACCAGGCCGGCGAGCGGCATTGGCATCTTGGCCGATTGCGCGAGGTCGAGCGCAACGTCCATGTCCTTCTCGGCCCATTTGCCTGTGCTCTTGCCCCAGCGCGAGAGCGACCAGTTGGCGCCGCTGCCATGGCCAAGCGCCTCGATCAGGCGCGGGATGTCGACGCCGAGCTTCTTCGCGAAAGTGAGACACTCGAAATTCGCCACCATGCAGGCCCACAGCAACATGTTGTTGATGCTCTTGGTGATCTGCCCCGCGCCGACATCACCGACATGGAGAACCTGTTTGCTGAAGGCCGCGATCGCGGGTCGCGCCTTGGCGACGGAAGCATCGTCGCCGCCCACGTAGGCAACGACCTGGCCGTTGTCCATCGCTTCCTGGCCGAGCACCAGCGGCACGTCGACGATGCCGATGCCTTTCGGCGCGGCAAGCTTCGCGAGATCGCGGCAGGTGTCGGGCGAGCAGGAGCTCGCGATGCAGATCACCGAGCCGCGCGCCAGCACGTCGAGCAGGCCTGAGCGCTCGATGACATCGTGAATTTGCTTGTCGTTCGCCACCATGACGAAGACGACTTCTGCATTCTTGCCGGCATCGGAAACCGAGCTGCAGATGCGCACGCCGTAGCTTTCGGCTTTCTTCGACGCCTCGGCGCTGATGTCGTAGCCCATCACCTCGAAGCCATGTTTGACCATATGCTTGCCCATCTGCAGCCCCATGGCGCCGAGCCCGATCATCGCGGTGCGTTTCACGTCTGCCATCTTGAACTCCCGATTATTGCTTGTCTGTTTTCAGGGTCGCGCGCTTCGCGTCGGTCGCGACCTGATCGATAGTGAAGGTTGCGCCCTCGCGGCGGATCACCACGCCGTAGTCGCGCTCGGCAGCTTCCAGTGAGACATTGCCGTCACGCACGTCGACGAGCACGCGCTCCGCGTCACGCGCAAGTGAATCGCCATGGCCGCCGCCGCCGGGCGTATCGAGCCGGAAGATGTCGCCGGCCTTGAGTGGATAATCGGCGTAGCGTGTGGGCAGCCGCTTGGCGTCGTCGCGATCCGGGTTGATCCAGATGTCGCCGGTGCGGCCGGTCTTGCCGCCCGCGCAGCCATTCGGCGGGATCACGTGCTTCATCGAGCGGATCGAGAAGCGCGCGTCCTCGAGATTGAGATATTCGCGGCGGATGCCGAGGCCGCCGCGGAAACGCCCGGCGCCACCGGAGTCCTCGATCAGCTCGAAGCGAACAAGCCGCGTCGGGAACTCGCTTTCGATGATCTCGATCGGCGCGATCATGGCGTTGCTCTGGTTCACCGTGATGCCGGAGGCGCCGTCCTTGCTGGCGCGCGCGCCCGCGCCGCCCGCGATGATCTCGTATTGCACGTAACCTTTGCCCGTGTAGGTGCTGCGCCCGCCCAGGATGATGGAGCGGCTGCCGCTGCCGTCGGCGCGCACGCGATCCGGCACGATGTTGCTGAGCGCATCGTAGACCGCGTCGACCAGCGCATGCACGGTCGGATTATAGGTGTTCACCGGCGCGGGAAAGCGCGGATTGAGCACGCTGCCGTCGCGCGCCGTGATGGTGAAAGCGCGAAGGAGTCCCTGGCTTACAAAGGTGTGCGGATCGATCAGCGAGATCAGGCAATAGGCGCAGGCCGCCTGCACCAGCGGCGGGCGCACGTTGGCGGGACCTTTGGTCTGGTCGGCCGAGCCCGAGAAATCGAAGTGAATGCGGTCGCCTGTCTTTTCCACGACGACATGGATACGCACCGGTTTTTCCAGGTCGACGCCGTCGTCGTCGACGAAACGTTCAGCCTCGAAGCGACCATCCTTCCATTCCGCGAAGGTCTGGCGGAGCTTGGTCTCTGAGATATCGAACAGGCGATCGAAGCAGGCGAGCACTTTTGCTTTGCCGTACTTCGCGGCGAGCTCATTGAGCCGCCGCTCGCCGAGCCGATCGGCGCCGAGCTGCCCGCGGATGTCGCCAAGCACCAGCTCGGGCGTGCGGCTGTTGGCGCCGATGATGCGATCAATGTCACCGATCGGCTTGAAGGCGCGCTGATAGCGCACGGCGGGCAGATGCAGGCCCTCGTTGAAGGTCTCGCGCGCCTGCCCGGAGCAGCTTCCCGGAACCGGTCCGCCGATATCGCTCTTATGCGCGATCGAGCCGCAGAAGCCAAACAGCGCGCCCTCGCAGAACACCGGGCTGATGACGCACATGTCGGGCGCGTGCGGACTGCCGCCCTGGTAGGGGTGATTGATCAGGAAGGCGTCGCCCTCCGCGATGGTGTCGCCGAACTCCGCGATGATCGCGCCGCAGCAGGCCGGGAAGGCGCCGATATGCAGCGGCAGCACCACATGCTGCGCCACCACCTCGCCCTTGGCGTTCATGAGGGCGCAGCTTGCGTCCTGCGATTCACGCACGATGGTGGAGAAGCCGGTGCGGAACAGCGAGTTCTGCATCTCCTGCACGATGCCGGAGAGGCTCGCTTTCACCACTTCGAGGTCGACGGCGTCGATGTGCATCAATGGTGTCTCAACTTGTAGGGTGGGCAAAGGCGCTGGCACGGACGTTCAGCCAGGCAAGGCGCTGCGCGCCTTTGCCCACCAGAGCAGTTCACGATAGATCCAACGTTCATTCATTCTCCAAACTCGCCCGTGAGCTCTCGCACATCGCCACCCCAGTCAATCGGCAGGTCGCCGCGCCCAACATAGCGATGAAAGCTGCTATACGGCCAGTCGCAGACGCGGGTCACCAGCCCATGCTTGACCGGATTGTAGTGAATATAGTCGACGTGACGTTCCAGATCGGTCTCGTTGCGAATCACGTGCTCCCAATAGCGCCGCTGCCAAATGCCCTTATCGCGTTTGGCGGCTTTGCTCGCCGACCGCACGTTGGTAGCGGGCAAATCGCGAGAGAACGCGCTCTTGATCTGGCTCCATCGAACCGGAAAGTTGCTGTCGCCTGATGGCAGCGACCACACGGCATGCACATGGTCGGGGAGCACGCAGATGGCGATTGTCTCGAACGGATGGCGATCCTCGACAACCTTGTAGACTTTCCGCAAGTGCTCGATGTGGCGCACGAGGAGATCACTCGAGCGGTCTGCGAGCGTGATGGTGAAGAAATATACGCCACCCTCGATTCTCGCGCGTAGGTACTGCGGCATGACCGTTGGACTTCATCACGTTCAGGCGCTGCATGGTGGGCAAAGGCGCAGCGACGGTCGAGTGAGTATTAGGCGCGGAGCGTGCGCCTTTGCCCACCCTACAACAGAGTATGTGTTGATGCCCAACTTCATTTCTCTCCCGTCACGATCAGGTTCTTCCACTCGTCTACGCGCGCGATCTGGTCTGGGCAGATCACGGTCGTGCAGTCGAACTGATCAAGAATAGCAGGCCCCGGCACGCTGAGCCCGACGTCGAGCTTGTCGCGCTGATAGACCGGGCACTCGATCGCCTTGCCGTCGAAACGGGCGTGGCGCGTCTCGCGCAACGCATCCTGGAGCGTTGCGCCGATTGGCTTGAACCGCGGCATCGCGACCGGCGGCACCTTGCCGACGCCGCGCACCCGATAAGAGACGATCTCGACCGGCTCCTCGGGCGCATTGTGGCCGAACATCAGCTTGTGCTGATCATCGAAGGCGCGGCGCAGCGTCGCGAGGTCTACGCTTCCGCACGGCATGGTGATCTCGTAGCCCTGGCCGGCATAACGCATGTCGAGCGCGCGCTGGATCGCGACAGAGCCTGCCGCAAAGCCGTCATCGTGCAGCTCTTCCGCCGCCATCGCCTCGAGCCGCGCAAACATCGCGTTGACGTCATCGGGCGAAACCTCGTCGATCGGCGTCATCCTCGACTGGATATAGTCGTGCTTGACGTCCGACATGATCAGCCCGATCGCCGAATAGACGCCCGGATAGAGTGGCACGATCATGCCGGCCATGCCGAGGTCGCGCGCCATGCGGCCGGCGTGCACCGGGCCAGCGCCGCCGAAGGCGAGCAGCATGAAATCACGCAAATCGTGGCCGCGCATGGTGGAGATCGCCTTGATCGCCTCCTCCATCTTCACGTCGATGATGCGCACGATGCCTTCGGCGGCTTCCTCGACGCCCATGCCCAGCGGCTTGGCGATCTTGCTCTCGACCGCGCGCCAGGCTTTCTCGGCGTCGAGGCGCATGCGGCCGCCGAGGAAGTTTTCAGCCGAGAGATGCCCCATCACGAGGTTGCAGTCGGTGATGGTCGGCATGTCGCCGCCGCGGCTGTAGCAGGCCGGTCCTGGCATGGCGCCGGCCGAGTCGGGCCCGACCTGCAGCACGCCGAAACGATCAACGCGCGCAATGGTGCCGCCGCCGGCGCTCACCGTATTGATGTCCATCATCGGCACCGCCAGGTCGCGGCCTTCTATTTTGCCGCGGCTGGCGACGGACGGCTCGCCGTCCTTGATCAGCGCGACGTCGCAGGAGGTGCCTCCCATATCGAAGGTGATGATGTTCTCAAAGGCGGTCATGCGGCACGCATAGGCACCGGCGGTGACGCCGCCGGCAGGACCTGACAGGATGGTGGTTACGGCCTTGCGTGCAGCGGCCGAGAAGGTCGCCATGCCGCCGTTCGACTGCATGATGTACTTCTGCTTTGTGGCGAGGCCGGCCGCATTGAGCCGGCGATCGAGCTGCGCGATGTAGCGCGCCAGGATCGGCTGCAGATAGGCGTTGATGACGGTCGTGCTCAGCCGGTAGTACTCACGGATCTGCGGCACGATATCGGAGGAAAGCGAGACGCTCAGATCCGGCATCTCCTCGAGCACGATCTCGCGCACGCGGGTCTCATGCTGCGGATGGAGAAACGAGAACAGGAGACAGACCGCAAGCGACTCGATGTTGTGCGCTTTCAGGTCGCTCACGGTCTCGCGCAGCGCCGTTTCATCCAGCGCGCGCAGCACATTGCCGCGGAAATCGATTCGCTCCCTCACCTCGCCGGTCAGGCTCTGCGGCACCAGCACGGCCGGCTTGTCGAACATGACGTCGAACAGCGCGGCACCATAAGGGCGCGCCTGCTCGCCGACCGGATAGATGCCGCGAAAGCCTTCGGTCACCAGGAGGCCGGTCTTGACGCCCTTGCCTTCAAGCAGCGCATTGGTGCCGACCGTCGTACCGTGGCAGAAATAGGAGATGTCGGAGGGTTGCACGCCCTGCGCGATGAGAGACTCGACGCCGGCAAGGATCGCGCGCGAGGGATCGTCCGGTGTTGACGGCACCTTCGAGATCGTGACTTCGCCAGTGGCCTCGTTGAGATAGACGAAATCCGAAAAGGTTCCGCCGGTGTCGACTGTGACGCGGTAGCGGCTCATTCTGAGCGTCTTTCAAACCGTCCAATTTTCTCCGTCATGGCTTGTCCCGGCCATCCACGTCTGCCTTGGGTATGACGAAGCAAGACGTGGATGCCCGGCACAAGGCCGGGCATGACGCTGAGAGTGTCTATCCTGCCGCGGCTGCCTCGCCTATCGCACGCGGCGCCGGCTGCCAGTCCTTGCCGGTCGCAGCGGAGGTCGGGAAGATCAGCGACTTGATCACGACCGGCACGGCGCCTGAGGCCGGCAGCATCGTGCCGATGTCGATATAGTCGAAGTCTTTCAATTCAAGCCCGTCGATCGAGACCACGCCGTTCTTGAGCTTCATCTCCTCGTGCAGGTGAATGCCGAGAAGGCCACCGACATCGCCGTCGCCGGCGAGCACCAGCGGGTGCCCGTGCGCCAGGATGTCGGAGAGCCCGTTGACGGCACCTTCGCACAGCGCATGCAGGCGCGCGAACGTCGCTGACCCGCGCCACGGCACGAACACCGCAACCGGTGTATCACCCGCGCCGAGATCGAGCCGCCTGAGCACGCCCTTGATCGCCGACGATACCGCAGCGCTGTCGATCACCTCGTCGTCGAGTGGCAGTGTCGGGGCGATCACCGGAATGTTGCGCAGCGGCAGCGTCTCCATCGGCGACACGTAGATCGTGCTGCCGCTGACCTGCGTGGTGTATTGCGAGGCGCCCACGACAGTCGCCCGGATGCCTTCGTTGGAGGGCTCGATGCTCGGGCCCCAGCTTTCCACGCGCGTCCGGATTTCTTTCGCGAGCAGCATGCCGAGGTCGCCGAACGAGCTGGTCTCGCGGCCGTAAATATACTCCGAGACGCCGCCGGAGAACGTGACCTGGTCGATCTTGCCGGCATAGGAGAGGGGATCCAGGCGACACAGCTCCGATCCGCCGCGCATCGCTTCAAACAGCCGATCTGCCATACGCGCCGCCAGTGCGTCTGCATGATCAGGCGATAGCGTTGCCCCGAGTTCAAGCTTGATCCCGAGCTCGGCGGCGAAGCGGCGGCCGGCTTCCTCGATGCGCACGATGCGGCGGTTGTCGTCGATGCAGACGAGCCGCGCGCCGACGTCGATGGCGGTGAGGTCGATGACCTTGCCGACGGCACAGATCGCGATCTTCGAGGTGCCGCCGCCAATGTCGATGTTCATTACGGTCGACTTGTTGCGGATCGAGCGTGCGACCGCACCAGAGCCATAGGCCGCCATCACGGTCTCGAGATTGTCGCCGGCCGAGACCGCGACCATCTTGCCGGCCTGGCGCGCGAACAGTTCACCGATCTTGCGGGCGTTGCTCCGGCGGACCGCGACGCCGGTGAGGATCAGCGCGCCGGTGTCGATCTCGTCGGGGTCGACCTTGGCGTCTTTGTATTGGCGCTCGATGAAGGCGCCGAGCTTGGCAGCGTCAATTGCTTCCTCGCCTTCACTGGCATAGGGCGTCAGCAGGATGTCGGACTGGTAGAAGGTCTCGCGCGTCGTCACCACGTAGCGGCTGTCGAGCCGCTCCAGCACGATGCGCGAGAACACGAGGTGCGAGGTCGAGGAGCCGATGTCGACGCCAACGCTCAGGACGACGATCTCGTCCTCGTCGACCAGCGAGCGGCCGGTCGAGGAAAAGAAGACGCGTCCGCCTTGCGCTTCGTCATTCATGTCTTGAATCCAGCGCTGTAGGGTGGGCAAAAGGCGGTGGCAATGCTTTTCGACATCGCAAAGCCAATCGTGCGCCGATGCCCACCATCGGCATCGATGCGAGTCGCGTGCTCCATGGTGGGCAAAGCGTACGAGAGTCTTTCATTCATGTTGATGATTGTGCCAGCGCCTTTGCCCACCCTACAAATCCCCGATCAGGCGCCCACGAACTTCGGCACCACGGTGCCTTTCTTGTAGAAGTCGGCCTCCATCCGGTTCACCGCGCCTTCCGCCTTGAGCTTTTCGGCGAATTCCTCGCGCAGATACGGATCCTCCATGTAGTAGGGGATCGCGGTGCCGCCTTCCGGAATGTCCATGGCGGTGTAGTCGGTGTGCTTCTCGCCCGGTGGGCCGGGCTCGCGGCCGGGATTGTGCGGACCGAACCAGGCAGTCAGCCGGAAGCCTTCCTTGGAGGCGTTGAAGTGCTGGTGATACCAGCGCGCGCCGCCAGGCGCCGCCGACACCATGCCGAACTGGGAATAGTCGACTCGCTTGACCTCGCTGGCCTTGCCGTCTGTCCAGGGCGTCACGCCGTTCCGCTCCGGCCATGTATAGGTATAGCCGTTCCCTTTCAGGCAGATCAGCACAGCGGCCGATGTGTGAGCGTGCGCCTTGGAATAGCGGCCGACCTCGTGCTGCCCGATCCACAGATAGAACGTGTTGCCGGTCATGAACGGCTCGACGCGGCGCCAGCCGACCGAGCGGCGATTGTCGAGCGGCAGGTCGCAATTGATGACGTCGGGCACGAAGTTGGTGCGCCGCATGGCGAGGCCGCGCACCGGATCGGGCTCGATGTCGTCCTTGTACTTGTAGAAGTCGTCGGCGCCCGAGAAGCGATCCTTGAACTGGTAGGGCGCGTTGAAGATGAAGTCGGTGTTGTTGATGAGGTTCATCAGGTTCGGCGCGGTGGTGCCGCCAATCAGCACCGCGGGCGAGGAGCTGGCATTGACGAGCCGATGCCAGGCGTTCACCGGGATCGAGAACAGCGAGCCCTTCTGCCACTCGAACACATGCTTCTTGCTGTCGTTGTCGAGCCACACTTCCGTGGTGCCGCGGCCCTCGGCGACCAGATAGACTTCCTCGTAGATGTGCTTTTCGGGATTGAGCGCGCCGGCGCCCGGAATCTCGACGACGTAAGAACCCCATTTGCCTTCGGTTCCGAAAAGCTGAATGTAGGTGCCCCTGCCGCCCATGCGCTTCCACGGCTGCATCGGCAGATCGAGCACGGTCTTCAATCCCACGTCGCGGAAGACCGGGACGCCTTCTGACTCCATGAACAGGTCGTAGGGCGTCTTGGGACGGCCGAATTTGCCGACGCCGGCCCGGTCGATACCCGTTGGCTCATGCCAGTGGACCTTCTCGCTGAGTTCGTGCATGGCGCGCTCTTTCCTGCTGCGGGTGCCTGCTGGGGATGCGATCTGACAGGGTCAGTCTGCCATGTTCTAGGGCGAGGCGATTCATGTTGTCCAATGCTCTTTTTTGCCAAATTCATATCCGTAGTGTATGAATCGATAGCGTCAGATAGCCCTGGTGAGACCGGCTTGGCCAAGACCGACTGGCACCTGCTTGAATCGTTCCGCGTCGCCGGGCGCCTTCAGCATGTCACCCGCGCGGCCGAGCAGCTGGGCACCAGCCAGCCGTCGTTGAGCCGGGCATTGGCGCGGCTGCAGGCGGAGCTCGGCGTGCCGCTGTTCGAGCGGGCCGGCCGCTCGCTGCGCCTGACCCGCTATGGCGACCTGTTCCTGGCGCGGGTCGAGCGCGCACTGGGCGAGATCGAGGAGGGTCGGCGCGAGCTTGCCGATCTGACCGAGCCCGAGCGCGGCGCCGTGGCGCTCGGCTTCTTGCGCACGCTGGGCGCCAAATTCATCCCTGAGCTGGTGCATCGCTTCAACATTGCCCATCCGCGCGTGCGCTTCAATTTCGTGCAGAACAACAGCGCTGCGATCGAGGAGCAGCTCGAGCGCGGCGTGCTTGATCTGGTGTTCGTGGCGGTGCCGCCTGGCCGTCCAGGACTCGAATGGGTGCGCGTCTTCGACCAGGAGCTCGTGCTGATCGTGCCCCGCACGCATGCGCTGGCGCGGCGCCGGCAGGTGCGGCTGCGTGAGGTGGCGGACGAGCCGTTCGTCCTGTTCAAGGAAGGGCACGCGATCCGTCGGATGACCGACGACCTCTGCCGGACGGCCGGCTTTGCGCCGACCTCGCGCTTCGAGGGCGATGATTCCAGCAGCCTGCCTGGCTTCGTGGCGGCTGGCTTTGGTGTTGCCATCGTGCCGCCCGAGAGCGCCCGCGCGTCCGAGGTGGTGAGCTTGCGGATCAGCGAGCCGGTGGCGCGCCGCCCGATCGGGATCGCCTGGATGAAAGATCGCTTTCTGCCCGCCGGCGCGCGGCTGTTTCGCGATTTTGCCACCGCCGCAAAGCCTACCTCCAAGCGCGGCCCAGCGTCGCACTAAGGCGATCTGATCCTGCCTGGATGCACTATCTTGCACGCCAGATCTTGCACGCCAGCAATGGGCGTTGGATTTGCCCGGTTTTCGCGGCTTTCAGAGGCTGGGCCTGACCGTATATTGCTCGGATTTGGTGGGCAAACGGCCCTTTTTGCCCGCATTGCGGAATCGGCGAGCGGGTACCGGAAGTGCTGGACCGCACCGGGCACTAGGCACTATAATGCATATCGTGGTCGGTTTGTGAGGTGCACAGTTCCGATCCTCTGTGATCGCTGGTAGCGTCATCGTGAAAGAGGGGAGATTTCCATGAGGCGCATTCTTCTTGCGACAGCCGCGCTCGCCGTGCTCGCGGCTGTGCCGGCTCTGGCCCAGCAACGCAGCGTAAAAATCGGCTTCGTCAGCACGTTCAGCGGCCCGACCGCTGTGATCGGCAATGACATGCGCAACTCGGTCGAGCTTGCGCTCGACCACCTGGGCCGCAAGATGGGCGGCCTGCCAGTCGAGGTGATCTACGAAGACGACCAGCAGAAGCCTGAAGTCGGCGTCCAGAAGACCCAGAAGCTCATCGAGTCCGACAAGGTCAACTTCATCGCCGGCTACATCTGGTCGAACGTGCTGCTGGCCTCGCTCAAGCCGGCGGTCGACTCGCAGACCTTCCTGATCAGCGCCAACGCCGGCCCCTCGCAGATCGCCGGCGAACTGTGCTCGCCCTTCTACTTCTCGACCTCGTGGCAGAACGACCAGACGCCGGAGGCGATGGGCGAATACATGAACCAGAAAGGCGTGAAGTCCGTGTTCCTGATCGGCCCGAACTATGCGGCCGGCAAGGACATGCTCACCGGCGTACGCACCACCTTCAAGGGCCGCATCATCGGCGAGGAGCTGACCAAGTGGCCCGACCAGCTCGATTTCTCGACCGAGCTCTCGAAGGTGCGCGCGGCCAAGCCCGACGCCGTGTTCGTGTTCTATCCGGGCGCCGCCGGCGTGCAATTCCTCACCCAATATGCGCAGGCCGGGCTCAAGGGCCAGATCCCGCTCTACACGGCGTTCACCATCGACTCGCTGTCGCTGCCGCTGCAGAAGGATCTCGCGCTCGGCGTGCCGGGCACGCAGCAGTGGGTCAACGATCTGACCAATGACGCCAACAAGAAGTACGTCGCCGACTTTCGCGCCAAGCACAAGGTCTATCCGTCATTCTACGGCGCGCAGTCCTATGACGCGGTCAACCTGATCAACAGCGCGGTGGTGGCGTCCGGCGGTGACCTCGGCAAGAAGGACGCGATGCGCGCCGAGATGCGCAAGGCCAACTACAAGTCGGTGCGCGGGCCGTACAAATACGGCAACAACCACTTCCCGATCCAGAATTTCTACCTGCAGGATGTGGTGAAGGACTCCGAAGGCAACCTGACGCTGAAAACGGTCGCGACCATCGTCAAGGACAGCCAGGACA
>Ga0209488_10002824_pt1 | contig 14143 bp, 22 predicted proteins | sample Rivendell_Oct201_8_FD_188349 | JGI IMG/M metagenome (GOLD analysis project Ga0209488, IMG submission 188349) | Vadose zone soil microbial communities from the Eel River Critical Zone Observatory, Northern California, USA -... | ecosystem: Environmental > Terrestrial > Soil > Vadose zone >... | reverse complement strand
GGACGGCGGATGAGTCGTTTGCCCGTGCCGTCTATGTTGGACACGAGATAAAGCGGAGCCTCTGATGGAGACCAAATTTTTTAGTATTAGCTTTACTGCAAGGCGTTCAGAGAGACGGACCGCTTGCGTTGTCGTTATACATCTTGGGTGAGGGTAAGTTTGTGTGTCGTCGCGTGCAGTGTTCACTTTTGCCATTTTTGGTTGACGTAATTGTTCACGCGTAGAACATAAGTCATGTGACTTGGCCATGGTCACGGAGTTGGGTTGTTACCAGTCTTCTATAACGTACACTGTGGCCGTGATGGTCTGATATGGCCCCTTTTTCGGTCTCAATCTGGGCCACTAGCCTTACTGCCACGGAGAACCCTTGGTCTGAAACGATGCCGTGAACTTTCCTGGTTCCTCGATTTCTCGCGTTGAGAGTTAATTTCTTCTCACTCTGCCAAGCTCACGTCCCACACGTTCACACTGGATTGTGGATAGTGATGCGAACCACTAAACGTGAAAGCTCGTCTAACCACTGCACCCCTATTTCTCCATCTATCCGAGTCTGCTGGGTGGACCTTTTCGTTATATGTGCGCATCGCATCGCATCGCATTACTTCACTTATGTTATCGTTGATGACTCCATCTGATACGTGATTGCATTTGGTAACTTCATAGCTCTTATAGTCCTCGTGGTCGCTTTTTTTCTTTTCGGTGATCGCTTGGCCGCTTGCGTTTGCAAATTGACCAGGGGGAGTACAAAGGAGTCTTCTGGTTCCACCACCTCCTTTCCTCAATCCCCACTCGGTGCCCGGATGTCTCCACGTCGACAGCATTCGCAAGAAATGGTGTTCAATGGGTTAGGAAATGATGGGAATGAAAAGTTTTACGGTATGGTCGCCCCTTCAGACCTGCAACAGTCTCGCTGATCTGCATCGCGCCCATCGTGCACTAGAGGTCATCACCCACGACCCTTTTCTCGTTGTCCGGCCCTCGCTCAACGACTCGGTACTGGTCAAGCAAGGCCTTGTTGCAGAAACGACGCTGCCACTGCCCATTCACAATGCATATGACGTCCAGGTTTGTATAGGTATTCGACTCTTTTAGTCGTTGCTATGATTGAACAGGTAATCTTGTGACAGGGGCGGTTATGTCAGGCTGGGAATGCGTCGGAGACAAAGAAATCACGAAGTGGTACTGACGTTACGCCAGTTTCACCAAGACTGAAAGGGGTAGCCATATCGCCCAAACATGGCAGGATGACCTTAAGCGGAGGTGTGATCCTATCTCCACCACCAGCGTACACGCCGTATTTCTCTGGTCAGGGGAGACATGGGTTTTCGGTGTGATTGCCTTGATCTAAATTATTATTTCTGTACATACCAAATTTGTTTAATCACATGTGTTGTAGCAACGTGGCAGCATCGGAGAATCTTCCGCGTTGCGACGGCATGTTCTCCCACTCTCTTCCCCGCTCCGACCTTTTCTTTCATATGAATAACCGCCGTCCCACCATCTCTCGACCCTTGAAACATGATCCGTCGCTCCCTCTTCTCTCGCAAGACCCTTGCCTATACTTCTGCGGGTGCTCTTGCAGTCGCCGGCGGTGGCTACTGGTTTCTCAATTCCGGCCCTGCCTACCCAGCCTCCACGAGGGAGTCCCGCAAGCCGCAACCACCCTGGCTCCCGCCATCACGAGAACAAAACCTCACCATTCTCAAAGCTTCAGGATCATCAGGTGATGAGGACACCAAGTTCGACCTCTTGATCGTCGGCGGAGGCGCGACAGGGGCTGGCGTTGCCGTCGATGCAGCCAGTCGGGGACTCAAAGTGGCGCTGGTAGAAAGAGATGATTTTAGTTCTGGTATGGCGCCACCGTCATCGTTGACAGTTGATGTTAATTTCAAATCTGGTTCATCCCTCCTCACTCCAGGGACCTCGTCAAAGTCAACAAAGCTCGTTCATGGAGGCGTTCGTTACTTACAAAAGGCGGTCATGGAGCTCGATTATGAGCAATACAAGCTCGTAAAAGAAGCACTTCACGAGCGCCGTATATTCCTTCAAACCGCCCCTTACCTATCACATATGCTCCCCATAATGTTGCCCATTTACAAGTGAGTTTACGCTTTCGCTCCGCCCTGCCGATCCTTAATTTCGTTCAAGATACTGGCAAGTACCTTACTACTGGGCTGGTTGCAAAATGTACGATATCTTAGCTGGAAAGGAGAACATGGAATCGTCGTATCTTATGAGCAAAGGGAAGGCGCTCGAGACCTTCCCCATGTTGAAAAGCGATGGCCTTGTCGGTGCCTTGGTTTACTATGATGGTGGGGTTCCTTTGAGAACACATCTTCATGTGCTGAGCCAATCTTGACGTCAAGGTCAACACAACGACGCACGAATGAACATTGCCCTTATAATGACTGCCGTCAAACTTGGCGCAACTATTGCGAACAAAGTCGAGGTCATGGAACTATTGAAAAATGCTGATGGAAAGATCCAAGGTGCTCGCGTAAGAGACAACCTCACGGGCGACGAGTGGGAAGTGAAGGCCAAGGTACTGTCTAGTTCTGATCCACCGGCAACATCTTATGGCGATTACCATAGGGCGTAATAAACGCCACTGGCCCCTTCACTGATACGCTCTTAACGATGGACAACCCGACCCATACACCCATCGTGCAACCCTCCTCGGGTGTCCACATTACTCTTCCAAATTACTATTCCCCGCGCACCATGGGCCTCTTGGATCCTGCAACCTCTGACGGCCGGGTCATTTTCTTCCTACCCTGGGAAGGGAACACGATCGCAGGCACGACGGACTCTCCTGCCCCGGTTGAAAGAGAACCCCGCGCGGCGGAGGACGAGATACGTTGGGTGCTCGAGGAGGTGCGACGATATTTGTCCCCTGATATCAAGGTCCGTCGTGGGGATGTTCTCAGTGCATGGAGTGGCCTGCGCCCCTTGGTACGAAATCCTGCAGCCAGCAAGACGGAGGGCCTCGTTCGCAATCACATGATCTACGTTTCTCCGAGCGGTCTTTTGACCATTGCCGGCGGCAAGTGGACAACTTATCGTGCTATGGCAGAGGAGACGGTCGACGAAGCAGTCAGGACGTTTGGATTGGAGAGTCGGTCCACGAACGGATGCGTGACGGAATCCGTGCGCCTCGTTGGGAGCGACGCATGGAGCCGCAACATGTTTATCGGTTTGATCCAACGGGTTTGTTTGTTGGAAATGCGTTCCCGCATCGCGTCTGAAAATAGGTTTCCAGTACGGTCTTGAGACTGATGTCGCGAAGCATCTATCGAATAACTATGGCGACCGCGCGTGGACGGTCCTCTCCCTAGCTCAACCTACTGGTGAGACCTGGCCACTCTACGGAGTCCGTCTGGCCCCGCAGTACCCCTGTTAGCTCCCATTTCTCCCATCTTACTGCAAGCGCGCTGATATCATCGACCGCACCGCATAGTCATCGAGGCGGAAGTCCGCTACGCAGTCCGACACGAGTACGCGTTGACGGCGACAGACGTGATCTCGCGTCGCCTGCGACTCTCCTTCCTCAACGCGCAGGCCGCGCTCGAGGCGCTCCCCAGCGTCGTCGACATCATGGCCGAGGAGCTGCACTGGAATGCAGCGCGCAAGCAGCAGGAGATGGTGCAGACGACGCGCTTCCTGCAGAGCATGGGGCTCCCGCCCGGCGCCGCCGCCGTCGTCCTTCAAGGTGGTGTTCTCGCGCGGCCGTCGTGGTCTCTTGGCTGGCTGGACTGGGCGTACCGCAGACTGCTGGACGGCGCAACGACCCAGCAGAAGGTTGATGCGGGCAGCGTCAGCAGCAGCCATGGACGCGCGCAGTTCGAGGCGGGTGAGGCGGACGCGCTGCGCGATGTTTTCGTGGAGCGGGCTAGGGACACCGCGGGGCGGCTGGCGATGCCGGCTATTCGTGAGCTGCTGCAGGGCATCCCTAATTATGCGGGTATACGGAGCAAAGATTTTGAGTATGTGCTTGAGGAGACCGGCCTCGCTGAACAGAAGGACATTGACGTGGAGGAATTTGTCGAGGTGCGCTGCCGTTTTTCCCTTCACTCCCCTTGCGATGCTCGGCTTGGGGTTTTGCTGATGAGTGGGATTTTTTGGAAACAGATGTGCGCGGAACTTAAAGACGTGTCGTTTGCTCCTCTGTCTAGGGCAGCTGCTAAGAAGCTGAGACGCGCGATTCCTGTCGAGAAGAGCGGCGGTGGTGTCTAACGGGTGTCACTTGAAGGGCCGAAGCGAGATGTAACGGCCGAGGAAAGTAAAGGTATGCCTAATGGGCTTATAGACCGCGTTCGCATCTATCGTTGGTTTCTCTCAAAAGCCTTGTATCCGCATTTTGCGTGTAATGAGCGAATAGAGTCGTAGATTTCTCTCCACGTTTTCTGACACGGTATAATGATGCCACGGGACGGAGAAGCGGTAAGACTCGATGGTTCAGATGATATGCACATACTTCTACACATAGATCGAGATATACATTTCGGCTCATGTATGGTCTCGATAGGAAAGGCCATACATCTTCTTGCTCCCCCTTTTCCCTTCATTTGTGGGTCGATTCACTCACGAGTGACCAATGACGGGACTAGGCTTGTACGGCTCCTCGAGATACTTGACCTCCTCTTCGGAGAGCTTAAGCTCGATCGCGTCTTTGGTAGAGCCTATCAGATTACTACTCCCGGAAAAAAAAAAGCGAAAATTTCTTACTGATTGAATCTTTCAACTTGTCAAGCGACGTGGTGCCAATGATGGGAGCAGTGACGACTATGAAAAAGGTAAAGCCTCCACGGTTACTCCTCGTGCCCAACCACGAGTACAACTGCGGAACGGGAATTCCACGAACCGTCTTTGGTTAGGGTCCACGCCAGCGCTATTTGCGCCATGCTCACATTGCGCTTTTTGGCGATCTCTTCGACGCTAGTAGCGGAGGAGAATAATAGTCATGGTCAAAAATGAAGGAAAGGAAAAAGAGAGGGCAGGGAGGGAGGACTCGAGGGGGAGGAAGCTCACCGCCGGACGACTTCTTGGTTGCCAGGCTCTTTGAGGTACTCGTCGTGCCAGCTGCACGTGGATGTGGAGCGATAAGCTCTTCTATTCAGTTCACATATTGCGTGACGCACTTGTCGTTATCAGCGCGGATGGTGCGCTCTCCCAGGGGACGGGTGAGTGCACCACGTGCGAGTGGGGACCACGGGATGGAGCCGACGCCAAAGTGCTGGAAAAGAGAAAGAATTGAGAAGGGACAAAATCATATGGGTGGGGATGGAGAGTTCTTTTTACCTTGAGCGTGGGCATCATCTCACGCTCTTCTTCGCGGTATATGAGACTGTAGTGGTTCTGCATTGAAATGAAGGGCGTGAGGCGATTGTTGATCGCGTAATCTGTTGATCATGATGGAAGAGTGGTGTTAACTTTCTCAGCTTTCACGATGGAACGCATGATGATAATGCCTACTCTGCATCGCATGGACTGAGTAAAGGATGGGTCACGTTAGCAGATGAGCAGTCGAAGGAGCAGGAGCATGAGTGGCATACACTGCCAGGCCCAGCATGAACTCATGCCAAGGTAGCGGACCCAACCCTTCTGGACAACATCGTGAAGCGCTTGCATCTGCCAAAAGCGTCAAGGCGCGATAACAGAGACGAAATGTATTAGCCCTGGGGCTGGGGCTGAGTCAGAAATCACCCACCACTTCCTCAATGGGGGTACCGTTATCAAACCGATGGCCTGCCGAAAAGAAACAAATTTGAAAGCGGGCGTCGTCAGATATGTTAAACACACGCGACGCCGCCCGCCGCGCAAAAAGCGATTAAACAAAAAAAAAGGAAAAATATTCGACGAACATTGTAGCACGTCGACGTAATCGAGTTGCAAGCGTTTCAGGCTGAGTTGCACCGAGTCGAAGATGTGCTTCCTGCTCTGACCGTACTGGTTCACATAGCCATGCTGCTCGGCCTCCGTCAAGTCAAAACGGCGTTCCGAAGGTGTTCTGCCAACAACAAAGTGGAGCTGTTGGAAAAACAGCTGTGTCAGTGCAGGATGGGGTGGCGACATCCACGCGTCGTCTGACCTTGGTCATGACGACAATCTCCTCACGCGGCAGATTGAGCTGCTTGATGGCCTTGCCGAGGATGACCTCTGAAGCGCCATTGGAATATACCTGGCATCAGTAGTCAGTTAAATCGGGGACAAAGCAAGGTCGTGTTCGTTTACATTAGCCGTGTCGAAGGTCTGGATGCCGTTTTCATAACTTCCATTGCCGAAATTTCATTCATCTCATCAGTAAATGACGATCAGATCATCAGATGTCATCAGCGACGTACGCGAATTTGATCTGCGCTATTCCCTCTTCCTCTCCAAGCACCCATGGCTGCCACTCGGGGGTGCCGTAGGACATGCATCCCAGAATGATCCTGGACACCTTCAACCCAGATTTCCCGAGGCGAACTGGTGGTTGCGATAACAAAATACCAATTGTGTCACACGTCTGCCAGTAGTCACGTTTGGCATGGGCCTTGGCAAGGCCGACTCACCGTAGGGAACACGGCGATTGACACTGAGAGACATGTTTCAGTGGGCGTATGTGGGTGTAGATACGAGGGGATGGCAGAACAGCGATGGGGATTTTATATCTTCTCGGCCTCCGCACTTATGTCGGTTCGACTGTTAGGCATTTTTGCCTCGCGTGTAACATGGTGCTTTGTTTGCTACAAACAACTTGCCGGTCTGTTGCTTTCTTGGACCCGGACTTCGGTGGCGTCCCATAAATAAACAATCCAATGCTCTTTTACGTAGCTGAATGCGTGCGTAATAGAATCGTGCCTAGTGGAATCGAAATAAATAACTTACTCCCTCGACACTACTACAACTTCGCCTGTAGCTTCGTCTGGGTACCCTCATGCACCCCCCTAGCATACTCATCTTGCAGTTTCCGGCGCAGTATCTTGCCAGTGGGAAGTCTCGGTATCTAACGTGTACATCAATACCGAATGACTGTGCGCCGGCCGGGTCAATGACTCACCTCATCAACCACCTGCAGGCCCCCGCGCAGCCACTTGTGCTTGCTCAGCCGCAAGCGTGCCCATTCATCAAGGGCCGCGAGGGCTGCCCCTGCCCCTCGCTCTTTCCCTGAATCGGAAAGCACGACCCACGCACGCGGAATGAGCTCCTTAGATAAGCGCTCTCCTTTAACACCTGCAACAGCCACATCCGAAACAAGTCGCGAAGGATGCTCCCGAATAGTGTCCTCAATCTCGGTGGGCGAAACTTGCTTCCCTGATACTTTGAAGGTATCCTGAAAGGGCAAGATGATCAAAGCTCGTGAATTCTCGCCAACGCGAACTTGTTGCCTACCTTGGCACGGTCAACGTAGCTGACGACATACCACTTTCAGCACCACGATAAGAAAATAGCCAGAAAATCAAACGTACAAGAAACGCTCCTGCCTATCCACATAGAAGCGATCTCCTGTGTACAACCATCCGTCCTTGAATGTTTCCTTGGTCGCAACTTCGTTGTTCAAGTAACCTAACGCTACCGTGGGCCCTCGCACTATGAGCTCCCCGGTTTCGTCGTAATCTGCATCACTGCCATCGTCGCGGATTATGCGCGCTTCTAAGAGAGGGCCGAGAATTCCGGTCATGCCCCGTACATGCCCAACGCGTCCTCCGAACACTCCTGGAGGGAGGAGTGACAAGACTCCCAAGGTCTGAGGTGTACCGCTTTAGCGTCGCGGAGAACAGACAGCCCGAGAAAGGTCATACGGATTCAGATAGTCCATATCCTGTCGGGTTGCCATAAGCGCGAGCTGCTGATAGACACGGAAGATTCAAACCTTCGAAAAAGAACGAGAGGTTCTTTGCTCTGCGTTCAAAGGCAACGCGAAGTTCAGGAGGTAGGTATGCCGCTCCTGCGGTTGCATATGCGAGTGAACTGAGATCAAGTTTCGCAAGTTTTGGATTATGAAGCATATGGTACGTGATGGCCGGTACCATCACGAAATGTGTAATCGGATATCTTTGAAGAGGTCACGTTTACCACCTTTTGATGCGATCAACGAGTACTTACTTGGAGAAAACGTTAACGACATGATCAACGTTCCAACGAGGGAGTACGACCAACGTGCTGGGGAAGATGAATTGCCGGAACATAAAGGCATGGGCACCCATTGCATGATACCAAGGCACAACCGCCAAATGAACGGGATGGTTCACGGTAGCAAGCTATCCGAAAATTAATCCCTATATCCTTAGCCATGGTAATTATTTCTTACCCCTTCCACCTTCTCGAGCTCCTTGTTTATGGGTACCAGCGTTGAAGTAGAGAAGATGACGTTGCGATGGGAGACCATGACCCCTTAAAGAGATTGTTCGCATTCAACATGACCGGTGAAGATAGACGTTAAGCAAGTGACCTTTGGGAAGCCCGGTGGTTCCACTAGAGAATCCCACGTACGCCAGAGTATCGTCCTTCACCGGTTGGGTTGGTATCCGCGGAAGGCCTCGGGCTTTCATATCTTCGATTAATCTGGGAAGGTTTCTTTTACTGGCCACGTGTCCTTGGAGAATGAAGATGCGTTCTTCGGGCAGACCGATCTCCCTGGCGGCCATGGAGGCGGAAGGGTACATCTGCTCGTTTACGAACAAGCATGCGACACCGACGAGCTTCAGAAGCGCCACGGTCTCTTGCAAGGTGGACTGCGAAGGCAGAAGCGCCATCGGCACGGCGATCTTGAGAAGGGCAAACGCGAGAACGGGGAACTCCTTTTGGTTGGCGAAGCGCGCGTGCGTGTGAGGATGCAAAAATAACCAAGGAAAGGGTCTGGTTGCACACACCAGGCAATTATCGCTCAGGATGCCGACTACGTTTCGCTGCCCTGGGACCAAGCCGGGCCCGCCATCCCTTGTGGACATGGTAAGAGCGGTCGCGGCGTGTTCGATGCGCTCGAGCACGGCCCGAGCGTTCCTTTCTTCCCCGGTTATCCCATCGATGTGAAGAGTAAAGTCTGACCACTCCTTGAGCTCAGGGCGTCTCAAGAGCCAGTCGTAATAATTGATCGGAGGTGTGGATAATGGGATAATAGGGTCGAATAGAGGTTTTACGAGTGGCATCGAGGGCAGTTGAAGTGGTCAGAAAGTCAAGCAGCGGTCTGGAGAACAACGGTGAGTGTCACCCTTGGCTTATCAGGGCCCAGCCGTCGAAATGAGTCTCGCATACTGAGATTGAAATTACGCGGTCCAGCACCAACACGAGTCGAGTTCTCAGGCTCCGAGTCAATGAATCATTCTGCCAAGTTGTGTCACCAGGTCTTCGAAGTTGCTTTAATTGTTGCTTCGGTACCGGCTATCGGCCATTTCTTAACCGGCCCTTCACAGTGAAAACTCTCTCGCACGTGATCCGATCCTCTGCAACCGAGTTAAAATGGGTGTCGTGGTGTCTCATGACATGTTAACCTTGAATGACGGAGGTAAACAGGTTAGAACGGAGGAATAACAATGTGAACAAACCCTCTTCTCACCCCTAACCTTCATTCTCTCTCTCGGCTCTCATGTGCGTGTTGCAGCTGTCAACGCAAAATTTTCCCACTCGGTAGCCGGAGCACCTGTTTATTCCCCCGGAGGTGTTAAGCCGCGGGGCGCAACAGAGGTGACAAACTCAATTGATACGGTACGTCGTCCATGACCCACCCCAAAGCCGCCATACAACCACTGCAGTCACGGTTCGCTCAGGCTTGATCCCGCAAACTTCTCGATCGCCCAGAGAAGACGATCAACGCCTTTCGCTTTTGTCGAGTCCCGAGAGCACGAGCCATTCTCGGGGTACAAAAACCGTCCGAATGCCGTACACCTCTCACGCCTACGACGGCACAGTCGGCAACCTCTGAGTGCTCCCGAATAATTGCTTCGATCCCCGACGGGGAAAAGTGCACCTCGTGAACCTTGACGATATCCTAGCAAAAGGAGGTTAGTTTCACTTTTATATGGGGGAAGCGACGGTCTGATGGCTCACAGGAATCTTCCTTTCTCGTCCTATCGCCGGTCCTCAGACCGACCGTCAGCAGTGAAAGTTCCCAAGTCACTCTTTTTGTCATTCGGGTATCCTATGGCTACATTTGGTCCGCGTAGAGAAAGCTCCCCGGCCTCGCCAAAGTCGGCGTCACTTCCCGTCTTCGCGGACGATGCACGCCTTAATTCCAGGAGCAAGACGCCAGTCATACCGCGTACTTACGTTCAACACGACCCTTAAAGGTACCGGGAAATGACTGTGCGATGGCGGCCAGTGTCTGTGAGATTCAATCAGATATAAGGCATGTCGCGCGGTGGCTGGGACACGCATTTGGAGAGGCCATAGCCTAATCTATCTGTCAGATTTGGCTCTTCCCAAGAGTAGGGTGAATATACCTTCTTTGAGGAAAGGGACGTCGTTGACCCTACGTCCGAACTTTTCACGAAGGTCATTGTTCGAGTGGCTTGCACCATTGCTCACAGATTCCAAGTTGTCTGACACAACGTCGATCAGAAGGAATCTGATGAGGGATTTCATCCTGCGCACTAGGAGTTGGAAGCCGCATTCGGTCAGAGCGTCAGACAAGAACGAGAGTGCGCTGGCGTCCTACTACGTTCTCCCAGCTCAATGCTTGACTCATACATGACCTTGACCACCATCGTGGAGTAGTAAAGATTTCGGTACGAAATCATGACCGCTTTGGGACTTTTAGTCTTCCTGCTCGTCAGGGGACACATTCTACACTAACCTTTGGGGAAGCTAGTAGTTCTGCTCGAGAATTCGATGCAAGCTAGAGTGTCGCTGCGCACGCGCTGCGCCATTTTGACAAACAACCGGAGTTCCAAGTCGGAAGCCTTAGCGGCCTTGGCGCCAGAGGATCACGTGCATTGTACACCAAAGATATGATGGCTAGATCTTGAAGGTCAAGAACGGGACTGGAAAGAGGGGCTGAGACTGAACTAGGTGACCGCACGCGCATGAGGGAGGGTTGTTCGTTCAGGCTGGTTATTTAATAACCTCACCTCTGGCGCACGACGTACTGCTTAGACAAACGTGTGAACGTAGAAAGTGCGATCGTCGTGTATTCTGTCCAATGCCAGGCTCGGAGAGAGGTCGGGGATAACCCGTGAGAAGTAAGTACCTTTTATGGTTGATTTGCCAAGTACAAACTCGGGCAACCCGGGCAGAGCGCAGGAGCGGCGACCCAGAGGACGCGCAAGCAATGAGAATTGCTTACGCGTCCCGTGGTTCTCTACCGACTTGGATAAAGGCATTGCTTCACTCTTCTCTTCTCTTATCTATTCTCTTCTATCTCGTCGCCCGCCATGTCCACTGACGTGTGGGTACTCTCATACGAACACCTCAAGGGTCATCCAAGATCCGATGAAGCACTTACTTTCCTCCAGAGGGTTGCTTCACGCGTCAAGCCCATCATGCGGAAGCATGGATGGAGGCTTCCAGTCCTCGCCGAGTTCTTTCCTGACAGTCCAAATCTCTTAGGTGCGCATTCCTACGTCTCTTCATCGCGGGGCTTCATGGATCATGGCTCAACGCCGCGCTGTTAGGATTAAGTAAGTCTGCAGAACCACCCATCGTTCAGTAGATCTACAACTTTTTTGCGGCAGATGTCAACATGGGCGAGAAAATCTTGGTTCGTCTTAGACACGCCTGGGCGCATGACCAGTTTCTTCCCGAGGAGGATGTCATCCACACTATGCTTCACGAAGTACCCCTTGTTCATGCTTATCTCCCGCTGCTTGATGCTCAGACGTTTCCCAGCTCACACATAACGTACATGGGCCCCATGACCAGAACTTTTACAACTTCTTATCTCGTCTCGAAGAAGAATATGACGAGCTGAAGCGTACCGGATATGCGGGCGAAGGCTTCTTCTCAAACGGCCGTCAACTGGGCGCAGGTACACCCCAGAATCTTCCCGCGTGGGTCGCACAGCAACGTGCACTCGAAGCTGCCTTGAGAAGGCGAAGGAACAATACCATTCCCGGAACACAAGGCCCAGTCAGGTTAGGAGGAGGAGATCTCGCCAGCTTAGGTTTGACGCCGCGGGAGTTGGCAGTCCTGGTGCGCCGAGCAAATTCACTTTCCCATATGTGACATGCTCACTTCCTTTTCACCACATACAGGCTGCTGACATGAGGGCCGCGGACGAGAAGAGGTGCGCTTCGGGGAGCGTAGCACAGCGGGAGGCCGAAAAGGCCGCACGTGACAGCCACCGAAACAACGCCATCGACCTCGGCGACTTTGACTTTGGCGATGATCTCATAATCTTCGATGAGGAGCCCACTGGATCCACAGGTCCCTTTACTTCACGACCAGCTGACCCCCAATCGCCCTCGCCTCGTGGTGATCAGCGAGCGCCAGGCTCGCGGCCAGGGGGGACGACTCAGCGTCCCCCGCCACCAAACGTCAACGTCTTGACAAAGCCACGCCCTCCCCGCATTAACAATGCGTCCAAACCGTCCACGGGGTCCCCCTGGACATGTCCAATCTGCACGCTCATCAATCAGCCGCTCTCTCTGCAGTGCGATGCCTGCCTCGGCGCGCGGCCCCGCGAGCCTCGGCCGCCTAGTACTCCGGCGACAGCTCCTGAGCCTGCCCCCGCCGAAACCGCTGGATGGACTTGCGGTGTCTGTGGCGAAGGAGACATGGAACATACTTTTTGGACGTGTAGATTCTGCGGCTCTGTGAAGACTGAGAGCATTTATGGCTGAATAGCCTGTTTATTTTCTATGTGGTTATCTTCTCGTTATAATATCTAGCCACTATCCAGCATATGTTGTGATAGCTCTCACGCGACATTAGGAACAGGAATGGACAAGTAGGAATATTAATGTACTTGTATGTAAGACGCTTCTTGGACTGGGATGACTGATAATCAACTTGCCACCGCCGGCTACTTTCCATACTTTCCACTCTGAGTGTCCAAATATTCCTATTCCTCATGAACACACCCTTTCCCATGGAGTCACAGTATGCCGAGCAGCCAGCTATGTCCTTCGCAACGCGACAGCTTGCGCAGCCACAGCGTTTCCTCCCCGCGGAAACGGGCATAGATCGTGATGAAGCCGAAGAGAGCACAAAAGGAAATATATAAAGGATGCCACGAACCCAGCGAAGGCTATGGGCGTTGTACATGAGAGAGTAGTAGCCTGTGCCAAATTATGGGGGTTGAGCAATTGTCCGCGATGCATGAGCAGAGAAAACAATCCGTTGTCGCACAGCCCAAGGCCGGCTCCCCAGTCCTTTTATTTCGAGAGCGGGACAGTTTACAGGGCCGAGGAGCTGGGACTCTCATACCCGTTAAGTGGACAGCCCACGCGAATCACCTTCACTCTGCACGCGGCTAGGTGTCTTATGACAGCAGTACATGCACTAACATGGTGTCGAGGTATGGATATTGGTGAGAGGGGTCGGTGGTTGTAACATCTGATAGCGAAGAGATAACGAGATCTGCAGATTCGCGAAAGCGAAAATGGTTTTGTGACAACTGCATACATCGTGCTATGCGTGAATCGTGATGATGAATGCGGTTTATGGTTGTGGGTGAGTGGGCCAGTAAATCGACTGAGATTGTTAGTGTATCGTTGAGCTTTGCCTGAAGTAGTGTTCAGAAACTCGGATGTCTCAATGTCGCATACACTGCGAGGGCAAGCGATACATCTACGGAAGAGGCAGGCCGCTTGTGACTTGCCACTCGGAAGGCAGGCTGCCCTATCACAAGGCCAACTACTGTAGTCCGAGTCGGAGGTGTGTCCAATGGTCATTGCCCCAGGTGGTGATGGCACACCTGGCAGTTCAATTATTGTAGGACCCTTTCTCCCAACTTCGGACTGGCGTGGCAATTAGACATTTTCGCTTTAGGAGGCGGTCCGAATCGGTTCTACGACACAATCGAGAAAACCCAGTCGGAGGTTGCGATAAATTGGTCATAGCCTGGGTGATTGTCGCCGAAGGCGGCAATCCCGCGTACCCTGGGTTTTCCGCAGCGGAACCTAAAATGGTACCCTGGGTTTTCTGGTGCTGGGTTGTCTTACAGGACCGTATGCTATCATGTTTAACCTCTGTATTGATAATTTCATGATGTACAAAGTGCCAATCA
>Ga0209488_10002823_pt1 | contig 14143 bp, 11 predicted proteins | sample Rivendell_Oct201_8_FD_188349 | JGI IMG/M metagenome (GOLD analysis project Ga0209488, IMG submission 188349) | Vadose zone soil microbial communities from the Eel River Critical Zone Observatory, Northern California, USA -... | ecosystem: Environmental > Terrestrial > Soil > Vadose zone >... | reverse complement strand
ACGTCCGCCGCCGTCTCGCCGGGGAAGCCGACGATGAAGGTGGTGCGGAGGGCCACGCCCGGCACCGTGTCGCGGATGTGGGTGAGCAGCTTGTCGTATTTCTGCCGCGTACCGGGACGCTTCATGCGCTGCAGCACCGGGTTCGACGCGTGCTGCAGCGGCAGGTCGATGTACTTGCAGACGTGCTCGCACTCGGCCATGGCCGCCAGCGTGTCGTCGTCAATGGTCGTGGGATAGAGGTACAGCAGGCGAATCCACTCGATACCCGGCACCTTGTCGAGGCGCCGGAGCAACCGTGCCAGCGCGCCTCGCTCGTGGCGATCGATGCCGTAAAACGTGGTGTCCTGCGAGATGAGGAGCAGTTCCTTGACGCCGCGGGCGGCGAGTCTCTCCGCTTCGAGGACCACCGAATCCTCCGGACGGCTGCGGTACGCGCCGCGCAGCGTCGGGATGATGCAGAACGCGCACTTGTAGTCGCAGCCTTCGGCGATCTTGACGTACGCGTAATGCCGCGGCGTCGCGAGCAGGCGCGGCGTGTCCGCGTCGTAGATGTAGGTTGGGAGCCCGCCCGCAACTCGGGGCTCGGGGCTCGACGCGCGGTGAAATGTGAGCGGGGAGACGCCGGATGGGTTTGCGGCGCCGCCAATCGCCTTCACGATGTCGGGAACTTCACCCGTTCCAAGGACGGCGTCGATTTCCGGGATCTCTTTCCGCAGCTCGTCGCGGTAGCGCTCGGCCATGCAGCCGGTGACGATGAGGCGCTGGCAGGAGCCGTCTTTCTTGTGCCGCGCCATCTCGAGAATCGTGTCGATCGATTCCTGTTTGGCCTTGTCGATGAATGCGCACGTGTTCACAACCAGCACGTCGGCGCCCTCGGGGTCGCGCGTCAGCTCGTGGCCGGCCTCCTGCGCCAGGCCGAGCATGACTTCCGAGTCGACGAGGTTCTTGGGGCAGCCGAGGGACACGAGCCCGATCTTCATCTCCTACAAGTCTATAATGCCTGTATGGGGAAGCGGGCAGCTCTTACGCTCGTGCTCGTCGCGCTGGCCGTCATGCCGGGCGTCGCCAAAGTGTCTGTTCACCAGACGGGCGCGCTGCTCGATCGCTTCCTCGCGCCCGACGATCAGCCGCTCGTGAGTTACCGCGCGTTCCGCCACATGACGGCGTCCACGCGAAGCGGGAAGATGACCGCGTCGCTGGACGCCTGGACGTCGCTCGATCCGCAGCGCGGCTTCACCTACGAGATCGTGAAGACTGACGGCTCCGCGATTATCCTGAAGCACGTGCTCCTGAAAGCGCTCGAGGCGGAGCGGGACGCCGTGCAGTCGGCCACCAACAAGTCGCAGTCGGCGCTGACGCCGGCCAACTACGAATTTCTCGACGTGGGCCCGGTCAACGACGGGATGGTGCGCATCAACGTCAAGCCGCGCCGCAGCCACGTCATGCTCATCAACGGGCATCTCGTCGTTGAATCGGATTCGGCGGATCTGGTGCGCGTCGAAGGCGAGCTCTCGAAGCGGCCGTCGTTCTGGACGCGCCGCGTCCGCGTCATCCGCGAATACGATCGCATCGCCGGAATCCATGTCCCCATCAGCATGAAGTCCACGGCCGACGTCCTCGTCGTCGGCTCCTCGTCGTTCTCGATGGACTACAAGTACACCGAGATCAACGGGAAACCGATCTCGTAGCCGGGCCTGAAAGGCCCGGCCCACACGTGGGGCGACCCTTTCAGGGTCGCCGTTATCGCGACGCGCCTGCCCGTCGGAGGATCTCGATAATCTGGGCGTGGCCGCGCCGTGTCGCCCACGCGAGCGGCGTCGCCCAGGGCGGATCGTCCGGGAGATTCACCGGCGCGCCGCGCGACAGCAGGAGCTCGACTAGCTCCGGCGCGTTCACGCGCGCGGCCCATCCGAGCGGCGTCGACAGGTACTCCTCGTCTCGTGCGGTGAGCGTCGCGCCTGCGTCGAGCAGAATCACGGCGCATTCGGTCTTCCTGCTGCCGGACGCGAGGTGAAGGAGCGTCTGGTGTTGCCAGTTCATCTGGTCGGGGCTCATCCCATGCGCGAGCAGCGTGCGAAGCGCATCCGGGTGCAGCAGATAGCCCTGACAGCCCGTGTGGACAGCCGGCATGCGAAGACCGGCGCCGAGCAGGCGCGAGAGCAAATCGAAGCGGTCGGCGCTCATCGTGATTGCCGCGCCGATGCGATTGGAGTCGCGCTGATCGGTCGCGAAGCGCCGCAGCGCATCGTCGTCATGTTCGAGCTGACTCGTGTCGTAGTCGTCGAGGCCGCCGCCATGCGACTCGATGAGCGCGCGAATCTCCGGCGTGGCCGCAAACGCCGCCGCGCTCGCCGTTGAGTCGATGTCCTCGTTCGGATCGGCGCCGTGCAGAAGCAGCAGCTTCACCATCGCGAGGTTGCCCCGGCGCGAGGCCGAGTGCAGCGACGTGCCCCGTGGCGCGTCCCCCTCTTCCCATCGCGGATTCGCGCCGCGCTCGAGCAGGAGACGGGCGATGTCGTCATGACCGAATTCGACCGCCGCCGGCAACGGGCGTCGTCCGCTTCGGCGCGCTTCGCTGATTCGGGAGGGATTCTCGTCGAGCATCCGGCGCACGCTCGCGAGGTCGCCGAGCGCTGACGCGACCGTGAGATCGGACGTCGCTCCCCGGGACACGAGCATCCGCGCGATGTCGAGGTTCCCGCGCTGCCGTCGTCCGCCCCAGATCGCTATGTCGATCGCCTGATAATCGGTGAGGCCGCTGCTCGGCCAACTCGTCGATCCGTGGACCGCATGCACGTCGGCGCCTCGATCAAGTAACACGGTCACGGTGTCTTGAGACCCACCCAGGATCGCCCGGTGGAGCGGCGTGCCGCCGAATCGGTCTGTGCGATTCACGAGGCTTGCGTCGGCATCGAGCAGCGCGCGGACGGTCTTGACGTCGTGGCGTTCGGCCGCGAGGTGAATCGGATGATCGGCCGCCTGCGCGGCGATTCGTCCGCGCTGATTGCGGGCGCGCTCGAGCATCTGCGCGATCTGCTCGAGACCACGCTCTCGCGCCATGTCGATCAAGGTGCGGTCGTTCAGTCCGTTCCCCTCAGGATCCGCGCCGGCGTCGAGCAGGAGTTGGACGGCGTCGACGTGCCCGTCGCGCACTGCAAAATGCACCGCCGGCGTGTACCAGTACCCAGCTCCAACCAGGCGCGGGTTGCGCAAGAGCAGCCGTCGCAGTGCAGCGACATCGCCGGCAGACGCGGCGACGATGGTGTCCCAGGTGTCGCGGCCGTCTTCGGATTCAAGTTCGACTGGCTTGATCATTGCGCTCCCCACTAGGACGGCGGTGTGGCGCCTCGCGCCTTGGCGGCGGCGCGCAGGGCCTCCCGGCGCCGAGCGAGAATCGCATCGCCGTCGGATGCGCCGGCAACGACCGCCTCGACGTGTCTGCAGAAGTCGGGTTCGCCGCTTGCGGCGCGCAGCTCGGCGAGAAACGGCTGGATCTTGCTGAATGTCCCGAAGACCTCACTGTGAGCGGCGCGGAACGCATCGGCATCGACGGCGCCGGAGGTCACGAGCGACGCCGCCATGTCCCAATAGCCCAGCACCATGCGGAACGAGGCGTTCCGCTGTCCACCGAGGACCGCAACGAGCTCGGCCATCGTCTCCGGGTTGAAGTCGACGAGGAACCAGTGACGCGCTTCCCGCAGCACCGGCTCTCGACGCAGATCGAACAGCGTGAGGTTGAGCTGCGCGCTCTCGAATGGTGTCGGCATGGCGCTCCTATTTTATCGAGCGGCTCCCGCTTTGCGGAGCATGTCGACAATTGGCGCGTGGCCGCGACGCGTGGCCCACGCGAGCGGCGTCGCCCACGGCTCGTCGTCCGACAGGTTCGCCGGCGCGCCTCGCGACAGCAGGAACTCCACCATATCTGGGAGGTTCATGCGCGACGCCCATGCGAGCGGCGTCGATCGGTAGTCGCGGTCGCGCGCCGAGATGTTCGCGCCGGCGTCGAGCAGGATCGCGGCGCTTTCGCGCCGCGGCGCGATGCTGCGCGCGCGAAGGTCGAAGACGCAGAGCTCGTGCAGCAGCGTCACGCCCTCGGCGTTCGGGTAGTTCGGATCGAGGCCGCCTCGTTCGAGCAGCATCCGCAGCATGTCGGGCTGTTCGAGCAGGTACGAATGACAGCCGCCGGCGACTGGATGCACCTTCACGCCCATGTCGAGGAGACGCACGAGCAGCTTGCGCTTGCCGCGCGTGACCACCGCTGGCATCACGCCGCCGCAACCGGCAAGGGCCGATTGCGGATCCGCGGCAATGCGTCGCACGACTTCGTCCTCTTCGTCCATGAACACGAGGTCGAACGGATCGATCGTGCCGCCGTGCGCGATCATCAGCGCGCGCAGCTCCTTCGTGCGCGCGGCGTAGACGGAATTCCCACCGGCGTTGACGTAGCCGTTGGGATCGGCGCCGTGCGCGAGCAGCAGCTCGACCATGGGTCGATCGCCACGCCTAGCGGCGTAATGGAGCGCCGCGCCTCTCGCCGAATCGGCCACATCCGGCCATGTCGGATCGGCGCCGCGACCGAGCAGCAGCTTCACGACGTCGAGGCGACCAAACTCGGCCGCCGCCGACAGCGCGAGGCGGGCGTTCGGACGCGCTTCACGCAGACGTCGCGAGTCAGCGTCAAGCATCGCCCGCACGTCGTCGAGGTCGCCGAGCGCGGCGGCTATCGGAACGTCGCAGGTCGCTCCGCGGGCGATGAGCAGACGGGCGATGGATTCGTCGCAGGGCCGGCGGGAGATCGGGGCGTCGCGCGGTGTACGCAGCCGCCAGAGCAGCCACTTGACGCACGACCACAGGATCCGCCGTCGCGACGGTCGGGTCGTGGCGGGACCGCCCCAAATCGCGAGGTCGATGGCCTGGAGATTCTCCGGCGCGTAGCCTTCGCGTGTCCCGAGCCCTTCGCCGTGAATCGCGTGGATGTCGGCGCCGCGATCGAGCAGCAGTTCGACCACCTGACGTGACCGGCCGATGACGGCGCGATGGAGCGCGGTGCCTCCCCGGCGGTCGCTGATGCGAACGAGCGACGGATCGCTGTCGATCAGCTCGCGGACGCGAGGAAGATCACCCGCCTCGGCAGCGACGTGAATGGGATGATCCGTGTGCGTCGGCGACACCGCGACGCGGCGGGCTTGCTGGCAGGCCTGCTCGACAAACGTCGCGACCTCGTCATGACCGCGATCGCGGGCCATCTCGACGAGCGTGTCGCCGTAGATGTTCATCCGATCGGGACGTGCACCGGCGTCGATCAGCCGGCGCACGTCCTCAAGGTTGCCCTCGCGGGCGGCGATCTCCAGCGCGTCAGCCAACGGTCACTCCGCTCCGACTTCAGCGGACGGAATTCGCAACGGCCACGCGGGCGTCCGGACCCATGTTCTCCGCGCCGATGACGAAGAGACGATCCGGCGTGTTCCAGAAGAAACAGCCGCCGGCCGAAACAGCGCGCCCGGACTTCAGCGGCATCTCGCGCACGGTGTCGTGTGCGGGAAAGACCAGCATCCACGCCGGATTCTCCACGAACTTCCGGCTCAGGTCGCGCGCATCCGGCGCCGACTTGCCGAGCACCCGATAGATGGTCTCCATGAATCGTCCGACAGGGAATCCGGCAGGCGTCACCAGCCGGTAGGGCGCGGATTGTGACAGGCCCATTTTCGCGTCGTCGTACCTCGCGTTGATCGTCGGCCCCATCTCCACGCGCATCGTCACGCCGTCCCATTCCCTCGGCACCTTGACGTCGGTGATTCTGGCCGCCGCGAGCGCGCGCTCGAGGTCGGCCACCTTGACGGTGTAGGAAATCGACTGGTGTTTGACGACGGTCAGCTTCGGCGCTCCGGAGACGACGTCCGCCGGCGGCAGCAGCGGCCGGAAGCCCGCGACGCGCCCGGCTTCGGCGGCGTCGCGCACGGGGATCGCCTGATCCGATTCTTCTTTTCCGTCGAACAACTGGCTCGGATCCGGCAGATCGCGACGCGTGACCTGCATGACTTCCACGCGACGCAGCGTCAGTCCATCCCACAGCCGCTGTGCGGCCGCGCGCGGCCAGGGCAGCGCCAGCAGCACGAGCCCTGCAGTAGCGATGGCAACGCTCGCCCAGAGCCGGCGTGACAGTGTCCAGGGCGCTCGCGCCTCGAGGCGTCCCTGCAGCCGTGCACGCGCGCGCGCCTGATCGGCGCGAGTCGGCTCGCCGGCCTCGAGAGTCTTGAGGCGCTCGTCGACGAAGCGTTCATTGTCCATAACGACTCACATATTCCTTCCGAAAATTCTGCTTCGCCCGCGCGAGGAGCGTGCCGATCGACGCCGGGTTGATGGACAACGCGGATGCGAGCTCCTCGTACGGCACGTCGTCGCTGCGGAGCAGCAACAGCTCCGCCTGCCGCCGCGGCATCGCCGCAAGCACCGTTCGCACGCGGCCTTGTTCTTCTGTTGCGAGGAACAGTTCGTCGGGTCTGCGCGGTCCGCGGACGAACGTCAGCATGTGGTCGTAGCGTTCGCACCGTGCCCGCCGCCGCAGTTCGTCGATCGCCAGTCGTACGGCCGTGCGCCGGAGCCAGCCGCCGGCGGAGTCGCCCTGGGCGCTGGATGTTTTCCACAGCCGGCAGAACGCGTCCACCGCGAGCTCTTCGGCCCGGCTTGGATCCCTGACGACTCGCGCAACGAGACGGACGATCGCCGCGTAGTGGTCCGCGAACACCGCTTCGAAATCGAAGGCGGTTGACGCGCTGGCGTCTTTCGCGAAGGCAAGGTCGCTCGACGCGGGCACAGTCTATTAACGCTCAACGACGAGGGTTTGTGACAACGCAAAAACGGGCGTAAACGAGATGTTAAAGTAGCCCGGCACATGGGCCAACGAGCGAGGCGGGCAGCCGCGAAGCCTGGCAGCGTCGATCACCGGTCGGACAACACGTGGCTGATGGCCGCTCTCGTCTTTCTCTCCGCCTTCCTGCTGTACGCCAACGCCATCGGGCATGAGTACGCCCTGGACGACTGGATGTATACGACTGGAAACGCCTCCATGCACCAGGGGTTTCCTGCGTTCACGGACCTGTGGACCAAGGGATCTTTCCCCGGCCTCAACGGACCCAACGACAACAACTATCGCCCGCTCGCGCTGTCCTCCTTCATGGTGGAGACACAGATCTTCGGATTCAACCCCCACGTCGGCCATCTCATCAACGTGCTGCTGTTCGCGCTCAGCGGCGTCTCAATCTACGTCCTGCTCACACGGCTGTTTCCGACGCTCCATCGAGCGTTTCCTCTCCTGATGGTCTTGCTCTTCGTGTTTCACCCGGTCCACGTGGAAGCGGTCGCCAATATCAAGGGGCGCGACGATCTCCTGTGCCTGTTGTTCGGCATCGTGTCGCTGCTTCAGATACATCGGTACGCGCGCACGCTCCAGGCAGCAAGCTACTGGAGTTCGGTCCTCGCTTTCGCGGCGTGCGTGCTCAGCAAGGAAAGCGGCGTGACGTTTCTGCTCGTCATACCGCTGGCGCTGTACTTCTTCACCAGCATCGGGTTCACCAGGATCGTCAAGATCAGCATTCCGTATCTGGCGGTGGCGTTTCTCTACCTCGTTGTTTTCAAAAGCGTGCTCGGCAGCATCACGATCGCCAGGCTGCCGATCATGGACAACACCTTGATGGCCGCGACCTCCACGCCGGACAGGCTGGCCACGAACTTCGTCTTGCTGGGGAAATACGTCAATCGCCTCGTGGTCCCCTATCCGCTCAGCTGGGACTACTCGTACAACCAGATTCCGATCGTGTCGTTCGTCAACGTCTGGGCGATTGCCGGGCTTCTTCTGTATTTCGGCCTCGGCACCTACGCGGTGGTGCGGGCGAAGTCGAAAGACGTATTCGCTTTCGCGATTCTCTTCTACCTGGCGACCCTGTCGATCTCGTCGAACCTGTTCGTCAAGATCGCGACCACGTTCGCGGAACGCCTGCTCTACACACCGTCGCTTGGGTTCTGCATGGCCGTCCCTCTCCTGATCGCGAAGCTGCTGGCCATCGACCCCGAGGCAAAAACAGCACAGAAATCGCGGTGGCTCTACGGCACGGTAGGGACCGTATTGCTCGCCTTTGGAATCATCCTCGTCGCCAGGAACGAGGCGTGGGCGAACAACATGACGTTGTTCAGTGCAGGCGTGATCACGTCTCCGAACAGCGCACGGGCGCAAGCGGCGCTGGGCAACGAGTTGAAGAACGAGGCCAGCCGTACGCCCGACCCCGCGACGCGTGCCAGCCTTCTAAAACAGGCGTTGGGCCGCTATGAGACGGCGACCGCCATCTATCCGAAGGATCCCGACACGTGGGTCACACAAGCCGATATCTACCGCCAAACGGGCGACAGAGATAAGGCGATCGGGGCGTACGAGAGGACCCTTGCGATCGATCCGCAATACGTGAGGGCCATGAACGGTCTGGGCCTCACGTATTGCGACCGGAAGGATTACGACAAGGGCATTGCGCTGTTCGAGCAGGCGCTGGCCGCGTCGCCTCGATACGCCGATGCGCTTGTCAACCTCGGCGCGGCCTATCATGGCAAGGGTGATTTTCAGAACGCCATCAAGGCCTATACGAGGAGCCTCACGCTACGGCCTGACAATCCACTCGTGCTGGCAAATCTGGCGAATGTCTACGACGCAGTCGGCGCCACGTACTTCAACGCCGGAGACTGGGGCAAGGCGCTGAGCAACTTCACCGAAGCGTCGACATACGCGCCCGACTCGGCCAGGATCATGACCAACATCGGCAGCGTGTACGTCAACACGGGCAATGTTCCGAAGGCGATCGAGTTCTACAAGAAGGCGCTGTCGATTGACCCGGCGAACGCCGAAGCCCGCCAGCATCTCGCACACGTAGAGACCAGCGCTCGCCGCTGAAAAGTAGAGCGGCCCTTTCAGGCCGGCTCAGGGATACAACCGGTAGAGCATTCGCGGAAAGGGGATCGTCTCGCGGACGTGCTCGAGCTTGCAGATCCAGGCGACGACGCGCTCGATGCCCATGCCGAAGCCGCCGTGCGGGACCGCACCGTAGCGGCGCAGATCGAGATACCACTCGAACGCTTCCTGCGGCAGGTCGTGTTCCTTGATGCGTGCGAGCAGCAGATCGAGATCGGCCAGACGTTCGCCGCCGCCGATGATCTCGCCGTAGCCTTCCGGCGCGAGGACGTCCACGCCGAGCGCGAGATCGGCACGCTCGGGATCGGGCTTCATGTAGAAGGCCTTGATCGCCGCCGGATAGCGGTGAACCATCAACGGCCGGTCGTGCTGCTCTGACAGCGTCGTCTCATCCGGTCCGCCGAAGTCGCCGCCCCATTCGATCGGCAGGCCCTTGGACTGCAGCGTCTTCACCGCGTCATCGTAGGACACTCGCGGGAACGGTTTCTGCACCGACTCGAGCTTCGAGAGGTCGCGCTCGAGCACGGTCAGCTCGTGCCGCCGCTTGTCGAGCACGCGAGCGACGATCGACACGACCAGATCCTCGGCCAGGTTCATCACGTCGTTCAGGTCGGCGTAGGCCATCTCAGGCTCGACCATCCAGAACTCGGTGAGGTGGCGGCGCGTCTTGGATTTTTCCGCGCGGAACGTCGGGCCGAAGCAGTACACGCGGCCCAGCGCCATCGCGTTCGCTTCGTTGTAGAGCTGGCCGCTCTGCGTGAGGTACGCGGTCTGATCCTCGAAGTACTGCGCCGGAAACAGCGTCGTCGTCCCCTCGCACGCGGCGGGCGTGAAGATCGGCGTGTCGGCGAGGATGAAGCCGCGATCGTTGAAGAAGTCGCGGACGGCGTTGATGATCTCGTGACGCACGCGCAGGATCGCCTGCTGACGCTCCGTGCGAATCCAGAGGTGACGGCGATCCAGAAGATAGTCGACGCCGTGTTCCTTCGGCGTGATGGGGTAGTCGTGCGCGGCCGCGACCACCTCGAGCGACGCCACGTCGACTTCGTATCCGCCCTTGGCCCGCGCGTCGGCGCGGGCGGCGCCGGTGACGATGACGGCGCTTTCCTGGGAGAGATGGTCGGCGGCCTTGAACGCCTCTTCGCCGACGGCCGCCTTCGACATGACCGTCTGAATGAACCCGGAGCCATCACGGACCGTGAGGAAGTGGATCTTGCCGCTCGATCGGCGGTTGTGCAGCCATCCCTTGATGGTCACTTCCTCGCCGGTGTGCTTGCCGATGTCCTCGATGTAGACATGCATCGGGCCATCGTAGCCGACTTCCTGGACGGTCGTCAGCGCGATGGCAATGCCGTCGCCGGGATGCCGAGGGCGGCCGCGACGTCGCGCAGCTTCGCCTGGACGATGAAGGTGTTGGCCGGGCCCATGCGCAGCAGTTGTTTCTGCGCGCTTGTCAGACTCTCGAGTTTCCCGTCGTGATACTCGTACCCGATCCCTTTTGTCGCCGGCTGGAGCAGTATCGGCGCCTGCGGCGACGGCGTCTGCAGCAGCACGACAATCGCGCGCTGCAGCGTCTGATCGAATGACGGATCAGGGTTGCCGAGCTCGCGATGCGCTTCCTCGATGCGCGGTTTCAGGGTCGCGTAGAGGCGCGCGGCACCACTGGCGTCGACTGACGCCGCGGCCATCGCGATGCTCGAGTAGCGCTGATAACTGCCCGGATCAACCTCGATCTGCCCACCTCGACTGGTCGTCTTGAAAAGCCCCTGCGGTTTCAGCGCCCGCAGCTGCTTCGCCGGCCCGTGACCATCAGCGATGTTCGTGACGACGACGGTGAAGTTTCGAATCAGGTCGTTCGTCGCGAGCCAGGCGGCGACGTCGGGGTTGGCAGAGAGACGGCCGACGAGCGACCGGACGACGGCGTCGCTCGCGTCGAGCGGAGGAACATCGACGGCGTCCGCTGTTCCGCCGAGCGCGGCGGGCGGCGCCGTGGTCGCCACGGGGGCGGCCGTCGTCGTCGATATCGTTGTTGCCGGACGCCAGAAGCGACGCAGATCCTGCCAGCGAACGCCCTGCCGGTACGCGTAGTAGCCGCCGCCGATCGCCGCGGCCAGCAACGCTATCGTCGTGATCCAGGCGGCAGCATGATGCGTGTGCTCGGGCGGCAGTGGATCCAGGTCGTCGTCGGAGTGGAGATCGAAATCCTCGGCGTCGTGAAGGTTCAGACCGGCTGCGTTGCTCATGACGTGACTCCTTGATCCGATTATTTCGTCAGACGGAGCCCGGCGCCAGTCATCAGTTCCTAACGTCGCAGCAGCTCTTCAATTTGCCGGCGCGCCTGGCGGGCGCGGGCGAGCGTGTCCTTCGTCGAGCGCCAACTCGACAGCTCGAAGGTCAACGCGCCTTCGTAGCCGACTTTCTGCAGCGTCGTCAGCGCGGCCGGCCAGTCGATGACGCCGTCAAACGGCACGAGGTGATCGTCCGAGCGGCCGCGGTTGTCGTGGATGTCCACGCTGACGAGATGTCCCGCCACCGCTTCGATGGCGTCGCCGACGTCGCCGTCCATCCGCGCGTGCCCGAGGTCGAGGCAGAGGCCGACGTTGCCGGCGTCGATGTCTTCGTCCACCAGCTCTGACAACGACGACGCCCGGGACAGGTCGTTGGGAACCACTTCGAGCGCGATGTTCACTCCGAGCGGCTCCGCGGTTTTCGCGAGGGCCTCGACGCTGCGCCGTGCCGCATCGCGGTTGGTCCCGCCGCGCACCCCGGTCGATCGCGGCTGGCCGAGGTGGACGACGAGCGTCTTGAACGGGAGGCGGCGTCCGATGTGCAGCGCCAACTCGGTCTCCGCGAGGGCGCGTTCGCGTTCGGCGGCGTCAGCGCTCGCCAGTGAGGCGTCGATGACCGGCGCGTGAACGGAGACGGGCTCCAGCCCTGCTTCGGTCAGCCATTGCTGCACGTTCGCGACGACCGCGCTGCTGGAGTAATCGAGGTGCAGTCGCGAGGCGTAGAGCTCGACGCCCGTGAAGCCAAACGCCGCGATCTCGAGCAGCTGATCGCGAATCAGCCGGCGCCGGCGATACAGATATGTGGAGACCGCGAACACTACCGTAGTTCGTCGATGTGGGTCGCCAGCACTTCGTGCAGCAGCGCAAAGCGCGGGTGCTTCTCGAAGTTGTCGCGGACGTACCTGAGCGTCCGCGGGATGTACTGAAGGTAGATGGGATTGCCACGCGCGGCGGCCTGATGGCCGAACGTCCCGAGCGCCTTGAGGTTGCGCTGCGTGGCCATGACGTCGAAGCGGCGGCGGAACTCGGCGCCGCCGGTGATGCCCTTGACGGCGAGGAAGTACGCGACGAAGCCGTCGAGCTCGCTGCTGGTGATGTCCACGTACGAATCGCGCAGGAGCGACGCGAGGTCGTAGGTGTCGGGCCCCATCCGCGCGTCCTGAAAGTCGATCACGTAGAGCTGGCCGCGGTGCACCATCAGGTTGCGGCTGTGGTAGTCGCGATGGCAGAGCACGCGCGGTTCCGCGGCGAGCTCTCCGGTCAGGTGCGCCCACTCGCGCGACAACACGTCGCGCTCGGCGGGGGACAACTGGACGCCGCGATAGCCCTCCACGAAGTGCTTCACGAAGAAATCCATCTCCCACCGGAGCTTCTCGACGTCGAAGGCAATCTGCGCGGGACCGTCGAGCGGCGTCAGCAGGTCCTGCCCGCGTTTCTGCAGGACACCGATGAACGCGACCGCCTGCCGGTAGAGCGCTTCGTGCTCGGTCAGCGTGCCGGCGCCGAGATGCGATTGCAGCGTGACGTCGCCGAGATCCTCGAGCGCGAGGATGCCGAGCGCGTCGGCGTGTCCGACCACGCGAGGCACGGGCAGCGGCATGCGCGACAGGAGCTGTGCGACGGCGACAAACGGCAGCGTCGCGACGTCGATGGCGCCGTCGTGCAGCGCCAGCACAAGAGAGGGGCCGTCGGCAGGGATGACGCGGAAGTACCGGCGCGTGGACGCGTCGCCGGTGAGCGCGACGACCCGGCTCTGGCGGGCCGCAAGCCCGCTCTCGTGCAGGTACTGATCGATTCGTGTCTTGTCGTCGCCGTTCGCCACGAGACGTCGAGCTTACTAGAGGCTGGGGACTAGGGACTAGGGGCTAGGGGCTAGGGGCTAGAATGACGAGGTGAAGTGGGTCGTCATCGCCGCCATCGCCGTTGCGACGGCGGTTGTGGCCCGGGCGCAGTTCTCCGACTCGTTCGTGGCGTCGCGCGACGTGCCGGCGATCGCGTATTCGACGGCGCCGGTGACCGATCGCGTGGCCGCGCTCAACGAACGGCTTCGCGACGGCCGCGTGCGGCTCACGTTCGACGCAAAGAACGGCTACTTGAGCGCGCTGCTTGCTGCGCTCAATGTCCCCGTCGAATCGCAGGTCACACCCTACGCGAAGAACAGCTTCCAGGCGGAGCTGATCGAGCGCAAGAACCCGCGCGCGCTGTTTTTCAGCGACGAAGTCGCCGTCGGCTGGGTGCGTGGCGCGGACATGCTGGAGGTCGCCGCGCACGATCCGAAACAGGGCGGCATCTTCTACACCCTCGAACAGAAGGCCTCGGCGACGCCGCATCTCACCCGCACCGACAACTGCCTCGCGTGCCACCTGTCCTGGGACACGCTCGGGGTTCCCGGCTTCTTCATGATGAGCACGCTGACCGTTCCCGACGATCCGCACAGCTACGCGTCGGGGTTCTCGAGCGATCATCGCCGCGGCTTCGACCAGCGGTGGGGCGGCTGGTTCGTCACCGGCAACATCGGGTCGCTCCTCCACATGGGGAATGTCCCGGTGTCGGCCACGATCACGCCCGCGAGGGCGGAGGCGCGCACGCTGAAGTCACTCGACGAGGTCATCGACACGGCCGGCTATCCCGCGCGCACCAGCGACGTCGCGGCCCTGATGGTGCTCGATCATCAGGCGCACATGATGAATCTCATCACACGCACCGGCTGGGAAGGACGGCTGGCGCAGAACGGCGATGCGAAGCAGATTGCGCGCGTCGACGAGGCCGCCGTCGATCTCGTGGACTACCTGCTGTTCATCGACGATGTGGCGAGGACTGCCACCGTCGGCGAAATTCCGCTGGGCATTCTCACGGCGCTCATCGGTGCGCCATTCTTTGCCTATCTGCTGCGCAAGACCCG
>Ga0209488_10002822_pt1 | contig 14145 bp, 8 predicted proteins | sample Rivendell_Oct201_8_FD_188349 | JGI IMG/M metagenome (GOLD analysis project Ga0209488, IMG submission 188349) | Vadose zone soil microbial communities from the Eel River Critical Zone Observatory, Northern California, USA -... | ecosystem: Environmental > Terrestrial > Soil > Vadose zone >... | reverse complement strand
GTTCCCGACGAACACGTACTCGAGGTGGTGCCACTGGCCACGGTGAATTTCTCCGGTGGGACCGAGGTTGGGGTAGAGATTCGAGGCGCTCTGACCCTTACCGTCGGTGACGACTCCCTGCAGCAGGACACCCGCCTGCAGCATGCCATTGTCCGAGCCCCAAATGGTGGGAACCACATGGTTGGAGCCACCGGTGAAGAGGTGGATCATCTTGTTGACGAGCGTCGGATGTCCCTGCCAGTTGGATGACATCTTGAGCCAGATCCCGAGATAAACTGTTCTGTACTGCGGGCTGAGAACCGTGTACACGTTGACGGGTTCTCCTCCACCAGCGAAACCCGCCGGGTAGTATATCTGTCCGATGCTCGACGGAGATTTCGGAGCAGTCACGTCGGAAACGATGGAGAAGTTACTGGTAGAACCCGAAGCGGCGGCGACGCTCCAGCTGTCCTCCATAATTGTGGAGAACGGCCGCTCGGTAATCGTGTTCATACCCGAGGGCTCCGCCGAACCAGGCGGCGGCGGCACGACCGCTGTGACCGTGATCGTTGACGTTCCAGTCTTGCCTTCACTCGTCGCCGTGACTTGTACGCTTCCAACTACGAGTGCTGTGACGAGACCCGACGCGGAAACCCCAGCGATACTCGTGTTACCCGAGCTCCAGGTTATGACGCGTCCAGTGAGCACACTATTGTTGGCATCCCGCGTGACCGCCGAAAGCTGCACGGACGAACCAACCTGAACGCTCGGCGCCGCGGGAGTTACCGTGACTGTTGCAACAGGAGCAGGAGTACCCGCCACAGTCATCAACGCGGAGCCGGTCTTGCCCTCGCTCGTAGCTGTGATAGATGCGCTACCAACTGAAATCGCGGTAACCAGTCCCGATGCAGAGACCGTAGCTATCGCGGTATTGGCAGAACTCCAGGTGACGACGCGACCAGTAAGAACATTGTTGCTCGCGTCGCGAGTCGTCGCTGACAACTGCTGCGTGCCTCCAATCTGAAGCGTCGCAGTTGCTGGCGACACAGAGACCGTTGATACCGGGACAGGAGCAGGCGCGGTGACAGTCAGGCTTGAAGAGGCAGTTTTGCCCTCACTCGTGGCGGTGATAGTCGCGGAACCAGCTGAAACCGCCGTGACGAGTCCAGATGCGGATACAGTACCTATGGCGGTGTTGCTCGAGCTCCAGGTGACGACGCGACCAGTAAGAACGTTGTTGCTCGCATCACGGGTCACCGCTGATAGTTGCACTGTGGCTCCTACCTGAATGCTCGGGCTTGCGGGTGAAACAGAGACCGTTGCCACTGGAGCCGCACTGACAGTGATCGCCGCGCTTGCGGTTTTCCCCTCGCTCGCTGCGGTAATCGACACACTTCCGCCGGCTACGGCCCTCACAAGACCGGTGCTCGAGACGGTGGCGACCGCGGTGTTCGCGGAGCTCCAACCCACAACTCGTCCGGTGAGCACGTTATTGTTGGCATCGAGCGTTGTCGCCGACAGCTGCACTGTTGCTCCCACCTGCAGAGTCGCACTCGCTGGCGATACCGATACCGAAGCTACCGGAATTGGAGCAGGCGCACTGACGCTGATCGGTGCCGAGCTGCTCTTGCCTTCGCTCGTCGCTTGGATCAGCGCGCTGCCGGCGGCGATTGCTCTGACGGTTCCCGTTGCATCAACACTTGCGACGGTTGCGTTGGAGCTTCCCCACGTAACTACTCGCCCCGATAAAACATTGCCGACGGAATCTGCGACCGTTGCCGTCGCACCGGCAGTCTGCCCGACCAGAACCGCGGCGGGATTGACCGCAACCGACACCGTTGCGACGGGAGTCGGCGCTGGTGGCGTTACGGCCATGGTGGCCTGACCAGAGATGCCTTCGCTTACTGCGCTGACCACGGCGGTCCCGGGCGCCATCGCCGAAATTACGCCGGAATCGGTGACGCTCGCGATCGACGCACTCGACGTATACCAGGTTATAGGGCGTCCGGTGAGGGGCGCGCCGTTGGCGTCTTTGGGGGTGGCGATCGCGCGTGCCTTCTGTCCGGCTGCGAGCGACGACGGGATGGAGAGAGAGACGGACGCGACCTGCGCCTGCGTCTTGGAGACCTCGACGACCGAAGTCCCATATGAAGAACACGCAGCGACGGCTAAAACGAGGCCGGTCACTGTCAGCATGAAAGCACGCATCAGATGCGTCCTCCTCTGTAGTGTGATTCGGCGGCCCGACTAGCTTGGCGTCTGGGTACACGCTGTAGCCTCGTAGCTTTGCGTCCCCGGCTTTCGCCGGGTTTGCCTTTGTCGCACACCTCCAGGGAGGCTTGCGATCCTGCCGTGCTATACCTACTAGCGCTCACCCATTTCGATGAGCCCTTTATCCGTTACTAAGGGGCGACGACTATTCAAATGAACTGTAACAGCGCCAGAGCTAAATCGCCTGTGGCGGCAGTTACCGTCCCCACATCACCCCTTCCCCAGCCGCACTTTTTTAGCGAGGACTGTGCCAGATCGGCCTATTATGCCAATTGGTTGACGTCATTTTCCACTGCCCGCATCACTACTTCCCAACGACCGATTCTTACCGCGGAGCTTACAAGATTGTCGATACGCAAATACTTTGACGCGCTGTCTTTCGCATCGATTCTACACACCAGCCTCTCGTTGTTCCCAATCGCCGGATTCCGATAATAATAGTGGACAGGCCAAGCGAGCGCCCTCGCGTTCTCCACGTCGTGGCTCCCGGCCGCCAAGGTGGTGCCGAGCAGGTAATCACGATGATGGCGGTCGCACAGAAGCTTGACGGAGTCCATGTCGCTGCTGTGCTCGTACCGGGCGATGCTGACGACCACCCGTTTGTCGTTCGGCTCCAGGCGCTCGGCGTTCCCGTTACTCGCGTCGTAGTTCGGCGACGAAGCTATTTGACGGAGTATCGCAATCTCCGAGCGCTCATCGCCAGACTCGAGCCTCGCATCGTTCATTCTCACGGTTACCGAGCCGATTTGATCGGAGGGGCAGCGGCGCGAGCGCTTCACATTTCTAGAGTCAGCACTGTGCACGGGTTTGTCGGTGGGTCCCTCCGCAATCGGGTGTATGAGCGGATGCAGTTGATGGCGTTACGTCATATGGATGCGGTGCTCGCCGTTTCGCGCCCCCTCGCAGATCGCCTGGCCAAAGCCGGAGTGCCCGCGAATCAGATTCACTTTGTTCCGAACGGGTTCGCACCCCTTGCACGAAGCTCGACGCGCGGCGCCGCGCGACAGCAGCTCGGTCTGAATGCCAGTACGCCGGTGATCGGTTGGGTGGGTCGCCTCTCCCGTGAGAAAGGTGCGGACGTGATGTTGGACGCAATTGCGGCTTGTGAAACTGCATGGCGGCTGTCGATGATCGGGGATGGTCCCGAGCGCGAACCGCTTCGTCTGCGTGCAGCGAAATTGGGCATCGCGGATCGCATCTCCTGGCACGGTCCGATTTCGAATGCGGGTGCGCTCTTTAGCGCCTTCGATGCTTTCGTTCTGAGCTCGCGGACCGAGGGTACACCGATAGCTCTTTTCGAAGCGATGCACTCCAATGTGCCCATCGTGACTACGAGTGTCGGTGGAGTTCCCGATGTAGTCAGCTCTGCCGAAGCGATCCTTGTCCCCTCCGAGCAACCGACGATGATCGCTCGAGCGCTCGATTCGATACTTACGGATCCTGCTGCGGCGAAGCAGCGCAGCGCGAGGGCGAGTCAGCGCGTGATTCGGGATTTCGGTCCGGAGAAGTGGCTGGCCGAGGTCGAGCGGATCTATCGCGCGATCGAGTCGAGCGTTGTTGTCCGGCGCAAGGGCGGAGCAACGAGCAAATCCTGATACAGCGCGTTGAGTTTTCGCCCGACCACAGGCCACGCATAGATTTCCTCGGCAGTCCTCCGCCCGTTCCGGCCGAGGCGGTTGCGCAGCTCCTCGTCACGAAGCACGGCTAGCACAGCCTCCGCAAATTCTGCGGGATCGTCCCTGATCAAGATGTTCTCACCGTCGACGTTCTGGAGACCTTCGCATCCGATCGATGTCGAGACTATCGCCTTGCCCATCGACCAGGCGTCGAGGATTTTGAGCCGCGTGCCACCACCGACGCGGAGCGGGACGACCGAGCAGGCCGCCTCCGCGAAATGCGGGCGGACGTCAGGAACGTAGCCCTGACAGGACACTCCGCTTTGTTGCTCGAACAGATTTTTCTCGTCAGCCGCGTTCTTTCCGATCAGGTGAAGAGTCGCGTCCGACCGCTGGTTCCTGACCAGCGGCCAAATGGCGTCAAGAAAAAAGTGGACGGCATCGCGATTTGGAAACATGTACGTCGGCCCGAGAAACGCCACGCGACCGGGCACGACGCTTTGTGGATTCGTCGGCTTGAAGTAGTCCACATTTGCGCCATTCGGAATGACACTCGTTCGCGCGCCGGGCGCGAGCGAAACCAACCGGTCGGCATCGGCATCCGAGGTCATGACGTTCAGATCGAGTTGTCGGCACAAAGCGCGCTCGACATTCTCCACCAGATGCGCCTGATGCCTGATGTATCTGCTCGCTGTTCGCCCGTGGATGCGATCGGCCCTCAAGCGCAGCAGGTCTGATTCGACGCTGTGATGCGTGCAGGCGATTGGAATCGCTGAGAGCCTTGGCAACCAACGATAGAGGTCCATGCTGTCCACGTGCACCAGATGGGGTGGATTATTCGAGAGCGCAAGATCTATCCGATGTCCGAAATCGGGGCTTCCATAGTCGAAAAAAATGTAGGGCTTGCCCGTTAGAACGCTCGAGGCGTGGACACGCAGCTTCGCCGACGTAGACCACTCCGAATCGATCCGAACGGGCTCGAGAATGTCCGAAACTCTTTGCCGCAACTCTTCTACAGCTCGTGCCCGGGAAGCGTCGTCTGGTTGATGATTGCGTCGCGAAAATGCCACGAGCGTTACATCAAACGTGCGCTGCAGCTCCTGAAGGATGTGCAGGGTCCGATTGGTGACACCGCTGTGGGGAGGAAAGGGCAAGCTTTGTGATAGGAACAGGATCCGGCTTCGCATACTTCGGTGCACCCCGTGTATGAATAATGTCGATGCGCTCATTGCACGTCAGGCGCGTCGGCCTTCTGTGAATGCAGAAGACGATTCAAACCCGCGAGTTGTGAGTTAGTCTGGTGGAGGGAAATTACTAACCCTGCGGCACAGTTCGAGCCGACTGAGTTCGGCTATAGCGCCAGGGATTCCGCCAACCGCTCGGACGTCACCACACTTCCATTGGCGGCAATGTCTGCAACTCCCGCGGCGCGGTGCGTGCTAAGCAACCGGGGGGTGCCCGCATAGAGCGCCTCGTACCGGTCAGCCATGACTTGAACCGTGAATTCACCGCGCGCGCGCTGGCCAGCGGCGTCGCCGAGTGCATTGCGCCGGGCTTCGTCGGTCAGCAGCGACTGTAACGCGCGCGCGAGGGCGGCGACGTCCCCAGGGGTGACGAGCAGACCCTCCCGCCCCGACTCGATTGCCTCGGGAATACCGGACGTGGCAGATGCAACGATCGCTTTTCCGGCAATCATTGCCTCCAGCAACGCCATAGGCAGTCCTTCGAACAGCGACGGCATGACGAAAATGTCAGCGAGCGCCAGAAGATCCGGTATGTCATTGCGATTTGTCACCACGTGTACCCGATCGTTCAAGCCCGTTTCTTCCGCAAATTCGATCAGCGCGTCGTGCTGATCACCGCCGCGCCCGCCGGCGATTATCAGTCTCCACGGGACTTTGTCTTTCTCCCGTTCGAGATGTGAGAGCGCTTCGAGTAGCACCCGGTGGCCTTTGTGGCGCTCGAGCGTGCCGACCGCCAACAGGACACGCTCACCGGGACGAATGCCGAACTCGGCGCGGACATGGTCGGCGGTTCCGGGGATTGACGGGACTCCGTTTGGAACGACCGTAAAACGTCGCTCGTGCAGACCGAGGTCAGTCGCAAACTGCCGCTGTGTCGCGCGCGAGACCATCACGGTGTGGCTGGAATTGCGCATCGCCCACCGAAGGGCAAGCCGGCGTCGCAGCGCAGTACACGCCCTGAAACCACCGTGCATCGTGATTACGTGGGGCAGCCGCATAAGGCGGGATGCTGCGGCGCCGTACACCGCCATCGTGAACTCATGGCTGTGAACGGCATTGATGTCGTGCTCGCGGAACAGCCGCACGAGACCGCGAACGCATGCTGGGTCGAGCGGACGGCGAATTCTGAAAAACTCCGGTGACACGCCCGCTCCGCGGAAAAGATCGCCAAGCCATCCGATCCCGTTGATCGGCCCGACTGGCACAACGACATGGCCTCGTCGACGCAGCTCCTCGGCGAGTCGAAAAACCATCATCTCTGCGCCTCCAGGACCGTCCGACTCGAGCATCATTGCGATGCGTAGCGGTTGTCCGGTCATGAGCGCGCTCCCATCCACCGTACCGTCTCATTCCAGAACGGACGCGGATCATTCCACCGGAGAATCTCCTCATAGTCCGCGCGCCTGAACGGGCCGAGGAGAAGATCGGAGAGAGCGCGCGACGTGCTCATTGTTCCGGGTGGAACCGGCGGCTTCCGTCGAGATCCTAGACGTCCCACGATGTGATCGACCTGTCCCCACCACCAGCGGCTACGCACTCCGAGCCGGTACGGGACCTGTGGTGCGGTCTGCGCACCCAGAGCGCACTCTGCGAGAAGCCGCGGAAAGTCGACGCCCGCGTCTACGGCGAGCTGCAGCGATCCCCAGAACCGGCCGTTCACTTCCATGAGATACGGCTGACCGGTAGTCGCGTCACGTTTGTATTCGACCATTGCTACGCCTCGCCACGCGAAGCAATCGAGCAGCGCGCGCGACCGTTCGAGCAGATCTGCATCAAGGGGTATGCTTTCCCTGTAGACGCTGACGCCACCCGACGGAGGCTTTTCGCAAAGCCGCCGGTGCGCAAACGCCGCGCGCTGTTCGCCGTCCCAGAGCAAAAGAAAAATCCCTGTCCCTGGTCCGACAATGCGTTGCTGCACGAGCAGCGGAAACGCTGCTGGCGAAGCGGTGCGTACCGCACGAATCAACTCGTCAGCGTCGCGCGCGTACGAGACCGAGACCTTGGCCCGTCCGCCATTGAAAGTGCCGACGGAACGCGCAGGCTTGAGGACGACTGGATAGGTCAAGGAATGAACGTCGATCGATCCCAAGGCTGCCCGGTCCGGAATGATCTGCTGGGCGGGGATTGCGATGCCAAGCCGAGCTGCTTCCTCGAGAAGACGTTGCTTATCGGTTAGAGCATTGAACGTCTCGATGTCCGGAAAGGGCACAACCGCCGGAAGCAGGCGCGATCTGACTGGCAGAATAGCCAGTAGCGCAGCTTCAGCGATTGGCAGAACAAGTGAGGCCTTCTCTTTTGCTGCCAGAGCAACGATCGCGTCCGCGAACTCGTTAGGGAATTCCAGCGGATCCGGCAGCAACACGGTCTTTGCGCAGAAACGCGAGCCACCCGCAAGCGACCCTGCGGATGTTGCCGCCACCACGCACCGGTATGTGGCGCCAAGGGAGCGAACGACAGCCAATGCCGCGCGCTGGTCTCCGTCCGTCACGATCACAGTACGCCGAGTCAAGTGCGCACCACTCCGAGCACCCGAGCGCGAAATCCTGGCACGGATAGATTGCCGGGCACGTTGAGGCGTGGCCTCGCAAGCGGCGAAACATCAATCGCACGGTGCCATCCGCCGCCGATGCCCAATCCGCCGGCGTAGCCGGCCTTCGCCGCTGCTCTGTGGGCTTCCTCAGAATCGAGACCGTATGGATACGCGATCCACGGAATCGCCTTCTCACCAAACGCGCCCCGCAACCAGTCTCGCGATCGCTCGAGTTCCGCGGTGATGTCGACCGCTGCAAGAGCCGCGAGGTTCGCGTGGGACCAGGTGTGCGACCCTACCGTGATGCCGGGATGTTGGAGGGCAGCCCGCAATTCCGCGTACGTCGCGGATTGCGCGTAAGCGGGCACCTTGTCCGAGGACGGCAGTCGAATCATCGCTGCCCATCCGCGCACTCGTTCGTCCGAACCAAGAAGCTTGTGGAGTGCATGCTGCCGGACTGTTTCGTTCAATTCCCCACTTCCCTCCGACAGCGCGTCCCACCAAAAGACATGATCGTTAAGCCGGCCAGGCGCGACAAAAATCGTAGCGGGCAACCCCCTGGCTACGAGCTCTGCGACGCCTTCGTTGACGGCACCGCGATATGCATCGTCGAATGTGATCGCCACGCGAGGGCGGCCATCGCCCGACTCATCGAGCCGATCCAGTCCGACGATGTCCGCGATCGCGGAAACCGCATCTAGCTGTGCGGCAAAATCGCGCTGCCTGACAAACAGCGAGCGTTCACCGGCGGGCGCAGCCCCTTCGGGCACGATCCCGTGATATGCGAGTATCAGGCGCTTTCCGCGAATGCGATGGCGCGCCATGCGGCCCACAGGCACCCACGAAAGCGCCCTCTCGACTCGCTGCTTCAGAGCGCTGCGCATGGAGTCGAACCAGTTTGGGGCGCTAATACTCGCGCAACTCGGAAGCGTAAGGCGCTGCGCGTCACACGCCAGCCAAATCCACCCCGGGGCGCTGACGGGATCGAGCTCGTCGCGCGTGGTCGCGCGTCACTTTTCTGCCGCGTGTACTCGCGCAACGCGATGTATAGACCGGTAGTAAACGCGGCCATCGTGTACAGGGGCTCCATCCAGGCAAATGAAACGAAGAAGGAGGTTACCGCAAAGCCAATCATCGCCAGCGGAAAGTAGGTTGTCGCACCGTAGATGAAACGCTCGGCATCTGTACCTCGACGCCAGTTCCGCGGAAGTCGGCGGCGAAGCCCGAGCAGTGCTACGATCACGCCCATCATGAGTGATACCCACGCGATCAATCCAGGCACTCCGAGCTCGGCTCCCGCCTGGACGTAGGAATTATGCGGCGCAGTGCAGCGAATAGGTCCAGTCCTGTTCAGCGTTTGCAGCTTCGGCGAGATCGTGCACTCGGCTCGCGGGAAGTTGCTCATTCCCACGCCAAAAACAGGGTACAGCATCATGTAGCCGACCCCGCGCTGTGCGACTGCCTTGCGACCATCAACCGCCGAATAGTTGTAGTCCTCCTTCGGCTGGAGCACTGTGCCCATCTGCTTCCAATAACCAGCAGGCGCGCCAAGAGCGAGCGCGATCGGAGCCGCAATTAGCAGCAACATCCTGCGAGACACCGACAGTCCATTCGCCAGTATCAGCGCGGCGACTCCCACCGCCACGAAGCCAAGAAACCCGCCTCGTGACCCCGAGCGAGCGATTGTGGCTGCGATGGCCACCAGGTTCAACAGCAGTAACCCCCGTTTTACCCCACGAGATACGACTAGAAGCAGAAGGGTCAGTGCGAGGCCCATCATCATCATCACGCCGAGATCGTTCGAATCGTATGTGTAGAGATTCGAAAGCCTGGCGAAATCAGACCCGCTGCTTCTGGAAATCCCGAAAATGAATAGGGAGAAGAACGCGAGGATTCCGCATCCGATTACGTACGCCCAAACCAGCGTGAAGAGATCGCGAACGTTCCGGATGCTCACGGCAAGCAGAAACGCGTACACGAGTGTCTTGACGTAATCGCTCAGGATGAACGATGCCGTCGAGCCAAGTGATAAGCCAAACACCGCCGAGCAGCACGCGAGCACCCCAAGGAGAACGAGGAGGCGCATAGGCCAGAACTCGAGCACGTTCTCCCGAGTGAGGAAACGCGGGTTCAAGTACGCGTAGCCAGTTGCTGCGATCACGAGCAGCAACGCCGGTCGCACTTTCATCAACAGCGGATAGTGCTGATGCAGGCGGCTGACCGTAAGGACAGTAAGGACAAACAGCAGGATGCGCAGAGGATCTCGCACGATTCGCAAAGCCTCATCGGCGAACACGGGAGAAGCGGCGACCTTTGCCGATCTTCCTCCATCTCGCTCGAAAGACCGTGCCCCTGCTCGAAGGGAGGTGGCGCTCACCGGCCCTCAAGAGCTGACGTCGGACCAGGAGCTTTTGTCAGCACGGCTTCGGATCGTAAAGAGCGGTCGGTGAAGTAACCGGGCTACTGTCACTGAGGATCACCGAAGCCTCGCTTACCGGAAGCGGCGCAATGAACAACGCGCTCTCGACAAACTGGTGATGCCAAAGTTGCGTTGACAACACTCCGATCAATGCCTGATTTTCTTCATTCGGCCCGGTGCGACCCGCGCGACAGCGCCGTATCAGCCCGCCAACGGCCGCGGCGGAAAAGATTCCGACGCGTCGCAGTGCTTCGCTCGTGAGGTGATCGCCGATCCACGATGGCGAAGTCGGGAGGAAAAAGCTTTGCGCCTCCGGCGGTCCGAAACCGCGCGGCTCCCCCAATTCGAGGTGTCGCGGGAGTATTCGGGAGGCCCAGCGGTGCAGGATCTCCTTTCCACGCAGTCCGCGCAGTCTCGATCCGGTCGGAAGCGCGGACGCGAACTCGAACAAGCGATGGTCGAGAAACGGATAGCGCACCTCCACACCGTGCGCCATCGACATTCGATCTCCGTGAGAGCCGAGAAGGTATGGCGACGTAGATGTCGTCATCTCCAGGTAGGCAGCCTGATTAAGAAGCGACCAACCGAAGAATCTCGTCGGCAACGATGCGCGCAACTCTCGAATCACGTCGATTCCTCCCAACCCGGCTTTGAATTCCGGCGAATAGAAGCCATCGATTCCCGCGTTAAGAAAACGCGGCATGTGCGAAAACAGCGGATCAGTCGGCTCGGCAGCATCAAGTAGAGAACGGCAATTTGACGCCGGCACGGGCCATTCTCCTGACCCTCCCGTATAGACTCTGTCAAACAGCAACTGCCGAGCAAGGGATTCCGGTCGCCGCAGGCAAAACCGACGCACCGAAGCTTCCTTGAACAAGTCGTTGCCGAGGAATATCTCGTCGGCACCATCGCCGGCGACAACGACTTTTATTCCAGATTCCTTTGTCACTTTTGCGAGATGGAACATCAGCGCCGGCGCTGTTCGAAGCAGCGGACTCTCGGCGTGCCAGATAACGTCCGGGAAAGTCTGCGCAATCGTATCCATCTCGATGGCCGCAGTCGTGTGAATGCTTCCAACCGCCGCGGCGACTTCCTGCTGATGGAGACTCTGATCCAGTTCTGGAATAGCGTACGTGATCGAGAAGCTGCGAAGCGGATGCGGCGACGCGCTCCGAGCGAGTGATGCGGTGATCGACGAGTCGAGCCCACCAGTCAGGTACGCTCCAACCGGGACTTCAGCGCGCAAACGCATTCCCACGCTGCGAAGCATGATTTCGTCCAGCTGCTCGATTACGTCGACGGGTTCCTCGGTGGCCTCGGGAAAGTCAAGCTCGTAGTAGTGACGCAGCCACAACGCCCCGTTCTTCCAGATGCCGTAAGTCCCTGGCTGGAGTGCGGCAATGCCGCTGAACGCAGTGCGAGGAGGACGAGCGGCGCCGAATCTGAGAATCTCATCAAGGCCGCGCTGATCCAACGCAGCGTCAACCTCACCTGTGGCAAGAATCGCCTTGATCTCCGAAGCAAAAAAGAAATCGCCGTTGCGTTGCGCGTAATACAGCGGGCGCACTCCGAATCGATCGCGAGCTACGAAAACTTCCTCGCGGTTCCGATCATAGATCGCGAAGGCGAATTGCCCATCGAGCCTTTGCAACAGGTCGGCGCCCCACTCCTCATAACCGTGGACAAGCACCTCGGCGTGGCAACGGGTGCGGAAGACGTGGCCACGCCCTTCGAGCTCGTGCCGCAGCTCGGGATGATTGAAAACCTCGCACGTAGAGGTGACGACGATCTGGCCGTCCTCATTCGTCAGCGGTTGCCCCGCGCCTCCGACGTCGACGACTCCCAGCCTGACGTGCGTCAGGCCAACTCTACGGCCGGAATAGAATCCGTAACCATCGGGTCCTCTGTGTCTGATCGCGGCCGCCATTCGCCCAAGCGACTGGGCGGTGACGCCGGTCGGCGCCTGACGCGCGATTCCGGCTATGCCACACATATCGCCATCTCTGTGGAGGGGATGCCCCGCGCAAATGCGAATTGTGTTCGCGCCTGACTCTGATGCCGAGTGGTCATTGTCCCGCGCCGATCTCGGGTAGAGGAGGGAAGCCTGTCATTCTTGCGCACTGCTGGAAGGGGATCGAGATATGAGGTTGTTGGGTTACTTCGAAGGACCGGTCCAGCCACGGAGTGCAAGCTTGGCACCGAGCATTATTGCTCGAGTAAATGGCCTGCAAACCACACCTAAGTCCCTTAAATGCAACGACATACAAGGCAGGCCAATTCGCCAGCAAGGAGCCCTTGAAGCCGTGAAGTGTGGTGAGACTGCAACACCGATAGGCGGGGTATCGGCACTGTTGCTACAGGTCGCGCTATTCGGGATCCGATTGGCCACCGGGTTCAGCGGAACGCCCTTCCAGAACAGAAACCAAGACTGCGGCACATCGGTCCAGACGGTCAAACGACGCCTCGAACACCTCGCTGGGTCGGTTCCATGGGTCTCTAATCGCGCGAGTCTGATCGAATTTCGGATCCAGATCCCCGGCAATCACGATTCGGGCGCTATTAACGGGAAACCTCGCTGCTATCTCCTCCGCCTGGTGCGAATCCATCACGATGATGAGATCCGCCCCGGTCACCACAGCGGGAACAAGCGGTCGTGAGCGAAATCGTGATAGATCGAGGCCGCGCTTGGCGCTGATCGTGAGCGAAGTGTCAGGAACGGCGCGATCGGCACCGACGAATCCGGCAGAGCTGACCTCGGTTTTGGGAAGGGCGCGCTGAAGCACAGCCTGCAGGTACGGACTCCGACATACGTTGCCGTAGCACACAACGAGTATTCTTCGAGGCGCATGGGAACTCGATAATCGCCCTCGAGCGGCGTTATGGCGGCGGCGATGCAGCAGACGATCGGGCAGATTACTCATCGCGTGATAGGCCCGCTTTGCGATTTGGCGCGCGCCGGAGACCTCCGCCGAAATGCGCGGCATCGTGGCCATCACGACAGCGCGGCGATGCCGCCCAACTCCGAACGCTGTGCCATGAGCCACTCGGCCAGCCCTGCGAAGAAAGCCTGGTCAACGCGCGAATGTGTGGGAACGGTGAAGAGTCTGTCGCGCAAGAACTGCGATCCCTTACCCGCCCGTTCTCCGGGAAGTAGCAGCGCCCGCAACTGCGGGTGTTCATCGAGTGTCATCGGATAGCCCCGTAACGCTCCCAGGTCGGGACGCGATAGCCGAGTTCCGTCTGAATCGAGAAACGCCAGGCGGAGAAAACCCGGCTCTGCGCCAGCGATCGGCCGCACCGGCGTGACATTCGGAACGTCGTGCACGCGTGTTAGTATATCTCTCGCTCGCTCACGGCGACCTGCCACTTCGCGATCCTCATAGCCAAGCGTCCAGCGAAGAACGCCGGCGCTAGCACCGGACATCGCACGCGGTGGGTGTGGAGCATGATAGACCATCTCACCGAGCCGAAGACCAGGAATCGAGGATGGAAGACGATAAAGAGAGGGATGTGAAAGCAAACGCTGGGCAGCGAGGCTCAAGATCGCAACGCCGCCTCGTGAGCCCGCCTTCAGATCCGATCGCGCGCGGCCCGTCCACTGGGCGAGGGGCGGTGTTCTCACGAGGATGGCGCCTCCCTTCCCACCCGTCGTTCCTTTCCCGCGTCCGAAGCTGAGGATCGCGACTTCGCCGAGACTTCCGAGGCGTTCACCGTTCATCGTTCCTCCAGCGCCCTGGGCGGCATCTTCAATCACCGTTAATCCCTGCTCTGCTGCGAGCTTCTGCACACCGGCCATGTCAGCGGGATATCCGTAGAGATGGGCAACGACGATTGCGTCCGCGCCACGCCTGAGAGTGGCGCGCACCGAATCGAGATCAGGACTCATCGTAGACGGGTCCAGGTCGTAGAGTCGGACGCGCACTCCTGTCGCTACCGCGGCCGCTGTGATGTCAATGCAGGCGTAAGCGGGATAGGCGACCGTTCCGCCCCGCGGCAGCATCTTTTGCAGGGCAAGAATGAGCGCCGACGTACCGCTGTCAGTCAGTAGTGCGTCAGTCGCTCCGTAACGATGCCGCAGAATCGCTG
>Ga0209488_10002821_pt1 | contig 14149 bp, 24 predicted proteins | sample Rivendell_Oct201_8_FD_188349 | JGI IMG/M metagenome (GOLD analysis project Ga0209488, IMG submission 188349) | Vadose zone soil microbial communities from the Eel River Critical Zone Observatory, Northern California, USA -... | ecosystem: Environmental > Terrestrial > Soil > Vadose zone >... | reverse complement strand
GTATTACTTACGGCCTCCTCATCGCCGATTTCCTCCTCATGCCTCATGGATGCGCTGTATGGCCGGCGTTTTGGTTGGATGGCTCTAACTGGCCGTATAACGGGGAGATGGACATTGTCGAGGGTATGAATGAGCGGGTGTCGTACGTTGTTTTGTCGCAATTTTTCTGTGATGCAGTTTGGGCTTTGAATTTCTGGTTCCAGGAATCAGATTACCTTCCATACTGGGCCACATTCGGGCTGTCTTATTGATCCGCACCCACCCACCGTCTGCGGCGCGAAACCTTTCTCGGGCAGCTTGCTCAATCAGAATTGTGAAAGCAGCAAGAAGTCAAATACAGGCTGTGGATGGTCCGATGGTAATACCAACTCTTATGGTCAGAACTTCAACAAGAATGGTGGCGGTGTTTTTGCCCTTCAGTGGCGCACGTCGGGTATCAAAGTATGGTTCTTTGAACGCAATGGGATCCCCCAGGATATCAAGTCTGGTCACCCAAACCCAGATTCCTGGCCCATTCCCACTGCTTTCTTATCCAACACCAAATGCAACATCCAGAAGAACTTTAAGGCTCAGAAAATTATCCTTGACATCACGCTCGGTGGCTGGGCAAACAGCGGCCTTGGCCAGAAGCCTTGCGACCAATCGTTAAACAAGTACTTGGCTAACGGAGCCACCTTCCAGAGTGCGTTTTTCTTTTTATGTTCTCGCCCATCACGTTCGTACTGTTTTGATTGAGAAACTATTAGATGCCAAATGGGGAATCAACTCCATTAAGTATTACAACTGATCGCGGTCCCTTCAATTGCCGACATTTCTGGATGCATTAGGCTTCATCATGCTTTCGGCTTCTATATTTATTGATCTGTGTAAATCAGGCGGGCCCAGATTACTCCAGTTTTTGTCACTTAGAAGCTCTAGAGAATACGCACTGAGAAGCAATATTTGTCACCTATAATGTAGAGTGAGTGTCCCCACTCAGGCTGCGCTTGCGCGAGACGCATCCAACATTACCCCAAACGTCCTTGTAGTCATCGATACTCCTTCATTTTTTGTCTCCTTGTCATCTTTTCATCTGTTACCCCCTACAGTTTCATCCTGACTCTTTGCTTCTTATGTTCAGACCACAGCGGTTCTCCCTGTATTGGACCAAGTACAGCGGGCTCCTGTGTACATTAAAGCCCGCCCCTGCTAGGCCTCCTCGAGAAACACGATACCGAAAAAGGATGAAATACCGTGTCTTGGTCCGTTTCATTTGTCGCACACCGGTCCCACGCTATGTTTTGTCTTAGAACTGCGCAACGCCACTGTGCCGGTTTCTTTCCCCCTTCTCGTGTCATCTCTATCCTCCCAACTCGCACCGAGTCGTGCGCGATTGCTTGCAATTCCTATTCACGGTCTCATTGTGATACAAGACACGACAAGTCCAACCTGAACACGTCTCCCGCCGAACCCTCTCTCCTTTCGCTCATCTTGTTCTCTTCTCCAAGCGACCAGATTGGGGCCACCACGGGCACTACCTGTCCCGTGCGCGGACATCCTGTCATTTTCTCCTTTTGTTGGAACTTTTCATGTTCAAGGTTTGGGCTATGGCATTTCAATATCCCACACGATATCAATAAGGTCCTTGAATGAAGTGAAGAATGTGTTCATTCCTGGTTCCCCAACTATAAATACCATTCCCTTTCCTCCCTCTGTACTAGAGGTGACACGCTGTAATTTGGGTCTGATCATGGCCAGTCCGAAGACCCGGAACGTACTTTGGTAGGCCAGATCGGTGCTAGATGCTAGAATAGTACTGAAGTAGGTTAATGCGGCTCAGCGTTATCACGATGGCGGAATTTTTCATTCGCGGATACTTTACGGGAGAGCGTGAATTTTTTTTTTTTTTCGGAATGCGGAAAACGGTATCAGCCACCCTAAAGAACTTGTGAGCACGGCACAAAACAGAAAGAGGGGGACGCGGAGCTTCTTGACCATCAGCAGTAGTGACCTTGCCTTGACCATGGCCATTCCGAGTCAGCACAGGAGCCGAGCTCATGTTTTGCAGCAGTAGCCACCAGTTTTGCCGAGGATTTAGGGAGACGAGGCATCGTGAGGGCATCTATCAGTGCTTCGCGGGCACGAGGGGACCGTGCTTCTTCGCTGCTTCTTTGCCATATACGTGCCCCAGCCCACGGGGCCAGAACGTCGCCCAGTACCGCGTTCCGATCCAAGCGTGCTTTTACCAAACATGCCCGGCGACATTTGCGATCCGTTCTGGGCGGATTGACGCCATTGAGCGCCTTGCGCGATCATCGTCAGAAGAGAAGCGGAAGCCTTCCCGAGTCCGAGTTCCAGTCCGAGTGTCTGTGCGCTTTGGCGGAAATGAATTGTTAAACTCTCCCAAAAATGTGTTGTCAGGAATTTGATGCATCGAGGTCCACAAGTCCTAACTCGATAACCTCGGAACAACAGACGGACGGCGCCCCAAGATGCAACTCCCAAGTATGTACATGATATGGTCTCGGAAGACAGGAAGGCGATTGTGGTAGTCCCTTGATGGGATGATTGCGGCGCAATGTGGAGCGTATTTGGACCGGGATGCATTGTAATTTGAATTGGGTCGTTCTGTCATATTAAGACAGTGTCAGGGAGCACAGTCCCGTCTTAATACCTCGTCTGGCATGCTTCACGCCCTTCCTCCGGGGCTAGGAGAAAGTCCTACCTCCCACGGTGGCGCAAAGCGAGCTGTAAAGGTAAGAAGTACGTCCGTGTCGAACAAGCGAAAGGGATGCTGAACTGTCAAAAAAACAGGCTTGCGCGAGCTGCAGGTGAACGCATCGAAGGTGAGGCCGCTGCAATGTCACTAACTGCAATCTGCACCACTGTAGGCACAACAAGACACGATGCGACGACGCGAGGTAAAAGCCCTAAACCCACGTCAACATTATACCTCGTGTTTACGGCCCGATCCCATATAGACCGTGTGGTAACTGCAGTAAAAGAGGCCTCACCGCAGAACATTGTATCGACGGATGCGAGGCGTGCCGACGGGCACGAGCGTGCTGCGAGGGTGGTTTACCTTGCAAGCGCTGCATATCTCTGCACCTTAACTGTGGCGATGGCACAGAGATACCGCTCGCTGCCCTCCAATTTCGGGGACAGTCCGGCGGACGGGCTCAATTGGCCTGCAAAAACTGTCGCCGGGACAACAAGAAGGTGAGAAATCCATAGGTTCGAACGAGTGGGAGATGAATACCATTGTCGATGAACGTGATTCGATTCCCAGTGTGAGGATGAGCGCCCGTGTAAGCGCTGCGTACAGCGCGGGGACGAGTGCGTCCATGTCGCTCGGCGACCAAAACTCGTCAAGGTTCGGTGCCAGTCCTGCAGAGAGGCTAATAAGCGATGCGAGAATACTCGACCGTGTTATCACTGCTCTACTCACGGAGAGGTGTGTGTTGACCCACCCAGGAAGGGCAAGGGACGCGGCATGCGGGTGAAAGAAGTGAGTATGAGGTTACGTGCCAGCTTCTTGGACTGTTTGTCTGATGCAAGGCATAGGCATGTGTGAATTGCAGGTGAAATGAAACACCACACGAATCCACGTTCTGCTGACCCCCTCCCCCGGTACTGTAGGCAACATAAAGTTCGATGCGACGGCCAACGGTGATTGAACCCATTGACATTGCCATTATCGAATACTGATACCTGAGGGAAGCCCATGTAAATTCTGCAGCCACAAGGGCTTAGTATGTCAGGAGAGAACTGGACCCTCGAAGCATCGCGAATGGTCAGGGGCTATTTCACCTTCCAGATCAAGCCTTGAATCTACTCCGCGAGCCACGATTCAGCCTGCGGAAAGGTCAGACGTATGCCTTGAGTTCAGGGTTCGCACTCACTTTATATCGAGCTCAGCCAATAATACCCCAATCTGACACGGAGATGTTGTTCTCTCACTGTTGTTGAGTTGTCATGCAAGTCATGTCTGGATAATAGTATTTTGTCGCAAGGGAAGCTGTAGACATACTCATATGAATACACCACGCGCGAACGTGGGAGATCAGTGACCACGTGCCTGGGACCCGATGGCCTTATGGGCTGCGACAACGCTTTCGGCGAGTCGACGTCGAGCGTCTTTCTTTTGTCCCTTTATACCCCACTTCCCTGTGTCCACTTCTACTCAATTTACTTTTACTGACAAGTCACTCCTTATACCTTTGTAATCAACACCTGTATGGAAGCCACTCCTTCGCCGGCCGAAAGGTCGCGTGCCATTCGCGTTATTCTCCCGACTTCTGCTCATTCTTTGCCATGATCCCTACAGAAGGAAAACCAGTACTGCGCTAAGGAGCAAGAGAATGGTTCGGTAAATTTCAGCCTGCTATACTTGAGGCCTGACGACTGCCCTAGAAAAAGAGTGTGCCCTCAAACAATGCAGGGCACGTGTCTATCCTGCACTGAGGCGGGGATTGCGCTTATCTCACACATTAGACCTACATCCGAGTCAGAGCCAGAGGGTACCACAGGCGACATCACCGGATCAATGGCCCCTCCTCCAGTACCGTCAGCTAAGAAAGTAAGGAGTTCGCTTGTCTCGTCTTTATGTGCGCTTATTTATTACCGTGTTCCTCGTTCATATGTGAAGGGTCGACAAAGCCCGTAAGTGGTAGCTACTGTCCTTTCTTATCACCTGATTTTGGCTAGTCGAAAGGCAGTGACCCCTTCCAAGGAGCAAGGGAGCAATGTATCGGGTCGTGCCTCCACCCAACCTGGTTCCCCTCTACTTTCGAAGCCATCCTCAAGGGCGGGCTCTGTAACACCCTCTCTCAAAGATACTGAGGGCCATGATGATGGACCTGATGACGTTTCCATTGCCGAATCATCAAAAACTCATCGCAAGACTGAAGAGGAGAGGCTTCAATTCTTCAAGAGCCAACCTGACTGTCGCCAAGTGGAGCCCCATCGTGCTTTCTGCACCGGATGTGACCAATGGGTGCCTCTGAACCCAACCAGGGCTTATGTAATGCGCCCATGGCTCGTGCACCGCCGCGAATGCCGCAGGAATTCTCTTACGGCAAAGCAGTATGCCTTGATCCCTAGTTCCCCGTGTTATGTTTGATGTACCTTTGTAAAGGGAGAACACGAAAGCCCACGATAAAGAAGAGGCAGCTCCTGATGGTAGCGAAGGTGATAACGATGTCACGTCTGCGGTGCAATCGACATCGGAGAAATCGGGACGGTTCAAGGGAGAGGCAGAGCGCCAGGCCTACCTCGAAGCGGACCCACGCTCCGAAGAAGTTCGGCCGTACGAAGTGTTGTGCAAGACCTGCAAGAAATGGGTGCAGCTCGGAAACAAGACGCGTTACTCGCTTAATCACTGGAAGGATCATCAAAAGCGATGTTCTGGTTCAATGTTAGGCTATTCATGTGGCTGCACTTGTTCACAATTTGATAATATGTGTACAGCCCTAGCAGCCGCATCGCCACGGCAGAGCGGAAACTCAAGCTTGTCAACGACGCGTCTGCAAAGTCATTTACAGCTACGAGCGTGCAGTGTGCGCACTGTGACGCGGCTGTAATGCTACATGGTGAGGGAGATTACAACGTGACTAAATGGGAAGAACATAAGTCGAGGTCAGTGTGCTTGCTTCGCCTGTCGCAGTCTTGTATCTTGAGGAAAGCACGTGACAGTTGCCCTCAACACGAGCAAGCTGTTAAGTCCTCCGATGCTAGCCCCAGTCGCTCAGAGAAGTCGGAGAACCGTCCTCCAGTATCTGTGGCTTCTACCGATGCGACTGCTGTGGATGGTGCTGCTCTATCCGGAGGGAGCAAGAAGCGATTGCGAGAGGCTGATGAAGATGGCCCGGAAACGAGGCCTCGCGCTCGCGCTAGAACGGACACCGCACATCCCTCTGGAGCGCTTGACTGGCTCCTACTCCCTTTCCGGAGCTTTGTGAGTGGATTTAAGATGGGCCTGGGGCAGCAGTCGACTTCGACTGAGCCTGAATCTACGTCCACGTGACCACTATTCTGTTTTTGTTTTTTTTTGTTTCCGTGTGAATAATCTTCTTGGTTTCTAAATTTGTCGTATTCACCCTCACTCGTACCTTTCCACCACGTACTAAGGCACATTTCTCGCTGTAGGTTTGGATAATCCTTAAATGTCAGCCCCACCCATATGTCTTTACTTTTTGCTCAAGTGTTCCGTCGAGTCATCATTGGAATGAAATGGAGAGATGATTTAGACGGCCAGCCACGGGAAGTGCCGAAGGGGTATCCTCCTTCACCTGCCTCCACAAGTTCTTTCCCCGCTCGGGCGCCCTTCCTCTCTTTCTCCTCACCACGTCTTTAACTCTCTCTGTCTATGGTAACGACAAAACAGTCACGAAATGAGCCATATTTGAGGTAGGGACTTCACACCGCCAACGTCCCACAATTCCTCCATCGCCTCATTCATTCGCCATTCTAGGCTGGGGGCAGTGAGCCATGCACGGTCTTCTCGTCTGGTATGTCGTAAATTTAGCCCCGTTACCTTTTCGGACCTTCCATTTACTCGGTTCAACCATGCAGGACTCACGCCCATTAAAAGGCAGCACCAGTGAACTTGCAGCGGGGCACGACACGGAATGTACCACCCCGACAGACTCAACGTCGCATGACCCATCGAGGCAAGGGATTTTCCTCTCTTTCCACGGTTGTTATGGCGTGCGTTAACCCCAAGAACAGTTTCATCGACGGGCGACCAAAAACCGCAGCGGAGATGCGACGTGAAAAACGTCTCCGGGACGACCCCCTTGCGGATCTCCTTGGCCCGCTCTTTGTAGGCTGCAAGCGGTGTGGAACCAAAATCAAGTTGTCGCCGAAGAGCTCCTACGACCCTTTCCACTGGGTCAAACACCGCGAGCGATGCCTGCGGCGATCCGTTGAAGCGGTCCAAGAAATACTTCGGGAAAACGAAGATCAGGCAACGAGGGCCCTCAGCGCCAATTCGCCGCAGCAGCACAATATTAATAGCGGTGCAGCGGTGATCGATGCTGCCACTCAGCTGGCCGCTTCCCCTCGGCCACGGGCGCGGGCACGGGCCCCGTCGCCTTCGCCATCGTCCCTCTCCCTCTCGTCCCCGTCGTTACAGAGACGGCTCGATGTGGACTCGACGACGCCCTCTCTGACTGCGGATGAGGACGACGTTGACAAGCTGTCTCATCATTCCTCCTTCCGTTCTGATCAGCGGGATGTTCCTGACGGCCAAGAGGAGGACGTGCCAAGCGAGTCTGACATATCTCCCGGCGATGTCTCGGGCGAAGTGACCCCCCCGCTGTGCTCGCTCTCTGTTTTCCGCGCGCCAGACATGCTCGCGTTCGAAGACTACCTGCACCGCTCCCGTCGACTACCGACCCGCTTAGGACTCCCGGAGCTGCTTCCTTCGCCCGACAGGTGGCACGATTGGTCCTGGGGTCGGCTTCGTGCGCCTGTCTATGTGGTTTCGAAACGCCCGGTGGGGACTGAGGGGACACCGTGTCCTGTCCCACTACTCCCTTCACACGGGAGCGCCGGAGATGATATCCTTCAATCAGAAGAGCGCAACCTCTCGGATTCGTTTGGCAATATTTCATGATCCTCCGCGACGCGCCACCCCCTTCGTACGTCACGCGGCCCTCTGCGGCCATATGGGCGTACTTCTTATTGTCTTGTTCTCTCATGCTATATTCGTTATCCGCTAATTGCTCTCATTGCTATCTGCCAGCCCACTTAATTGCATCTCAATCACACAGCCACGCTATCAAATTCATAGCGACTTCACGCATTTGCAAAACTCTATCATTCTGCACTTCCACTTGTCGTATTGTAAATTACCTCCTCGTTGTCACCATACATAGAAGAAAACTCGTACGTTTAGCCTCCTTTGGGAGTGATGATATCGTGTAGATACAAATCATGTGTCCTAATACTACCATCTTGTTCGCCTTGCGGTGATTGCTTATCCCCATCAATCCCCTATACAACGCCACCGAGCAACACATCACGGAGCTTGGGGTCGTGGCGCGTCCGTGGGCCCCTGCTTTGATTAGGGGATTACCGTACATGAGGATTCGGACACGGCAACTCACACAACCGTATGCACGACGTCAGTCATCACTGCACTGGTTGGGATTTCGAGCTTGTCCACGCCAGGTAATCCATCTGCACGCGTGGGTCCTACGTTGAGGAATAAGACAGGTTTGCGTAATTCAAGCGCGCGCTTCAAGAGACTATGACTCGCATGGGAAGATATCCTAAATGGCGCTAATGCAGTGAAACACACATACCGGAAGGCGGAGTAAGTTGCGAGCGTGGTACCAAGGACGAAGAGCCGGTCAGCACTCTCGACAATACGATAGCTTCCGACATTTGAGGCAAAATGATTCTTTTTTCAAGGCGAAAAAAATCGGGTGGTGTTGCCTACCTTCGATCCTTCACTTCCTCGCTAATAGTCTCGCCAAAGAAGACAAAATCGGGCTTTATCTAGATTCCGCAATTTCCATCATCGATGTGGCAACGTGCCCACGTTTTTTGTTGGGGCTATTGTGAAAACGCACAATGCTTTTCCTTCTGCCCTTCGCATCGCAGCTGGGACAGTGCGGTACGACAAAGTCGTCGTATGAGACGTTGTCGTCGAGTACGACCTTGGGACGATGAATAGTCATTCAGCATCGGCGTAGTTGGGATAGAGATGGGTAAAAATGCACATCGCCATCGGGATTTGTCTTGGGCTGCGTGCCTGTGCGCTCGAGCTCAGCAACGAACTCGCGCCAGTGCGGGTTCGCTTGCCCAAGCCACTCTTGGAATACCGCGCGGGGGTAGACGTGTCCATGTTGACAATGCACTTTCTATTCGGCGAGGGAGACGACGATCCCCATCGAATTAGGAGAAGAGAAACCGGTAATGTTGAGCAGGGGACTCACAAAGATGCTCCCGTGGAGCTCAAGGATGCGTTGGTCTACTTCGGATTCTGGTAAGACGCGGCGGAGTGCTGCGTGGTGCAACCCATCGACGTTCTGGGTTATAAGGGGACCAACTACACCTGCGTGTTGCAGTACGGCGAGCGCGTAGTGTGTCGGGTTCGGGAGGGTGCGACGGACGGGTAAGAACCCAATGTATGCGCGGAGCCTAGTGAACAACCATGAGTACACCATGATGCGGACAGACCTCACGGAGTATAGGCGCGAGCTACCCACCAGTATCGTTGCCTAGAGTTGTAGGCGTAAGACAACGACTCTAGACGGGAGAGGAAATATACCGAAACGAGTGCCCTCTAGGGCTATCCTCAATTAGTTCGTGGTACTATGGTAGATATATATGGCAGTCAACGGAGTGCTCAAACGAAACTAGCAAGTGGTTATCGCCCACAAAAATTGGCCTGAAAGTGGACCACCACGTCCGCGATGTGAGTCGACAATAAAGAGTCGCGATTGTGTACGCACTTGTAGTCCGGATTCATGTACCTCCCGTCCTTCCCGCGGTACGCCTTGACGCCAGAATCAACGCTGACACCAGCACCAGTCAGCACAGCGGCGCGCCCCGAGGACAGAAAGGAGGCAATGCGCTGGACGGCTTCTGAGGGTGGTACTATCGGGGCATTGCGCAGCTTCGCTGTTGCAAGAATGGCAGGGGGGATGTTGGGGACTGAAATACGCATATATTCTTTCCCACCTAACTCCGTAGCAAAGGGTTTCACTTTTAGTTTTTTTACGATTATACTTTAACCTTTTTTGATTTTTCGACCTGACAAGTCCTGACAGGTGACGTACATCAGCTTATATCAGCTATCCCTCGGCCCGTGAAGCCGCTCCGTCAGCGCCTGACTTCTGTGCACGCATACAAGCAACGCATACACCCTCATGTACCCAAATACACCCGCTGTACTTCATACACCAGGTTTTGCCCACTCTAATATTTCTTGGTCACCTTTCCACACTACTCGAATCGCGGTTGCATCGTCTGCAAATTACGGGATCATCGGAAACGGCCGTTTGTACGTCGCTTCTACCTTGACGGGTCCCTCCGGAGTGGCGGATATCAAGTTAGACAAATTGTAAGTCTGCTGATGTTCTCGCTTGGAGTCGAACTAAGGCCCAAGTTATCAGCTACGAGTCACAGGATGGCCTGTACGACGTCGCATGGTCGGAGGTCCACGAGAACCAACTTGTCACAGCATCCGGTGACGGGTCTATCAAACTCTGGGATGTGACGCTGAATGTAAGCACCAAACCTTGTCCCGCATTCCTGAGCGCCGCTGGGAGTAAGTGCGACAAGTGATTCAGACTCTCCCAATCCGCGCCTGGCATGAGCACACACGTGAAGTGTACGGTGTGGACTGGTCCAACATCAAAAAGGACCAATTCGTATCATGCTGTATGGACGGCAGCGTGAAACTAGTACGTAGCCGCTTACCTTCGTCGTTCCACTTGTCCTGCTCATCAGCGCGTCCCAAGTGGACACCCGAACATCCCCGTTCGCTCACGACGCTGCAAGCGCACCACGCGTGCGTGTACCAGGCGCTCTTCTCTCCCCATCAACCAGACCTAATAGCGACCTGCTCCGGGGATGGCACCATCCGTTTCTTCGACCTTCGCGCGCCTGCCTTTGCGCGGACGTCCAACACATTCACGTCGCCACTCTCCGCCGCAGTGCTCACGGTACCCGCCGCCCCGAGTGAAGAGCTCGCGCTCGACTGGAACAAATACCGCCCGCTTGTGCTTGCGAGTGCTGGACTCGACAAGACCGTCAAGATATGGGATTGTCGCATGTTGCAGCTTGGCGGATCATCGGCGAATGCGGTCGGCGGACAATGTGAGAACCGCATTGTTGGACATGAATATGCCATACGCAAGGTGCAATGGAGTCCTCATAGGCCCGACTTGCTCGCAAGTGGGTCTTATGATATGACTTGTCGGATGTAAAATTTGTCTTTCCATATAACTTCAGACAGAACGCGCTGACACTTCCACCAGATGGACAACAAACCCACCCCCTGGAAAAAGCCACTTGGTCAGGATTCACGATGCGCATACAGAATTCGTTGTAGGGTGCGCGTGGTCTTTGTATGAGGAAGGTGTGCTGGCGACGTGTAGTTGGGACTCCAAACTCAATATTTTCCGCATGTAGTGGCACACGTCCCTTAATCTTAATCTTATTCATACTGTACCTTACCTTGATCTCTGATGGTGCTCTGCGTCCGAGATGGAACCAGAAGAAATATTGTCCTCATCCCTCCAGACCCTCTACGATTATGCTCCGATCTCCCACTCTTCTCCAGGCGGATTATTCACATATACCCATCACTCTCAAGACCCTGACTCACCCCCACTCACCGTCACAGTATCTGTCCCAGACACCCAAGCCGAACATTGGTCACTTCACGCGTCCGCCATCTGGGTCTCTGCGCTATACGTTGCCGATCACATCGCAGAGTTGAACCTCCCCACAAAAGCGACGAAGATCTCCACCGATGACGATCCACCATCATCACCCCTGCGCTTAATAGAGCTCGGCGCAGGCGCGGGCCTACCGAGCATCCTCATCGCCAAGCGCTACCCACACATAAGCGTGATCGCCAGCGACTTTCCCGACGCACAACTGATCCGCACGCTCCGCGAGAACGCGGCGCGCAACTTGACCGGCCCGCGCGCCAACTGCGCCGTCGTCCCCCACATCTGGGGCGGCGACACGTCCGCGCTCCTCCCCGCGGCCGACGTCGTCCTCGCGGCGGACACACTCTGGGATCCGGCGCAGCACGCAGCGCTGCTCCGTACGATTTGCGCAGTGCTCGCGCGGACGCTCAGGGCCCGCGCGCACCTCGTCGCTGGATTGCATACGGGGCGGTACACCCTCGACGCGTTCTTTCGCGCTGCGCGAGAGGCGGGGCTCGTGCTTGTGGAGACGACTGAGCGGGAGGTGCTTGGGGAGGGCCGTCGGGAGTGGGACGTGCGGCGGGCTGAGGACGACGATGATGAACGTGAGAGGAGACGATGGGTCGTTTGGTGTGTGTTGAAGTGGGGAGATTTGTGAGTGTAGTGTCCGCGAACCCGCTGGAGGATATTGTTGCGTTCTGGGTCAGGAACTCTTCGGTCAATTGTAGGAAGTCAAACAAGACAAGACACTAATGATTTAAAATGACAGGTGAGCTCGGCATGGTGTCAATGCCGCCCTGTTCCTTGCTTTGTTTCACCAGAAATACTTCATCAAGACACATTCCTTCATTGCACGGTCATGTAATGTATCCTGTTTACTGTTAACAGGAATATAGGGATGTTCTCGGGTAGAATCACAAGCTTTGCCGGAGACGCTCAACCGGCTACACTGCTGTCTGATTGATCTGAGCGCCCACGTAGTTGAGCTGTTACATCTGTTGCTGGGCGGCGACGGATAAGTGAGTTGTCATAAGCGATGCCCTGCCAAGTGGTTACCGTATTCGGTCTAGTGCCAATGGGAATGGGGGTGCCTTTCTTGCCTTTTTTTGCCCTTGAACCTCTCGTTCTCTTTTTTACACGCGCTCTTCGCATTGATCTGAAACCAGGAATTTCCTCGACGAATCCACGTTCCTTTCCTTTATACTTCACCCACCCCTCGTCGATTCAGGCCTCCGCCCCCCTACCTCTTTTTTCACCCTATTTTTTAACATGCGTTTTTTTTTCACTCTGATTTCCCTCGTCGCCGCCGCCTCCGCCTACCAGGTCCTCACCCCCGGTAATTCTCTCAATTGGACTACAGCGGGCCCCAATGGTGTGACCTGGCAGAGGGTCTCCACTGATCCCACCAACTTCACCATGCTCCTCGTCAATCCGGTGCGGCTTCCTCTCTTCTACCCACACTTTTCTTCGCACCCGCCTCATGCCTGGGTTTTACACAGGACAAGTCCGTCCTACCAAGCGGCCAGGAGATCCTCATTGCGCAAGTCACCGGTAGTCTTCTCAGCATCGCTAGCGTCCCCCCACCTAGTGGGGGCTTCAAAGTCGGGAATGGCTACCAAGTCAACTTCGTCGCGAGCCCCGAACAATTGACCACTATTCTCGCTCAGACGGGCCAATTTTCCATCACGCAGTCCAACACAACGGCGTCCCCTACGAGTACCGTCAGGTCCACTTTGTATGCCTTTTTTCTTCTTCCTCGTCGCTTGGTGCCTATTACGCCCGCGGATATGAGCTTACCCATTTTGCACAGCACGATGTCGAACTCTCCCGCACAAACCACGGACAGCTCAAGCGATTCGAACTCGACCGACTCGAGCACAAACTCCTCCTCGGCGTCTAACGGCGCAGACCGCATAACCGCCGCTGGCAGCACCGGCCTAATCTTTGCTGCATTCGTTGCCTTCATCCTCTGAAAACTGTGCCCTCGTCCGTCGGGCCTAACAATGGATCCTTTTGACTCCTTTTGATTGGCGCCTATCATCCTACAGTCTGGACTTTTGGTTGTTGCTCTCAATGACCGTACACGATCCACATTGTGATCAGGACATTTGACTGGATGATTTTACCCCCTCCTTTTGATTGTGTTCTTGGATATGTGGTGGGACATTAATATTATACATACAATTCGTACATTTATCACTGTAAACGCCGCTCTGTCCCAATTGGAGTGATTTGGCCCGAGGGGGCGTTGACACCTGTGCCTGGGGGCGTTGACACCTTGGTAATTGGTAACTGAGCACCTGCTCCCAGGGTATGGATACGGGACTGCTGAAGCGAGAGCGGCATTGCGGTGAACCTAAAAGTTTTATAAGGCACATGAAGCGTATCCTCCCGAGATGTATATTTAGGCACAAGACATGCTTTATGTGTAACTGTTGGGGGCTTGTTGGGGAGTGAGGACATACATAAAACGTGTCATCTCCACAGTTGACCCACCAGAGTCACCAGTTTCGTAAGATCACGGATCACGGCGTGAGGTATGATGGGTGATGAGATGCGGTCTTAGCGATATCACCCAACGCAATGTGGTGCCTCAAATTTCGGCTATTCGCCTTCCTGCAGTCGACTCTGTCATAACCCATAGTGATCCGTGGACCACCAAAAGCTATGGGTTATTACAGAGTATGGGTTCCGAGGGCATGTGAATTGCTTAATAATCCATCTCTTTGGTATGCCTGTAGGGTTATTGACGCTGCAATGACCTCTTTCGGTTTTGA